>JADMIO010845953.1_pt1 | contig 47812 bp, 35 predicted proteins | sample 8958161 | NCBI WGS metagenome assembly JADMIO01 (sample SAMN16585339, study PRJNA669376) | soil metagenome | isolation source: Crop rotation soil | place: USA: Cullars Rotation, Alabama | collected 2011
GCCGCGACTTCAAGTCACGTGAATTCCAAGCTTCGGATCCCACTGTGCTGGAAAGGCCGCGGCGGGCGCGAGGCTCGGGCGCGACCCACGCGGCGCGGCGGCGCTTCAATTCGTCCTCCGAGACGTTAAGTTGAAGCAGGCGCGCGTCCGCGTCAATGGTAACAGAATCATTTTCCTCTACGAGCGCAATTGTGCCGCCGATGGCCGCCTCCGGCGCGACGTGGCCGACGACCATGCCGTAGGTCCCGCCGGAGAAGCGCCCGTCAGTGACGAGGCCGACCGCGTCGCCTAATCCAGCGCCGATGATGGCCGAAGTCGGCGCGAGCATCTCGCGCATGCCGGGGCCGCCCTTCGGCCCCTCGTATCTAATCACAACTACGTCGCCCGGCTTAATCGCTCCAGACAAAATCGCCCGCAGGCAACTCTCCTCCGAGTCGAAGACGCGCGCCGGCCCTGTGAGGCGCGGGCTTTTGACGCCTGTGATTTTCGCCACAGCGCCCTCCGTCGCCAGGTTGCCGCGCAAGATAGCCAGATGCCCCTGACGGTAAAGCGGGTTCTGCCAGGGGCGTATCACGTCCTGGTCCGCGCGCGGCTCCTCTGGCACACTTTCAAGGACTTCAGCCACGGTCTCGCCCGTCACGGTCAGCGCGTCGCCGTGCAACTGATTGTTTGCAAGCAGCACCTTCATCACCTGCGGGATGCCGCCCGCGCGGTGCAAATCGGTTGCGACGTAGCGGCCCGAAGGCTTCAGGTCGCACAGCACTGGCACGCGCGTGCGAATCTCCTCGAAGTCGTCCAGAGTGAGAGGGACTTCCGCCGCGTGCGCTATCGCCAGAAGATGCAGCACGGCGTTGGTCGAGCCGCCCGTCGCCATCACGACCGCGATGGCGTTCTCGAAGGCTTTGCGTGTCAGGAGCGAGCGCGGCAGGATTTCACGCCGGATGGCTTCGGCCAGCACGCGTCCCGAAAGGGCAGCGCTTTCGGCCTTCTCCTCGTCTTCGGCGGCCATCGTCGAAGAGTGGGGCAGGCTCAGGCCCATGGCCTCTATGACCGCGGACATGGTGTTGGCCGTGTACATCCCGCCGCAGGAGCCCGCGCCGGGGCACGCGCGCCGCTCGACTTCCAGCAGCTCGTCGGCGGTAATGCGGTGCGCGCAGTATTGGCCCACGGCCTCGAACGCGCTGACGATTGTCAGGTCTTCGTCATTATAGCGCCCGGCCTTGATCGTGCCGCCGTAGACGAAGACGGCGGGGATGTTCAGGCGTGCGATGGCGATGAGAGCGCCCGGCATGTTCTTGTCGCAGCCGCCGACGGCTAAGACGCCGTCCATGCTCTGCGCCTGGGCCACGGTCTCAATCGAGTCGGCGATGACTTCGCGCGAGACGAGGCTGTATTTCATGCCCTCGGTCCCCATGGAGATGCCGTCGCTGACTGTAATCGTGCCGAAGATCTGCGGCATCGTCCCCGCCTCGCGCAAGGCTTCGGCCGCGCGCGACGCCAACGTGTTCAGGCCGATGTTGCAAGGCGTGATCGTGCTATACCCGCTTGCCACGCCGACAATCGGCTTCCCGAAATCCCCATCCCCGAACCCCACGGCCCGCAGCATCGCGCGGTTCGGCGCGCGCTCCACGCCCTCAGTAATGGCCCTGCTTCTGGTGTTGCCACTCATGATAAGCAATTCTGTAGGGGCAGGGCTTGTCCCTGCCCACTGCTCGCGGTGAAAGCGGGCAGGGACAAGTCCTGCCCCTACACAAACACTCAGACGGCCCAGAGCGATTGGTCCGGGTCGTGGTGGAGCGGGCGGTCTTCGCCGGTCAGCCAGTCGAGGCGCGTCGGCGCGCAGATGTCGAGCGCGACTGTGTCTTCGAGCGCCTCAGATGAGTGCTCGACTCCGGGCGGGATGCTGAGCATCTGGTTCTCCGAGAGCGTCACCGCGCCGTTCGGCAGGTGAAAGCGCCACGAGCCCTTGAGCACCAGAATCATCTCCTCGTTCTCGTGCCGGTGCGCGTGCGTGATCGCGCCCTCCTTGACCTCCACCCGCGCCACCGTGATGTTCTCCCCGATAGCGACCTTTCGCAGATAAAGATCCGTTATCTCCTCCGCCGTCATCCTATCCCAATCGTACATACCCATCGTCATTACCTCCACAAAACAGTGATAAGTGATAAGTGATGAGTAATAAGTAAAAAGAAAGAAGGTTTTAACTTATCACTTATCACTTATCACTTATTACTTCCTTTTAGTTTTTCGCCTTGTCCACCAGCCGCCCCTCGCTGAGCCAGGGCATCATGCCGCGCAGGCGCGCGCCGACGCGTTCGATCTGGTGCTCGCGTGTTTTCGTTTCCAACTCCTGAAAACGCGGACGGCCCTTGCCGTTCTCTTTCATCCATTCGCGGGCGAACGCGCCCGACTGAATCTGTGCCAGCAAGTCCTGCATCCGGCGCTTCGTCTCGTCGTTGATCACGCGTGGGCCGCGCGTCATGTCACCGTACTGCGCCGTATTCGAGATCGAGTAGCGCATCTCGGAGATGCCGCCTTCGTAAATCAAATCAACGATCAGTTTCATCTCGTGCAGGCACTCGAAGTAGGCCATCTCCGGCGCGTAGCCCGCCTCGACCAGCGTCTCAAAGCCGGCCTTGATGAGCGCGGTCAGGCCGCCGCAGAGCACGGCCTGTTCGCCGAAGAGGTCCGTCTCGGTCTCCTCGCGGAAACTCGTCTCGATAATGCCTGCGCGCCCGCCGCCGATGGCCGACGCGTAAGCCAGGCCGACGCTTCTGGCGTCGCCGGTGGGATCCTGGTGCACCGCGAGCAGGCACGGCACGCCCGCGCCGCGCTCGTACTCGCGGCGGACGAGGTGGCCCGGCCCCTTCGGCGCGACCATGAAGACGGAAACGTCCGCGGGCGGCACGATGAACCCGTAATGAATCGAGAAGCCATGCGAGAAGGAGAGATATTTTCCGGGAGTCATTGACTCGGCGACGTCGCGCGCGTAAACACTCGCCGCCTGCTCGTCGGGCACGAGCATCATCACAATATCTGCCTCGGCGGCTGCCTCAGCCACGGGCAGGACGCGCAAGCCGGCCTCTTCGGCCTTCGCGCGCGAGGGGCTGTCGGGGCGGAGTCCGACGATTACGTCGCGGCCCGATTCCTTCAAGTTGTTGGACTGCGCGAAGCCCTGGCTGCCGTAGCCTATGACGGCGATTCTCTTCTCGCGAAGCGCCGACGAGTCCGCGTCACTGTCGTAATAAATCTTCATCATTCGATTCCTCTCAAAATAAATTCACTACGTTCTTAATCCGAGTTTCAAAAACTCGCTCAACCCTTTGCGCCTTTAGTATTTCTTTTGTTGCGCCTTTGCGTGAACTGCCTTTTCTCGCAAAGGCGCAAAGTTAAGACGTAAGGCGCAAAGGTGTTGAATCACTCACTTCTTGAGTTTTGAAACAACCTTTTAATCCGAGGCGGCCGTGTAGCCTGCTTCCTGTTCTTCGTCTTCCGCTGGCACAGTTTCAAGGTTCGAGAGGCGGCCGATGGCGATGCAGCCCGTGCGCGTGATGTCGTTAATACCGATGGGCCGCAGCAGTTCTATGAAGGCTTCGACCTTCTCCTTGTTGCCGGAAGCCTCTACGATCATGCGCGTCTGCGAAATGTCCACGACCTTGGCGCGGAAGACCGCGACGAGGCTCAGGACCTCCTGGCGCGTCGCGCCCGCGCTCGCCTCGACGTCAATCAAAGCCATCTCGCGCTCGATGTGCGGCTGGCGCGTCACGTCGCGCACCTCGCGCACGCGCGCCAGGCGCTCGCACTGCTTAACGATCTGCTCGATGGTGCGGTCGTCGCCGACTGTCACGACCGTCACGCGCGACCAGCGCGGGTCCGGCGTCTGCCCGACCGAAATCGTCTCGATGTTGAATCCGCGCGCGCTGAACAGCCCGACGATCCGCGAAAGCTCGCCCGGCTGGTCCGCGACGACGATGGAAAGTGTGTGACGCATAAAAAGCAGTGATAAGTGATGAGTGATAAGTGATAAGAGAAAACCTTCTTTCTTTTTCTTATCACTTATCACTTATTACTTATCACCTCCGTTATCATGTCTCGCGAGTTCGCGCCCGCGGGGACGATGGGGAAGACGTTCTCTTCTTTGGAGACGACGACGTCTATGACGGCGACTCCTTTGTGCGCGAGGCCGGCGGCCAGGACTTCCGTTAACTCTTCGGGGCGCGTGGCGCGACGAGCGAACGCGCCGTAGGCTTCTGCGAGCTTGACGAAGTCCGGCGAGACGGAGAGGTCAACCTCCGAGTAAGCGCGTTCGTAAAACATCTCCTGCCACTGGCGGACCATGCCCAGGTAGCCGTTGTTCATCACGACGACCTTGACGGGCACGTCGTACTGCACGGCCATCGCCAGTTCCTGATTCGTCATCTGGAAGCCGCCGTCGCCGACGACCGCCACGACGAGTTGGCCCGGCGAAGCCAACTGCGCGCCGATGGCCGCGGGCAGGCCGAAGCCCATCGCGCCCAGGCCCCCGCTCGTGATCAACTGGCGCGAGCGCTTGAACGGGTAAAACTGCGCGGCCCACATCTGGTGCTGCCCCACGTCGGTCGTTATCAGCGCATCGCCCGCGGTCAGGCGATGTAGCTCGCGTATGACGTGCTGCGGCTTGATCTCATCGCGCGACCCCGCGAAGCGCAGCGGTTGCTCGTGCTGCCAAGCGCGCAGACGCTCCCACCAAACGGCGCGGCGGCCTATGCTTTCGTCAATCGCTTCCGGCCCACGCGCGCTGATTTCCGTCCTCAGCGCGGAAAGAGCCTCGCGCGCGTCGGCCGTCAGAGAGATTTCGGGCGCGCGGTTCTTGCCGATGTTGGCCGGGTCAATCTCTATGTGTATGACGCGCGCACCGGGCGCGAACGTGGCGAGCTTGCCCGTCACGCGGTCGTCGAAGCGCACGCCGACGGCGATGAGCAAGTCGCTCTCGGCGACAGCCATGTTCGCCGCGTAGGTCCCGTGCATGCCGAGCATGCCGAGCGAGAGCGGGTGCGCGGACGGGAAGCCGCCGAGGCCCATCAGCGTCGGCGTGACCGGAAGCTGCAAACTTTCGGCGAACGCTAAGAGTTCCGCGGCTGCGCCGGAGTTGACGATGCCGCCGCCGACGTACATCACAGGGCGCGCAGCCTGAAGAATCTCCGAGGCCGCGCGCCTGACTGTGCGCGCGTCGAGCCGCGACTTCTGTTCGACGCAGGGGAAGCTGACGCTCTCAAGGCGTGACGACGAAGCCCTGGCCGCCGACACGTCTTTCGGGATGTCTATGACGACTGGGCCGGGCCTTCCGGTGCGCGCCAGATGAAAAGCCTCGTGCACCGTCGCCCCCAGGTCGCGCACGTCGCGCACCAGATAATTGTGCTTGACGCAGGGGCGCGTGATGCCGACCGTGTCAACTTCCTGAAAAGCGTCTGTGCCAATAAGCAATGTGGGAACCTGGCCCGTGATGACGACAATCGGGGTCGAGTCCATGTAGGCGTTGGCGATGCCTGTCACGGCGTTGGTCGCGCCTGGGCCGGAGGTGACGAGCGCCACGCCGACACGCCCCGAAGCGCGCGCGTAACCTTCGGCCATGTGGACCGCGCCCTGCTCGTGGCGCACTAGGTAGTGCGTGACGCGCTCGCGCACGCGCCACAGCTCGTCGTAGATGTGCAGGACTGCGCCGCCCGGATAGCCGAAGATGCATTCCACGCCCTCGTGCACCAGCGCCTCCATCAGAATCTCTGCCCCACGCGGGCACAACTCGTCCGTGGGAGCCTGTGAGACTCTCGCCGCCTGCCGTATCATGCTTGCTTGTGCGCTCATATCTTCCTTGAATTTCAAATTTGAGATTTGAAATTTGAAATGTTCGTCGAACTTATGGGAGCGAGGTTTCCCCCATCAGGTATTTATCAACGCCGCGCGCGGCGCGCCGCCCATCCGCGATGGCCCAGACGACTAAGGACTGCCCGCGCGCCATGTCACCTGCGGCGAAGACCCCTTGCACGCTCGTCATCTTCTCTTCGTCCACGGCGACGTTGCCCCGCACGTCAAGCGAGACGCCCAGGTCCGCGAGCAGCCCGTTCGTCTCCGGGCCGAGGAAGCCGAGCGCGAGCAAGATAAGCTGCGCGGGCCACTCCCTTTCTGTGCCAGGAATCTCGCGCGGATTGATGCGCCCGTCCTCGCCCAACGCCCACTCGACTTCGATTGTCTCGACGGCGCGCACGCGGCCCTGTTCGTCGCCCAGGAATCGCTTGCTCATGACGGAGTAGGCGCGCGGGTCGCGGCCGAAGCGCGCGGCCGATTCTTCCTGCCCGTAGTCCAGGCGGTAAACGCGCGGCCACTGTGGCCAGGGGTTGTCGGGAGCGCGCTCCAGCGGCGGGTGCGGCAGGATTTCAAATTGGGCCAGGCTCTTGCACCCGTGGCGCAAGGCCGTGCCGACGCAGTCCGTGCCCGTGTCGCCGCCGCCGATGACGATCACGTCTTTGTCTTTCGCCGACAGGTATCGCCCGTCCGCGTGAAGGCTGTCGAGCAGGCTCTTCGTGTTGGCGTGCAGAAACTCCATCGCGAAATGTATGCCTTGAAGCTCGCGCCCCTTTATTCCGATGTCGCGCGGGCGCGTCGCCCCGCCGCAGAGGACAACCGCGTCGAACTCGCTCATCAATCTGTCCGCCGCGTAGTCGCGCCCGACCAACACGCCCGTGACGAAGGAGACGCCCTCGGCCTCCATCAAATCGAGCCGGCGCTGGACGACCGTTTTTTCGAGCTTCATGTTTGGGATGCCGTACATCAGTAGGCCGCCCGAACGGTCGGCGCGCTCGAAGACGGTGACGCTGTGCCCAGCGCGGTTGAGTTGCGCCGCGCAAGCTAAACCCGACGGGCCTGAGCCGACGACGGCCACGCGTTTGCCCGTGCGCGTGATGGGCGCTTCGGCCGTGACCCAGCCCGCCTCGAACCCTTTGTCAATAATCGCCTGCTCGATTGATTTAATGGTGACAGGGGAGTCGTTGATGCCCAGCACGCAGGAGCCTTCGCACGGCGCGGGGCAGACGCGCCCCGTGAACTCCGGGAAGTTGTTGGTCTGGTGAAGGCGGTCGAGCGCCGCGCGCCACTGGTCGCGGAAGACCAGGTCGTTCCACTCGGGAATCAGGTTATTGATCGGACACCCGGAGGCCGCGCCGTTGATGAGCTTGCCCGTGTGACAGAACGGCACGCCGCAGTCCATGCACCGCGCGCCCTGCTCGCGCAACAACGCCTCCGGCATGTGCCCGTGAAACTCCCGCCAGTCGGACACACGCTCATCGGCCGGCCGCGCAACCGGCTGCGTCCGCGCATACTCCATGAATCCCGTGGGCTTACCCATAATCAAGTGATAAGTGATAAGTGATAAGTGATAAGTAAAAGAAAGACGGTTTTAACTGATCACTGATTACTTATCACTGCTTCATAAGCTGCCATTTCGGCGTCTTCGTCCGTCAAGCCTTTCGTCTTCATCTGCTGTTGCGCTTCGAGGACGCGGCGGTAGTCGTTGGGGATGACGCGGACGAACTTTTCGCGCCAACGTTTCCATGCGAGCAGGATTTCGGTGGCGCGGCCGCTCCCTGTGGATTCGGCGTGGCGGAAGATCATGTTCTTGACGGCCTCCGTCTCCGCCGCGTCTTCGAGCTTTGTCAACTCGACCATCTCGCGGTTGCAGCGGCGCGCGAAATCATTGTGCTCGTCCAGGACGTAAGCGATGCCGCCCGACATCCCCGCCGCAAAGTTGCGCCCCGTTTCACCGAGCACGACGACGCGCCCGCCCGTCATGTACTCGCAGCCGTGGTCGCCGACCGCTTCGACCACTGCGCATGCTCCGCTGTTTCGCACACAGAAGCGCTCGCCCGCCGCGCCGTAGATGTACGCCTCGCCCGAGGTCGCGCCGTAGAGCGCGACGTTGCCGATGATAACGTTCTCCTCGGGCGGGAAGGTCGAAAGCGCGGGCGGGTAGATGACGAGCTTGCCGCCCGAGAGCCCCTTGCCGACGTAGTCGTTCGCGTCGCCTTCGAGTTCCAGCGTGATGCCGCGCGGCAGGAAGGCCCCAAAGCTCTGACCCGCGGAGCCGTCGAAGTGGAGCCGGATGGTGTCGTCCGCGAGCCCCCGCGCGCCGTAACGCCGCGACACCTCGCTCCCCAAAATTGTGCCAACCGCGCGATTGACGTTGCGTATGTGGAGACGCGCCCGGACGGGTGTGCCATTTTCGAGGGCGGGTTTGCAGAGATTGAGAAGCGTCGTCCGGTCCAGGGTCTTTTCGAGCCCGTGCTCCTGATCCATACGGCAGTACCTCCCGAACGTCTCCGGCACGTCGGGCCTGTACAGAATCGGGGAGAAGTCCAGGCCGCGCGCCTTCCAGTGCTCGACTGCCGCGCCCATCTCTATGCACTCCGTGCGCCCGACCATCTCAGGAAGAGTGCGGAAGCCCAGCTCACTCATCAGCTCGCGCACCTCGCGCGCGACGAAGAGCATGAAGTTGACGACCGAGCGAGCGTCGCCGTTGAATTTGGCGCGGAGCGCGGGGTCCTGGGTGGCGATGCCGACCGGGCACGTGTTGAGGTGGCAGACGCGCATCATGATGCAGCCGAGACTCACGAGCGGCGCGGTGGCGAAGCCGAACTCTTCGGCCCCGAGCAAGGCGGCCACCACCACGTCGCGGCCGGTCTTTAATTGGCCGTCGGTCTCGACCGCGATGCGGCTTCGCAGGTTGTTGAGCAAAAGCGTCTGGTGCGTCTCGGCCAGGCCCAGTTCCCAGGGCACGCCCGCGTGCTTGATGCTGGTCAAAGGCGAAGCGCCCGTGCCGCCGTCGTGGCCGCTGATGAGCACCACGTCCGCGTGGGCCTTGGCGACGCCCGCGGCGATGGTGCCGACGCCGACCTCCGCGACGAGCTTGACGCTGACGCGCGCGCGCGGGTTCGCGTTCTTCAGGTCGTAGATTAATTCGGCGAGGTCTTCGATGGAGTAGATGTCGTGGTGCGGCGGCGGCGAGATGAGCCCGACGCCCGGCGTCGAGTGGCGCACGCGCGCGATTTCGGGGTAGACCTTGTGTCCCGGAAGTTGTCCGCCCTCGCCCGGCTTCGCGCCCTGCGCAATCTTGATCTGTAATTCTTCAGCGTTGACAAGGTAGTTGCTGGTCACGCCGAAACGCGCCGAGGCGACCTGCTTGATGCGGCTGTTGCGCGAGTCGCCGTTCGCGTCCAGTGAGTAACGCGCGGGGTCTTCGCCGCCCTCGCCCGTGTTGCTGCGGCCGCCGACGCGGTTCATAGCGACCGCCAGCGTCTCATGCGCCTCCTTGCTGATGGAGCCGTAAGACATCGCGCCCGTCTTGAAGCGCTTGACGATCTCCTCTATGGGCTCGACCTCTTCAATTGGCACAGGCGGGCGTGTGGGTTTGAGTTTCATCAACCCGCGCAGCGTGCAGAGCTTGCTCGACTGGTCGTCAACCAGGCGGCTGTATTCTTTGAAGACCTTGTAGTCGCCCGCGCGGCACGCGTGTTGAAGTTTATGTATCGTCAACGGGTTGAAGAGGTGGTACTCGCCCTCGCGCCTGTAGCGGTACTGCCCGCCCTCGTCGAGCGAGCGCGGCGCGGCCTGCCGCAACGGGAAAGCGTCCTTGTGCCGCATCAAGACCTCTTCGGCAACAACGTCCAGGCCGATGCCGCCGATGCGCGAGGGCGTCCAGGTGAAGTAGCGGTCAACGAAGTCCTGGCCCAATCCTATCGCCTCGAAGATTTGCGCGCCGCAGTAGCTCTGTATGGTCGAGATGCCCATCTTCGAGATGATCTTGACCACGCCTTTGTTGATGGCTTTGATGTAGTTCGCGATCCCTTTCTTGTAATCAATTCCGGCGAGCGACCCTTGACGAATCATGTCGCCAAGAGTCTCGAAAGCAAGATAGGGATTGACGGCGGCCGCGCCGTAGCCCAGGAGGAGAGCGAAGTGATGAACCTCGCGCGGCTCGCCGGACTCTATGACGAAGCCGACCTGCGTGCGCGTGCCTTCGCGTATCAGGTGATGATGAATGCCTGAGACGGCCAGGAGCGCGGGGATGGGCGCGCGCTCGCGCGAGACGCCGCGGTCGGAAAGGATGATGATGCCGTAGCCTTCAACGATGGCCTTGCTCGACTGGCGACAGAGTTCCTTGAGCGCACGTCCGAGCCCGCGCCCGCCGCGCCCCGCGTCAAAGAGCATCTGGAGCGTGATTGCTTTGAAGCCTGAGACGCCTAAGTTCACGCCGCCGTCACCCAGGCGTCTCAGTTTCTCCAGGTCCCCGTTCGTCAAGATAGGGGAGCGGAGCTTGATCTGGCGCGCGCACTCGGGCCGAGGCTCAAGCATGTTCGCTTCCGGCCCGACGGTCGTCGCCGTGGACATAATCAACTCTTCGCGTATGGCGTCCACGGGCGGGTTCGTCACCTGCGCGAAGAGTTGTTTGAAATAGTTGTAGAGCAGTTGCGGCCGTTCGGAGAGGACGGCGAGCGGCGTGTCCGTGCCCATCGAGCCGACGGCCTCCGCGCCTTCCCTCGCCATCGGCGCGAGCAGGAGTTTTAATTCTTCCGCCGTGTAGCCGAAGGCGAGCTGGCGCGTGCGCATGGTTTCCGGCTCAACTTCGGGCGTGTGCTCACGCGCGGGAACGTCGTCGAGGCTGATGATGTTGTCCCTGAGCCATTGCCCGTAAGGGTGCTCGGTCGCAATCGCGTGTTTCAATTCCTCGTCGCCGATGATGCGGCCCTCGGCCGTGTCAACCAGGAGCATGCGGCCCGGCTGCAAGCGACCTTTGAGCAGCACGCGCTCAGGCTCTATGTCGAGCACGCCGACCTCCGAGGCCATGATGACGAGCTTGTCTTTCGTCACGTAGTAGCGCGAGGGCCTGAGGCCGTTGCGGTCGAGCGTCGCGCCGATCTGCACGCCGTCCGTGAAAGCTATGGCGGCGGGGCCGTCCCACGGCTCCATCAGGCAGGAGTGATATTCGTAGAACGCCTTCTTCTCGGCGCTCATCGTCTCGTGGCCGCTCCAGGGCTCCGGGACCATCATCATCATCGCGTGCGCGAGCGAGCGCCCCGAGAGCGTCAGCATCTCAAGCGCGTTGTCCAGCATGGCGGAGTCGCTTCCGTCCGTGTCAATGACAGGGAGGACTTTCGAGATGTCGCGGCCGAAGAGACTCGACTCGAACTTGCTCTCGCGCGCGTGCATCCAGTTGATGTTGCCGCGCAGGGTGTTGATCTCGCCGTTGTGCGCGACGTAGCGATAGGGGTGCGCGCGCGCCCAGCTCGGGAAGGTGTTAGTGGAAAAGCGCGAGTGGACGAGCGCGAGCGCGGAGACGATCTCCGAATCATTGAGGTCCGGGTAAAACTGTGCCAACTGCTCGGCCGTCAGCATCCCCTTGTAGACGACGGTGCGCGCCGAGAGGCTGGCGACGTAGAACATGCGGCGCTCGTGTATGCCGCGCTTGGCCCCCTTGCTGACGCGCTTGCGAATGACGTAGAGCTTGCGCTCGAAGGCGAGGTCGTCCGCGAGGTTTGCCCCGCGGCCTATGAAAATCTGCCGGATGACGGGGCGGGACGCCTTCGCCGTCGGGCCTATCAGAGAATCGTCCACGGGCACGTCGCGCCAGCCGAGCACGCGCTGCCCCTCTTCGCGCGCGACCTTTTCGAAAAGCCGTTCGCACTCGTGGCGTCCCTCCGCGTCCTGCGGGAGAAAGACCATGCCGACGCCGTACTGGCCCTGTGGCGGCAGTTCAACCTTTGCGCGCTCGCACGCGTGCGCCAGAAATGCGTGGGGCGTCTGCAAGAGGATGCCCGCGCCGTCACCCGTGTCCTTCTCGCTCCCGCACGCGCCGCGGTGCTCAAGATTGAGCAGGACGCTGATGGCCTGGCGGACGATGTTGTGAGATTTCCGGCCCGTGTAGTCAACGACGAAGCCCACGCCGCAAGCGTCGTGCTCGTGTCGCGGGTCATACAGTCCTTGCTTCCGTGGGGGCTCCAACATCCTTTTCGGACTTTTCCTTCGATAAATAAAAGCCACCAACTTTCACTCGTTGATGGCCTTTGAGGAGGAGTTCAATGTCGGCGGGCCATCAGGTGCTGTCCTTCGGCGTGCCAATCAGGGAGACGATAATGGACACGCCGACAGGCCCCGCGGGGAGGAGCAGCCGCCGTGACGAACCCACCGACGTAAACGACATCAAACGTGACGCAAGATTCACCATACACAAAACCTTCCAGGTCCGGCCGCCGGCACAAGCACGAGAGCATTGATCCCGAACTCGTGAAGCGGCAAACGTTCACAATCTACATCTTCCAGTCCGCTTTGTATAATTTATTATTTTTTGGGCCTCATAAATAAAACGCCGGGCAAGAGACAGTTCCCAAACTCAAGAAACCGACTAACTCAACCCTTTGCGCCTTACGTCTTAACTTTGCGCCTTTGCGAGAAACACCAACGTCTCACGCAAAGGCGCAAAGTAAAAACCAAAGGCGCAAAGGGTTGAGTTAGTTTTCTGAAGCTTGAAGCCGAGGTGAATGACATTTATGTCCACGGCCGACGCTCGCGTCACAAAAATGTCATCAGCAGTGCGTGCGTGCGCGTTCTGATTCTTAAGGAAAGCTGGAATTAATCAGGCAACCGCCCGCTCGCGCGGCAACAGCCCGGCCCGGCCCTCACGGTACAAAGGTTGCTACCCCAGCGCGGGAGTTCTTGTAAGACCTGACTTATATCCTGAGCCAAGACGAGGACCGCGCACGCGCCTGAAGCGGTGCAATTGATTAGAGCCGCCCGTGTCTACACTCCGAGACGTTTCACCCCCATCAACAGGGGCACATGTCAGCGCGCGCAGGCAGACGCACCGCGAGAAGGTGCTGGCGCACGCCGCCGCGCGGCTCGCGCCCGTTGCGCCCACCGCCCCCGCATCCGAAGTCGCGGAGCGGCTGAGAATTTTCCTCAAGCTCGAAACCGAGCGTTTGAGAATGGCCCACTACACGGGGGCTTCCGGCCGCCAGTCGGCCCTCGCGCGCAGCTTCGTCCTTGACCTCGCGGTCGAGCACGCCTTCCGCGAGGCGGCGCGCCTGAGCGAAGCCGAGGGCGTCGTCGTCCAACCGCAGAGCGGTTTCGCCCTGGTGGCAATCGGCGGCTACGGCCGCGAGGAACTCGCGCCCTACTCCGACCTGGACATTCTCTTCCTCTACAGCAACCACCGCGCGACGCAATTCAGGCAAGTGGCGGAGCACGTCCTGCGCCTGCTCTGGGACGCAGGGCTGACCGTGGGCCACAGCCTGCGCACGGTGGGCGACACCGTGACGGCGGCGCGCACGGACCCGCACCTACAGACCGCGCTCGTACACAAGCGACTGGTCGCCGGCAACAAGGGCATTTACAACTCGCTCGTCGAAGCGCTCGAAAAAGACCGGCGTAAGCGCGTGGAAACTTTCCTCGCGGCCGTCCGGCACGAGCGCGACAGCCGCCACTTGAAATTCGGTGCGACCGTCTGCCTACAAGAGCCGAACGTCAAGGAGAGCGCGGGCGGCTTGCGCGATTACCACACGGCGCTGTGGGCGGCCCACGCCAGGTACGGCTCGACGACGACGGAAGAGCTTCGCGCCCGCGGCGTCATCTCGGAGGACGAGGCGCTGAGGGCCGCGCGCGCCTACGACTTTCTCTGGCGCATACGCTACGCGGCGCACCTCGTAACGCGCCGGAAGACCGAGCGCCTGGCCCTGGACATTCAGCCCGTTCTGGCACAGGAGCTGGGCTACAAGCCCGGCACTTACCTGCTCGGCTCGGAAAAGTTCATGCGCGATTACTACCGCCAGGCGCGCGAGTTGTACATCTTCTCGGAAGCTCTGCTCGCGCGCACAGCCGACGCTGAGACGAAAGCCGGGCGCTGGTGGGGGAGGAGGGCGACTCCTACGGGCAGCGAGCCGTTCTCGATCAGCGAGGGCCGGCTGCAATTCGACGGCGACGCCGACTTCTTCGTCAAAAAGCCGCTCGCGCTCTTCGACGCGTTCGCGCTCTCCCAGGCCGCGCGCGTTCCCTTCGGGCACGGCCTGAACGGAATCATTCGCCAGAGCCTACAGGCTGTCCGCCCCGCCTTCCGCGCTTCCGCGGACACGTCAAACGCGTTCCTACGGCTCCTGCGCCGCCGTGGGCGCGCGGGCTTCGTCCTCCGGCTGATGCACGACGCGGGCTTCCTCTCGCGCCTCTTGCCGGAGTTCGGCCGCGTCAGCCTGCTCGTCCAGCACGACCTTTATCACCAGTACACTGTGGACGAGCACACGCTCAAGGCGGTTGAGGCGCTGGACGAGTTGCACACGGGCCAGGACAAGCAGCGCGCGCAGTTGCGCGCCGTCTTCGACGAAATCGCGGACCCCGCGCTGCTCTACCTGTCGCTTCTCCTGCACGACATAGGCAAGGGGCGCGGGCGCGGCCACATCGCGCGCGGGGTGAAGATTGCGGAGCGAATCGCGCGCCGCCTGCAACTGACGGCGCAGGAGACGACGAAAGTGCTGCTCATGGTCAGCCTGCACGTCGCGATGTCACACGTGGCGCAGCGGCGCGACTTGAACGAGCCACAGGTCATCAGGGAATTCGCCGCGCGCGTGGGCGATCTGGACTCGCTCAACATGCTCCTGCTCCTGACCTACGCGGACTTGAACGCCGTCGCCCCCGGAGTATGGAGCGAGTGGAAGGGCACTCTCCTGTGGGACCTCTACAGGCGCGCACGCACGCTCATGACGGGCGATGAGGACGCGCCCGTGGACGAGGCCGCCAAGCGCGCGCACTTCAAAGAGCAGGTCGCCGCGTCGCTCGACCACCAGCTTCCACAGAGCGAGGTCGAGCGACATTTAGCCTTGCTGCCGGACCGCTACCTGCGCGTCACCGAGCCCGCGACGGCCGCCAGCCACCTGCAACTCATCGAAGAATTGGAGCGCGCACCTCTGGCCTGGCGCTGGGTGCGACACGCCACTACTTCCACGCAGTTGACGGTCTGCACGCGCGACCGCCACGGCCTCTTCGCGGACATAGCGGGCACACTCGCCGCGCACGGCATCGAAATCCTGAGCGCGGAATTGAATACGCGTGAGGACGGCATCGCCCTGGACGTGCTCATGCTGCGCGAGGCGTCCACGCACCACGCCATAGACACGCACCGCCACGCGGCCATCGAGCGCGCGCTTCAGAAGTCAATCGCGCGCGAGGCTGACGTGGCGGCGATGGTCGAGCGCTGGCGCACGCGGAACGCTCCGCGCAAGCGAAGCGTCCCGACAGAGTCGCGCCGGCGCGATTTGCCGCGTGTCGTCTGCGACAACGAGGCTTCGCCGTCCTCGACGCTCGTGGAGGTCCACGCGTACGACGAGCCGGGGTTGGCCTACAAGATAGCGAGCGCGCTCGCACTCGTCGGCACGGACATCGTCTGTGCCAGAATCGCGACTGAGAAGGCGGACGCGCTGGACGTTTTTTACGTGACCGACCGGGACGGCCTGAAGCTCTCGGAAGACGCCATGCGCGAGGTCGAAACGGCCCTGAAAGAAAAATTGTCGCGGGCTCATGAGGGGATAAAAATTTAAGGAGAGAATCGGATGAAAAAAGTCGAAGCGATTATCAGGCCGCATCTTTTGGACGCCGTGCGGAGCGCCCTCCAGGACGTAGAGGTAATCGGGATGACCATCAGCGAGGTCCAGGGCTACGGGCGGCAGCGCGGCCATACGGAGACGTATCGCGGGACGGAGTACCAGATCGAGTTCGTCCCCAAGGTCAAGCTCGAAGTCATCATCCCGGACGACGTGGAGGAGTTCGCCGTCAGCGCGATCATGAAGACGGCGCGGACCGGCAAGTTCGGCGACGGCAAAATCTTCGTCCTCCCCGTGGACGACGTGATCCGCATCCGCACGGGCGAGCGCGGCGAAGCAGCACTCTGACGATTGCGGATTCAGGGCAAAAGCTCAACCCTTTGCGCCTTAAGTTTTCTCTTTGCGCCTTTGCGTAAACCGTTCGTGTTTCTCGCAAAGGCGCAAAGTTAAGACGTAAGGCGCAAAGGGTTGAGTGCTTTCTTCCCAATCCGAAATCCGCAATCGAAGGAACGGCCCGCCTGTTGAGTGGGACAGGCGGGCCGCATTGTTTAAGGGGGGTGTTGGTTATTTACAACTGCTCTGTGAGGACGTTTGCGTTCGTGACGAGGGGAGATGATATGACCTTGCCGGTCGTTCTGACGGGCGTCAGGTCGAGGTCTAAGTTGTAGCCGTCCTCGCCGTGCTGGCTGAGGTCCAGGCCCTGAATTTCGTCCTCTTCGTTGACCCGTAGGCCGATGACGAGGTCTACCGCCTTGAGCAGAATTAGTGTGCCAATTACGGCGAGGCCGACCGTGATGCCGATGCCGATCAACTGGTTGATAATCTGCGCGCCGTTGCCGTCAACTAAGCCGACCGGGAGCGGATTTCCCGACGCATCTTTGAAGATAGGATTGACGGCGCTGGTCGCGAAGACGCCCGTCAAAATCGCGCCGATGGTGCCGCCCGTCCCGTGCACGCCGAAAACGTCCAGCGAATCGTCGTAGCCCAGACGCTTCTTCACGACCGTAACCATCAGGAAGCAGCCCACGCCTGCGATAAAGCCTATAACGAAACTCGGCATCGGCCCGACGAACCCGGAGGCGGGCGTGATGCCGACCAGCCCGCAGACCGCGCCGGAGATCGCGCCCAGGATTGTCGGCTTGCCGTGGCGGACCCACTCCGCCGCGACCCAACCGAGCGTGCCTGCGGCCGCCGCGAAGTGTGTCGCGACGAACGCGCTCGTCGCAAGCCCTCCGGCCGAAAGCGCGCTCCCGGCGTTGAAGCCGAACCAGCCGACCCAGAGCATGCACGCGCCGATGAAGCTCAGCACGAGGCTATGCGGGGCCATCATGGTCTTCGGATAGCCTATGCGCTTGCCCATGTAAATGGCACAGACGAGCGCGGAGAACCCGGAGGCTATGTGAACGACCGTGCCGCCCGCGAAGTCGAGCGCGGGCACGCGCCCGCCCAGCACTGCGTTGAGAAAGCCGCCCTTGCCCCAGACCATGTGCGCCAGCGGGAAGTAGATGACCGTCACCCACAGCACAGTGAAGGCGAGCATCGCGCTGAACTTCATGCGCTCGGCGAACGCGCCCGTAATCAGCGCGGGCGTGATGATGGCGAACATCAGTTGGAAGAGCATGAAGCTCTGTTGCGGGATGGTCGCCGCGTAGTCGGCGTTCGGCTGAGCGCCTATGCCGCGCAGGAGCGCGTAACTGAAATTGCCGAAGAAGGGCGTGCCCTCGCTAAAGGCTATGCTGTAGCCGTAGAGCGCCCAGAGCAGCGTGACGACGGCCATCAGGATGAAGCTCTGCATCATGGTCGCGAGCACGTTCTTCTTGCGCACCAGCCCGCCGTAGAAGAGGGCCAGGCCCGGCCCCGTCATCATCAGCACGAGCGCGGCAGAGACCAGCATCCAGGCGTTGTCGCCCGCACTTTGCGCGCTCGCGGCGGCCGCTTCCATCTTCGCCAACCGCTCTTCGACGGACTGCCCCAGCGCGGTCGCGGAGTGAGCGATGAGCCAGAACAACGAGAGCGCCGGGACGAAGGCGCGACGCAGGCAGGGCATGAAGGATGTCTCCTTGAGATTGATCTTCAACCGTAACCTCTCAAAAGTTTTTAGTCGCCCTCGGGAACCGGAGGGGTTTTTGGTACTTCGAGGCTGCGCTTAACAACTACCATGCCAGCCTGGCCCGTAAGCGATTCGACTCGAAAAGAGCGTGTGGGCCAAAACGAAAAGGACATCTTTGTTGCGAATCAAAAGCCTCGACAACAAAAATGTCTGCTCGCCGAAGGCGGGTTCTATCCCCGGAGGGGATGAACACGATAGCCGGGGGCAAGCGAGCGTAAGCTTGCGCCGCCCCCGGAGAGACGTGAAGAAACATTCCGACCCCGGAGGGGTCGCACTTCAAGATTGAGGCGCGACCCCTCCGGGGTCGGATTCATTTCTAATGCATGACCGGGGGCGGCGCGCTCACGCGCTTGCCCCCGGCTATCGTGTTTGACCCTTTCAGGGTCAGGACGCGGCATTAAATCTGTTTACCCGCTCATAAAAATAATAACTTTGACTTCCGCCGGGGCCGCCTCTAGGATAATTCGTTTTGTAAACGTATGCTCTCTTCCGTGCTTCCTCTTAAACATCAAACTGAAACTAGCCCCTCGGTGGTCATCAAAGGTGAGCTGACTAATGAGACTTAAGATAACAGTTCTGGCGGGCGACGGTGTTGGCCCGGAAGTGACGGCCGAGGCCGTGCGCGTGCTGCGCGCGGTCGCGGGCGTTTACGGACACAAGTTCGAGTTCATAGAGATGCCCGTCGGCGGCGTAGCCATCCGCGAGACGGGCGAGCCGCTCCCACAGCCCACGCTCGACGCCTGCCTTTCGGGCGACGCGGTGCTGCTCGGCGCGGTCGGCTCCCCCGAATTCGACAATCTCAAGCCGGACAAGCGCCCCGAAGCGGGACTGCTCAAGCTCCGCACGGCGCTCGGCGCTTACGCCAACCTGCGCCCGGCCGTCGCTTACGAAGCCGTCAGCGATTGCTCTCCCCTGCGCGCGGAAGTCGTCCGCGACGCGGACATCCTCATCGTGCGCGAACTTCTCGGCGGCCTCTACTTCGGCGAGCCGCGCGGCTTCTCCGACGAGACTGCGAATCCGGCGGCTTTCAATACCATGCGCTACTCGGCCGCAGAGGTCGAGCGCATCGCGCGCGTCGCCTTCGAGGCGGCGCGGAAGCGGCGGCGCAAGGTGACTTCCGTGGACAAGGCGAATGTGCTCGAAGCCTCGCAACTCTGGCGCGAGGTCGTGTCGCGCGTGGCCTCGGACTATCCGAGCGTGGCGCTCGAACACCTTTACGTTGATGCCTGCGCGATGCACCTGGTGACGAACCCGCGCCGCTTCGATGTCGTCTTGACGGAAAACCTCTTCGGCGACATTCTCTCGGACGAGGCCGCCGTGATTACGGGCTCACTAGGCATGCTCGCCTCGGCCAGCATCGGCGGCCGCGTCGGACTCTACGAGCCTGTCCACGGCTCCGCCCCGGACATAGCAGGCCAGGGCGTCGCCAACCCGCTCGGCGCAATCGCTTCGGCCGCGCTGCTGCTGCGCCACTCCGCGCAGATGGAGCAGGAGGCACGCAACATCGAGGCGGCCGTCCGCGCCGTCCTAGACGCAGGCCACCGCACGCCCGACCTCCAACGCGGAACTGGCACAGCGCCCATCACGACCTCCGAAATGGGCTCGCTCGTCGTCAAGGCATTCGCCGAGATAGTCAACGCGCGGCAGGCTTATCACGCAGTTTGAAAGCAGTAATAAGTAATCAGTCATCAGTCATCAGCCAAAAGCTTTTACTGACTACTGATTACTGATTACTTATTACTGATTACTGAATTTATGTTGACACTTTTTGACAAGCTCTGGAAAGAACACTTGGTTTACGAGCAGGCGGGTCAGCCTGCCTTGCTCTACATTGATTTGCATCTCGTTCACGAAGTCACGTCGCCGCAGGCGTTCGACGGGCTGCGCGCGGCCGCGCGGCGCGTCAGGCGGCCGGACCTGACCGTGGCGACCGCGGACCACAACGTGCCGACGACGGCACGCAACCTCCCCATCGCGGACGAAATTGCCGCGCGCCAGATCAGCGCACTCCGCCGCAACTGCGCCGAGTTCAATATTCCCTTCTACGACCTTGATTCCGCCGAGCAGGGTATCGTCCACGTCATCGGCCCGGAACTGGGCCTGACGCAGCCCGGCATGACTATAGTCTGCGGCGACAGCCACACGAGCACGCACGGGGCCTTTGGCTCTCTGGCCTTCGGCATCGGAACATCCGAGGTCGAGCACGTCCTCGCCACGCAGACCCTGCCGCAGACCAAGCCGCGCACGATGGAGATACGCGTCAAGGGCGAGCTTGCCCCCGGCGTCACGTCCAAAGACCTCGCGCTCGGCATCATTCGTCAAATTGGCACAGACGGCGCGACGGGCCACGTCATCGAGTACACAGGCCGCGCCGTGCGCGGGCTCTCGATGGAAGGGCGCATGACGCTTTGCAACATGACCATAGAAGCCGGCGCGCGCGCAGGCATGGTCGCGCCCGACGAGACCACGTTCACTTATCTCGAAGGCAGACGCTTCGCGCCGTCGAAGGAGAAGTGGGACGAACGAGTCGCCTACTGGCGTACGCTCCCTTCGGACGAAGGCGCACGATACGACACGACGGTCGAGATAGATGCAAGCTCGCTCGCTCCCTATGTGACCTGGGGGACGAGTCCGGGCCACGCCGTTCCCGTCACGGGAAGTGTGCCAGACCCTGAAGAGGCTGCGTCAGAGACGGACCGCCGCGCGCTCCTTCGTATGCTCGAATACATGGGACTTGAGCCCGGCACGCCCATCGAGAAGATAGCGATTGACCGCGTTTTCATAGGCTCCTGCACCAACGCGCGCATTGAGGACTTGCGCGCGGCGGCGCGCGTCCTGCGCGGCTACAAGGTGAACGGCGCGGTCCACGCGATGGTCGTCCCCGGCTCGCAGGCGGTCAAGCGCGCGGCCGAAGATGAAGGGCTGGACGACATCTTCCTCGCGGCAGGCTTCGAGTGGCGCGAGGCCGGCTGCTCCATGTGTTTGGGAATGAACCCGGACACGCTGCGGCCCGGCGAGCGCTGCGCCTCCACGAGCAACCGCAACTTCGAGGGCCGCCAGGGGCGCGGCGGGCGCACGCACCTCGTCAGCCCCACAATGGCCGCCGCCGCCGCGGTCGCCGGCCATTTCACGGACGTACGCAGATGGAAATTCAACTCGTAAATCGAAAACTCGTGAATCGTAAATCGTAAATCGTAAATAGACGAACGATTCTTTCTTTTACGATTCACGATTCACGATTTACGATTTACGATTTACGATTCACAATTCACGACTATGGAATCTTTTCGCACGCACGCAGGCGTCGTCGCGCCGCTCGACCGGCCGAACGTTGACACGGACCAGATCATCCCGAAGCAGTTTCTGAAGCGCATAGAGCGGACGGGCTTCGGGGAGTTTCTGTTCTACGACTGGCGTCACACGCCCGAGGGCGAGCGGGACGAGAGTTTCGTCCTTAACGAGCCGGGCTACCGTGGGGCGAGCATCCTCGTCGCGGGGCGGAATTTCGGGTGCGGCTCGTCGCGCGAGCACGCGCCGTGGGCGCTCCTGGACTACGGCTTCCGCGCCGTCATCGCGCCCTCGTTCGCGGACATCTTCATGAACAACTGCATGAAGAACGGCATCGTGCCTGTCGTGCTGACTGAAGCTGAGGTCGCGGAACTGATGCGGCGCGCGCGCGAAGCTCCGGGCTACCGCGCGACCGTTGACCTTGAGCGGCGCGTAGTCGAGGACGCCACGGGCTTCCATGCCTCTTTCGCGATAGACGACTTCCGCCGCCGCTGCCTGATGGAAGGGCTCGACGACATTGCGCTCACCCTTCAGCACGAGGCGCAGATCGCCGCCTACGAAGCGAGGGGAAAGTAGAATTAAGAAGATTTGAAATTTGAAATCTCAAATTTTTTATTTGGACTTGATTTTGTCCGGGGGGTGACATAACAATCTCTCAAGCAAGTTGGAAAATTTATGAGGAGGGCGCGGCCCGTGGCGGGTCGCTCGCGGCTCCGACGAAGATGACACCGGAACAGGCTGAGGCGCGGAAGCTGGCGACGTTTCTGGAGACGGGCCAGACGCTCGCCGGGACTTTCGAGCTGCGGGACGCGATGTCGCGCGTCCTGGGCCTGCTCGGGCGTCATCACAACATGATGCGCGGGCTAATCGCGCTGCTCGACCCAGACACGAATGACCTCTACATCGCAGCCTCTCACGGCGTAGACGAGTCGGCCGCGCGCCGCACACGCTACCAAGTTGGCGAAGGCATCACGGGCCGCGTCGTCCAATCGGGCAAGCCCGTCGTCGTCCCGCAGGTCAGCCTCGAACCACTCTTCCTGGACCGCCTCGGGGTTCGCAAACGCACGCTCAAGCAGCAGGAGCTGACTTTCATCTGTGTCCCCATCCTCGTCAACCGCCGCGCGGTCGGCGCGCTCGGCGTTGACCTCGTCTACAAGCCCGACCGCAACTACGAGCGCTCGACCAAGTTCCTCTCCATCATCGCCACGATGATCGCGCAGGCGATTAAAGTGGGCCATTTAATTGAGGCCGACAAGCAGCGCCTCCTCGACGAGAACATACACCTCAAGCAGGAACTGCGCGAGCGCTACGACTTCAGCCACATCATCGGAAACTCCGGCCCCTTGCGCCAGGTCTACGAGCAGGTGACACAGGTCGCGCGCACCAACACCACCGTGCTCCTGCGCGGCGAGAGCGGCACGGGCAAGGAATTAATCGCCCACGCCATACACTACAACTCTTTGCGCGCGAGCAAGCCTTTCATACGCGTGAGCTGCGCCGCCCTGCCGGAAACCTTAATCGAGTCGGAGTTGTTCGGCTATGAGAAGGGCGCGTTCACCGGCGCGCAGTCGCGCAAGAAAGGCCGCTTCGAGTTGGCCGAAGGCGGCACGCTCTTCCTGGACGAGATTGGCGACCTGAGCATCCCGACGCAGATCAAGCTCCTGCGCGTCCTGCAAGAGCGCGAGTTCGAGCGGCTCGGCGGGACCGAAACCATCAAGGTCAACGTCCGCTTGATTGCGGCGACCAACAAGGACATGGAGCGCGCCATCAGTCAGGGCGAGTTCCGCGAAGACCTCTACTACCGCCTCAACGTCTTCACCATCTTCATGCCCCCTTTGCGCGAGCGCAAATCTGACGTGCTGCTCCTGGCGGACCATTTTCTGGAAAAGTACGCGCGCGAGCACTCGAAGAGCATACGCCGCATCTCGACGCCCGCGATTGACATGCTGACGAGCTATCACTGGCCCGGCAACGTGCGCGAGCTTGAGAACATCATCGAGCGCGCGGTCCTGGTCTGCGAGACCAACGTCATACACGGCCACCACCTGCCGCCGACGCTGCAAACGGCCGAAGAGTCTGGCACGGTGATGCGCCTCTCTCTGGACGCGGCGGTCGAAGCCTACGAGCGCGACATCATACAGGACGCCTTGAAGACGACGCGCGGCAACCGCAAGCGCGCCGCCAAGCTGCTCGACACCACGGAACGCATCATCGGCTACAAGGTCAAGAAGTACGGGATTGACTGCGAGCGCTTCCGCACTTAAAAATTTTCAACTTCCCCCTGACTCAACCCCTTTGCGCCTTTAGTTTTTACTTTGCGTCTTTGCGTGAAACAGCCGTTCTCGCAAAGGCGCAAAGTTAAGATGTAAGACGCAAAGGGTTGAACTGTTGTTTAGTCGTGTGGGAATCTAACGGCGTGAGGTGTCAAGCAGGTGTCTGAACAGAAACCGTTGTGGGGCGCGGAAGACCAGACGAAGAGGCTCGCCGAGTTAATCGGCGACGAGCCCGAGGTGAAGGAAGCGCCGCTCAGGCGCGACGTGCGCGTCCTCGGCCGCCTGCTCGGCGAAGTGTTAAAGGAGCAGGGCGGCTCCCCGCTCTTCGACGCGGTCGAAGAACTGCGGCTGCTCGCCATCGAATACCGCGACGCCGTGCACGGCGAACACGATGACGCGCGGGCCGGCGAGTTGCTGGGGCGGGCCGCCGACCGCGCCTCTCGCCTGGGCCTCGAAGAAGCCTACCGCCTCTCCAAAGCCTTCGCCATCTACTTCGAGCTGACGAACCTGGCCGAGACTAACCACCGCAAGCGCCGACGCCGTGCCGCACTGCTCTCACCCTCTCGCCCGCCGCAGCCCGGCTCCATCCGAGGCACGCTGCGCCGCATGCGCGACGCGGGGATGACGTTCGAGACGGCGCTCGAATTCCTGGGCCAAATCTCAGTTGTCCCGGTCTTCACGGCCCACCCGACGGAGGTCGCGCGCCGCACAGTCCTCTTCAAGCGCCGGCGCATCGCGGAAGATTTGGAGCGCCTGGATCGCTTGCCGCTCGCGGACGCGGAGGCGCGCGAGCGCGAGGCGTCAATCAGCGCGGAGATTTCCGCCCTCTGGCAGACGGACGAAGTGCGCCGCCGCCCGCCGATTGTGCGCGACGAGATTAAGATGGGGCTCGACTATTATTCCGGCTCGCTGATCGAAACTCTGCCGCGCCTCTACGAAGAGTTCGCGGACGCCTTCCGCCAGGTCTACGGACAGGAAGACCTCGCGGCCGACGAGCTGCCGACCTTTCTGCGCTTCGGCTCCTGGATCGGCGGCGACCGCGACGGCAACCCTCACGTCACGCCCGGTTGCACGCGCGAAGCGCTGGCGATGGCGCGCGCCGTCATCCTTGATCATTACTTCGCCGTCTCAATCGAACTGATGGACCGCCTCAGCCCTTCAGCGCGCCAGGCCGGAGTCTCGCCCGCGTTGCGCGCGGCGGTCGAGCGTTACAACGAGCGCATGCCTGAAGTCGCGCCCGCGAACAGGACGCGCGCCGAAGACGAAATCTACAGGCGTCACCTGGACTACGTGCTCGCGCGCCTGCGCCTGACGCGCGCCGAGCCCGCGCACCAGAACGCTTACGCGGGCGCTCAGGATTTCGCCTCCGACCTCAAGCTGATGCGCGAAAGCCTCAACGCCAACGGCGGCGAACGCATCGCGCGCCGCCTGCTCGACCCGCTTCTCAGACAGGTCAACACCTTCGGTTTTCATCTCTACGCGCTCGACATACGCCAGCACGCGCGCGTTCACGAGCGCGCCGTCAAGGAGTTGGCGGGCGGCGTCGGGCTCAACGAAAATTCGCGGGCGGCCTTGCCCGAATCGCCTTCGGACGCGACGCGCGAATTGATGGACACCCTGCGCGCGGTGGCCGAGTTGAAGCGCGAGTTCCCGCCCGAGGCCATACGCAGCTACGTCATCAGCGGCGCGAGCCGCGCCGAAGACATCCTGTCGGTCGTCTGGCTGGCGCGGCTCTGCGGCGTGCGCGTCGAAGCCTCGCCTTCGGAAGGCGACCCAGGGCTGATGCCCGTCCCGCTCTTCGAGTCCATAGAGGACTTGCGAAACTGTGCCAGGGTGTGCCGTGAGGTGTGGACATCGCCGGGCTACGTGTCGCTCCTGGACTCCTGGGGCCGCCGCCAGGAAGTGATGCTGGGCTATTCGGACTCGAACAAGGACGGCGGGATGCTGACGAGCGCGTGGGAGATTTACAAGGCGCACCGCGCGCTGCACGAGGCGGCGGCCGCGTGCGACGTGCGCCTGCAACTTTTTCACGGGCGCGGTGGCACAGTGGGCCGCGGCGGCGGCCCCACGCACAGCGCGATTGTGGCACAGCCTGTCGGCGCGTTCACCGGCTCGCTCAAGATCACCGAGCAGGGCGAGGTCTTGAACTGGAAGTACTCCGACATGGTCCTGGCCGAGCGCAACCTGGAATTGATGGTCGCGGCCTCGCTCGAAGCCCTGGCGCGGCCCGGCGCGTCGCGGCGCGACGAGAGCGAGTGGGAGGCCGCGATGGAGGAGATGTCCGAGAGCGCCTTCCGCTTCTACCGCGAGCGCGTCGCGGACGACCCCGATGTGCTGACCTACTTCGAGGAGGGGACGCCGGTCGAGGAATTGGAGCACGCGCGCATAGGCTCGCGCCCCGCGCGCCGCAGCCAGGCTCGCGGCCTCGCGGATTTGCGCGCCATCCCTTGGGTCTTCGGCTGGATGCAAAGCCGGCACGTCCTGCCCGGCTGGTTCGGCGTCGGGCACGCGCTCCGCAGTTTCGTCAACCGGGATGAAGCAAGGGTGACGCTGCTGCGCACGATGGCGGAGAAATTTCTGTTCTTCTCGGACCTCATCGCGAACGTGGAGATAGGCATGGCGAAAGCGGACCTGACGATTGCGCGCCACTACGCGGCGCTCGTCACGGACGCTTCTTTGCGCGAGCGCGTCTTCGGGATGATCTTGGAAGAGTTCGAGCTGACGCGCAAGATGATTCTGCGCGTGACGGGCCGGAAGGAACTTCTGGCAACGAACCCCGTGCTCGCGCGCTCGATTCGCCTGCGCAACCCTTACGTTGACCCCATGAGCATGATTCAGGTCGCGCTTCTCAAGCGCAAGCGCGCAGGCGAAGAGAGCGAGGACTTGAACTACGCGCTCGCCGCGACCATCAATGGCATCGCCGCCGGTCTGCGCAACACGGGCTAGCGGCAACATCACCGCTGAGTGCAGGCTGAAGAAAACATCTCACGCAAAGACGCAAAGGCGCAAAGAAAAGAGTTCCGTTTCCTTTGCGCCTTTGCGTCTTTGCGTGAGACTTCCTATTGCTCACACTCAATTACTGAGATTACGCGGGAGGTCGTAAGAGCCATAGAATGCAGTTGCTATGGCCACAAACCAGCTCAAACTAACTCCCGCGATGCAAGCATATCTTGTCGGCTTGATCTATCGCAACACGCGCACCAGTTGTCTGTCTTTATCAGCCGTGTGCGCTCACGTCTCGCATGATCGCTTGCAGAGAATGCTCTATCAAAAGTTCGCATGGTCACGACGGCTGTGGGACTTCTTCGCTGCTGGGATGGTGCGCGAGGGCGGCTACCTCATCATTGATGACACGGCGTGGGCCAGATGGGCTGCGCACAGTGAAGCAGTCAGTTGGGTGTGGTCTTCGACGCACGCCAGAGTGTTGCGGGGGCATCAAGTGGTGCTCCTGGTCTGGACGGATGGGACACTGAGAGTTCCGCTCGGAATGAGACTCTGGAAGAAGGGCGGTCCCTCGAAAGTCGAACTGGCCGCGCAATTATTGAGAGAAGCAGAAAGGCGCGGAATGCGCCCGGAATATGTGCTTTTTGACAGTTGGTACGCGGCCGCGAGTCTCCTGCACCTGCTTGAAGGCTTGGGTTGGAAGTACGTGGCGAGGCTGAAAAGCAATCGTCTGTTTGAGGGGCAAGCTGTACGAGGGAGATGGCCGCATCGCTATGGGCGGGCAGTCGGAAGGTTGCGCAAAGTCTCTCACGAGGTAGTAGTCGTCAAAGACGGGCGACGCTACTTCGTCAGTAACGATGTGCAGCTTTCGTCTTCGGAGTTAAAGCGGCACTATCGGCTCCGCCAGCAGATCGAAGAGGTCTTCCGCTTACTCAAGCAGGAGTTCGGCTGGGGAGGAGCAAGCTCGCAGAAGGCAAGGGCGCAGGTGGCGCATCTTCATCTGGGACTCTACGCGCTTTGCTTGACCGAAGCTGCCGCGATCAAAGGAGGGCAGACAATCTACGCTTTCAAGCGCGAGTTATTTCGTCTGCCCATCCCTGACCATCTCCCGCAGTTAGACGCTCTTAGCGTCGCTGCGTAATTTCAGTCAATTACAAGTGGCTACAGGTTTTCTACAAAATATTGTATATTGCCTCGTAACCAGGCACGATATCTTGGCCGGGTTCTCTTGATGCGAAGGTTTTGAATCTGTTCCCCCTAGATAAACTGAGTAATGAAGCCCGCGGCATGATTCGTGCCGACGGCTTGCGTTGAGCCGCCTGATGCTCCGAAAAATCTACGCGACCGGATCACTCGGCATCATCCTTTTAGCCTGCGCCGGATTCGCCGTCGGCCTCGCCGTCTCTTACAACCTGGTGAAGCCGAGCCCGGCCCAGCCCGGAGCCCTCGCCCCACTCGGCAGCGACCGGGACAACGACGGGCTGAGCGGGCCGGTCAACATGGTGCGCACCGAAGTCGCGCGTCTTTCACTCAAATCCGGGAAGCTGGTCGAGGAGCCGCGCGAGTTGTTGGAGCTAACCAGCTACGCCCCAAGGGGTAAAAGAATTGACAACTCCTATTATTTAGTCTCGGGCGAAGCTCAGGCGGGCAGAGAGGAGTACGCCTACGACGAGCGGGGTAACATCAGGGAGACGACGCGGCGCGACGACGGCAACAAGATTTTGAGCAAGGAGGTCTACACTTACGAATATGACGCGCTCGGCAACTGGGTCAAGATGGTCGCCTCGACCGTCGTCTACGAAGGCGGCCGCGTGACGCAACAGCCCGTGCAGATTACCTACCGGAATATCAATTACTACTTCGACCAGGCCATCGCTCAGATAGTTGAATCGGACTCGCCGGTCGCGTCTGCGGAGCAGCGCGCCAGGGAGGACCGGGCTCAGCTTCGCGGCGCGCTCGACGCCTGGATCGCCGCCACCAACGCGCGCGACCTGGAAAAGGTAATGACCTTTTATGGCCCGGAACTGGAGGTCTTCTACCGCTCGCGGAACGTCAACCTGGAGGTCGTACGAGACGACAAGACTCGCTCATTCCAACGGGCGGAGGCGCTGGAGGTGAGCGCGGGCGAGCCGGAAATTACCATCGGCGGCGACGGCCGCACGGCCGACATGACTTTCCGCAAGAAGTATTTCGTCAAGGTGCAGGGGCGGGAGCGCCGCGGCGAAGTCCTTCAGCTCCTGCGCTGGCAGCGCAACGATAAGGGATGGGAGATTGTGGGCGAGCGCGACCTGCGCGTGATGCGCAGGGGTTGAGGGAAGATGCGCTCGGCCGGCCGCAAGACGCCGGAGAGGGATTGAATGCAAGGCACGAGTTTCATAGCCCTGACGGGACACTTGAACGACTACCCGCTGGCCGACCTGATCGGAATCCTGCGCCACCAGCGCAAGAGCGGGCGACTGCTCATCGAATATTCGATGAGCCCCTGTTCCCTCTATTTCGTGGAGGGCGATCTGGTTGACGCACAACTCAGCACTGTCGGCGGTTTACAGGCCGTGCTGGTCGCACTCTCACAGCCCAACGCCTCTTTTAATTTCAACCCGCTCATACAGCCCCCGCGCCGCTCAATCAACGAGTCTTCGCAAAGAGTCATTTTAGAGTTGTTGGGCTGCTGGGAAGAAAAAACGATAGACGTAGAAGCGACTCCGGGCAATGGCGGCGGTGGCACATATTCGGGCGCGCAGCCAGTGATGACCGTCGAGCCTGAGCCACTGCCGAGGGCGAAGGAAGTTTTAGCGCTGCCGCCCTCGCCGCTGGAGGCGGCCACGCGCCGCCGCAACCGAAAGGTGCTCATCACGAGCGCGGTAATCTCGCTCGTCGTCAGCCTGGTGACGGTCTTCCTCCTCGCGCGTTGGATGATTAAAAGGGACATCGCCGCGGCCTTGCCCGGCGCGGCCCAGAGGAGCGCGCAGGCTGGAGTGAGCGAGGGCGCGCGCGCGGGCACGAGCGCCCAGACGGTCAAGGTGGTGGTGCGCGTCGAGGGAGGGCGCGTGTCACAGGCTTTCGTCGAGGAGCACCGCCCCGGCATGGAAGCTTACGAGGCGCTCGCACTCCGTATCGCCCGCGGCCGCCGCTACGCCGCATCGTCCTCGGGCCAGGAGACGGTGCCGGTCAGTATTAACTCGCCCGATTGACGAACGGGGCGATTCAAGCCGCGAGGTCTCCTTGCGGAACGAGCCGATTGCAGGAACGGGAGGTCAGAACCATGTTGCTCCTCGCCAGTAGGATTCTGGAACACGAGTTGAACCACGAAGGTCGGCTCCGCCTGCTGGAGAAGCTACAGGAGAGAGAATTCATCCCGCTGATCCGCTCGGCGCGTCTGAGCTGTTTCGAGCAGGCGCTTGCTGACGCCTTTCAGGTCGAAGAGATGGAGCGGCTGATCGCCGCCTCGACCGACTCGGACGCGCAGACTCCTTACGTTCAGGGCGACATTTTCTGCTTCAGCGACCACGTCTTTTTCCTGCTCTTCGGCGGCCGGGGGAGCGAGGCGGTGAGGATGCGCGCCGGCATCGTCTACGAGGCGCGCACCGCGGAGCCGATGCGTAAGCTCAACTATTTTTGTCAGGCGATAAGTCTCTCAATCGGGGAATCGGGCGCGCGGGCGCAAGAGGAAGAAGAGGCCGACACGGAGGGCGGGACACAATTGGCCCACTGGCGACAGGACTGGCCCGCGGCTCAAGACGGGTTCATACGTTTCGTCGTCAAACAGGACCCGGACATCCTCTCGGCGGTCGCCTGCCGTGAAAATTCGCGGGAACGAGTGCGCGCCGCAAGGCTCTTGGAAGACAGGGAGACGCGTGCCTTCCTGCGCCGGGCCAAAGAAGCTTATGCAGAGGGCTACCCCGTGGGTGCGTCTGCGGGCGAGGCTGTGACGGGGCTGCCTGAATTCATGGCAGATAAACTTTCGGAGGCCGGGCTGCTGCGGCGTGAGGTTCTTGTGAGTTGCCGTAAATCAGGCCACACGCTGTTCAGTCTGCCCTCTGCGGACGCCCTGGCGGTCGTTACGATCAGCCAGGCCAGGTGCAGCGAGTGCGGCACCGCGATAGCCGACGAGAAGGTGGAAGAAGTTTTTGCCCCGACTCAATTTTCTCACATCCTGTTGGAGGACGGGGCGTGGCTGGTCAACCGCCTGCACGCCATCCTGCGCGAGCTGGGCATCTCGGAGAGCGAGATTGTCGTCGAGCCGCCCGCGGGCGACGGTGAGGCGCGCATGATGGCGCGCGTGTGCGACGAGTCGTTCCTCGTCGTGATGAGGGACGGAGATTTGACGCCTGCCTTCGCGCGCCGCGCGATAAATACGAAGATCGAAACAGACGCGCGGCACATGCTGATTGTCGCCACGGGAAAGATTCATAACGAGGGGCGCATGAGTCTGCTCGGGTTTGCGAACCGCATAGAGCGCGGCGGCAACGATTTCGAATTGATCATAGCCGACGGAGCGGAGGCGGCCGCGACGGAACTGCGCCGCGCCTTCGAGCGTGTCTCTCATAAGGCGCTCGCCGAACAGTTGTGTGAACTCGACGCGAGCCTGGGGCTGAGCGTCCCACATCTCATCGCGACCAGATTTCGGATGCTCGAAAACACGGAGATTCCTGCACCGCCCGCCCGCCTGCCCGCATCCCTGGATCACGACCAGGGGCTTGAGAACGCGGCCCGAGTCGTGCCCGCCATTGATTTGAGCCTGCTTGAAAATGCCGAGCGCTGACCGGCCGAGCGTGATTTTGGCGGCGCGTCGAGGAAGCGACGCAGTTTTAGGAGACGCAGGTAAGCCGACGCGTTTCTAGCCGCAGAGCACCGAGCCGCCGTTGACGTTGAGGATTTCGCCCGTGATGTGCCTGGCCCAGTCGGAGGCCAGGAAGACGATTGAGAGCGCCACGTCGTCGGCCGAGGCGACGCGCCTGAGCGGGATGGCGTCCGTGACTTGTTGTCTGTAGGAGTCGTCGCCGAAGACTTCCGTGTTCATCTCTGTGTCCACCCAGCCGGGCGCGACCGAGTTGACGCGGATAACGGGCGCGAGTTCGGACGCCAGGGATTTGGTGAAACTGATCTGGCCGCCCTTCGAGGCAGCGTAGTTGGAGTAAAAAGCCTCGCCGCGCTGCCCGGCGGTCGAGCTGACGATGACGATTGAGCCCTGGCCCTGCCGCTTCATCACGGGGACCGCCGCGCGGCAGACCGTCCACGTCCCTTTGAGGTTCGCGCCGATGACGCGGTCCCACAACTCTTCCGACATCTCCTCAACAGCCGCGCCATCCCACACGCCCGCGTTCGCCACGAGCAGATCAACGCGCCCGAAATGTTCGAGCGTTTCCGCGATGAGCGTTTCCGCCTCGCTAACGCTTCCCACGTCCGCGCGCAGTGCGAGCGCCCTCACGCCGAACTCACGCGCCAGCCGCGCGACCTCTTCCGCGGCCTCTTCGTTACGCGCGTAGTTGACGACTACGTCCGCCCCGGCCTCCGCCAGCCGGAGCGCGGTCGCGCGCCCTATCCCACGCGACCCGCCCGTCACAATCGCCACACGCCCGCGCAGCAACTCCGCAGGCAGCGCCGTCTTCACTTTGTAACTCTCGCTCACGTCTATAACTCCTACTCAACTTACTTCTCGATTCAACCCCTTTGCGCCTTTGCGTCTTTGCGTGAGTGGTTTTAATTTTTTCACGCAAAGGCGCAAAGACGCAAAGGAAGTTGAAAGTCTCGCTTAACTGGCACAGCCTGCTCGCACGCGCGCGGGCTGTCTCTGCATATGCTCGCTGATGACGGGGGCGAGCGCTTCGGCGTCGGCCAGGAAGCCGTCGTGGCCGTGCGCGGATTGAAGCTCTCTGTAAACTGCGTCCGCGCCCGCCGCCCGCGCACGCTCCGTCAGTGCCCGCACGTCTTCAGCCGGGAATAGCCAGTCCGACGAGATGCCGACCAGCAGCAGACTCGCACACACACGCTTGAGCGCAGCCTCTTCCGTCTCGTACCCGCGCGCCAAATCAAAATTGTCCATCGCCTTCGAGATGACCAGATAAGAGTTGGCGTCGAAGCGCTTCGTAAAAATCTGGCCCTGGTAGTCCAAATAGCCCGCCACGTCGAAGCGGCCATCCAAAGAGTTGTGCGGGTCTTCGCCACTCCGGTCGGGCCTGCGCTCGAAGCGCGACCCGAAAAGCCCCGCCGACTTGTACGTGCACATCGCTATGGCGCGCGCCTGTGCCAATCCCGCGACCGGCTGTTCGTCCGCATTGTAACGCCCGCCGCGCCACGCCGGGTCGTTCATGATCGCGCGGCGTTGCAGGTGGTTGAGCGCGAGGCCCATCGCGTTGAGCGGCGCGGCCCCGATGGCGACGCACCGCTCGACTCTTTCGGGAAAGTCCAGGGCCCAGCGCAGCGCCTGCATCCCGCCGATTGAACCGCCCGTGACCGTATGCAGCCTCGTGATGCCCAAATGCTCGACAAGCCGCGCCTGCGCCCTCACCATGTCCGCGATTGAGACGACGGGGAAGTCCGCGCCGTAAGCCTCGCCCGGCCGCTGCGGATTTTGGGAGAGCGGGCCGGTCGAGCCGTAGCAAGACCCGAGAACGTTCGTGCCGATGACGCAGTAGCGCGCGGCGTCGAACGGCTTCCCCTCCCCGAACAACTCGGGCCACCAGTCCGCCACGCGCGCTGAGCCGGAGAGCGCATGACAGACCAGGATGGCGTTGTCGCGCGCCTCGTTCAGTTCGCCGTAGAGCGCGTAACGCAGCGTGACGGGACGCAAGGAGCCTCCGCCGTCGAGGGCAAACGCTTCTTCCTCAGCGAAAGTGAAATCGCTTTCGACTGTCGGCTCAAGGCCCGCGCTCATCTCACCCGACTCCACCCGCGCCGGCCGCCGCCTCTTGCGGCTTGTCCGTCAATTCACCGTCAGGCTCTGGCAACGAAGCCCCCCGCCCCGTCAACGCCTGATCCAAATCCGCGATGATGTCGCGCACGTCTTCGATGCCAACGGAGAGGCGGACCAATTCGGGCGTGACGCCCGTCGCGCGCTGCTCCTCCTCGGACAGTTGCGAGTGCGTGGTCGAGGCCGGGTGGATGACGAGTGATTTCGCGTCGCCTATGTTGGCGAGCAGGCTGAAGAGTTTCAGCGAGTTGATGAAATTCTTGCCCGCCTCGTAGCCGCCGCGGATGCCGAAGGTGATGAGCGCGCCGGCCCCGTCAGGCAAATATTTTTGTGCCAGCGCGTAATACGGACTCTCTTCGAGGCCGGGGTAGTTGACCCACTCGATCTCCTTGTGACCCTTAAGAAAGCGCGCCACTTCGAGCGCGTTCTCCGAGTGGCGCTGCATGCGCAGGTGCAAAGTCTCCGCGCCCTGCAAGAGCAGGAAGGCGTTGAAGGGCGAGAGACACGCGCCCGTGTCGCGCAATCCTTGAACGCGCGCCTTGATGATGAAGGCCAGCGGGCCGAAGGCTTCCGTGTATGAGACGCCGCGGTAAGACGGGTCAGGTTCGGAAAAGTCAGGGAAACGGCCCGAAGCCTTCCAGTCAAACTTTCCGCCGTCCACGATGACGCCGCCGATGGACGTGCCGTGGCCGCCTATGAACTTCGTGGCGGAGTTGACCGTGATGTCCGCGCCCCACTCGATGGGCCGCGAGAGCGCGGGCGAGGGCGTCGTGTTGTCAATGATGAGCGGCAATCCGTTCGCGTGCGCGATTTGTGCCAGTCGCTCTATGTCGAGCACGTCCAGTTTCGGGTTGCCGACCGTCTCCGAGTAGACGGCCTTCGTGCGGTCGTTGATGGCCGCTTGCAGTCCGTCGTAGTCCGCGGCGTCAACGAAGCGCACGGTGATGCCTAGTTTCGGGAGCGTGTAGTGAAAGAGATTGTAAGTGCCGCCGTAGAGCGAGGTGGTCGAGACGATCTCGTCGCCGTTGCTGGCGATGGTCAGGATGGCGAGGGTTTCGGCGGCCTGTCCCGATGCGAGTGCGAGCGCGGCGACTCCGCCTTCGAGCGCGGCGATTCGCTTCTCGAAGACGTCGGTCGTGGGGTTCATGATGCGCGTGTAGATGTTGCCGAACTCCTGCAAGGCGAAGAGGCGCGCGGCGTGGTCCGCGTCGTCGAAGACGTAGGACGTGGTTTGATAGATGGGCACGGCACGCGCGTGGGTCGTCGGGTCGGAGTCCTGCCCGCCGTGTATGGCAAGCGTGCCGAAGTGTAGTTTCTCAGCCCCGTTGTTCTGGTCGTCTGACATCATCTCCTCCTTCAAATTTCCGCGCTGACGACAAAAGCGAAGCCCCCCGCGCTAAAGAAGTAGCGCGGGGGGCTTCTCGGCGGAGCGTGCGACAAAGTAACCACCCGGCACTTTAGCAGTTTTTTACGTGGAGCAAGTCGCCTTAAATCGCCACGCTGCAAGCACGCGGTTTAGAAATCCGCACCAACCAAAGGACAGCGCGAGTTTAAGTAACGCCCTCCGCTCAAGTCAAAGCAATTCTTTTTATCAGAACATAAATATAATTTAAAAGCCGTGACAGGTCATGAATAAATCCGCCGCGTCAGCGGCGTTTGAGTTTAGCCCGGCGTTTCAACGCCGGGGAAACGCGCAAGATTAATTGGCGTCGCGTCAGCGACGCGTGAGAAGCAGCCAGACTCAGGCGTCGCTGACGCGACGCGATAACGGATTACCCGTCGTTCCCGGCCTTGAAAGGCCGGGCTAAATTCACGCGCCGCTAACGCGGCTGATTTATTCATCACTCATCACTGCTTTCATAACGTCGTCGAAAAGCAGCGCGTTGGTCGAGATGGCGTCGCCGCCGCGGATAGTTCTGTGGCCGCGCCAGTCTGTGAAATGGCCGCTGGCCTCTTCGATGATGGGCAGGAGCGCGGCGCAGTCCCAGACATTCATCACGGGGTCGAGCATCACGTCGGCGCGGCCCGTTGCGACGAGTACGTGGCCGTAGCAATCGCCCCACGTGCGCCGCGCGCCGGCCGCCAGTTTGAGTCTCTCGCAGGCAGCGCCCGACTTGCGCTCGCACAATCCGAAATCCGTCGAGAGCAGCAGAGCGCCCTCTAACGAAGCAGTCTCGGAGACGCGCGCCCTTTGATTGTTCCAGTAACAGCCCATCCCGCGCGCGGCCGAGACAAGCTCGCCCATCGCAGGGAGATTGACTACGCCGACCGCCATCTCGCTTTCGACTTCGAGGCCGAGCATGACGCCGTAAAGCGGCACGCCGTGGACGAAGCTGTAAGTGCCGTCAATCGGATCAATGATCCACTGACGCCCCGAAGAGCCCTTGCTCTCGCCCGCCTCTTCGCCTATCACGCCGTCGTCCGGGAATTTTTCCGCGAGGCGCGCGCGAATGTGTGCTTCGGCCTCGCGGTCGGCAACGGTGACGAAGGAGCCGTCCGGCTTCAGCTCGGCCCCGTGTGCGCCGCGAAAATATTTCAGCGTAATCTCGCCCGCCTCGCGCGCCAGATTGACCGCGAAGTCCAGCAACCCTTCAAGCTCAAGTTTGTCCAAACCCATTCGATCTCCCCTCACTCTTCAGGCGTCTTCGCATACGCTACCACAAAGAGTAAGCCTAAGAGTAAATCGACGACGCCGAAGGCGAGCGTGAAGGCGGGGATTCTGCCCAAAAGATAGAGCGCGATGGCCGCGACGCCGAAGGACGCTTTCTCAAGAATCGAGGGGAGCATCATGGCGCGGTAACGCGCGGGGTCTCTGGCGATTATCAGGAAGACCAACTGGAAGACGAGCGCCACGCCGACGAAGCCGTAATAATACTCCGGGTGAGTGATGGCGGGCGGGAAATCGCGCCCGTTCTTCGCTTCCAAAAAATACTGCGGCAGCAGAACGATGAGGCCGTAAATCCCGGCGATTAAAAAGACGCGCTTAGCGAATTTAGTGTTCATCACAGATTCAATTCTTTGCGTCTTTGCGCCTTTGCGTGAGTGATTTAGATTTTTCACGCAAAGGCGCAAAGACGCAAAGGGGTTGAGTGATTTGGTCTCTTGAGTTTTGAAAAGTCTTCACCGAGTTTTTTTCAGCACAGACCATCCGGCCCATGCGCCGAGGGCTTCGACGAGCGCGAGCAGGAGCGCGGTCGCCTGGAAGACTATGGCCCAGTTTGCGGGAGACATGCGTGCGACGTGCGAGACGTGGTCCGCTGTGTCCGCGACGAAGTGGTAATAGACTCCGAAGGCGAGCGAGCCCAGCATCGAGCAGATGAGCAACAGCGCGCCCGCTCTCTCTTTTCCACGCCAGAGCAGCAAGCCCGCGACGAGCGGCGCGACCATGATGACCGCGACGATGAAAACTAGCTGCGCGGGCGTTGCCTTAACTCCCAGGATTTCGTGCGCCGCCGAATGCAGTGCGACGACCGCGGCGTGCGCGACGACCGCGTAGAGAGCAAACCGAACGGCGCTCGACCTGTCCGCTTTTCCCGCCATCTAGCTTAAAAACCCTTCCGCCTTCCAAGCTTGTACGACCTGGTCTAGTCCTTCCCTGTAACTCGGGAAGCGCGGGTTCCAATTGAAGTCCGCACGGAAACGCGCGTTCGAGGTGTGAACGGACGACGTAAAGAAGTCGGCGCTGTAGCGGCCCGCGACAAGGCGCGCGAGCCACACGGGCACGCGGCGCGGCGCGGGGGCGTTCAGCCTTTCGGCGAAACCTGAGAGCAGGTCTTTGACCATTACAACCTCGTCGTCAACGACGTGCCAGAGGCCGCTCCGGTCGCCCTCGGCCGCGGCCAGAAACGCGCCCGCCGCATCTTCAGTGTGCAGGCAGGAGAGCACGGCCTCCCCGCTCCCGACGATGGGGAGCCTGCGCTTACGCAACATCTGGCCCATCATGCGCGTGTGCGACGCCTCCGGCCCGTAGAAGAGTCCGCAGCGTAGCACCGCGACCTTGAAGCCGGAACGCTCGCCCTCTTCGGCGGCTATCTTCTCGGCATCGAGGGCCGACTGTGACACGGCGTCCGTATGCGGCTCGGAAGTTTCGTCAAAGAACGAGCCGTCCTCGGGGCGCGCGAGCCAGACGATGCTCTGTTGCAGATAAATTTTGGCCCCGATCTTCGCCGCGCCAGCGCTCAGGGCGCGTGTGCCCTCGCGGCGAAGCCGGTCGTTCATCTCCCAATCTTTCGCGCCCGTCCGGGTCTTCAATGGGATTGATGTTGCGGCGTGAATGACCGCGTCCGCGCCCTCTGCCGCGCGCGCCAGAGAGTCTGCGTCGAACATGTCCCCGGCGCGGCTCTCGCCGCCGAGAGACTGTACGAGCCTTGCGTTCTTATCACTGCGCGCGAGCCCCACGACCGTGTGGCCGCGCGCGACGAACTGCCGCACCAACGCGCGCCCGAGGACTCCCGTTGCCCCTGCGATGAAAACTCGCATCTACAAGCCTCCCCTCTGCGAGGCTTCACTACGGCTTGCGCCGCTTGAAATAGATGGCTTCGACCCTGCCCGCCTTGACGGGCAAGTCCGCCTGGCCCACCATCTCCCAACCCTCGTTGCCCAGGCGGGCTATCGCCTTCACGACGGCCGAGCCCTGCTGCTCCGAGGCCCGTTCTTCCACTTCGACAATCTCGACGCCCGCGTCCCTGAAATAACTTATCCAGTACGCGCCGCCGCGATTCGACGCAGTGTAGCCGGCCTTGCTGACCGTGCAATACTCCCAACGCTCCGCGGGCGGGCTCGCTTCGCTGCCCTCATCATTTTTGACCGCGGGACGGTTAAGAGCGCGCGCGTAGAGAAAGCCGCCGAGCGCCAGGACAATCAACAGGGATGCATATACAGCCTTTTTCATGGCGAGTCTCCTTATCAAACTTACGTCTTTCGCGTCAAAGCGATTCGCCGGCACCCGCCTACTTACTAACGCGGAATCCAGCGCCCGAACGAATCAAACATCTTCTCGTAAAGCTTTTCGTCTCACGTTCTCCTCCCGTTGACACGCCCGTTACGGCCTGACTAAATTTAATCATCTTAAAAACAGTAATAAGTAATAAGTGATAAGTGATAAGTAAAAGAAAGAGGGTTTTAACTGATTACTGACTACTTATTACTTATTACTTATTACTAATCTTCTACGCCGAATCCGATTCAGGACTTTATATTATGGCACGATCATTGGCGGTTCTTTTTATCCTGGCCGCGCTCGCTTACGCGTCCGGCGTCTCTCTGGGGCAGACGACGAGTCGCGCGGATAAGCCTGCGGCGCGTAACGACGATGCGACGTGGAGAGCCAAGCACCTAGAATTGTTGGAAAAGGCGAAGAGGGGCAACATTGACCTGTATTTCGAGGGCGACTCCATCACGCGCAGGTGGGAGGCGACGCACCGAGACAACTGGGAACAGAACTTCGGCGGCTGGAAGGCCGCGAACTTCGGCGCGGGCGGCGACCGCACGCAGAACGTGCTCTACCGCGTCCAGAACGGGGAACTCGACGGCGTCAATCCGAAAGTCATAGTCTTACTAATTGGCACAAACAACGTCGGCCCCGACCCCGTCAAAGGCAGTGACGCGGCGCTCGTCAAGGACATCTCGAATGGAGTTAAGGCGTGCTTGAAAGCCCTGCGCGAAAAAGCCCCCAGGGCCAAAATCCTGCTGGTGGGGATTACCCCTCGGAACACTGACGGCAGCACCGCCTTGATGCCCACGATTAACAAAATCAATAGCCGCATCGCCAAATTCGCCGACGGTCGAAAGATCAAATTTCTCAACATCAACGACAGGCTGGCAGACAAAGACGGCAAGTTATACGACGGCATGACCGACGACGGCCTGCATCTCACGGACAAAGGCTACCAGGCGTGGGCCGACGCCATGAAGCCCACCCTCACCGAATGGCTCGGCCCGCCCTCAAAGTAGATGGAATCCCATTGAGTACGCCTCAAAATCAAAACTCAACCCTTTGCGCCTTACGTCTCGTCTTTGCGCCTTTGCGCGAAACAGCCGTTCACGCAAAGGCGCAACAAAAGAAATACTAAAGCCGCAAAGGGTTGAGTTTTGGTTTTGAGACGCGTTCCTAGTCTTTCACATCCCTATGCCTTTCAGGTGATAGCGCTCGGTGTCGTAGTAGCGCTCGACATCTACTGTGTTCAGTTTGCCGAGCACGGAGGAGATGTCCACGAGCGAGAGTTCGCAGGCGGGGGCGATGCCGCTGGCCGAGACCATCTTGCCGAAGTCTCCCGCGGCGACGGCATCGGCCGCGCGCGAGCCGAAGATCAGGCCCATGATGCGGTCAATCGGCGAGGGCGCGCCGCCGCGCTGCGGGTGGCCGAGCATGGCCGAGCGCGCGTCGTATGGCGTCTCGCTCATGATCCTGCGCGCCAGCACCTCGCCTATGCCGCCGAGCCGCGCGTGGCCGAAGGCGTCGTGGCGGTCGTCAATCGTCACCATCTCGCCCTCCTCCGCGTAAGCCCCCTCCGCGATCACTATCACAGAGTAGCGCGGGCGCAAAGGGTCGCGCCCGATGCTGTTCGTGTCGCCAATCCGCTGCTTGAGATGGTGGTAAACCTTCTCGTAGCGGAACGGGTGCTCGGGTATCAGAATCAAGTCGGCCTGGCCCGCCACGCCCGACCAGAGCGCGAGGTGGCCCGCGTGGCGACCCATGACCTCCACGACCTGCACCCAGCCGTGCGAGCCCGCGGGCGTGCGCGAGCGCTCTATGATCTCTGTGACGTTCCTGAGCGCCGTGTCGAAGCCGAGCGTGTAGTCTGTCCCGGCCAAGTCCTTGTCTATGGTTTTTGGCACACCGACGACGTTGACGCCTCGCTCCGAGAGCCGCGCCGCCACGCCCAGCGTGTCCTCGCCGCCGCACACCACGATGGCGTCCAGGTTGAGCCGGGTGATGTTTTCCAAAACCTCGTCCGAGCGGTCAACGCGCTCGCCCGTCTCGGTCAGGGTCCGAAAGGGGTTGGTGCGCGACGAGCCGAGGTTCGTCCCGCCGTCGCGGTCCCAGCGCCGCACGCTCGCGCGGTCGAGCGGCAGCACGTCCGGCAGCGGGTCGAGCAGGCTGCGCCAGCCGTCGTAGAGCCCGACCGTTTCAATTCCATGTTCGGAGGCGCGATAGACCAACCCCTTGATCGCCGGGTTCAACCCCGGCGCGTCGCCGCCGCCCGTCAGAACACCTATCCGTTTCACTTGATAACTTCCCCCTCAATAAAATTTCGTCGGCGCTCCCACGCGCCCGTAAATGAAAAACTCCCGCGCCGTACAAGGGGGCGCGGGGAGCGTAGCCAGCCTGATGATTAAGCTCCTCCGAATGGGTGCGAAAAGTATACTTGCAATCCGCCGTAAAATCACACGCGCCCCCGGCCCCTATAAAATTTCTTGACAAGCAGGAGGATACATAATAGACAAACAGTTCACCCCTGATAGTTGTATTCCGCAAAGAGAGTGTTGCACGAGCTACGCTTCGGAGACAAAGAGCATGATTTCAAAAAACAGATTGGCGGCCTCGATCCTTTGCCTGATGATGCTTTTCATCTGCGCCGCCCAAGGGCAAAGCAAAGCCGCGATTAAACAAGAGCCTTTCGGGACCGCGGACGGTAAAGAAGTCAGCATTTACACGCTCACCAACCGCAAGGGCGCTGAAGCAAGAATCACTAACTACGGCGGCATCGTCGTCTCGCTCAAAGTGCCCGACCGCAAGGGGCAGATGGACGACGTGGTCCTCGGCTTCGACACGCTCGACGAGTACGTCGCGGGCAACCCGCCCTACTTCGGCGCGATCATAGGCCGCTACGCCAACCGCATAGCCCTCGGCCGCTTCAAACTGAACGGCGTCGAATACAAGCTCGCCACGAACAACGACCCGAACCACCTGCACGGCGGCGTCAAAGGTTTCGACAAGGTCGTCTGGGACGCCCGGCCCCTGAAGACCAGGACCGGCGCGGCGCTCGAACTCACCTACCTGAGCCGCGACGGCGAGGAAGGTTACCCCGGAAACTTGCGCGCACGCGTCGTCTACACGTTGACGGACACGAACGACCTGCGCGTTGACTACACCGCCACGACCGACAAGGATACGGTGGTTACGCTGACTCACCACGGCTACTTCAACCTCAAGGGCCAGGGCAACGGCGATATCCTCGATCACCAGTTGACGCTCAACGCCTCGCGTTTCACCCCGATTGACGCGACCTCGATTCCGCTCGGCGAACTACGCAGTGTTAAGGGCACGCCCTTCGACTTCACTACCCGGACCGCCATCGGCGCGCGCATAGACCAGGACGACGAGCAGATCAAGAACGGCAGCGGCTACGACCACAACTACGTGATTAATGGCCGCAACGGGGTGCTCAGGCGCGCGGCCGAAGCTTATGAAGCGACGACCGGCCGCGTGATGGAAGTCTGGACGACGGAGCCCGGCGTGCAGCTCTACACGGGCAACTTTCTGACCGGCCTCAAGGGCAAAGACGGCAAGACCTACGCCAGGCGCAACGGCTTTTGCCTGGAGACGCAGCACTACCCGGACTCGCCCAACCACCCCAACTTCCCCACGACCGTCCTGCGCAGAGGCGGCCGTCTGAAGTCAACGACCATCTACAAGTTTTCCGCGAGGTGATGTCAAAGAACTATTAGTTCACGCAAAGACGCAAAGGCGCAAAGAAAAGCCTGATTGTTTTCTTTGCGCCTTTGCGTCTTTGCGTGAGTCTTCTTCGGCCTAACTCTGGCACTGCGCGCACGTGCATTCGTCACTCATCATCTTCCTCCGTTCTTACCCTTTGACCTAACTCCCGACGGCTTCGACCAGTTCGAGACTCAACTCGCCGCGTTCGCGCGTCTCAGCCGGCACGAGCAGCGACAACAAATCCTGGTCGTAGATTCTCTTCTTGCGGTCGGCCAGTGTTGTGAATCCCGTGTAGACCGCGTCCAACTCGCCGGCCGTCAATTGATAGCCCAGCTCCGTGTAGCGTTGCTTGAGCGCGTGGCGGCCCGAGTGTTTCCCGAGCACGATGCGGTTCGCGGGCACGCCCACGGACTCCGGCGTCATGATCTCGTAGCAGAGCGGGTTCGAGAGCACGCCGTGCTGGTGTATGCCCGCCTCGTGTGCGAAGGCGTTGCGCCCGACGACCGCCTTATTGGGCTGCACGTCGAAGCCGATGATGGCCGAGAGCAACTGGCTCGTAGGGTAAATCTCCTGCGCGCGTATGCCGCTCGTGTACGGCAGGCGGTCGGCGCGCACCTGCATCGCCATCACGACCTCTTCGAGGGCCGCGTTGCCCGCGCGCTCGCCTATGCCGTTGACCGTGCACTCAACCTGACGCGCGCCCGCGCCGATGGCCGACAGACTGTTGGCGACCGCCAGGCCCAGGTCGTTGTGACAGTGGACGCTGATGATGATTCCCTCGCGTTCGCCCACGACGCGCTCGCGCACCGTCTTGACCAACTCGTAAAACTCGCCGGGCGTGGTATAGCCGACCGTGTCGGGCACGTTGAGCGTCGTCGCCCCCGCCTCGACCGCCGCCGCGAACACTTCGCACAAGTAGTCAACGTCGCTGCGCGTCGCGTCCTCGGCCGAGAACTCCACGTCCGCGGTCAGCGAGCGGGCCAAAGCGACCGCATCGCTCGTCATCCGCAAGACCTCGTCGCGCGTCTTCTTGAGCTTGTGTTCGAGGTGTATGTCGGAGGTGGCGACGAAGGTGTGCAGGCGCGGGCGAGAGGCACGACTCACGGCCTCCCACGCGCGCAGCACGTCCTGCTCGGTCGTCCGGCAGAGCGCGGCGACCGCTACTTCCCTGCACTCGGCCGCGACCGCGCGAACGGCCTCGAAGTCGCCGTCCGAGGCAATTGGAAAGCCGGCCTCTATCACGTCAACGCCCAGGACCTGTAGCTGCCGCGCGAGGCGCAGCTTTTCGTTCAGGTTCATGGAGCAGCCCGGCGACTGCTCTCCGTCGCGCAACGTCGTGTCGAAAATTTTGATTCGGTCTTGTATGGTCATAAAAGGTGTCACCAAAGCACAGAGGACGGACATCCTACAGACCTCGACGCTCCGAAAGCAAAGTTATTATTTTTATCCGGCTATAAAAGATTGTAATCGCGAAAAGACGGGCCTTTAATGAGGGGCTTTGGGCTCGTGGCTGTTCGAGCGGTCGCGTAGGATTTTGAGGAAGGCGGCCGCCGCGTGCGAGAAGGCGGCGTTGCGGCGGTGCGCGGCCCAGAGCGTGCGCGTGTAGGTCAGCCCGCGGACGGGGACCGTCGCGAGGGTGCCGCGTTCGAGTTCTTCCGTGACGCACATGCGCGGGACGAACGCGATGCCGATCTGCTTTTGAACGAAACGCTTGATCGTCTCGACGGTCGCCAGCTCAAGCGTGATGTTGAGCGGCGTGTGGTGCTTACTGAAAGTCTCTATCACCTTGAGGCGCGAGGCCGCCTTGACGTTGTGCGCGAGGAAGGATTCCTGGCCCAGTTCCTTAACCGTCACGGAATCCCTGTCGGCGAGCGGGTGCTTCGGACTGAAGATGAGCACCAGTTCGTCCTTCAGGATGGGAAAGTATTCCAGCTCGCTGTGCGACGGCTCGAACGCCATCAGCGCGAAGTCCACGTTGCCGTCCAGGACTTCGCGCGGCAGCCGCTCGGAGACATGACGGTAGATTTCGACTTTGATCTTGGGGTGTTTTTTACGGAAGCCGAGGATCAGGTCGGGCAGCAGGTAGAGCGAGGTGCTTTCGTTGGCCCCTATGCGCACGCGCCCGCGCTCAAGCGCGCGTATTTCCGCGACGGCCTCGCGCGCCTGGTCGCGCAGTGCGATGATGCGCCGCGCGTAGTCGTAGACCACGTGGCCCACTTCCGTCAGCGTCGGCGTCTTCTGCGAGCGGTCGAAGATGGGCGCGCCGACCTCTTCTTCGAGACGCTTGACGGCGATGCTGACGGCGGGCTGCGTGCGAAAGACGCGCTCGGCGGCCTTCGAGAAACCGCCCTCCTCGACGACTTTTAAGAAGAATTCAAGCTGCGTGATTTCCATGACCGTCGGGGCCAACTATACCACAACCAGCCGCGCGGATTTTCAGCCCCGTCAGGGGCGGATGAAAATAGCCCAGCACTTCAGGGCTGGGGAAGAGCGTGGGAAATTTATCGAGTCCCGTAGGGACGACCGAAGAATAGGCGGGCTCACGCTCAGCCGTCCCTACGGGACTCGTCTTTAATTGCCTCTTAATTCCCAGCAATTTATTGCTGGGCTATTATCACCAGCCCCTATCGGGGCTGAAACTTTCCTTCCTAGCTGACGGGCAGGCTTATCTCGACGACGAGGCCGCCGCCGGGCGAGTTGGCGGCACGGATGGTCCCGCCGTGCAGGTGCACGGCGCGGGCGGCGATAGCTAACCCGAGGCCGGTCCCTCCCGTCTGGCGGTCGCGCGCGTCCTCGACCCTGTAGAACGGGCGGAAGATTTTATCAATCGCCTCCGGGGGCACGCCCGCGCCGCGGTCGCGCACGCTGATCGTGGCGAAGCGTTTTGTGCCAACATTTTCGCACCCGAGCGCGACCTCGACCTCCGTCCCTTCGGCCGTGTAATAGACCGCGTTGCGGACGACGTTCTCGACGGCGCTGCGTAGCAGCTCGATTGCGCCCGTGGTCTGACAAGGCTCGCAAGCCGTCACGCGAACGGAGCGCCTGCGGCCATGCGCCTCGAACTCCGCGTCCTCGGCGACAGCGCGCACGAGGTCCGCAAGGTCCAGCCTGACGCTCCTGAGCCCGTCCGTCCCGCTCTCGACGCGCGAGAGCGCGAGCAGTTGTCCGACCATCTCGTTGATGCTTTCGGCCTCGCGCGCGATGCGGTCGAGCGCGGGTGCTGCGTCCGCCCCGGCGCGCCGCCGTGCCAATTCGAGCGCGACGTTGAGCCGCGTCAAAGGCGAGCGCAGCTCGTGCGAGATGTCGCGTATGAGTAGCTGCTGCGCGCTCATGAGGGTCTCGACGCGCTCGGCCATCGCGTCGAAGTCGTGGCCCATAGAGGCCAACTCGTCTCGGCGGCGGCCGAGCATCGGCCCGACGCGCGCGGAGAGGTCGCCGCCCGCGAACTGCTTCGTCACGGCGCGCAGCTTGAGGACGGGCGAGACGATGTAGCGCGCCAGCAGATAGCAGAGCAGCCCCGCCGTCAACATCACTGCCAGAAAGCGCGGGGCCAAAAAGCGCGGGTTGGCGAACGGCGGGCCGGGCGGCCCGGTCACCTCGACAACGAACACGTAGCGACGCCCGCTTGCGACTGCCGGGAAGGCGACCATTGGTTTGTCAACGGGCGCGTCGAAGATACGCCCGTTCGAGCTTACGACCCGCGTCACTAAGCTTTGCGCGCCCTGCTGCGCGCCCAGGCCCGAAAGCTCCATCCCCTGCTCGTCGAAGAGGCGCGCGCGGACTCCCGCATGGCCTGCCACGCGTTCCAGGTAATTGACGAGGCCCGGCCGCCCCTCGCGCTCGTAGGTGACGGCCGCCGTCTCTGCTATGAAGGACGTGTACCTGTCCGTCATAGAGCCGCGCGAGTACATCTCGCTCGGCCGCGTCAACTCCGAGACGAGGAAAAACACGGCCACGACCAACCCCATCGCCAGCCAGAACCAGAGAAAGACTTTGAGAAACAGACTACGCATAAAAACAGTGATAAGTGATGAGTGATAAGTGATAAGTAAAAGAAAGACGGTCTTAACTTATCACTTATCACTTATTACTTATCACTTCCTTCGCATATATGTAGCCGACGCCGCGCACGGTCTTGATGCGCTCGGTGTCGGTGCCGCCGACCTGGTGGCCCAGTTTCTTGCGCAGGTTGCTGACGTGCATGTCTATGCTGCGGTCGAAGGGGGAGAGGTTGCGGTGGAGCACGTCTCTGACCAGCTCCTCGCGCGTCACGACGCGGCCGGGCGCGGCGAGCAGTCTCTTCAGAAGATCGTACTCGACCGCCGTCAGCTCCACCACGCGCCCCTCGCGCCTGACGGTGCGCGTCCGGTTGTCCATCTCCACGTCGCTGACAGAGAGCGTCTCGCGCTCCGTCTTCTCTTCCGCGGCGTCGGGCCGCGCGCGCCTGAGGACGGCGTTGATGCGCGCGACCAGCTCGCGCGGGTTGAAAGGTTTCGGCAGGTAATCGTCTGCCCCCAGCTCTAATCCGACGATGCGGTCCACGTCCAGCCCGCGCGCCGTCAGCATCACGATGGGCAGGCGCGAGCGCGCGCGTATACGGCGCAGGACTTCGAAGCCGTTGATGCCTGGGAGCATCACGTCCAGCACGGCCAGTTCGTGCCCGCCCGAAAGCGCGCGCTCCACGCCCGTCTCGCCGTCGTGCGCCGCCTCGACCTCGTACCCTTCGGACCCCAGGTACTCCGCGACCAACTCGCAAAGGCCCACGTCGTCGTCAATCACCAGCACGCGCTGCATTCTGACAATCTCACTTTCGGCCCGACGGATTTCAGTCGCGCGAGAGGGCCACACCGCGCCCCGGCATTCTATCTCAATTCGGGGCTTCTGCTCTGTAAAGAAGTGTCAAGAGATTGCGCCCGCGGCTTGACGAAATCTTTACGTTCCGCTGACCGACTCTTTACGTCCCGCGAAGGCAAAAATTCGTCATACTACGGTGGCGATGAGAGCGGTCGGACCTCTTCGAGAGAGTCGGATTGAAACGAATCTTTCATCAGCCGTTTTGCGAACAAGCGGGGGTTAAACGGGAGCGCCCTACACAGAAAGGGCGCTCCCACATACGAAGAATCTGACAGGCTGAAGAGGAGAGAGAAGATGAAACAGAGTTGGAAGAAGCTGAGCGCGGCGGTCGCCATCACAGGCGCGCTCCTTTTGACGTTGGCGGTGGTCGGACTGGCACAGCACGGCGGCGGCCCCGGCGGTCGCGGTCCCGGTGGTCGCGGCTTCCACGGCGGCCCGCCGCACGACGGCCTCGGACCGATTGCGCGCGACCTCAATTTGACGGACGCGCAGAAGGCGGAGGTCCAGAAGATCACGGCGGCCTTCGAGGAGAGCACGAAGTCTCTGCGCGACCAGTTGGAGGCGCAGCGCCCGGACGGGCCGCCCGACTTCGTGAAGGACGGGGCTTTTGACGAGGCGGCTGTCCGCGCGGCGGCGCAGGCCCGCGCGAACGTCCACGTCGAGTTGGAAGTGGCGCGCGCGCGCATGATGTCGCAAATCTTCAACGTGCTGACGGCCGAGCAGAAGGCCCAACTCGAAGCCAAGCGCAAAGAGCACGAGCAGCGCCGCAAGGAGTTCGAGGCCAACCGCCCGCAGGAAACTGAGAACTAAGAATACTAATTCTTCTTTGCGTCTTTGCGCCTTTGCGTGAAATTAACCTCACGCAAAGGCGCAAAGACGCAAAGGTGTTGAGTCGTTCGGTCGGTTGATTTTTGAAATTGACAAAACTTTAGGCTCTGTTGACGAACTCTTTACGTCAATCGCGGTGGGTGCGGCGTCTTATGGTGCGAACACGAATGAAGCGCCGCGCACTTTAGCAATTGCCCGCGGCGCGTTGAAATAGAGAGGAGAGAAAGATGAGAAATCGTTTTGCAATGACCATCCTCGCTCTGGCGCTCGCGACGGCGGGCGTCGTTTACGCGGGCTCCAACGGCGTCGTCGTGCCGTCGGGCGCGACGCCCGGGAAAG
>JADMIO010904375.1_pt1 | contig 47807 bp, 30 predicted proteins | sample 8958161 | NCBI WGS metagenome assembly JADMIO01 (sample SAMN16585339, study PRJNA669376) | soil metagenome | isolation source: Crop rotation soil | place: USA: Cullars Rotation, Alabama | collected 2011
GCCGCGACTTCAAGTCACGTGAATTCCAAGCTTCGGATCCCACTGTGCTGGAAAGAGATTGGCAAACAGACCATGTATCTCGCCCAGCTAAAAGGACTCAGCCGCAAGGATGCAGAGACAAGGATCAAAGAATGGTTTGTCCGTTTTGAAATGGAAAGCTGGTGGAATAAGAAAGTAGAAGATCTTTCCAAGGGAATGCAACAGAAACTCCAGTTTGTTACCACGGTACTGCATCATCCCAAACTGATCATACTGGACGAACCTTTCAGCGGGCTCGATCCCGTGAACAGCAACCTGATCAAAGATGAGATATTCAACCTGGCACAAAACGGCGCGACGATCATCTTCAGTACCCACCGGATGGAACAGGTGGAAGAGATCTGCGATCATATCGTATTGGTGAATAAAGGCAAGAAAATACTGGATGGCACGGTCAAGCAGGTCAAACAGGATTTTAAAGAGAATCTTTTCAGTATCGGCGCTGAACAATTACCATCCCTGAACGGGTCTGCTCCCTTTGATGTGGTAGGCACCCGTAAAAACGAACATATCGTGCGGATCAGGGAAGGCAATAAACCCAATGACGTGTTGCAATACCTGTTACAACACCAGGTTCCTATCATTTCATTTAATGAGATACTTCCATCACTAAACGATATTTTCATCAAACTGGTGGAAGGAACACCCACGGCCCGGCAGTTTCAAAAAATAGAAGGCTAACCACACAAATCAATACTATGCGCAAGATCAGGCTTATCATAGAAAGAGAATACATGACAAGAGTGCGGAAGAAAACCTTTATTATCTCCACGCTTTTGTTCCCGCTCCTGTACCTGGGTCTTATATTCGGAACGGGTTATATCGCCAAAGAGAGTGCACAGCACCTGAAAGTGGCGATCGTCGATTCTTCCGGGTATTTTACTGCGGATAAGATCAACCAGATGAACGGGGAAGATAAGAGTTCGACCCTGGCACTCGTGAGCATGAGCGAGGAAAAGATCAAAACGACCTACAAAGAAGCCGGCTATGATGGCTTTGTCGTGATCCCTCCTTTTAATTGGAAGACCGGGCCTAAAGAGCTCTCCTTTCAATCAGGCAAAACATATGGTTCTTCTACTTCCGACATCATTAAAAACAAATTGAACGGGATCTGGAACAAGGTCAAGAACGACAGCCTGCAGATCGATGCCAGTAAAGTGCAAATACTGGAGCAAAGCAGGATATCACTGACACCTGTCAACTTCAAGGATAAAAAAGCAGATGTGAAAACAGCCGAAGGCATTGGTTATGTCTGCGGTTTTCTCATCTATCTCATCCTGCTGATCTATGGTTCACAAGTGATGATGGGGGTGATGGAAGAAAAGACCAACCGTATTGCCGAAGTGATCGTTTCCTCCGTAAAACCTTTCCAGATGATGCTGGGTAAGATCATCGGTATCGGGTTTGTAGCATTGACCCAGTTCTTTTTATGGATCGGTTTTACTTTCCTGATCTATAATATCACCAAATTCTCCGGCGGTGGCGGTATGGCCAACCAACTCGTAGGTGGTATGCAGAATTTGTTTGCCAGTGTGGATGTGGGTCTCGTATTATTCTGTTTCGCCTTTTATTTCCTCGCCGGTTTCTTCTTTTATTCCGCTTTATATGGTGCGATCGGCAGTGCCGTCAATGAAGATATGCGGGAAGCACAGGCATTGAGTTTCCCGATCACTATGCTTGTGATCCTTTCGATCGCATTGATGACCGCCACCATTGGTAACCCGACCGGTCCTATTGCCGTATGGGGCAGTATCATTCCTTTCAGCTCTCCTATCGTGATGATGGCCCGGATACCTTTCGGTGTCCCGAATACAGTGCCCTGGTGGCAACTGGGTCTTTCCATGGGGCTGCTCATCCTCGGCTTTATTTTTACCGTCTGGTTTGCCGGCAAGATCTACCGGACCGGTATCCTGATGTATGGGAAAAAAGCCAGCTGGAAAGAGATGCTGAAATGGGTCTTTAGGAAAAATTAGTTTGAGGTTTGACATTTGATGTTTGAGGTTGGGTATCCTTTAATGAAGGTTTTCGCGGACTGAAGGTTCTGAGCTTTATAATACCTAGTCCTTGGCTAACATGACTCGATAACCAGTTCCCTACCAACGCTAAAGACAGTCTGTGTTGGAGCGACATCAAATCTCAAACATCAAACCCCAAACCTATTGGTTGTTAAATTTTTCTTTATCTCCCCTGGAATGTAACTTAATACGAAATCAATCGTATATTTGATACGAAGTATTTCGTGAAAAGCAAATCATTCATTCTAAAAACTGTTCAAATGAAACCAAGAACCTTCGCAACCGGCAGAACCCTGTTAGTAATTCTTGTACTGGGACTGACCGTAGGACTCGTATCCTGGGATCACCAGCAAAGCCCGGGACGTTACCAGCAAAGCATCAACGACACCACACCCAAAACAAAAACGGAAAAAAAGATCCGCGATCTCGATGATGTTCTCGAAGAACTCGATAGGGGGGATTGGAAGATCGATATGGAAAAAGCCAAACAAGAACTGGCTGAAGCCATGAAAAAAATCGATGGCGATAAGATCAGGATGGATATTGAGAAAGCCATGAAAGATGTGGATTTTGAAAAGATCCAGCGCCAGCTCCAGGAATCACTGGCGAAAGTCGATTTTGACAAGATCAAGTCCCAGGTGAACGATGCCATGAAAGAACTGGACATGTCCAAACTCCAGAAAGAGTTGCAGGAATCAATGGCTAAGATCGATTTTGACAAAATGAAGGTTGAAATGGAAAAGCTGAAAGAAGTGGATATGAAGAAAATGGAACTGGACATGAAGAAAATGGCGGAAGAAATGAAGGAACTCGGTCCGAAGATGGAAAAAGAAATGGAGAAGGCCAGGATAGAAATGGGTAAAGCGAAAGAGGAAATTGAAAAAGCAAAAGTCGAACTGAAAGAGTTCAAAGGCTTTGTGGACGGGCTCGAAAACGATGGCCTGATCAATAAAAAAGAAGGTTATACCCTTAAACACAAGGACGGGGAGCTTTTTATCAATGGTAAAAAAGCATCCGAATCTACCTATAATAAATACCGCAGCTTCCTGGAAAAACACAAGAAATTCAGCATCGATAAAAGCGATGACGATTTCGATATCGATATGGACTAATACTAAAGCGATTTTGAAAACTCGCTTGTTATTTAGTCTGCACTATACAAAATCTGCTTTAGTATAGCCATGACCAGCCGTGAAAAGCAAAAAGTCCTCTCAAACGAGAGGACTTTTGTTTATAAAAAATGCTACGGTTTTGATAGCGTTCAGCACTAAAGCGATTTTCAAACTCCTTATCTTCTCTAATCCATCCTATCCAAAATCTGCTTTAGGTAAACGCTAAAGCGATTTTTAAACTCCTTATCTGCTCTAATCGATCCTATCCAAAATCTGCTTTAGTGTGAAAAGCAAAAGTCCTCTCAAACGAGAGGACTTTTTATCTCCCTACTTTTTTTGAAACTTAATCAGAAGCCTCCTATGTTGAAAGGAGAAGGCATAATTTCATAATCATTGCTCTGGATCATCTCGATATTCAGTTGGAAGGCCTCATCTGTTTTAATGATCACTTTTTCCTTAGTGATCTTTTTGAAGCCTGCTTTTTCAAATATGAATTTATAGGTGCCGGGCTTGAGCTCATCAAAAGAAAAACTGCCCTCATCATCGGTCAATACGATCTTTTCCTTTTTAGAGACCAGGATAGCTGTTACACTCACATCCTTCAATGGCTTCTTGCTTTCCGCATGAATGACCACTCCACTCAGGTCGTCTTTTTTTCCAGTACCGCGACCAGGATCACCATCATTGGCTTTGGCGAAAACAAATCCCACCAGGGAGATCGCCAGCATGAAGAATTTCTTTTTCATCGTACTTGTTTTGAATGCCTGCCTGTCGGCAGACAGGGTTTATTATTGAATAACCCTTCAGCACCGTTCCTTATTTTCCTTGTGGTGACGAATAAAATTAAAGCTTTTTTACCGGATTGGCCAAACCGCCTGTAAATTCTGTCCACACTTTTTTTACGATATCCCCCGCCGGTAAAATACCATCCAGCAGGGCACTGACTTGTCCTATTTCCAGTTCACCGGCCTCCAAATCTCCTTCAAACATCCCCTTTTTAGCTCTTGCCCTTCCTAATAACGTAGTCAACTCCCCGACCGTTGCACCATTTTGCTCTGCTTTTTGCACATCCCGGAAAAAATCGTTCTTCATCAGGCGCACCGGGGTCAATTGTTTCAGGGTCAGCTGCGTATCACCCTCCCCCGCATTGATCACCGCGTTCTTGAAATTGATATGCGAAGAAGCCTCCTCACTCGCTACAAACCGGCTCCCCATTTGGACGCCCTCGGCTCCCAAAACCATCGCTGCCAGCATCTGCCTTCCGTTCCCGATACCCCCGGCCGCGATCACCGGTAGCTGAACCGCATCCGCGACTGCCGGCACCAGGACCATGGTAGTTGTCTCTTCTCTCCCGTTATGTCCGCCTGCCTCAAATCCTTCTGCTACCACTGCATCACAACCGGCTTCCTCGGCCTTTTTTCCAAATTTGGAAGAGCTTACCACATGAACCACCGTCACACCTTTCTCTTTTAAGACTCCGGTCCAGGTCTTCGGGTTACCGGCCGATGTAAAAACAATCTTTACTTCTTCCTCCAGGATGATCGAAATATGTTTATCAATATCAGGGTACAGCAAGGGTACATTTACAGCAAAGGGACGGGAAGTTGCGGTCTTGCATTTACGGATATGTTCTCTTAAGACATCAGGATACATCGATCCGCTGCCTATCATCCCCAATCCACCGGCATTGCTGACCGCACTGGCCAGCCGCCACCCGCTCGCCCAGATCATCCCGGCCTGGATGATGGGGTAATCGATGCGGAATAACTCCGTAATTCTGTTTGAAAATTTTTGCTGACTCATTCAGTGGTAAAGATATTCAGAAGAAATAAGGAACAAAAAACAAGGAATAAATAATGACAAAGTAATGCTTCAATGAAACATTGAATCATTGATCAGCTACTTTTTAGTTCCTTATTTTTTATTAATTATTTTTTGTTCCTATCCTAAATCGATACTGGTATTATCTCCAATATTCAACGACCTGCTTTCCCCGCGGAGATTGGCATCGCTACCGATCACTGAATCGTTCAACACGATATCGTAAAGTGTGGTATACGAGCCGATGATGGAATTCTTAACGATCGAATAATCGATGGTCGTGTTCTCACCGATCGATACATCGGGGCCGATGATGGAATTTTTTATACTGCAACCGGTGCCAATACTGACCGGTGGAATGATCACCGTATTCTCAAACTGGCACTCTTCCGCTTTTTTAGGTGCAAACTTTTTCAGCAACAACGCATTTGATTCCAGCATGGTCTCTTTCCGTCCGCAGTCAAACCAGTTCTCTACTTTGAAGGACTGGAACTTGACACCCATCTGTATCATGCAATCCAATGCATCGGTAAGACTGTATTCACCATGACTGCGCAATCCCTGCCGGATATTATTTTCCAGGCACTGGAACATCTGCTCGCTTTCTTTGATCTTGTACACTCCTACCAGCGCTGTATTTGATTTGGGGATCTGTGGTTTTTCCACCACATGACTGATAAATCCATTCTCGGCGATCTCCGCCACACCAAAATCCCTTGGGTCATCCACTTTCCGCACCCCGATCATGGAGAAAGGACTGTTCACGACTTCCTTTACATCGTATTCGCAGATCGTATCCCCGAGTACTACGAACACTTCATCCTGGTTGACAATGCTTCTTGTCAGGCGGATCGCATGCCCCACTCCCTGCCGGTCCACCTGGTGAATATAATGTGCTGTCAGGTCGGGATGTTTGGCCCTCACATAATCCTGTATCTTATCGCCCAGGTATCCTACAATGAAAACAAATTCATTGATACCGGCACTTTGCAGTTGATCAATAATGATACTGAGAACGGTCTTGCCCGCCAGTGGGATCAACGCTTTGGGCTGTGTGTAACTATGTGGACGCAGCTTGGTGCCTGCGCCGGCTACTGGTATGATAGCTTTCATTGATAAAACTCAACGGTTTGGTAACTAATCAAAAGCCAACGAAAGTAAGACATTTGAAATAAACAAAAATTTCCCCCTATAAACCCTTTCAATAGAATGCTCACTTACTTTTGTACAGGTAAGAATGATGTAGCCAGCTGCAGTAATTCTCTTCAGCTTCCGTTGCGTCGCACACTTGTACTTCCTGTAATCCTATTCAACTATTTCTATGCAAAAAGACAAGATCGTTTTTGACCTGATCAACAAAGAACTGTATCGCCAGCGTAACGGTATCGAACTGATCGCATCGGAAAATTTTACTTCATACGAAGTAATGCAGGCCATGGGTACCGTACCTACCAATAAATACGCAGAAGGCTATCCTGGTAAACGTTATTATGGCGGCTGCGAAGTGGTAGACGAGATAGAGACCCTTGCCATCGATCGCTTAAAACAGATCTTCAATGCCAGTTGGGCCAATGTTCAACCGCATAGCGGGGCGCAGGCCAATGGCGCTGTTTTCCTGGCGGTCATGAAACCCGGTGAAAAATTCCTTGGCCTGGATCTCAGTATGGGCGGGCATTTGACGCATGGCAGTCCTGCCAATTTCAGTGGCAAAACCTACCAGGCTTTGCACTACGGTGTTACCCAGGAAGGTATTGTTGACTATGAACAACTGGAAGCAAAAGCCCGTTCCGAAAAACCAAAGATGATCATCTGCGGCGCTTCAGCATACAGCCGTGAATGGGATTATAAAAGGATCAGGGCCGTAGCGGACGAGATCGGTGCGATCGTGTTTGCCGATATCGCACATCCTGCAGGATTGATCGCAACCGGTTTATTGAATGATCCGTTTGACCATTGTCATATCGTAAGCTCTACCACGCATAAAACATTGAGAGGACCAAGAGGCGGTATCATCATGCTGCGGCATGATTTTGAAAATCCCTGGGGAATAAAAGATCCGAAAGGCAACCTGCGGATGATGAGTTCATTGCTTGACCTGGCTGTATTCCCCGGCTCACAGGGTGGACCGCTCGAACATGTAATTGCAGCCAAAGCCGTTTCTTTTGGCGAGATACTGGATCCTTCTTTCAAAACCTATGGACAGCAAGTGATTGCCAATGCACAGGCTATGGCGAAAGCCTTTGTTGCGAGAGGATATCAACTCATCAGCGGGGGAACCGACAATCACCTGATGCTGATCGATCTCCGCAACAAGAACCTGACCGGTAAGAAGGCACAGGAGACATTGGATAAAGCACATATCACGCTTAACAAGAATGCGGTACCATTTGATGATAAAAGCCCGTTCGTTACTTCTGGTATCCGGGTCGGTGTACCGGCTGTTACCACAAGAGGCATGAAAGAAGCAGATATGGAAACCGTGGTGGCCATGATCGACAAAATACTCATGAACCCCGATGATGAAAAACTGGTCGCTTCCGTGCAAACAGAAGTAAAAACATTCATGCAGCAATTCCCGTTATACCCGGAATTGGCTTGATACCAAAGCAGATTTGCAGGCTTCATTAGTCATACAGGCTCACAGGTAAATCGCTTTGGTATGGAAAAAAATTATTTATTTAGCACCGCAAAATACTTCACATGATCCAGCGTCAGCAAACTCTTTGGTTATTACTCGCCGCATTGGCAGCTTTGTTGAGTTTTATGTTCCCTTTTGCAACAGGTAAGATATTGGAGAACGGGAAACTGGATGATATGTCCTTAAAAGCAGGTAGCAACTTTCTCCTGCTGATCTTTACCGGCGCCTCATTGATCCTCTCGCTTATTATTATTTTTTTATACAAGGATCGCAAGCTGCAGATAAAATTATCATTGCTTGGTTTGCTGATCGCAGTAGTGATCGTGGTATTATATATCGGCCAGTTGAATAAGCTATCTAACTCCACCCTGGCATTGTTCTGCATTCTTCCCTTTGCAGCCGTGGCAGGCTATTTCATGGCATTCCGCAATATCCGTAAGGACGAGAAGCTGATCAAATCACTGGATAAACTCCGGTAAGAATAATTCTTTTTTCTACTGTTGCGATCGTCTACGTGTTTATGCGTAGAAGCTTTTCATTGCATTGCAGGGTTCCCCCTTTTTAAATTAGGGGATTCTATTTAGTTTCATTTTTCAGTTTCTTTTTTGATTGTAACTCCCCTCAAACTTCTCTACGTTTGAGAGAATCCAAATCCTTGTTACAATGAAGAACCACCTGTCCTTCGTTGCGTTATTGCTATGCGCAACTGTTTCCACTGCACAGATACTTCCGCAAACTCCCTGGACCTGGATGAAAGGGGATAATATTATCAGTCTGCCAGGTATATATGGGATACAATGTGTATCAAGTTCACTGAACAAGCCAGGCGCAAGAAATTATTCAGCAACATGGAGAGACGCTGCCGGTAATCTCTGGTTATTCGGGGGTGATGGCAAAAGTTCGCTTAACAGCGGCTACCTGAACGATCTCTGGAAATTCGAACCTGTTTCTAATAAATGGGTTTGGATGAAGGGAGATAAATTCGCCGGTACATTTGGGGCCTATGGTACCCGTGGTGTTCCCGCTGCAGCGAATAAACCAGGTGGTAGTTATTCATCCATGTCCTGGGCAGATGCAGAAGGCAATCTATGGTTGTTCGGGGGATACGGCCTGACCAATAATAATTTCGGCTACCTGAACACACTCTGGAAATACACTATCTCGACCAACGAATGGACATGGATAAATGGAGACAAAACACCGAACCAGGCAAGTGTATACGGCATAAAGGGCGTTGCAAATTCCGCCAATAAACCTGGTGCACGCTATGGAGGCCAGAGCTGGAAAGATGAAGCGGGTAACCTTTGGTTGTATGGCGGATATGGATATGATGGTGTTACCTCCGGCATACTGAATGATACCTGGAAATACGATCCATCTTCCAATCAATGGACATGGGTGAATGGCGACAGTACGATCGACCAGCAGGCAATATATGGAGCCAAAGGAGTGGCAAACACAACCAATAAACCCGGTGCCCGGTATTCGGCTACATCCTGGAATGATGAGAATGGTCTTGTATGGATCTTTGGAGGATACGGGTATGATTCAAATGGCCCCGGCTATCTCAATGACCTGTGGAAGTATGACCCATCGATCAATCAATGGACATGGGTGAGTGGTGACAATACAGTTGACCAAACCGCAGTATATGGTGCACAGGGCGTTGTTAATAATACTAACAAGCCCGGGGCAAGACAGCTTTGCAGTTCATGGATTGATATCACCGGCGCACTATGGCTTTTTGGCGGGTTCGGGTATGATAACAATACATCGGGTTACCTGAATGATCTTTGGAAATACAATCCTGGAAACAATCAATGGGTTTGGGTCAAAGGAGATAGTACTGTTGACCAGCCTGGGGTATATGGTATACTGGGACTGGCTAATGCTTCCAATAAATCCGGGGCCCGGACCGGTAGTGTATCCTGGACTGATGGTGTTGGTACCTTATGGCTCTTTGGCGGATACGGGTATGACGGCACTACATCGGGTATGTTGAATGACCTGTGGAAGATCAACAGTATAGAATTCATACTACCTGTCAAATTACTTGATTTCAGCGGGGTTCTGCAGAATGATATAGTGCGATTGCAATGGCAGACTGAACAGGAAACCGGCTTCAGTCATTTTGCTGTGCAAAGAAGTTTTGATGGTATCAATTTTACAACTTTAGGAAACCTGAATGCAGCCGGTAACAGCAGGAATGAGTATACCTACCCGGATAATGATCTTGGGAACAGGCCCGCTCAAAAAGTGTTTTATCGTTTAAAAATGATCGATAAGGGCGGTGGATTTACTTATAGTAAGACCATCAGGTTCGATTGGAAACAATTGGGGACCCTGATCAGTGTTTTCCCGAACCCTGCACAGCACTCCCTCAATCTTTCATTTGAGCAGGCCAGGCCGGGAGAAATCATGATCGTTATTACCGATATAAAAGGAATTGTTGTCAAAAAACAAGCAGGGAATATCCCCGCCGGGAGAACAAGCATTCCTATAGATGTAAGCAGCTTGCCGGCTGCCACTTACCTTATCTCCGTATTTAGCGGGGGAAGTAAGACCCAGGAAAAATTTATAAAGCAGTAAGCCGATCGCAGACAAGCACAAAAAAAGAGGACCTCGCGGTCCTCTTGGTTTTTTCAAACGCCACAAATATTATTGAACTATAAAGGTCTTGCTTATCAGTTTTTCTCCATCATGGTCCAACTGGAGTGAATACATACCCGACCTGGCACCGGCAGGTAATTGTATGGTTTGGTTGATAGCGCCACCTGTATGACTTATCTTCTGAGCATATACCTGCTGGCCGGCTGCATTGAACAGTTTCACATCGTAGGTTCCTTTTGCCAGGTTGGATGACTGGAAGGAAACAATACCATTGCGTACCGGGTTGGGGTAAAGCGTGATCGTATGGTCATTCTTATCCAGGTTTATTTTTACGATATTGCTATACCCGAATTTGCTATCGAGATCTACATTTTTCAGGCGATAGAAATTAACACCTGGTAATGGAGTTGCATCGAAGAAGCCATAGCGCTGATCACCGGGTTGGTTACGGGCCGCTACAGAACCGATTGCCACAAAATCAACACCGTTGGCAGAACGTTCAACAATATAGTTTAGCAATTTATCCTCGTTGTATGCGGTCCAGTCGATCTGGATACCATTTGTCTTCTCATATGCCCTGATACTGCTGATCTTAACAGGCAGCGGGTTCAGGTCGCCATTGGTTGTGCCGATCGTAAACGGACTAAAAGTCGATCCAATAGTGGCCTTCACACTGGTCAATGTTGCTGAACCATCGTTACCAAGATTATCCCATTGTGCCCCGCTCCAATGTGCGACACGCAAAGCTGACGCATCGGTTACATATGGTACTGCGTTGCAGGAACCACCGAAATTAAGTTTTACGATACCATTTATACCGACGGGTTCAGTCAGTGTCCAGTATTCACAGGCACTGACCTGGTTAAGTCCGCCAGATACCGTATTACCGAAAGCTGTATGTGGATTAGCCGCAAAGTATTCCGCTCTTATGGTCGATGAAGCGCTTAATGCTGATACCTCTATCGGTCTGTACAATGTTGCATTACCAACCGGGAATTCAAAAGTTGTATTCCCTATCTTCTTCATCGGACCATTTACATAAGTCGATGAGTTCGCACCCGTTGCTGAAGCAGCGGAACCAAGGGTGAGCATGTTGGAAGTAATACTGGAGAACTTCCCGGCTACAAAACTCAGGACACCATTTATAGTAGCATCCTGGTTCAGCTGAACACCTGTAGTGGAATTTATTGTTGCGTTGTTGAAAGTAGTAACAACTGATCCGCCAATTACCAGGGTACTGGCAGAATTGAAAGTAACCGTTCCATTATTGTGATTGAAAGTTGCATTGTTACCAAAAGCATTTTTTAATACCAGGTTAGCTGAAGTTGAGATCAATGTACCGGCATTAATAGAAAGACTATACATCACAACCCCGTTCGAACCAAAACTCAGGGTACCTGGTCCGTATTTAGCAAGGCTTTTAAGTCCAAGGTCAAATGCGCCTCCATACGTCAGCGTATTGGCATTAACCGTGATATCCAGGTTTGCATCATTGAGAGTTAAAGTTCCCGTTCCGAGGTTCAGGGAATTGGTTCCTGTAAATACGAGATCGTAGTAATTAATTATTATTGGATGGTTGTTGGTAGTGATCGGACCGCCGCTGGTATTATTGATCAAACCACCATTGAAGGTAAATGTACTGGCAACAGTGCCCAGGGCTGAACTATTATTAATATTTAAGGCGCCAGAGTTTTGTATAAACCCGCCGGTAAAAGTATTGGTGCCATTTACATTCAATGTTCCCAACGTATGTGTAACGGAAGCTGCACCGGTATTGATCGCTCCGGCAACCGTACAGGATCCAACTCCTGTTATTGTTATCACCAGGTTTGTATTCGTTCCGGTGATATTACCGTTCAATATTAATCCGGCAGCCGTTGCTGCATCGATCGTTGCGCCACTGCCAGTTAGGTTGATCACCCGGTTGCTCGTGTTGCCGGCACCTGAGTATCTTAATGTAGCGGTTCCCCCGAGATCGATCGTTCCATTTGCTACTGAGGTTGGCGCTCCCAAAGAACTGGCTCCCCCACTTACGTTCTGTATGGTAGTGATGTTTAGTGCGCCCGTGTTGATCGTCGTTTTACCGGTATAAGTATTGAGGCCAAATAAACTCCAGGTACCTGTTCCGTTTTTTGTCAGTGTACCGGATGTAGTGGCTATCACTCCGCTCAAAATACCTACACTGTTACCTGTTAAGTTGAGGCCAAATGTAGCTCCCCCGATTCCACCTCCGCTAAGATTGAATGCACCGCTACCGGATGCATCAAGCGTAGCGCCACTACCGGTCAATGTAAATGCCCTGTCAGATGTACTGCCCGCACCAGTATATTGTAAAATACCGGTTCCGGCTATTGATATGGTTCCATTTGCAACAGAGGTAGGTGCTCCCAGCGAACTTGCTCCGCCGCTGACATTCTGAAGGGTATTGATACTTACTGTACCATTACTGATCGTAGTGATACCTGTATAGGTATTCAATCCTGACAATGTCAGGGTTCCGGTTCCGATTTTGGTCAATGCACCTGTACCAGCAATATTACCGCCAAAAGCGGCAGGGCTTGTATTATTACTTCCTATTGTTAATGTAGCTGCGCCTAATGTTATATGTTCCGTTGCATTACCTCCTGTAAGCGATCCGATGGTATTGTTAAACCCGGTTATATCAAGTATCGCACCGGAGGCACTAGCCATAGTAACTGCCGAAGCATTTCCAAATGCACCATTTGCACCTGTTGTGGCAACACCGGCTTTCAAGGTACCTGCTGTTACAGTCGTAGTGCCTGTATAGGTATTTAATCCCGCAAGAGTAAGAATACCAGTTGATGTTTTATTGATACCAAACCCACCGGCTACAATACCATTCAGGGTAGTAGTACCTACCGTCGCATTACCACCTCCGACCTGGATATCCAGGTTACCAGTAAGTGTGGGATAGTTTCCATTCACAACAATAGCTGTAGTAGCCAGGTCATCATTATTAAAGATCATAGTACCGGTACTGGGAAAAGTAAGATTGGCGGTACTAACGGTTAATGTTCCTGACCGGTTTGCCAGGCAGGCACCTGAAGCAAAGACCATGGTATTTGTTGGTGATGAAGACCCAAATGCAAAATCAAGCGTAGCACCATTTGCTACATTGATGGTTGATCCGTTAATATTATTTAAGCCAGTAAACACAAAAACACGGTTACTGTTTATATTGATGGTACCGATTGCATTGTTACCTGCGGCGCGGTTCAATATCAGGTCACTTCCGCCCGTTGAAAGCCCACCGCCACCACTGATCGCACCGGTGAGAGTAAGAGAAGGTGTAAGATTTAGCGTACCACCGCCGGCATTCAATACAATAGCCCTGGCTGTACTATTGAAAGTACCAGTAGTTTTTAATGTTGCGCCATTACTGAAAGTTATACCACCCGCAGCATTGCCCAGGTTTGCATCAGCCCCGATTGACAGGGCACCACCACTGATCACTGTTCCACCAGTATATGTATTGGTACCTGCCATCAAAAAAGTGCCTGCACCTGTTTTTGTAAGAATACCTCCATTAATAACACCGGCTGTTTGACCGTCATTGATCCCACCAGCTGTTACTGTGCTGTTGCCATCATTCATATTAAAATTACCCTCTGCTCCATTTACATCTCCGGTGCCTCCGTTCGATGTCAAGCCTGCGGTAAGCGTGATACCGGTATTGCCTGAAAAGCTGATATCACCACCTGCACCCCCGGTTTTAGTACCCGAGCCACCGGTATTTGTGCTACCACCTGATACGATTTGAGCACCTGTAACCGAAATATTACCGGCCGGAGCTGATAATGTAATGTCACCACCTGCTCCTCCTGTTCTTGGATTATTATTAGTACTGGTTGTTGCACCACCGATGGTTGTAATTGCACCTACTAAGATATTACCGGTAGTAGCCGTCAATGTAATGGAACCTCCCGCACCTGCCGTTGCAGTAGTAGCAGAGCTATAATCTCCTCCACTGGCAGTAATTGCCGCTGAAATGGATATAGTACCACTGGCTGAAGTAAAAGAAATATTAGTCCCCGGCCTTATAGCTGTACTGCTTGCAGGAGTCAGGTTGATCGCATTACTTATCGTGATATTACCTGCTGCATTGATGGTAAAACTGAGTTGGGTTGTGCTGGTTGTCGCAGCTGTGATCGTTGCAACCCCGGATTCAGTCACATTACCCGCCTGAGCGCCGCCTCCGGCAGTTGTAATTACAACATTGCCTGCTACTGCTACAGATCCTGTACCCAGTAAACGATCCTGGATATCTGTGTTCCTGATCGTAGCATTATCTGCACTGGGGGTAAACGTATAGGTTCCTGCTGCGAAGACCCAAGCCCCATTAGTAGTGGATGTGGCGTTGATCGTAATATTCCTTTGTCCGAATGTGATTGTTGATATGCATACACAGATCAACAAGAAGAGTAAAATCTTTTTCATTCTCTCATTGGTTTTAGTAAAAAATGTTTGCTCAGCGTTTTTCGGAGACGGATCTTGGCGGTTTTCAGAGGAGTGGATCAGCTAATAGTTTATAATGATCACAGTAGTTCTGCAATTATTATTACCAACTCTTAAGTGTCGAGAATGTGGGTCGGATCTTTTGCATGAAGGAGAATGGCTACTATTATCAGCCCTTAAAGGTATAGGGGTTTTTAATTAAAACCAATTTTTTTTACCCCTAGGCTATTGATTACCTGTAAAGTACGATAGTCTATTTTTTTTGTGGACTTAGCTGAGCTTTTACAGGTAGCGAGCGGTATGACTTTTCTTATTCCGCTTTAATTCAGCGGGTGTTCCGGCGAAAACAAGCTCCCCGCCCCCGTCGCCGGCCTCGGGACCCAGGTCGATCACCCAGTCGGCGCTGCGGATAACATCTGTATTATGTTCGATCACCAGGATGGAATGTCCTTGTTCGATCAGGGCATGAAAGGAAGTGAGTAGTTTGTTGATATCGTGAAAATGAAGCCCGGTTGTAGGTTCGTCAAAAATGAAAAGGATCTTGTTACTGGCCCGGCCCTTTCCCAAAAAAGAGGCAAGCTTTACACGCTGGGCTTCACCACCTGATAAGGTGCCCGATGACTGCCCGAGTTTGATATAACCCAAGCCCACATCGCTTAATGGCTGGATCGCTTTCGCCAGGGCTCCCTCTTCATAAAAGAAACTGATCGCTTCATCCACACTCATCTCCAGCACTTCGTAAATATTCTTATCCTTATATTTTACTTCCAGCACTTCTTCCTTGAATCGTTTTCCGCCACAGGATTCACAGACCAGGTGTACATCGGCGAGGAACTGCATTTCAACGACCTGCTCTCCCTCTCCTTTGCAGGTATCGCAACGACCTCCATCCACGTTAAAAGAAAAATGTTTGGGTTGAAATCCCCGCATCTTGCTCAGGGGTTGCCTCGCAAAAAGATCCCTGATCTCGTCATAGGCCTTGATATAAGTAACCGGGTTACTCCTGGAAGATTTACCGATCGGGTTCTGGTCTACTAACTCGATCTGTGCTATTCCTTCAATATCTCCTGTAATATTTTTATGAAAGCCGATCTTATCGCCGAACTCCCCTTTTATTTTTCGCAAAGCGGGATAGAGGATCTGTTTCACCAATGTCGTTTTACCACTACCGCTCACGCCACTCACTACACATAATACATTCAGCGGGAACTCTACCGTGATATCCCGGAGATTATTATGACGGGCTCCCTCCACGATGAGTGATCGGTTCCATTTCCTTACTGTTTTCGGTGGTTCGATCGTCAATACACTACTTAGATATTTGCCGGTCAGGCTGGCAGGATTGGAAACGATCTCATCATAATTTCCCTCTGCCACTACTTCGCCGCCGAGATGTGAAGCCAGCGGCCCCATATCGATGATATGATCGGCTTCCCGCATCATCATCTCATCATGCTCTACCACGACAACTGTATTGCCAAGATCACGTAGCTCTTTCAATACATTGATCAGGTTTGCCGTATCTCTTGAATGAAGCCCGATCGAGGGTTCATCCAAAATATAAAGTGAATTGGTCAAATTACTACCAAGGCTTCTTGTCAGTTGTATCCGCTGGCTCTCTCCGCCACTTAATGAATTGGCGAGCCGGCTCAGGGTGAGATAACCCAATCCTACTTTCAATAATGTATCAAGACGGTTATGCAGTTCGATCAGGATCCTCTTTCCTATTTCCTTATCATGTACACTTAATTTATTACCCAGCGATCCAAACCATTCTGCCAGGTCCCGCACCGGCATACTGCTCAATTCACCGATATGTTTTCCATTGACCTTTACATACAACGCTTCTTTCCTCAACCGGTAACCCTTGCAATCCGGGCAATCGGTTCTTCCGCGGTAGCGACTGAGCAGAACACGGTACTGCACTTTATACAATTGCGATTCAACATCCTTGAAAAAATCATTGATGCCATACACGCCGTCGCTGCCTTCCCATAATTGCTGGTATTGTTTATCTGTAAGATCGGCCACAGCTTTATGAACAGGGAAATTGAATTTTTTGGCACCCTTTAAGAAATTCTGGCGCCACCAATCGAGCTTCTCGCCTTTCCAGGGAGCAACAGCACCATCATATACGCTCAGCCTACGATCGGGTATCACCAGGTCGGGATCGATACCGAGTACCTGCGAGAAACCTTCACAGGTTGGACAGGCGCCAAAAGGATTATTAAAAGAAAAAAGATTGGGTTGCGGTTCTTCGAACTGCATGCCATCGAGCTCGAAGCGGTTATTAAAGTGAAGCAGCTTTTTCCCATTGACTTCAAGATAAACATCGCCCTCACCTTCATAAAATGCAGTGCCGATCGAATCGGATATGCGGTGCTTATCATCTTCATCGAAATCTTTTACCACGATCCGGTCGACCAGGATATGTGTAACCTTTTTTGTCTTGAGCTCCTTGTCTCCAAGCTCTACCAGGTCTTCAATACTATGAACGACCCCCGACTCCGGACTCCCGACTCCGGTCTCCCGACTATACACTCTCGAAAAACCTTTCTGCACCAGGATATTCAACTCTTCCTTTATATCACGGTTCGTATGTTGCTTGAAAGTGGCCAGGATAAAAACCTTATCGCCTTCCTTTAATTCAGCGATGGCTTCCATCACATCTGTCACATCATCTTTTTTGACTTCCTTTCCGGAGACCGGTGAGATCGTTTTCCCGATCCGGGCAAATAGCAGGCGGAGATAATCATATATCTCGGTCATGCTTCCCACGGTACTACGGGGTGTACGGGTGATGACCTTTTGCTCGATGGCTATCGCAGGACAAAGTCCCTTGATATAATCCACATCGGGCTTGTTCATCCGGTTGAGGAATTGCCTTGCATAGGCGCTGAGACTCTCGGCATAGCGGCGTTGACCCTCAGCATACAGGGTGTCGATCGTGAGGGAAGATTTGCCTGAACCCGACACACCGGTGACAACCACCAGCTTTTCCCTCGGTATCTCCACGGTGACATTCTTCAGGTTGTGTACCCTTGCCCCCTTGATAAGGATATTTTCTGCGGAAATTACGGTCTTCGTTTTGGCGGGATTTTTCCCTTTTATTGTCTTTTCCATTAATATATCATCAAAGATAAAGCCTTGTCCGGCTTAATATTACACCCTTATTCTTAACATTTCGTTAGCATGTATTACTACATTTTGGTTTCACAAATGTTTGGCAAATTCGGGAAATACGCTACTTTTAAATTCCAATACCAAAAAATGAAAAACCTAAAACTTACCCAGCCTATCGCATAAACTTCTACTCGTTTTTTTTAACCGAATCTTTATTGCAACCAATATCCATTTGAACAAGCGTCATTGCTATTGCCATGACCGCAAACTAAACTGTAGGAGTTATGAAAGCTTTATCTAAAAAAACTGACCACGAGCTCATCCACCTGTTTACAGATGGAAGTGTAGAAGCATTGGAAACCCTTGTGCTCCGGCATAAGGATAAACTATACACTTCGATCCTGTTCCTCGTTAAAGACAAATACCTCGCCGAAGACATCTTCCAGGATGCTTTTATCCGCATTATCGATACCATGCGGGGCGGTCGTTATACCGAGGAAGGTAAATTCCTTCCCTGGGCTATGCGTATCGCTCATAATCTTTGCGTGGATCATTTCCGCAAGGTGAAGCGCACGCCTACCATCCGCAACGGTGAGGACAAAGATATTTTTGAAGTGCTGAACTTTTCAGAGGACAGTGCTGAGACCGTAATGATGAGAAGACAAAGTCATGACCGTGTCCGTGATATGTTACAAAGTTTGCCCGAGGATCAGCGGGAAGTTATTATATTGCGTCATTATGCAGATATGAGTTTCAAGGAAATTGCTGCCGCAACCAACTGCAGTATTAACACAGCCTTGGGACGCATGCGTTACGGATTGATTAATTTGCGTAAGCTGATGACGCAAAAACAAATAGCTCTTTAGTTTTCGATATAGAATCTCAACTACTTGTCATTCTGTATCTCCATCCGGAGAAAAAAGAATTTTCTGTAAAGGATCTCTCTTTTGCTTGCCAAACCGGAAGGCTGGTACAGAATGACACCAAATTGAAAAAGCCCCGTCGATAATCGTCGGGGCTTTTTTTGCTTCATTCTCGTACCTCGGATTCGCAATGACTTCTTGCCTGTTGTCTATTGTCTATTGGTTTTCTTATAAGCATCCAACCCGCACTGCAACCAGGTAATAAATTTATCCGGGTCAGGTGTATAGTACTTTGTTTTTGTCAACGCGACCTGGTCAGGGCTGATGATCGCATACTGCGGTTGGGAAGTCGCGCCAAAGTTCGTGATTTGGAAGGTGGACCATTTATCCCCTACTGTTACAATGGATTTTTCTGAACCATTGGGCAGCTTTACCACACCCTGTTCTGCCAACGGAAGATTCTTTCTTTCATCAACATATAAGGAGATCACCACAAATTCATTACGCATCAGGCTATCAACGATCTTATCCGTCCACACTTTTTCTTCCATCCGGCGGCAGTTTACACAGGCCCAGCCTGTAAAATCGATCAGGACAGGTTTATGTTGTTCTTTGGCCAGCTTCAACGCTTTTTCATAATCGTTGTGTATCGGTTCGATGATCGTCGCCTTACCCGGTGGAAAGATCGCATAGGTTCTTGGAGGAGGGAAACCACTGATCAATCCTGAAACACCTGGTTTTAATAACCCTGCAACCAGGTAAGCAGTAAAACAACTAAACAATGCAATGAATAAGATCCTTGGCAAACTGAAACGTGGTTTGCCACTGTTCTTCATTTTGATAATACCCAAGAGATACAAGACCATGCAAATACCGATGATGATCCAGGCACCCAAAAAGATCTCTCTTTTCAATAAACCCCATTGTTGTACAAGGTCTGCATTGGAAAAGAATTTAATAGCCAATGCCAGTTCAAGAAAACCAAGTATTACTTTAACGTCTGTCATCCAGCCGCCTGATTTTGGCAGTGACTGCAGCCAGTTAGGGAACATGGCAAATAACGCGAAGGGTAATCCCAACGCCACACCAAATCCTGCAGCGCCAACAGTCAGCGGCATCGCCCCTTTTTCCGCAACACCTGCGAGCAATGTTCCAAGGATAGGACCTGTACAGGAAAAAGAAACAATAGCTAAGGTGGATGCCATAAAGAAGATACCACCGATATTTCCGAGCCCGGCTTTTGAATCGGCTTTGTTGGCCAAACCCGATGGCAGGCCTATTTCAAATAAGCCAAAAAAGGATAAGGCAAAGAATACGAATATGGCAAAGAACAGCAGGTTCAGCCATACATTGGTAGATATATTATTAAAGATCTCCGGGCTTGTTTTCCCCGCTACATGAAACGGGATCGTGATAGCGACATAGATCAGGAAAATAAATAAACCATACAAAACAGCATTGCGGACTCCTTGTTTCCTGTCCTTTGATCGTTTTGTAAAAAAAGTGACCGTAACCGGTATCATGGGGAAAACACAGGGAGTGATCAACGCTATCAGGCCTCCTAAAAGACCTAATAGAAAAATAGTCAGCAAACTTTTTCCTTCTGTGCCCGCATCCCCGCAATCAGCAACAGGATTATTAATATCAATAGTGGAGACCTTTATCTCCGTACCCGCTTCCACACCTCCTTCCAACGCCACATCGAAGATTGTTTCTGTACCGGGATAGAACTCCGTTTCCTTTCCATAAGTATATAATAAACTTCCCCGCAGTTTTGCCGGTACTGTTCCTTTAATATTGATGATCGATTTCCATTCGACTGTATTGTCATGGATACTCACCGTCGTGTTCTCAAAGATCGGGCTGTTGATGGTCTTTGGGGAACCCGCAATAGTAAACCCTCCTTCCTGTACCACGCTGGAATCTGCAAAATGCAATTCGGTTGTCTTTACCTCCAGCAACACCTGGTTGGGTGCATAGACCTGCCAGCTATTACTGATCGTACCGCTGAAACTCAATTCGTATTTCCCTTCACCAATCTTTTTGCTGGAGATCTTCCAGTCGTGCACAGCCCCCAGGCTATCCTGGCTGAGCGCTGGAATTGCAGAACAAACAAACAACGAAAAAGACGCAATCAGTTTTTTTATCGGGGACATCCTGGTTCTTTTATAAAACAAAGGGCCTATTGAAAGACCCTTCTATACAAATAAATTATTCCTGCATGATCATTGGATCACTACACTAAAGTTAACTTTTTTCGGTGGCAGGCATTTTTTATCGTCACAGGTCTGGAACTCCACGCTGCCGGTGAAATTGGTCTTTACATTCCCTTTCATTTTCACTTTCTGTACAAAATCAACGGTAGTGGAATATTGATTGGCAGAAATCCCCAATGCCGCGTCTTTCATCAGTTCCATCTTTCCCACTTCTTTGATCTTTCCTTCGCGGGTGAATAAAGGATTGGCATTAACGGTAATCTCGGTAGGTTGGGCGATCGCATCGTCAGGCTGTGTCTGTGAATACAGGTGCCAGCCGCTTTGGATATTGGCCTTCATATGTATCTCGTATACCTTATCGGAAACCTTTACCGCGCTGAATGACCAGGTCACAGGGTTGATCACCTGCGCATTGGTCATGAGTGCTGTTGTAACAATAATACCCAGTAATAATAATTTCTTCATCCTATTCTTATTTGACAATACAAAAATCTCTTTTTTAGTTCTACTATCCTGTTAAAGTTGCCCTCAAATCTACGCCGGCCTAACTACATGAATTGTAAGGGAAACGACAAATGCGATCCTGCCATGATAGATGGTATTCTTATGAAACCAGTTGCGCCGTCATCAGCAGGTCCTTGATGATCGCCCGGCCATCGGTATTCCCCAAAACGGCTGAACAGGCCCTTTCCGGGTGTGGCATCATGCCAAATACGTTCCGGTTGGCATTACAGATGCCCGCGATATTACGGGTTGCCTGGTTGGGATTGGCGGCGGCTGTAATCTTGCCTTTTTCATCACAATAATAAAATAATACCTGGCCGTTGGCTTCCAGTTCATCGAGGGTCTTATCATCCGCATAATACCTTCCTTCGCCATGGGCCACCGGTATCTTATAGATCCTTTCGGGCGCATCAGTAAGGAAAACATTCTTACATACAAATTGCTGGTGACCGTTGCGGAGCAATGCACCCGGCAGCAGGTGTGATTCGCAGAGTATCTGGAAACCGTTGCAAACCCCGAATACTTTTCCACCGGCATTGGCAAATTCGATCACACTCTGCATCATCGGACTGAAACGGGCAATAGCCCCGCAGCGCAGGTAATCGCCATAGGAAAACCCGCCGGGAAGTATGATACAATCTTCGGTATTGAATGCGGAGAGATCCTTTTCCTTATGCCAGAGCATTGTTACATCCTGCCCAAGATCATATTTCAACGCATCATACATATCCCTGTCGCAATTGGAACCGGGGAAAACGACTACACCAAACTTCATATTGAGGGGTTGAGAGGCAAAGATAACCTATTAGATAAAAGATAAAAACTAATAGATAATAGTTCTGCAGGCGCGGGTTTTCCGCGTAAACGCTGCAACCTTGATTCTAAAAGAACTTTTAGTTATTCACTTTTATCTTTTATCTGCCTACCAACCTAATTCATAATATTGATACCCGAGAATAAACGCAACCGTCAGCCAGAACAGCAGCATCGGGATCACCCGAAGGGTAGAATACAGGTACATACAGGCATGGAAGGCGGCAAAGGGGATCGCGGCCATTACCCAGTTCTCGAAATTATCGCTGTTGTTCACGAAAGGAATAAAGATGGCGCCAAGCAGGTATAATAATAAGAGGCTCCAGCCTTTCCGGACATTGATCAGCATACGCCGCAGATTGTCCTGTACATAATATCCTCCTCCCAAAAAAGGCATGATGAGCAGGAAGGCACTCCCCGCCAGCCAGGCCGATTGTTTGATCGATGGCAGGCTCACGGAAAAATGAGGCCAGATATGTTGCCAGCTCCATTCCCCGTTTATAAAAAGATAAATGGCGTAGAAATAAAAAGGTGTGGTGATGCCTACTATACAGAGGATCCATTCATTCAGCCGGAAGGGGCGCATCAGGGCCAGGGCCAGCAATATCCAGATCAAAAAAGTAATGGCCGGGAAAAAAAGAAAAGAAGCGATGCCCAGTGCAAGCCCGATATTGAAGATAGAACCTTTGGCATTGGGTTGACCGTAGATGCTGAAGAGCCGGGACAATACAAATAATAATATCGTATTTACGATCAGCGGTGCAGAAAAGAAATTCCATTCCGGTAGCAAAGAAGTGATCAGCATATACGCCATGCCCGGGAAATAAGTGGGTTTGCTCATCATCCGCTGGGTATTGATAAAGCGGGTGAGCATAATGGACTGGAGAAACAATAACCCGAATGCCAGCAGCGGATAGATCACCGGGCTCGATTTACCGGTTGGTGCAAGGAAATCTAAAATGCCTTTGAAAAGAATACCGTCATTGACCCTGCTCCCGGGAATATGGGGATAGAGGAACATCGGAAGTTTGATCAACACTCCGAACACCAGCAACAGGAAAATATTAGCCGGGGTCTTTTGTTTAAAGATTCCGATCACGGATAATGGACAGTATTAGTTTAGTTCTGTGTGTAATCGATTTTTGCAAAGCAAATATAGTTACGATACAGGCAAGGAACAATCATCTGCCGGGAACTTACCTGTTTACCGTATTTCGGCATGAACTCATACCCCTTATCCAGGTTTTTCAACGTAGGATTACGTGTCATTTGTCCGTCCGGGTTGATGCTGTAATCCGATAACAGGTTATTTCTTCTTTCCTGCTGGTTGAACAGGAAATGTACTTCTCCTCCTGTATTCACCAATTGATAAGAGATCAGGTCGTCGGTCTCATCATCAAATTGCGTCTTTCCCACCACGTTGTTCCATTCCAGTTTACCCTTGCTGTCAAATGAAAGCACAGCGATATTATCGGCATGGTAACGGGAAGCCTGGTTATTGAAGCGGGAACTGCGGAAATAATTACTGTAGAAAGGAGAATAATAAATACTGTTATTGTACGTAGAGTTATAATATGGCGAACCATATAAATAATCCCAGCGGTTCCAGTTATTGAACCGGGAGGTGGTATAAAAAGATTCGCTGCCGATAATAAAACCTCCGTCGCGGCGGGTGATGATATTCCGGATAAAATAATCGTTGAACGCTGTTTTTACACTGGCATCTCCTCTTGCTTCTTTCCGGAACTCCTCGCTGAATCCGATCGTGTTTTCGAAATGGGGTTCGGCAGTTTTTTTATCCCATACATAAAAATAGAAGCCGTCGATATTTCCCCTTCGCTCCTGGAAATAAAAGGAAGTGAGAAAATAGCGTTTGTTATAATTATCCACTTTGATATGGATCTCGTCGAGCCAGGTCTTTTCAATATTCAGCTCTTTCATCATCAGGCTGTCGGCTTGCGCATACTTGACGACGAAAGCGGCTTTGCTGATATTATCATTGCTGCTGCGGGTGAATTTCGAGAAGACCATATCACCCTCGTTATCCAGGTAGAAATCATTGATAAAATCATTGCGTTCTTCCATGGGTATGATAATGTGGCTTTTTTTCTGGAGATCCAGTTTATCGTTCAGCAGCATCGTGGTCATCTGGTAGAATCGCTTATTCCTGCTGTTGATCTTAAAAACGATCAGCTTGCTTTTATCCTCACTGGTCAGCACTGTATAGATCTTATTGTTAGCCGCAAATCCGATATGGGTTGTATCGATCTCCGTTACTTCGCCTATTTTTTTCCCATCCCCACCGATCTTTGATGCCATACAATAGACCACGTTCTTTTTCTGGTATTGATAGATCATATAACAGAAATCGCTGTAGGGGAAGAATTCCACGTTGATCATCCTGTCGTTGTCGGGTACATAATCCTGGTCTACCTTGGTGACTTCCTGCATGTCATTATCCAGCACCGATATCCAGTGTTTGGCTCTTGTGTTCTTATATATGAGAAAATTACCACCGATCTTGCCGACGATCTCAAAATCCATCCGGCGGGTATCATCTTTATCCGGTTCAGAATAGAGTATTTTCTGGGCTGATAGCGAAAGGACTGTACAACTAATGATAAAGGCTAAAAACAACCGTTTGCCGATCATATTTTTCTGCTTTTGTGCTTATTAAAGTTACAGGATGCCAGCCAAAACCGGGCCTGCTTTTTTAGGACTGATGCAGTTGATCGGGGGATTACATGAGCAAAACCGGGAAACCCTGCCGTCGAGGTATTCCCGGCTTACAACAATGACGAGCGGTAATAATAAAAGGTTTCTTCGTTGTAATTGATTTTTGCATATACCTTTGCAGGCAATATTCTTTCAAAAAACAACAGATCTGTAACCGCCTGTTTTAAAAAAAATAGAAGACAGGACGGGAGACCCAGGACCCAAATTATTAACCCACCAACGTGAGAATACCGACTAATAGAGTCACCGCTGCGGGACTAGTTATCGCCCTTGGAATTATATATGGTGATATCGGTACATCCCCCCTCTACGTTTTCAATGCTATTATCGGTGATAGAGTAGTAAGTGAGCCGTTAATTCTCGGGGCTCTTTCCTGTATCATCTGGACACTCACTTTACAAACTACTATCAAGTATGTTGTCCTGATCCTGCGGGCGGATAACCGGGGAGAAGGAGGAACATTCGCACTCTATGCATTGGTGAGACGCCGGAGAAAATGGCTGGTAATCCCCGCGATGATCGGTGGGGCTGCGTTACTGGCCGATGGTATTATCACACCTCCTATCTCTATCACTTCCGCTGTTGAAGGATTAAAGGAGTTGCCTTCGTTGGGAATCGAGGCCGGAAGCAGCACAGTAGTCATCATCGTATTGAGCATACTGGCGCTTTTTTTCTTTGCGCAGCAATTCGGAACAGCTTCTATCGGGAAACTCTTTGGCCCCATCATGTTCATCTGGTTCACGATGCTGCTGGGGTTGGGACTTGTCCATGTATTTGACGACCTGGCTATATTCAAAGCGCTGAGTCCTCACTATGCGATCGAATTCCTCCGGACCTACCCTGGCGGTTTCTGGCTGCTCGGCGCCGTCTTCCTTTGTACCACTGGGGCTGAAGCATTATATAGTGATCTCGGGCATTGCGGCCGGGGTAATATCCGTACCTCCTGGATCTACGTAAAACTTTGTTTGCTGATCCATTATTTCGGCCAGGGTGCTTACCTGCTGGCACATCATAACGGGAGACTGATCAGCGATGAGGTGAAAAATGCATTGTCGATAAATGCTTTTTACGACCTGATGCCGCAATGGTTCATCATTCCCGGAGTAATCATTGCAACGAGTGCCGCGATCATTGCCAGCCAGGCGATGGTATCGGGCGCCTATACATTGATCAGTGAAGCGATGCGGCTCAACTTATGGCCCAAAGTGAAGATCCGTTATCCGTCGGAAGCAAAAGGCCAGCTCTTTATTCCTGCGATCAACCTGCTGATGTTCCTCGGTTGTGTAGGCGTGGTCTTATATTTCCAGAAATCCTCCAACATGGAAGCGGCTTATGGGCTGGCCATTATCGTTACCATGCTCATGACCACCATCCTGTTTGCTAATTATCTTGTATTGCACCGGGTCAAATCGGCCTGGATATATATATTCCTGGTCGCCTATCTTATTCTTGAAACAAGTTACCTGGTTGCATTGATGGTTAAATTCGTCCATGGCGGTTATATCACCCTGATCATCGGTATGCTGATGTTCTTCGTGATGTATATCTGGTACCGGGCCCGCAAGATCAAGAACCGGTACGTGGAATTTGTCCGGATGGAACACTATGTACCGAAGATCCAGGAACTAAGCAATGATAAATCAGTTCCGAAATATGCCACGCATCTTGTTTACCTGACGAGTGCCAACAATCCCAAGGAGATCGAGCACAAGATCATTTACTCTATCCTGAACAGGAAACCCAAACGTTCGGATATCTATTGGTTCGTACACGTGGATACAGTGGATGATCCGTATACCTGCGAATACAAGGTGGAACATATCATTCCCAATGATATCATCCGGGTGGACTTCCGTCTCGGGTTCCGTATGGAGCCGCGGATCAACCTGATGTTCCGTAAAGTGGTGGAAGACCTGGTGGCCAACAAGGAAGTGAATATCATCAGCCGCTATGAAAGCCTGGCGAGCAGCAACACGGTAGGAGATTTCCAGTTCATGGTGATGGAGAAATACCTGAGCCAGGATAACGAGCTGCCTTTTATAGAAAGGGTGATCATGAAATTCCATTTCTGGCTGAAAGAACACAGTCTCTCCGAAGAAAAAGGCTTTGGCCTGGACGTTGCCAATGTAACGGTGGAAAAATTCCCGTTGATCGTAGCGCCGGTGACGAATCTGAAGTTGAAACGGGTGGAAGAGTAAGCACAGATAAAAGATAATAGAGAAAAGAGAATAGTTGGTTTCCCGTGAATTTGCGATTACTTGCTTACTTTAGGAACCTGACCGTTGAGGGAACTTTTAGTTATTATCTTTTATCTATTATCTGTCTTGCCTACATTTATCTGGTATATCATTATTGGCATCGTCGTTCTTTCAATCCTCGTTTATTTTTTGCAGGAGCGGCTCATCTTCAAGCCGGAGAAATTAAAACAGGATTTCAAATTCAAATACGATGTTCCCTTCAAAGAATATTTCTTTGATATCGAGCCGGGTGTCCGGATCAATGGTTTGCATTTTTCCAGGGAAAAACCCAAGGGACTGATCCTGTATTTTCATGGTAATACAAGAAGCATCAAAGGATGGGCCCGGTACGCCAAGGATTTTTACCGCTACGACTATGATGTGGTCCTGCTCGATTACCGCGGTTTTGGAAAAAGCACCGGGAAGCGAAGTGAAAAAGAGATGCTGAGCGATATGCAGTTTATCTATGACAAGCTGAAAGAACAATATGGCGAAGACCAGCTCATCGTTTATGGCCGCAGCATGGGAAGCGGGTTCGCTACCAAACTGGCTTGTGATAACAGGCCCCGTTACCTGATCCTCGATGCTCCTTATTTTAATTTTTTACGGGTCATCGAACGTTTCTTTCCCATCCTCCCGATCCGGGTGGTATTGCGTTTTCATTTGCGCACCGATCGCTGGATACCCAATGTAAAATGTCATACCTACATATTACACGGCACTAAAGACTGGTTGATACCGATCCGTCACAGCGAAGCCCTGCAAAAGATCAATCCCCGCATGATCACCCTGATCCGCATTCATGGCGGCGGGCATAATAATCTTCCCTCTTTTGATGAGTATCACAATTTTATACGCGATATCCTGAAGTATTAGCCAGTGGCAAGTGGTGAGTAGCAAGTGGAGTTGTCGGAACATTGAATCATTGTATTATACCCCACTAGCCACTTCCCACTGGCTACTAGCCGTTCTGCGGTTTTCTGCACCATTGTTAATGATTGTCTAATTGATAAATCCACGATATGTATGGAATAGCATTTGAACGTCTATAGTGTAAAAAGGAGGAAATATGAAACCGAAACTTTACTTATCGCTTTTAGCCGGTTTAAGCTTGCTGGCCTTCTCCTGTAAGACTGCCAGTAAACTATATGAAAAAGGGAATTACGATGAAGCCGTAGAGCTTGCTGCCAAAAAATTGCAGAAAGATCCTGACGATCCCAAACTCCTCGATATTATCCAGAACGCTTACCGCTATGCCGTGAACGATCACGAGAGCAGTATCCGCACACACAATGAGAGCATGAGTGAACTGAAATGGGAATGGCTTTATGCCGATTATATTTCCCTGCAGAAAATGTATGATGCGATCTACCGCGTGCCTGCTGTATACAATATTATAAAGCCCCTTGATTATTCTTCCTATATCTCCACTTATGCCCAAAAAGCCGGTGAAGTAAGGTATGATCGCGGGTTGAGCTTTATGCAGCGTTATGATAAAAAAAGTTACCAGAATGCCTATCGTGAATTCCAGGCCGCGTTGAGTTTCATGCCTGGCGACCGGGATGCGATCATGAAGATGAACGAAGCATATGAATATGCGGTTACCAATGTGATCATCCTGCCGATGCAGCAACAGGGTGGTTATGTTTACAGTTCTTATACATTGGGTGGGGACAATCTCGATGACAAGCTGATCCGCAACCTGCAATACAGTTCAGGTAACGAATTCGTAAAATTCTATTCTGCCTGGGATGCAAGAAGCCAGGGTGTGCGCACCGACCAGGTCGTAGACATGCAGTTCACGCATTTGAATATCGGTCGTTACCACGATTATAAGACCACCCGTCGGGTATCGAAGGAAGTAGTGATAAAAGAAACGGTGTATAAGCCCGACTCTGTCGTAAAAGAATACGGTAAAGTATACGCAGATATTACCACTACCCGCAGAACAATGGTTTCCGATGCCCAATTGCAGGTAAATATCCGGGACAATGATGGTAGCTGGTTGTGGAACGACCAGTTCAACGGCAACCATAACTGGAGCATCGAGTTCGCTACCTATACCGGTGATGCCAGGGCTTTGAGCGACGCTGATAAACAACTGGTGGACCGCAGACCTGAATACGGGCCTTCCGAAGATGAAGTGATGCGGCATATGATCGATGAGATCAGCAGTGATGCGGTTTACAGGATCAAGAACTACTTCAACCGCTATTGACCTCACCCCCACCCTCTCCATAAATGGAGAGGGTGGGTTTGTCTCCGATTCAGCAGTAAAGGACAGATGTCCTTTTTTATTTCCATCTTTGCAATTCATGTACAAAGCAAGATTGAAAAAAACCTGGAAATGGTTTAAAATAATCGCCCTTGTCTATATTATGATCGGAGTTGCGCTTTATTTCCTGCAGGATAAGTTCATTTTTCATCCAAAAAAATTACCGGCTGATTACCAGTACCAGTTTGATATCCCTTTCCGGGAGATCGATCTGCCGGTGACACATCAAAAGAACCTCAGCATTGTACAGTTCACCGTGCCCGATTCTGTTCGAAAAGGGATCGTGCTGTATTTTCATGGCAACCGCACCAATATCAACCGGTATGCAGTTAATGCCAAACAATTCACCCGGAATGGTTACGAGGTCTGGATGCTGGATTATCCCGGTTTTGGTAAGTCCACAGGCAAACGATCCGAGCAGGTATTATACGATGATGCCCTGCTCCTGTATAAAATGGCGATCGGTACGGTCTCTCTCGAACATATCATTATTTACGGCCGATCATTGGGTACCGGTATCGCTTCGCAACTCGCTTCGGTCAGGGAATGCAAAAAACTGATCCTTGAAACACCTTATTATAGTATGGATGCGCTGGCCAAACATTATTTCTTTATGTACCCGGTGATGCCAATGACCAAATATGCATTGCCCACGTATCAATACCTGGATTATGTCAGATCCCCTGTCACTATTTTTCACGGGACCAATGACGGGGTCGTTCCTTATAAACATGCCCGGTGGCTGAAAGAAAGGAAAAAGGATGCAGAATTGATCACTATTGAAAAAGGGAAGCATAATAATCTCGCGGAGTTCCCATTATTCCAGCATAAACTGGATTCTTTACTGGCCCAATAACAAAAGACTGCCTGTTTCCATACCCCGATCGGGGGATAAGACCTGGCCGGGCCCCTTGTTAAACAAATACTTAACAATTGGTACCACCTTTTCGGTATTGTGTTTGCGTCCATGTGTATATACCTTGGTCCCATGAAACGCAATCTGCTTATCGCTTTCCTGCTCTCCTGCTTATCTTCATTCGCACAGGAAGAGCCCAGCTACGAAGAATTATTAAGACCCGTTAGCGAGGTAACGCTTGCCGATAGTCTTTTGATCGATGCAACACCTTCTCAACTGAGTTTACTGGATAGCAGCGCCGTGAAAAAATGGTTTGCTCCCATACTGGGATTGGCAAAGAACAATCGCTTAAAGAACAGGAACTATTACCTGGCGGGTAAGATCACCAGCAACGAGAACTTTGACCTGCTGGTCCTGCTGGAAGAAAAAAAGAAAACAGATAGTAATAGTGTACAGGTGGTACACCTGGTGAGTACAAAAAAAGACGGGCATTATATCGCATCGATCGAAGCTGCAGCAGCAGGTCTCAAAAAAAGATCGACCTATAATATTTCTTCCTGGTTATACAAGGATAATAAACTGGTGCTTGACTCAAGAATATCGGTCAATGAAAAATCATTTGCCGATATGACAAGTTACCGGATCAACCAGGGAGGTCGTTTCATTTTATCGGAGCGATGGGAATGATCATTCCCGGAGTTGCACTTTTTCTTTACCAACTTTAAGCCTGTACTTCACACCTATTTTCAAGGCATAGTTCCTGTCGGTATGACTGACCGGGAAATCAAAACAGACAGGATAATCATATTGCGATACAATATCCCTGATGATCTCGTAGACCGGTTTGCCAAATGGCCGTTCGGTATCCTTCATATCGGTAAAACCGCCAACGATCAATCCTGCCAGTTTATAAAACTTGCCATTTCTTTTCAGCTGGTAAAGCATCCGGTCAACATTATAACTGTATTCGCCCACATCTTCGATGAACAGGATCTTTCCTTTTGTCTCGATATCCGAACCGGTGCCTGTTAAGTGAGCTAATAAGGCGAGGTTACCACCGACCAGTTCTCCCTTGGCCTTTCCCAACCGGTTGAATTCATGAACAGGACAACTATAATTCGCACCAACTCCTTCCAACGCATTCTTTAAAGACAATACAAATTCATTTTTGTATCCTTCGTCATTAAAAGCACCCGCCATCGGTGCATGAAGCGATGAAATTTCGAAATTCGTATGCAGGTGCGAATGAACGACTGTGATATCGCTGTACCCGATGATCCATTTCGGTTTTTGCCTGAATTTTTTGAAGTTCAACTTTGTAATGATCCGGCCTGTTCCGTAACCACCCCTGCCACAAAGGATGGCTTTTACCTGGTCATCATCCAGCATTTGCTGAAAATCATCGAGGCGTTGTTGATCATTCCCCGAAAAATAGGTTTGCGAATCCCCGCCAACCGTTTTACCCAGTTTCACATTATAACCCCATTCTTTTAATGCAGCGATACAGGTCTGTACTTTTTCTGCGGCCATATAACCGGCCGGGCAAATGATACCGATCGTATCACCTTTTTGCAGATAAGGAGGAATTTGACTCATGCACTGCAAAATACGGACAGCGGGAGGATTTAGCAATCATTTCCCGGATCATATCATCATTTGGGCAATGCCTGCAATTGGGGTATTTTTGCAGCTAATCATTCTTTTTGAAGCATTTATGACCGATCCCAGCAGATATTTGGTGACAGCCGCCCTACCCTATGCCAATGGCCCCTTACATATCGGTCATATAGCGGGCTGCTACCTGCCTTCGGATATCTATACCCGTTACCAGCGGGCCCAGAAAAGAGATATCAAATTCATTTGCGCCAGTGACGAGCATGGCGTACCCATCACCATCCGGGCCCTGAAAGAAGGGGTAAGCCCGCAACAGGTAGTAGATAAATACCATGCGCTGATGAAAGAGAGCTTTGAACAGATGGGTATCTCGTTTGATATTTACTCCCGCACATCGAATAAAGTGCATCATGAAACGTCATCTGCATTTTTTAAAAAACTGTATGATGACGGACTCTTCGAAGAAAAAGAGACGGAACAGTATTATGATGAAAAAACAAAGACATTTTTAGCCGACCGGTATATCATCGGCACTTGCCCTGTTTGTGCTAACCCCGGTGCTTATGGCGACCAGTGTGAACGATGCGGTTCTTCTCTTAGTCCTGAGCAACTGATCAATCCCCGCAGTGCATTGAGTGATGCGGTGCCGGTAAAAAGAAAAACAAAACACTGGTATTTCCCCTTACAGGATTATGAACCCTGGCTCAAACAATGGGTACTCGAAGAACATAAGGAATGGAAGAACAATGTATATGGTCAATGCAAAAGCTGGCTGGATATGGGGCTGCAAAGCAGGGCCATGACAAGAGACAGCAACTGGGGAGTGAAAGTTCCCTTACCGGATGCAGAAGGAAAAGTATTATATGTCTGGTTCGACGCACCGATCGGTTATATCAGCGCCACAAAAGAGTTGACAGACCAATGGGCTGATTACTGGTGCAAGGACGATACCAAGCTTGTTCATTTTATCGGCAAGGACAATATTGTTTTCCATTGCATCATCTTCCCGGCGATGCTGAAAGCCCATGGTAATTTTGTATTACCCGATAATGTTCCTGCCAACGAGTTTTTAAACATCGAAGGAGATAAAGTATCTACCAGCCGCAACTGGGCAGTGTGGGTACACGAATACATCAAGGATTTCCCGGGTTGTGAAGATGTATTGCGCTATGTGCTTTGCGCCAATGCACCCGAGACAAAAGACAATGATTTTACCTGGAAGGATTTCCAGGACAGGAATAACAGCGAACTGGTTTCCATCTTTGGCAATTTTGTGAACCGGACCTTTGTCCTCATGCATAAATTATGCGGCGGCAAAGTGCCGAAACTACATGAAGAGTTGCTGGATGATAATGATAAGACCCTGATCGCCGATATCGAAAGCACCAAGGCTGATGTGCAATCGGCATTGGAGTTTTTCCGTTTCCGCGATGGCCTGTTCCAGGTGATCGACCTGTCGAGAAAAGGCAACCAGTATTTGCAAAAGAAAGAGCCATGGATACTGACAAAACAACTGGCCGAAAATCCGGAAGTACAAAAATCGATCGATAACACCTTGCATATTTGTTTGCAATTGTGCGCCAATCTTGCAGTACTGATCAATCCATTCCTTCCCGGCACGGCAAAGAAAATGCTCCACATGATGAAAGTGGTGGACAAAATGCTGGATTGGGAGAATGCAGGTAAAATGAAATTACTGAGTGTCGGATATAGTTTAAGAGAACCCCAATTATTATTCAGGAAGATCGAAGAAGAAGAGATCAACGCACAAGTGGAAAAGCTGCGTTCAGGTCTTGTAAAAAAGGAGGACCCAAAAATGGAAGAACAAAAAGCACCGGAACAAACACCGGCAGCAAAAGCACAGATCGTATACGACGATTTCGCAAAATTGGAATTAAAGGCCGGAACCGTTCTTGCTTGCGAGAAAGTAGAAAAGGCCGATAAGTTATTAAAGCTGGAGATCGATCTTGGCACAGAGAAACGAACCATCGTTTCCGGTATTGCTTTGCATTATACACCCGAAGAAATGGTAGGCAAACAAGTGATCGTAGTGACCAACCTGGCGCCGCGGAAAATGAAAGGTATCGAGAGCCAGGGAATGATATTGACAGCAGAGGATAGCGATGGAAAACTTCAATTATTGAAACCGGAAAATCCTGTTTCACCCGGTTCAAATGTTAGCTAACCGATAAAAATTGTATAAACCCCTGTTTTATTGATATGAAACGGGGGTTTTCGTTTTGCAGGCGGTTGATTTGCAGTAAATTCATGCTTAAATCATTTCCGCACCTTGGCAAGATCTCCAGGAAAAAAATTTTGGAAGATAACTGGTATTACTCTCGGGATACTATTCGTATTGCTGGTGGGTTTTCATTTCTGGTTCAAAGCCTACGCCAAGGGTTTGATCGAAGACATGGTGGAAACGAATTCGCATGGCAAGGTAAAACTGCAGATAGGAAAATTTCACTTCAATTATTTCAGCAGGAATATACAATTGGATGACGCTGTTTTTTTCAGCACCGATACAGCTACTGGTAATACCGCCTATCGCTTTAACGTAGAGAAGATCCACCTGAGGGCCAAAGCGATCCTGCCCATTCTTTTTAAAAAAAGAATGCTGATCGATTCATTGAACCTTTTGCGACCGCATATCGAAGTTACCCGGCTGCGGCCCATCATCAAGCCCGATAAAAAAGAGAAAAAAGATGTGTCGATCCCCGAAGAGATGGGAAAGATCTATTCTTCTATCCAGGATGCATTGCAGGTATTAAGAGTAAAAAAATTCCAGATCGATAACGGAACATTTACTCTGGTCAACCGGATCGATCCCAGCCAGCTACCGATGAAGGTTTCCAATCTCTATTTCCAGATCGATAACCTTGAAGTGGATTCCAGCAAGACCAAGGGAAAAGAAAAGATACTCTTCAGCGATAATGTGATCTTCCGGAGTCACGACCAGGACATACTTTTCCCGGATGGGCGGCACCGCTTAAGTTTCAGCAATTTTAATATCAACCTCCAGAAAAAACTGGTACACTTTGACAGTTGCACCATTGCCGCTACCCGTAAGGATAGTGCTAATGCATCGTTCAATGTATTTTTAGATGCACTCGATCTTACCAATATCGATTTTGATACCCTGTATAAATCGGAAGTGATCAAGGCCGATTCGGTGTATTGTATCAATCCCAAATTCAACCTGGAAGTAACCGCTGTTAAAAAGAAAGACAAGAACAAGCCGCCGCCCAAACTGGAAACTATCATCCAGCAACTGACCGGTGATCTCCTCCTGCAATATGTTATAGTAACCAATGCCGATTTCAATATTAAGACGATCAAAGACGATCACCCCAGTACGTTCACGTTCAGCAAGAATAATTTCGAGATGCAGGGCTTAAGTATTGACCAGGGAGCTGCGAAACCGATCAAGGTGAAAAGTTTTGCAATGGCCATCCGGAACTATGAGAATTTTATCAAGGACAGCAGTTATAGTATCCGGTTTGACAGCGTTATCCTCAAAGACGATCGCATCACCCTCAATAATTTCATTTTTCAGAAACTGGATAACGGGAAGATCCGGAATACCTTCAGCATTCCCCAATTCAACCTGCAGGGGCTTTCCTGGGATGAGCTTGTTTTTGAACGAAGGCTGAAAGCAGAACAGGCGATCATGTTCAACCCGCATATCAGTTATACTGCTCCCCCTTCAAAACCAGGGCAACAAAACATTTTTGTTTCGCTGGGTATCATTAACGATTATATGGACCTGCAGTTCCTGGATATCCGGGATGGAATGATCGACCTGCGGTTAAAAAATAACCTGCGGGTACAATTGGATAATGCCAATGTTGCCGTAGAAAGCAATTCCCTGCTCACTTCTACAAAGATTGCCGGTATAAAAAATTCGTTGACGAATCTCAGTTTCAAAAGAGGTGTTGTGCAGGCAGGCGATCTTTTGATCGAACTGGATGGGATCCGTTATGCAGGGGGTAATGGACGGTTTGAAGCAGAAAACATGCACGTCAAGAGCGATAAAAAAAATATGAATATTTCCCTGCAGGGGGTAACAGCGGAAAAATTACTGGTGGATGAGATAAGCGGTAGTGTGATCGCCAATGAATTGAACTGGCGAAAAGCCAATGTATTCCTCAATACCACTGGGTGGGCAAAAGAAGCCAATACAGATGCCTTTATTGAATTGAAGAATGTATCCGGGGACAACACATTGCTGCATACCATCACCGGCAAGACCGATATTTCCGCAAAAATCGATGCGCTGACTTTCGACCGCCTGGTAAAAAAAACAGGTGCACAACTGGTATTGGAAAACCTGGCTATGACTGGTGATGCATTAAAAATGGAAAACAACGAACGCAGGCTTTCTGTTGCCGCATACACCATCAATGATAATCATCCCTCTTCCTTCCGCCAGTTGGATTATACAAGCAATACAGGGAATACAGGAACGATCATTTCGATCCCTTTACTTACATTGACTCCCCATATCGGTTCATTGATCGATGGTAAGTTGTTATTTGATGCAGTAGTGGCGCAAAAACCGGTGATCCGGTTCTCACTCGCTGCAAAAAATAATGCCGGGGGAATTCGCACCGATCAATACCCGATCGATATAAAAGGGTTGACCTTACATCAACCGGTCGTTAACTATACTGAAGCAAAGGACAGTGGCCAGTTTTCACTGAACTGGTTTGGCGACCGGGATCAACAAAATTATTTGAAGGCAGGAGAACTGCATATAAGTCCGGGGAACTACCGGCTCAGCGATCTTCAATTTGATCTCTCCAATATGAATTGGACTGGTCCAAAAGGAAGATCATTCCATACGGGTGAAGGAAGGATCGACGCCCGCATCCCTTCGATCGGCGTTACAAAGAATGAAGACAGTAAACTGGAATGGGATGCGAAGATCGCCAGTGTCGACGCCAATGATCTCTGGCTGGATAGCTCTTCCCGGTCAAAGGGACAATTGTTCATGAAAACGGGTGCCCTGGAAAATTTTTCCATCAATTCATCCCATATTACCAATCTCCGCGAATTAACAGCCGCCAATGAAAACCTGCAGGTAAAAAAATTTACCGGGCAGTTTTCCGACAGCAACAAAAAATTACAATGGTATAATGCAGGCTTTGACCACAGGAATAACAGGTTCACGATGGATTCATTTTCTTTCGACCCTGTACTAAGCAAGGAAATATTCATGAACAACCAGGCCTTTCAGAAAGATTATACCAGCTTTCGCACAGGTACCATCATTGCAGAAGCCGTCGATCTTGACCAGTATTTAAAGGAAAACACCCTGCATATCGGGTTCTTGCTTGCCAATAATTTCTCGCTGATAGATTATAAAGACAGGCGCTTACCGCTCAATACGGGTATCATCAAACCGTTACCGGTCAATTTACTCAAAACCATTCCCCTGCAATTATCAATTGATACGGTCCGGCTTACACAGGCCAATATCCTCTATACAGAGAGACCGGAGAAAGCCGTGGCAGAAGCAGTGGTCCCTGTTACGCGTATCGATGCGATACTGTTGAATGTAAAGAACTATCTCGCAAAAAATAATGACAGTCTACATGTAAAAGCCAGCGGTTATTTATTAGACACTGCGTGGATCTCCCTTTCTTTGAAAGAATCTTATACCGATCCTGAAGGCGGATTTATAATGAACGCAAGGGCCCGGCCGGCAAGTCTTGGTTTCCTCAATCCCATACTGGTGCCCCTGGCCAATGTGAGAGTCAGGTCAGGTTTTCTCGATACGCTTGAAGTAAATGCGATCGGGAAAGAATCATTTGCATGGGGCAAGAGCACTATTTTTTACCATGACCTGAAGATCGATATCCTGAAAAATGGAGAAGAGCAAAGAAGAAAATTTGCGACAAGCCTCGCCAACCTGCTGATCAAAAACAATAATGGATCAAGGACCGGAACTGTTTTCTTTAACCGTCAACAGGATCGTTCCGCCATCAACTATCTTGTCAAGATCGTTGTGAACGCCGTTGGCAATAGGATCGGTGTCATGAAGAATAAAAAAAAGCTGAAGGAGCATAAAGAGGAGATCGATATGAGTCAGCTCCCCGCTTCCCGCGAATAAACCGAATTCCGGGACATTTTCAGTATCTTAAAGTTGAATTAACCATTACCCCTTTCTATGATGCCAGCTATTTCCCGGCATGTGCTGACCATCTGCCTGTTCTCCTTTTTTAGCATCTCTTCATTGGCCCAAACACAGGACGATTTTAATAATAAACTCTCCGATGTATACACCAATGCAGCCGACAAGAAAAAAGCACTGGTCATTGCGAAAGAGCTCTACAATATGGTCGAGAAAAAAAAGGATCTGCAGACCTATGCCAATTACTATTTATTAAAGACCATTTTCGAAGCCCAGGCTCCCGATGCCGCACTGACAAAGACCTGCGGCGATAAGGCAACAAAGATCATGAACGGAATGGTCGGTACTACCGATCCAACTGACACCACGAGCACCCCTTTCAACCAATGGTATTATTCGATCTACCCTGGCCTGTTCAGCAACAGCGATCCACAGATCGCCAACAAAGCCCTGGCCTTTATCAATAAATACCCTGAATTCAAAACCTTTGAAAGTTATTATTATATCGCTTTCGCATTCGAACGGAAAGGAGATTTCAGCGGGGCCAAACAGAATTATGAAAAAGCGATATCGATGGATACGGTTACCAGTGGCGATGTCTATCACTCCTATCTCTATTATACCAATTTTCTTTCAAAGTCAGGTGATTACCTGAAAGCGGAAGAATATATCCGGAAGATGGAACAGCAATCCCTGGCCGGCAGTGAGCTGTTTCGAAACTCATACAAGGCCGAGGCATTGGGTGCCAAAGTGGTGTATTATCTTAATATCGGGGATTATAAATCCTATATCGAAGCTGCGCAACGGAATAATGCGTATTCTTCCGAACAATGGCATAAAAACAATCCTGCTCCCTGCGATCCTTATCCCGGCATCAATTTCACCACATCAGCTTACGGTAAGGAAATGCTGAAAGAATATGATGCAGCAGAACGATTATGGAAGAGTCGTGACTCGGTGAACTATATCTGGGTGAACTGTCATAATAAAACCTATCCCAACAACCAGTACTTCCCGGTCTCGATGTATCCTGTTTACCTGATCAAAAGAGGCAAGTACACCAAATTACCCAAGCCCGCTTCTTTTTTTATCAATGAAACAGAAGCGCATTATAATAGTTACAGCCAGTACGCCGATATCAGTGTCAATTTCATGAAAGCCACCCAGCTTGCTTTTCTGGGAAGCACCCGTTACCCGGAACTGTTTAAACCTTTGATGGACCAGGTCAAGAACAACAGGAATTTCAGGGAGTCGACTCTGCCCTTTACCAATTATGCTTATTTCACTATGCGGGATAAAAAATGGGAAGATGCAAGAAAGACCTATGCCGACCTTTTCCGCATCAACGTGGACTGGATGAATGATATCATCTTTTCGTTTGGAGAAAGAGCATTTGCCACTTATTATAATTCCAAATTAAAAGAAGGCTATGATAATTTCCACAGCTTTGTAAAGATCGCCAAAGAGAAACAGCCTGCTTTATTTCCCCAACTGGCACAGCAGGCATATGATAATTTATTGTTCACGAAATCAATTTCGCTCAAAGGTACCCAGCGCAGGAAGGAAGCATTCCTGAGTGCCAATGATCCTACGATCACCAAACTCTATGAGGACTGGATCGATAAAAAACAACAACTGATCCGCCAGTACCTGAAAACGGATACTCCTTCCGGCCCCGATACAGCCAGCAAGCTGAACCAGGAATACCTGCAACGATTGCAGGATGAAGTCAGCGGAATGGAAAACCAGTTAACGGAGAAGGCAAAGGATTTCAAGAAATACCTGAAACTTCCCGCTCCCGACTGGAAACAGGTTCGCGACCTGTTAAAAGAAGGTGAAGCCGCCATCGAGATCATTAAATTTCAATGGCGTGACCAGGTTTATTTTTCGGATACGAATTATTATGCTGCTTATATTATTACCAGGGCAAGCCAATACCCTGATGTGATCTACCTGCCCGCTACAGCGGCCGATCTTGACAACAAATATTATAAAGCGTATAAAAATTCTGTGAAATTGAAAATAGACGATACGGAGTCATATGAACACTATTGGAAACCTATTGCAGAAAAATTGCCGGGAATCAAAAAGATCTATTTCTCTCCCGATGGCATTTACCATCTCATTAATATATCGACATTAAAGAACAAGCAGACCGATAAATTCCTGCTGGATGAAATGGAAGTACAATACACCGTATCGGGTTCCGATATCACCAATGATCCTGCCAAAGAGATCCGCACAGCTGTATTGATGGGTCGTCCTTCCTATAAGGTTAGCGAAGCGGCATCTGCTACTGCAGGGAAGGATGGAACAAGATCTTATGTCAGCAATTTCAAGGATGCCAATATTGCCGACCTGCCGGGAACAGAAGAAGAAGTGCTGAGCATCAAAAAAGAAATGGACCAGCAGAAAGTAAAAGTCGATTATTATCTCAAAGACCAGGCTACAGAAGATAAATTGTACAAACTGCACAGCCCCGGTGTACTGCATATTGCCACACATGGATATTGGTCGGCTGCGGGCGAAACCGCGACCGAAGGTTACAGGGTATTCAATGCCATGGCCAATTCCGGTTTGTTATTATCCGGTGTTGTCAATTATTATAGCAGTGGAAAGTATCCTGATACATATGATGGTGTGCTGACAGCTTATGAAGCGCAGAATCTTGATCTCGAGAACACGGCGCTGGTCATATTATCGGCCTGCGAAACAAGTCTCGGCGCCATGGATGCCGGTGAAGGTATCTATGGTTTGCAGCGTGCTTTTCGTGCCGCCGGTGCCGGGAGTGTGATCACGAGTTTATGGAAAGTAGATGATGCAGCAACCCGTGATTTTATGATCGCCTTTTACCAGCATTTTCTAAAAACAAAGGATAAGCTGGCTGCTTTTAATGTGGCCCAAAAAGCGATCAAGGAAAAATATGTGTACCCGATCTATTGGGGGGCGTTTGTGATGATGGGGGAATAGGGTCTGACGGTCTCCGTCTGACCCTATTCCCATGACGGTCTCCGTCTGACCCTATTCCGATGACCGTCATTTTTAAGTAAATATTATTGGGGTAGCCAGCTGTAGATCTTTGGGCATCGGCTGTTGCGACGCTCCTTTCAGGTTCCTGTTCTTTACTCAGCATCTGCGTCGCAGTTTACCCTTAGAGCAGCGAAGGGTCGCACTCTTGTGTGTCCCTTTTTCATGGCATCTTATGTTTAAATCCTTAAAAGCTTTAAAAAAGTAACCTTTCCAACGAAGAACACTTTCCTAAAAACGCTTACCTTCGATTCAGGAAATAGTTGCATAACTAACTAATTTATTTTATGTCAAAAAGGAATATAAAAAAAGTGGCAGTGCTGGGATCGGGCGTAATGGGTTCAAGGATCGCCTGTCATTTTGCAGGGATCGGTTTACAGGTATTATTATTAGATATCGTTCCCAAAGATGTGGCAGCCGATGCCAAACCTGCTGAGCGGAATAAGATCGTGAACGATGCACTCACAGCGGCTATCAAGTCCAACCCCTCTCCTGTTTATCATAAAGATGTGGTGAAGAAGATCACGACAGGAAATTTTGAAGACAATATGAAAGATATCGCCGGGTACGACTGGATCATCGAAGTCGTGATCGAGCGACTGGATATCAAACAAAAAATATTTGAACAGGTTGAGCAATACCGTAAGCCGGGAACCCTGGTCAGTTCGAATACATCCGGTATTCCTATCCATATGATGGCTGAAGGCCGGTCGGATGATTTTAAAAAACATTTTTGTGGAACGCACTTCTTCAACCCTCCCCGTTATTTACGTTTACTGGAAATAATTCCTACTCCCTATACCGACCCGTCAATTGTTGATTTCCTGATGAGCTATGGCGATCTCTATCTGGGAAAGACAACAGTATTGTGCAAAGACACCCCGGCATTTATCGCCAACCGTATCGGCGTATTCGGTATGATGGCCATCATGAATGTAAAAGAGAAATTGAAACTAAGCATTGATGAGATCGATGCATTAACCGGGCCGGTCATTGGCCGTCCTAAATCAGCCACTTTCCGGACAGCCGATGTGGTGGGTATCGATACACTGGTAAAAGTGGCGAAAGGTGTGGCTGATAATTGTCCTAATGATGAAGCAAGAGACCAGTTCAATATTCCAGCCTGGCTCGATAAAATGGTAGCCAATAACTGGCTGGGTGATAAAACCGGCCAGGGTTTCTTTAAAAAAACTAAAGGAGCCGGCGGTGAAAAAGAAATATTGACGCTGAACCTCGATACGATGGAATATGGTCCAAGGGTGAAACCAAAATTTGCCACCCTTGAAGCAGCCAAACCCATCGATGATCTCTATACGAGATTGAAGATGCTCGTGGCCGGCCAGGATAAAGCGGGTGAGTTCTATCGTCTCTTTCATTATGGTCTCTTCTCTTATATCTCGCATCGTATTCCGGAGATCAGCGATGAGCTTTATCGTGTGGATGATGCCATGATGGCGGGTTTTGGCTGGGAGATCGGCGCCTTTGAAAGTTGGGATGTATTGGGTGTTGCCAAAACAACCGAAGCCATGAAAGCAGCTGGTTATAAAGTAAAGCCGTGGGTAGAAGAAATGCTGGCGGCGGGAAATAAATCCTTCTATAAAGTTGAAGGCGGGAAAAAATATTGTTACGATCCTGCGTCCAAAACATACAAAGCATTGCCCGGTGGTGAAGCGTTTATTGTAATGAGCAATTATACGGACAAGCAGATCTGGAAAAATGCCAGTTGCCGTTTGTATGAATTGGGTGATGATGTATTGGGCCTGCAATGGTTCACCAAGATGGGAAGCATCGGCGGTGATGTGTTGGAAGGAATTCAAACCGGTATCGATAAGGCGGAAAAAAACTACAAAGGATTGGTGATTGCGAATGAGGGGCCCAATTTCTCTGCCGGTGCCAATGTAGGCATGATCTTTATGCTGGCCATCGACCAGGAATACGATGAACTGGATATGGCGATCCGGGTATTCCAGAATACGATGATGCGGGCACGTTATTCAGCAATACCTGTTGTTACCGCGCCACACGGTCTTGCATTGGGCGGCGCCTGCGAATTGAGCCTGCATTCCGATAAATGTTGCCCTGCGGCTGAAACCTATACCGGTCTTGTCGAATTAGGTGTAGGATTGATCCCCGGCGGTGGTGGAACCAAAGAATTTGTACTGAGAGCTTCGGATGAAATGCACGAGGACGAACCCGAAACGATCACGTTGAAGAATCGCTTTCTGTCGATCGCGACTGCAAAGGTCGCCACTTCTGCACAGGAAGGTTTTGGTCTTGGTGTTTATAGAAAAGGACTGGATGAAATAGTAATGAACCAGGGACGAAGAATAGCTGAAGCAAAAAAATCGGTCATTGAACTATTTGACAGCGGTTACACTACCCCTGTCCAACGAAAAGATATTAAAGTACTGGGTCAATCTGCATTGGGTGCATTATATGCCGGTATCCATGCTATGCGCACTGCCAACTATGCTACTGAACACGATTCTGTCGTAGCAAAGAAACTGGCGTATGTGATGTGTGGTGGTGATCTCAGTGAACCTACACTGGTCTCTGAACAATACTTATTGGACCTTGAACGAGAAGCTTTTCTTTCACTCTGCGGAGAAAAGAAAACACTGGAAAGGATACAGAGTGTGTTGAAGAGCGGAAGACCTGTCCGGAACTAGCGTCTGACGGTCTCCGAACTTATTGATCTTTTTACCTAATTTAGGCTGGTCAGACGTGGACCGTCGGACTCAACCTAAAAACTAAACAAATGCAAGCAACACTCGTAGAATCAGCTCCAGACAGATCCGTATTGAACATTACCGGATGCACCAAAGAAGAACTCGACAACAAGGTCAACCTGTTCTTTAGCTCTGAAGGATATCGCCTGAAATCTTCCTCCGGCGAAACGATCACTTTTGAAAAAGGCAACCGTGTAATGCGGATCCTCTTCGGCGCTTTTGTCAAGTACCATAAACAAAGCATCATCATCAAACATGAGGGCTCCCTGTTTTCGGTCATGCTCCACAAAGACTCTACAGGTATGTCCGGTGGTCTTATTGGCATGAACCAGGTGAAAAAGGAATTCGCCCGGCTTTCCGAAGCTTTTAAAACATATTTCCAATCCTGATCTATTTGTTTCCACGAATACAGACCCCGCCCCGGCGGGGTTTTTTGTTGCCTAATATCTCTACATTTGTTTCTATAAATTCTCTTCATGAAAAAAATATTGCTTGCACTCCTGTTATTCAGTTGCTCCTTTGCTTATTCCCAGGATAAGATATTGACCATGGAAGACGCCATGCTGAAAGCAAGGACCACACTTGCCCCGGAAAATCTTTCTCAACTTCAATTTTTTAGGAATACCAATGAGTACGTTTACCTGAAAAAAATAAATGGAAATGATGTATGGATGAAGGGCGGCCAGTCTGCCAGTGAAACCGCTTTCCTGACGCTTGCAGGATTAAATAACGAACTGAGAAAAGCTTCATTGGATACCGTGAAATCAATGCCTGCAATCAAGTTCACTCCTGGCGGCTGGGAAATGAATATAAATGGCGATAAAGTACTATTGAATACGACACTTGCTACATACCGGACGCTCATTCCGAAAGCATATGCCTCAGAAGAAAATGTTGAATCAAACGGAGGTAGTTATGTAGCCTATCTTCATGATTATAATTTATTTATTTCAGGCAGTCCATTCACCGTTTCTACGGACAAAGGCACACACCAGGTAACAACCGATGGCAGCAAAGACATAGTTTACGCATCCTCCGTTCACCGCGACGAATTCGGCATCAGCAAAGGAATCTTCTGGAGCCCGGATGGCAGCAAACTGGCATTTTACCGGATGGACCAAAGCATGGTAACTGACTATCCCATCATCAACTGGAGCGTTCGGCCTGCAAAAGCTGAATTGATCAAATATCCCATGGCCGGCGACAAAAGTCATCATGTTACAGTTGGCGTTTATAATACTACGACACTATCAACCATATGGTTAAAAACCAGTGGAGACCCTGAACAATATCTTACCAATATCGCCTGGAGCCCCGATAATAAATATGTTTTCATTGCTGTAGTAAACAGGGATCAAAATCATATGTGGTTGAACCAATATGATGCTGCAACCGGCGCTTTTGTCAAAACACTATTTGAAGAAACAGATGACAAATACACGGAGCCACTTGTCCCGATGTTATTTGTGAAGAACAATCCTACCCAGTTCATCTGGCAGAGCAACCGGGATGGATGGAATCATTTATATCTCTATGATATCGACGGACAATTGATCAAACAATTAACAAAGGGAAACTGGGAAGTAACCGATGTAAAAGGCTTTGATGCAAAAGGAGAAAATCTCTACTATGTTTCGACTGTTCTGTCGCCTGTTGATAAAACCCTCTCTATCCTCAATTTCAAATCCGGGCTTTCCAATTTAATTACGAATCAAAATGGCATTCACAATACCCAGGTAAGTTCGGATGGCAGTGTTGTCCTGGATAGTTATAGTACCATCTCCAACCCAAGAACAATTCAGTTAGTAAATGTCAACATTCCAATCGCGACAAAATCGAAAAAACCATCTAAAGATCTAAAGTTTACTGCACCCAGGGTCGTCATCTTACAGGCCTCCAATCCATTAAAAGACTATGCGACCGGTGAACTTTCTATTTTCACCATAAAGAATAATGCCGGTGACAGTTTGTATTGCCGTATGTATAAACCACTTTTATTTTCTGCTGTAGAAAAACACCCCGTAATCGTCTATTGGTACGGTGGTCCTCATGCACAGATGATAACAAACAGCTGGAATGGCGGGCCGGGTGATTACTGGTTCCAATACATGGCTGAAAGAGGATATGTTGTCTTCACGGTCGATACACGGGGTAGCGATAACCGCGGCAAAGCGTTCGAACAGGTCATACACCGCCAGCAAGGTGTTGCCCAAATGCAGGACCTGGAATCAGCATTGAATTATCTTACTGCACAATCTTTTGTTGATAAAACCAGGATGGGACTTTTTGGCTGGAGTTATGGCGGGTTCATGACAACCGATTTCGTGTTGAATCATCCCGGCATTTTTAAAGCAGCCGTAGCGGGTGGACCGGTGATGAACTGGCAGTTTTACGAGATCATGTATGGAGAAAGATATATGGACACCCCGCAACAGAACCCGGATGGATATGCGGCTACCAATCTTCTCAAACAAGCCGGCAAATTAAAAGACAAATTATTGCTCATTCATGGCTTGCAGGACCCCGTAGTAGTACAGGAAAATTCCGTAGCTTTTGTAAGAGCTTGTATCGATGCTGGTGTGCAGGTGGACTACATGATCTATCCCGGCCATGAGCATAATGTATTGGGAAAGGATCGTGCACATCTGTACCAGAAAGTCACTGATTATTTTACCGAACACTTAAAATAAATCACATGAAACAAATTACCTTATTCCTATCGATCCTGTTTTGTTTTTTCAGTGTAAACGCGCAAACCAATCTTTCCGGTACTTATGGCTATTCTTTAAAGCCGGGTGTAAATGTCAATAATAATGAGAAAGATCCGGTGGGTCCTTCGGGCACTTTAGTGCTTCAAAAAATGGAAGCCAACAAATACCGGTTCTGGCTGGATGTGAATATCGGGGCTCCCTCGTATAACCTGGGCGAAACAGACGGAACTCTTGTCTTTGTAAATGATACAGCTTCACACGACAATACGTTTGAAGGCGCGGCAAATTCCTGTATCCTGCATTTTAAGATCACCGGCACTACGATAACTATTTCCAGTGATGGTAATGCTTCTGATTGTGGCTTTGGCAACAATGTATCTGCGAACGGTAATTACAAAAAATTAAAGACCCAGCCGGTCATTAATAATGCCTGGCTGAAAAAAGAATACCCGGAAGCAGCAATGATCGTTATTACCAACGATAAGTCCGAAGTCTTCCAGGATGAAGGCCTGCTACGGTCTTATACTCCAAAACAATATTTCTCAAGGGGTGAGTCTATGCCGGCAATTGTTCAGAGCGAAACGGCCATCTATACTGAATATTTTACGCCTTCCGGCAAATTCATTGCTGGCTGGATAAAAAAATCAGCTGCTAAAATCTCGAAGACACAATAAAATATGGGCACCGTTGAAACAGGTGAAGGGCAACTCTTTATTTCCTCGCATATCATTACCTATGGCAATGCGGCCAGCCCTGCTCTTACAGAAATGATGCGGGATGAAATAGAAACAATGTGGAATGAACCACTGGCCACTATTTCTATTGAAGACAATTTATTTACCGTAGTATTCAGGATCAGCGCCACTCACCAACCCGCCATCGCCGATATCGATATTTACCAGAATCTTGATCCACGCAATAACTATTTCCGGGTCGAAGAATTTGCCATGGGCAATATTTCCTTTGTCGACGGGCTTGGTTGTAACACAGGCTATTTCAAACTGGAGAATCTCTACAAAGGTTCAACCACTGCTGCACATGAATATGGCCATACCCTCGGACTGGATCACCCGCATAATCTTGATCTCCGTGGTAAGGGAGTTCCCGGTATCATGTACCCCCGTGGCACATTGGTAGATCCGCAATTCCAGTATGAGCCGGATAAACCTGCTGGTGAAAAAGGCGGTACACTGTATCCTGTCTTTCCAGCACATTGGGATCCTAAGCTTAGAATTCCACGTGGACAAGTTGTCGCG
>JADMIO011472218.1_pt1 | contig 47805 bp, 69 predicted proteins | sample 8958161 | NCBI WGS metagenome assembly JADMIO01 (sample SAMN16585339, study PRJNA669376) | soil metagenome | isolation source: Crop rotation soil | place: USA: Cullars Rotation, Alabama | collected 2011
CCGCGACTTCAAGTCACGTGAATTCCAAGCTTCGGATCCCACTGTGCTGGAAAGGATGGCAGGCTGACCATGACCGCCCCTATCCCCTTCCGCTGGTCCGGCGAGGCCATGGTTCCTGCCGCTCGCTTTGCAAAGCAGTGCGAGAAGGAATTTGTCATCGGCGAAATCTATCCGATGGCCGTTCAGGAGGAACGGTCTGGCGTATCGCACCGACATCTGTTCGCAAGTATCCGCGAAGCCTGGCTGAACCTGCCGGATGATTTGGCAGAACAGTTCAAGACGCCCGAACATCTGCGCAAGTGGGCGCTTATCGAGGCCGGCTATGCGGACGAACGCACCGTTGTTTGTTCGTCCAAACTGGAGGCCAGAAAGATTGCTGCCTTCATGCGCCCGATGGATGAATTTGCAATCGTTGTCGCAAGAGATAGCGTCATCAAGGTCTACACCGCCAAGTCGCAATCGACCCGCGCCATGAACAAGCGGGACTTTCAGGAATCCAAGACCAAGGTTCTGGACATCATCTCGGGTCTTATCGGCGTGACGCCGGAGGCGCTGTCTGCGCAGGCGAGCCCATCAATTGCGCCGGGCCAAGGCCAGCGGCAGCCGCAGAGAAGCGAGGTCGCATGAGTACCCTTCGCCTCATCCGCGGCTTTGTCGCCTACGTTCTCGTGTTCCGTACGCCGCTAGATCGCGTCAACTATCGAACATGGCTGTGGCTCACGCAGTATGCCGGCGACTGGATTTACCGCGCGAATGGATTGTGTCCCGGCGGCGACGGACGGGCGCGCGATTGCATCGCGAAGGGTGAATGCGGCTGCAGTTTGCGGGAGGGGAAATGACCACCCGCCGCCGCATCACCCGCGCGCTCCGCGTCCGCATCTTCGATGCGGCGAAAGGCCTATGCCATATCTGCGGATTGCCAATTCGCGCGCCGAAAGAGCAGTGGGACGTGGAGCACGTCGATCCCCTCTGGAGCGGCGGCAAGGATGACGAGAGCAACTGGCGGCCGGCGCACACGCACTGCCACAAGGACAAGAGCGCGCAAGAGGCGGCACCGCGTGCCAAGGGCGCCCGCGTTCGGGCCGACCATCTCGGCATCCGCCGCAGCAAGGGTCGACCGATGATCGGCAGCAAGGCAAGTGGATGGAAACGCAAGATGGACGGGACGCTGGTCCGAAGACATGGCGCCGATCACTGATTGAGAGCGACGCGAACAGGAGACTACGGTGGCAGAGCAAACGGCAATTTCGTGGGCGGATGCGACGTTCAATCCGTGGATCGGCTGCACGAAGGTCAGCACAGGGCCGCAAGGTGCGTGCGAACTTTGCTACGCCGAGCGGGATAACAAGCGGCGCGGTTGGGTGCCAGGCTGGGGGCCTGGCGTGCCGCGGCGACGGACCAAGACCTGGGGCGAGCCCCTGAAATGGAACCGCAAGGCGGCCGAGACGGGCAATCGGCCGCGCGTGTTCTGCGCCTCGCTTGCCGACGTGTTCGACAACGAGGTCGAACCAGCATGGCGCGATGATCTTTGGCAGCTTTTGCGCGTAACGCCAAATCTGCGCTGGATGTTGCTCACCAAGCGCATCGGCAACGCGCCCAAGATGCTGCCGCCAGACTGGCCGTTTGCGCACGTCGGCCTGATGGCGACGCTGGCGACGCAGGAGGAATGGGACCGCGATTATCACAAGCTCGCGGCCGTTCCGGCTGCTTGGCATGGCGTTTCAGTCGAGCCCATGCTTGGCCCTATCGACATAGGCGACGCGCGGCCTGACTGGATCATAACGGGCGGGGAGAGCGGCGCCGGGTTCCGCCACACCAATCCAGACTGGATTCGTAGCATGCGTGATCAGTGCGCCGCTGCCGGAATCGCCTTCCATCACAAGCAATGGGGCGGCGCGCGGCCAAAGGAAAACGGCTGCGCGCTCGACGGCCGCGAGCACAAGGAATTTCCGCAGGCGCTCGCGGCTTAAGCCGCGCCGATCTTGAGACATCATGGGGAGCAACATGAGCGAAGCAAAGCATACGGCTCGGCCGCGGCGCTTAGCTGGGCCAGATTGGTTCGGAGATTCTAATATTATAGCCGCCGCCCTCCTGCTGCGCGCGGCGCCCGACATGCTCGCGGCGCTGAAGGAGGCCGCGCTACAGCTCGAATATCTAGCCGACAAGTTTCAGCAGACGAGCACTGGCGTCGCCGTGCTCTCACGCATCAAGGCCGCCATCGCCAAGGCCGAAGGCTCGGCGATCCCTTCTGCTGACCAAGGCCAACCATAACAGCGATCTAGACCGCAGAGCGGGGGCGATGAGATGGCGAAGCGAGAACTCTATTATCGGAACTACAAAACCGGAGAGATCGGCCGGCGTGTCGATGTAACCGGCCGGTCCGAACGCCAGGTCGAGACCTGCCTACGCGGCATGCTGATAAACAAACACGACGATTGGCTTGTGCATGATACTGCCGACGATGTGCGATGCGCGGCGCTCTCCCCTACGGATGGCACACAATGACGATGAATGAACGAATTGAAGCATTGCTTTGGGGCTTATTGGACGAAAGTCCTGGGGACTTAATTGCGGACGGCGGCGTAACTGTCTTAGACGGCTGGCGCAAGGAAGCCGCTGAAATCATCGAGGCCATCCGCTCCCGCCCGACCAGGGCAACGGAGGGGGAGGTTGAGGCGGCGGCAATCGTGTTGTGGCGTAACGTAAACTTCGCGCCATGGTCAAAAGCGCACCCCCCGTATCGAAAGGAATACATGGACTTAGCCCGCGCCGCCCTCTCGGCCGCCAAGGCAACCGCGCGGCCGAGCGAGGAGTGGCGTCCGATGGAGACCGCTCCGAAATCGGGAGAAGACATTCTCGCATTGATACCCTGTTACGAGAACCATACTGAGCACGGCGTGCTCCGTGAATACATCTCTGTAATCGTCTCGTGGACCACCATCGGTTGGATCACAGGCTACGGAGATGGCCAAAAGCATCCGATATTCTGGGCACCCATACCAAGACATCCATTCGCGACCAAAGAGGCTGACACGCACACAAAGGAGGTGATGCCAAGTGATACCCTCGCGTCCGTCGACAACGGGCGATCCATACCCACAAGTGTAGCGTCGCCCCAGCCCTCGGCCCCCGCGTCGTCGGCTGGGGCGTTCAACGTGCAGGACCGCGATCTAGAAGCCGCAATTAGGCGCATGACCGCCCAACTCTCCGCGCTCCAAGCCGAGCGGGATGAGGCGCGTACCGAACTCGTAGAATATAAAATGGCTAGAGATTGGATTTTACGCGATGCAGTGCGTGATGCTAAAGCCGCCGAAGCCCGCGCCACTGCTGCCGAAGCGGAGCTGGATGAGGCGCGGCAACGCAATGTGTCGCTCCAACAATCTCTCGATGCACAGTGGAATGCATTCCACGCACAGCAGAAAAGGTTGGAAGAGTTGTTAGTCCGCGCCACCGCTGCCGAAGCGGAGCGGGATGAGTTGCAAAAAGCGTATGACATGAGAACGCGAGACTTTGTTGAGGCAGATGCTTGTGCCACCACCGACATGCGCGATCGGTGCGAGTTAACTATTCTTCGGCTAAGGGATCAGTTCCGCAAAACTGATGCCATCTGGCAAGCTTTTGACGAAGCTGCCGCCGCCATCCGCGCCCTCTCCCCCGCTGGGCAGAAGGAGGGAGCATGAGCGACCTCATTGAAAGGCTGGCGAAGGCGACGGGGCCAGATCGGGAGTTGGACGCCGAGATTGCGGCGGACTTGCGTATATATAATGGCCCCGGCACACAGCAATGGATAACAGACTGGAAAGGTCAGTTGCGCGCGATAAACGGTCTTGTCCATCTGATCGGCGATCAAGGATCGTGCGGCAATTTCAAACCGCCCGCTTACACCGCCTCCGTCGACACAGCAATGACGCTTGTGCCGGAAGGATGGTGGTCCGAAACTCAGGGTCTGCGGAAGATTTAATCACGCAAAACTCGAACCCGGTCCCGATCTGGATGAAATTGAACTCGATGTAGTGAAGGCCCTAAATGCACCGACCATGGCCATTGCCATCTGCATAGCCGCCCTTCGCGCCCGCGCCGCAGGGCAGAAGGAGGGAGCATGAGCGACAGAACCGAAGCTGAAAGAATTTTCGACGCCATTGATATCGGTGGCGGACAGGCTTGCGACGTAAAAGGCGTCATACGGAAATTATTGGTCAAAGGCTACATGATAATCCCGAGTTCAACTAAATCACAACAGCCGTGGTATTCTTTGCTGCGCAATCTGGACGACATTAGATGATTTCGGACTTTGAAGGAAGAAGCATGAGATGAATGTCCGCACGGCAACTGCGCCATCATTTCGTGAGTTGGCCAATCAGTTCGGGGTTGACGAATCCCTTATAAGTCAGATTTGCATGAGGAAGATATGGGCGCACATTTGATTGCCGAGCTGATTGACAGGCTCCAAAAATCCACGGGGCCGGATCGGAAACTGGACTTTGATATCTGGCTCAACGCAACGCCAGAAGGAATACGAGATCGGGAGTGTCCGCCATCCGAACTTAAAAAGCCATGGGATCAGTGGTTCGAATGCTGGAAGCATGATCGGTCTGTCATTCCATCCTACACCGCCTCCATCGATGCAGCGGCGATGCTTGTCCCATCGGAAGACTGGTGGTGGAGCTGCGGACATTGCAAACGCGAAAACCACGCCACGGTCGGGCATGAGCACGCTACGACCATCGAACTCGATGCCATTGATGGATTTGGCGCCAATGTCGCCATTGCCCTGTGCATCGCGAGCTTGCGCGCCCGCGCCGCTTTCGAGAATAGTTCGCGAGCAACTGAATGACCACCCAGCGATTCTACCGATGCGACCTTTGCAGCTTTGCCGTTACGCCGTGTTCCGGGCGTGGCGTGCTTTGGGTTGCCGGATCGTTCGGCGAGGTCATGGAGTTTCGCCCGATCGGAGAGGCGGAGCACCACATCTGCCACAAATGCGCTCAGCAACTCACGCGGCTCTTGACGACCGAAGGTAACGAGCGATGAAACTGCTCGTAAAAAAGCGCAACGTCACTTGCTACTGCGACTTCTGCGGCGCGTCCGACGAGGAGGCGCATAAGATGGTGGACGGCAAGCACGCCTTCATTTGCGACAAGTGCGTTGAGGCGGCGGCGAAGCTGGTTCGTCCGCAATTAACGGTAGTCGAAGCGAAAACCCCATGACCCTCCCCGCCCCCGACACGCTCGAACGCGAGAAGGACAAGCTGTACCTCACGGATGCGGAGATCATCCGGCGGCTGGGAGTGCCTGAAAGGCGAGCGCGCGGCGTCATGGCGGAGCTCGAAGCCAAGGCGGGCTTCCCGAAGAAGACCAGGATTTGGGGCGCCGATCTTCGGTACTGGCCCAAGGTCAAGGCGTGGCTCGACAAGTACGAAGGGCTTTAATCCACATGTCCGGTGGATTGTAACATTTCGTGATGTAGTGCATATTGCGCTACCGGGCAAAATGCCCTAGTATGCGTTCATCGGCAAGGGCAATGATGCCCGGCGATGGAGAGACAGATGGAACGTACAGCCGCAATCAAAAAACTCGGAAAGCTGCTTGGCAAGTCGCTTGGATACCGCGTCGATCCCAAGGCTCCGACATCTCAACAGCGCGAAGAGGCGAGGCATCAACTCCATGCCTTGAACGCTGCGAAGCAGCAGGCAGAGCAGGCGATGAAGGACAGGCGCGAGGCACTTTTGGCCGCAGACGCACAATATCAAGAGCTCGTCGCCGCCTATCAGGAAGCTCGTCAGCGCGCGGAAAAGACAGCATCAATTCTGCATCATTTCAAATTCACAGTCGGGACGACCAGCGGGATGTTCTTTCTCGTCAAAGCTCAAGGCGATTCATGGGAAGAGGTCATCGACAAGCTGAGCGCAAAGGAAGTCGCGTGACATGGAAACGCAATTTGACAAATTCAGCAAGGCTGACCTGCAAAAGCTTGCCATAAACGCCGCATTGATGCGCCTCGTCGGCGGGTTCTACCGGGGAGAGATTGGGGAAGCCACCGTTCGCTGGACGGATGACGGCGGGATCGAAGTGTTTACGCCACACCAGCGGGAAGAATGGCCAGCTTACGTTCCAGTGGATCGGGCGACACGCCGAAAGCGTCGAGCATGACCGCCAACCAATACCGCGCCGCGCTCGCCCGCCTCGACCTAACCCAGGTCGGGGCGGCTAGGCTGCTTGGCGTCAACGACGCCACGTCGCGACGCTGGGCGCGGTTCGGCGTCACCGGCACGGCCGCGATCCTGTTGCGCCTTCTGGTCGCCGGGAAAATCACCGCAGAGGACATCGAGGCAGCCCATGACCGATAAGCCCATGCCGCCCAAATTCGAGAATGCCCCCGGCCTCGTCGTGCGGCAGACAGCACAAGGCTGGCGGGCCTTCTGGCAGGCGCGGTCAGATTTGATCGAACGCGGTTACTCGCACAAAACGCAAAGGCTCTGGAGCGGCATCGAGCCGTCCGAATTCGATCGGACCTACGTCTCGGAGCAATGCAATCGGTTCCAGACCAAGATGCTGCTATGGGGCCGCGGCGGGGTTCCTGTTGCCGGCGCCTTCGACGGCACGCTTCAAGGGCTGATCTACGCCTATCAGACCGACGTCGATTCGACCTACCGCAAGCTCCGCTATCAGGTCCGCCGGAACCACGACGCGATTCTGCGCCGCATCGCCAAGGCATATGGCAAGCAGGAGGTCCGCGACATCAATGCCCGCGCCGTTATCGCCTGGCACAAGGAATGGGCGGAAGGCGGCAAGGTCGCCATGTCGCACGCCTTCGTGTCCCAGCTCCGCACGCTGTTTGGGTTCGGTGCGACCATCCTCGAAAGCGCAGACTGCGAGCGCATGTGCGGCGTGCTGCACAAGATGCGGTTCGCGATGCCGAAGCCCCGCGGCGAGCGGATCACGGCAGAGCAGGCGAACGCCTTGCGCGCCATGGCGCACGAGATCGGCTACCACTCGATCGCCATGGCTCAGGCCTTCCAATTTGATCTGATGCTGCGCCAGAAGGACGTGATCGGGGAATGGGTTCCGCTCGCCGAGCCCGGCACGTCCGAGGTCGTCACCGGCACACACAAGTGGTTGTCAGGCCTGCGCTGGTCCGAGATCGACGAACACCTCGTCCTGCGTCACACGACCAGCAAGCGGCAGAAGGACATCGAGGTTGACCTGAAGCTCGCGCCGATGGTGATGGACGAGCTTTCGCTACTCGGCGAGATCAGGGAAATTACGCACGCGCCCGTGAGCGGTCCCATCATCGTCTCGGAGTTCACTGGCCTTCCGTTTACGCACCACGAATTTCGCCGCAAGTGGCGCATCGTCGCCGACAAGGCCGGCATCCCGAAGACCGTCAAGAACATGGATAGCCGCGCGGGCGCTATCAGCGAGGCGACCGACGCCGGCGCCAGCCTGGAGCTCGTGCGCCACGCGGCGACCCACAGCAACGTGAGCACGACAGCGGGCTACTCCCGCGGGTCCGTCGAGAAGACGGCCGAGGTCATGAAAATACGCGTCGCGAGCCGAAACAAGAACGGGCCGGGAACGAAGGGTGCATGAGAACGAAGCGGCATTGAACTGACTGACGGATGACTGACGGGCCAAAAAACAGAAACGATTTCAACGCTTAATTTGGCTCAGCGATCATGATGAATGTCAGTCAGGCCATTGCTGAATAAGGGTTCTGTCAGTCACGCGAGCGGCGACAGGAAGCACAAGGGCGCAGTGAGCGCCCGTGAGCGGGAGCAATTTTGAGGAAATAGGACAGTGGCTGAAGAAACCGGATGGCTAGTTGAGCGTGACGGCAAATGGTGGGGAGCGCCATGCTCGCGTTGGAATTGGGAGCATGCGTTGACCGGATGCGAGCCTCCGCTGTGGACGCCCGACGCTAACTGTGCGCTCCGCTTCGCTCGCAAGGAAGACGCCGAGCATTTCATTCGATGGGAGAGCTTGGGCGGTGGCGCAAGGGCCACTGAGCATATTTGGCTAAACGGCGCGCCTCTTGCGGCTGCCGCTGCGGAGGCGGCTCTTACTCGATTCAAAGAACGGTTGGCGTCAATGCTGGATGGAGCCGCGAAGCGTATTACGGCCGCCTAAATGGCGGCGATCCGTAAGCGAGAGCGAGAGCAACAGGAGGGAATGGCAAATGGCGTGGAAGGTTGGCGATTGGGTCGTTTTTGATTTGGATATCGGACAAATCAAAGATCTCCGGGACGATGGGTGGGCGTCATTTTCGGATGGTCACATCGAAGCATCCGGCATGCAGATAGCAGAACGATTTCGTCCGCTCACGCTCAGAAGTAAGCGAATCGTCGATACATTCGACATATATTACAACCGCCTTCACGAAATCGACGGCAATGCTGGTTTCAACTACCCCGACATCAGCAGATATTTTTCGCAACTCGCGCTGGACGCGATAGACGGAGATGACACCAGCAGAGCGCCCTACGACAAAGCGTCGGAATTTACTCGCGATGCCAGAGACTACAAGCCGGTTATCCAAGGCATCAGGCTATTCCGTCGCGCCTAAAAATGGCGGCCATCTTCAGTAGAAGTGGAGGCGAACATGCAGCAGCGCGTCTTGGTATGCGGAGGGCGAGACTACGCTGACCGCGACCGCTTGTTCTCAATTCTTGATGTAGCCCATGCCGCCAATCCGATTGTAGAGCTAATCCACGGGGCCGCTTCGGGAGCCGATTCCTTGGCGGATGAGTGGGCGCGCGGCAAGGTAGCGATCCGAGCATTTCCAGCCCCGTGGGAATTGGGAAAGAGCGCCGGAGGGATCAGAAACCAGAAGATGCTTGATGAGGGCAAGCCCCACATGGTCATCGCATTCCCAGGCGGTGCGGGGACTGCGGATATGGTGCGCAGAGCCGAGAAGGCAGGCGTTCCCGTCGTGCGGGTTAGGCGCCGAGCATCTGAGCGCGCCGTCAGTTGATCGCGATCACATCACAACATGGAGGAAATCTGAAATGCGCGAGGATGAAACCAGATACAGCGAAGCTATTAAGGGAGACCGGGGAAATTACAAGTGGCCCGTCCGGTTCGATATTAATGGCCGCGGCTATTTGGGCATCAGCCAAATGAATGAGCGCGTGTTGATGTGTCCGGCTCAGGTCGCTGAACTCGTTGCGTTTATAAAAGCGAAGCCGCGTTGATCGCGATCCTATCAAAGGATGAGACACGATGGACAGGGAATTTGAATGCCGAGCTCAGGTGCTGTACCGGGGCCAAGAGCTTCACTTGAACAAGATAATTGCACGATTTGACCTTGAGGAGATAATGCCACCACGTGATGCTATCTCCGACCCTTTCGACTTGCACAGGGTCCAAGAAACTGCTGAACGGCGACGGAGGTTCATCGACATGCTTGCCTCCGAGTTTGCGCACTCCTTGACGGAGGCGCTGTTCAAACAGGCGCGCTCTCCATGACTGATCAGCAGAAACCCTACCGCGTGACTGAAAAGAACGGCTGGTCCTATGTTGTAGGAGAGCCGACGCCGAAGGATTCCGGCCCTTGGCGGTATCGCTGGGAGGCGGAAGAATATGCAAGCGAGTGCAATGCGCGCGCTCTCGGTGAGGGAGCGCCGAAGGAGGGATAGATGGCGACGATTGAACAAGTGCTGTCGCGGACAGACGCTAGCGACATGCAGGAGGCAAATCTCTACATCCGGCGATTAGAGAGGCTGCTAAATGAAGCAGGCAACGAACGAGACCGCCTCCGCGCCGAGAACGAGCGCCTCCACACCGAAGCGGAGAACAGCGCGGCGATGGCGCTGGAGGCGCAGAACGAGGTCGAACGGCTGCGGGCGGCGCTCGAAATAGCGCGGTCAGGATTGCTCAGAATTGAGCAAGGCGCTGAGTCCACGAGGGCCTCGATTACGCGCGCACTTGAGCAGGGAGCGCCGCAGGCGTTCATCGAAGCGAAGAAAGAGCGCGACGATGGCTGGCCCGATGAGCGGTCCTAAGCGATGAGCGCGACCATGAACAACATCGATCGATGGATGTTTGAAAGCGAAGATTGGTTCGCTTGGCGGCCAGTCCGCACGATCAGCGGTAAATGGAAGTGGTGGACGTTAGTTAGCCGCCGTCGCACTATCAATGGCAAATTCAACGTAGGGCGCTGGGAATACCACTAGCGGCGCCGCCGTAATGGCGGGTTTTGCATTTGGTGCCGCTCATGGGCAACGCTCAAATTGTCTTGTTGATAATAACGAGCCGCCGACTTGAAAATAGCGAGTTTGCGTGCAACGCTGAACCGGTGGGCACCGCTCCCGCCACTCCCAGGTCGGGGTAGTTCCGCGGTCCTGGTTGGACCCCGTATTCACCGTGCGGGGTCCAGCCTGTTTTTCAGAAGCATCGCGCTACCTAGATTTGCGCCACAAATAAAGGCCAGCCCAAACGACGAACAGCCCAGCCCAAAACATTACCACATGATAATCGATCATGGTCCGCCTCGCTATTAGGAGGGCTCGATGAGAAACCTACAGACATCGGGAGCGCTTTTGAACGCCTTGTGCGAAGCCTCTTCCCGTCCCATCTCCCCAACAGAGTTGTACGCCCAGCGCGTATCGTTTATTATGGGTTCCGTTAAAATTGATAGCGGCATAACCCGAGAGCAGATTCAGCAAGTGCTGGCAAAGCAGCAAGGTTGCGACAAGACATCCCAAAATTAGAATACCACGGCCGCACTTTTGGAGCCGATTCCAATCGGAGCCGGTTTCTTGCGGTCCTAGGGGCCGGGCGGGTGTTCCGTCAGAACACCTTAGCCCGGCCTTCCTCGCGATCATGGGCAACAAGCGCCACAGTCAAAATGAAAAAGGGCCGCCCGGCTCTCACCGAACGGCCCAAAGGCTGGAAGGAAAACGTCGAGAGAGCTTACAGCACAACTGCTGTCATGAACCAGAAAAAGGCACCCAGGAAAATCGCACCCCACCATTCAAACCAGTTGCCTTCTTCAGAAAAGACACGGATGCAGCAGAGCGTTCCGATCGTGATGACGGAGACGGCAAGAATACCGATCCAGTAACTGTCCTGGACGTAGGGGAATATCTGCCAGTTCTTGTTCTGCGCCGCAAGCGCAAGCCAAGCCCACCCAGCGCGGATGGATTCTCCGAAACAAAGAACAGTCAGCGCCTTCGCGGCATCGCGCTTTGGGAACGCCCTTGAGGTCTTGTACCAGACATGACCAAATCGAAAGGTGAGACACAACGCCAATGCGAGCAGAACAGCATTCATCTGCTCTCGGATGATCCAGTGCGTCATTGCGTGTGATCCCCCCGCATTTCCGTAACCAGGTCGTTCAATGCGTCCGCCTCTCGCCGAACCTTTATCATCTGGCCGTGAAGGATCGTGACCTCGTTGTGCAGGCGGTGCGAGGCTTCCCGCAATTCAATTGGCAGTTCCACCGGGGTCGTGACGTGACCGGCGCATCTGTGATGCAGGTATCCGATGGCCCTGCAGAGCGCCTTAAACATCTGGACCGCCTTTGCGGATTTGCAGAACGACCGTCTGGAATGTTGAACTGAGCGTTTGGACTGCGGAGGCAGCGTCGCGAGCCGCCTGCGCAGCCGAATTGAGCCCAGTAATCATCCGCTCCAGATATTGGCTCTGCAGTTCAAATAGCTTGTCCTGTAGTTCCTTTCGCTCGCTCCGCTCGGACCAGTACAGAAATGCTAGGACGGTGGCCAGAACAGCAGGACCGCCCTGCGTGACAATGTTGACCAAATCCACGACACGCATTCCTTTCTATTGCGTCGTGGTGCCGTGGTTAAACTCCGTTAACGCTTCTGTGGTTCGATTCATTTCCAGTCGCCCCGTTCACCTGAACATCTTCTTTACACCGCCAACTGCATCCTTGACGACCTGGGATGCGGACGCTGTTGAGTTGCGAGCCATTGTGGCAACGAGCGCATCCTTATCCTTCGACCCAGCCGAAGACCCGAGCCAGTATTGGATCACTGCCAAAAATCCGCTGACCCACGCGCCGACGATCAGCAGCGCAAGTTGATTTTCAGAAGTGAGCGGCTTGAAGAACAGGAGCGAGCACGTCACCACGAAACCGAACAGGACAATGGTCGAGACGATCGGAGCGCCCCATGCGATCGGCGATCCGGCTTGCGCAAGCTGGACAGTCTGCGACCGAGCGTTCTGCAAATCTTCGACCTGGACACGGAGTTCTTCCGTCCGCGCTTCCAGTTCAGCCTTGAACATATCCTCCTTGGATTTGTCCTGCTGGATTTGCAATTCGATTTGTTTGGGATCGGTCGTGCCGAACACCTTGTTGGCGGCATCGGCGACATGCGTGAGCGCAGTGCCGGCCGCAGGGCCACCAAGGAAGCCCGCGATCATCGGGACGTATTTGAGCGCGAGCGGGAGAAGGGTAAGTAATGCTTCCATAACGGCCTCCTAGCCGAAAATGCGTTTGAATATTGAGCGGATGTTACCCGCCAGCGTATGCCGTGGCGCAGAAGGCGGGGCCTGTGGTTGCGGTGTGGGCTCTGCTGGAGCTGGCTCGGCGGGAACTGGAGGGGCCGGCGCATGCAGTGCGGCAAGATGTTTTTCGATTTCAGATATTGTGGCGTCGTCGGGGAGGCTGGTTCCGGGGAGGCCGTTTTCCTCCTGGAAGGCGGTCAGCATGGCCGTGGTCTTCTTTCCGAGGCGGCCGTCTTCGTCGAGCTTGGGATCGGCGCCGAGCTCGTTTAGCGAGTGCTGTAGCCATTTGGTGCCATGCTCAATCGCGGACGGAGGCGCAGTTCCTTCCGCTTCCGCCTGGAATGCCTTGGCGGCTGCGAGCGCATTGTTCCAGCGGTTGACGAGGCCAGCCCAAAAGTTGGCGCGGTAGCCGACGACGTTGCGTTCGTAGTCCTCGCGAGCGGCGCGCAGCTTGGTCAGCAGATCGCCTGCCGCGATGCCAGCCAAGGCTGCCCGCGTCGCCGGCCCGACCTGGCCGTCATCATGCACGCCAACGGCACGTTGCAGGATGCGAGCGGCGCCGCCGGGGCCGCGATTGAACACGCAATCCCGCAGGTAGAACTCCGGCCCAGCCTCGGTCGTCCAGCCCATGGCGGGTTTGGTGTAGTCCAGGATGATTTCTTCGGCGCGCCGCTCGGCATCGTCGAACTTGCCGGCGCGGATCAGGTCGCGCAGTTCGGCCGCTTCCTTCGGATGGTATTTCTCATTGATGCCGGCGACTTCGTAGGAGCCGCCCCCGTCATTGGCAGGCAGGCTGTAGACGGCAAGATGTCCGGCCTTGTCGCGTCGGGCTTCAAAATCAATGATGGTCTTGCCCATGCGCAGACGCATAGTGTCGGTTGCGGGATGCGATGCGACGGGAGCTGGCGCGGGCTGTTCGTCGGTCTTCGGGGCGGAGGCCGCGCCGCCTATCGCCGACCATGGCGACGTGTCGTCATAGCGTTTCGGGTCTTCGACCACGGAAATGTGGAAATGATGGTCGTGTGCGTTCGACCCGCTATAGACCCGCCAGACCCATGGCTGTACTACGCTGCTGCAGATGCGCCGATTTGAAATCACGTACAGGATGCGCGGGTCGCGCGAGTCGATGAGCGCGTGGGCAATCTTGTCCGATACGACGCCGTGCGCCGGATCGTTGCTGATATCCATGGCGCGGACTACGCCATTCTGATCCGGATTGTGCTCGGAGTGTTCCGCCTGATGGCGAGCATCCCCGATCGTGCCGTCGCTCGACTTGTCGCGTTTCGGGAATGCGGCGTTGATTTGCGTGCGCAGGGTATCAAGGCTTTTCGCCAGTCGCCAAGTCATTGTCCGTCCTTTTCCTTTCCGCTCATGATTTCGAGAATGCGACGGGCCTTGGTCACTGCGGAAAATTCGATGTCGCGCGACTGTTGGCCGGCGCCTTCAAATGCAAACCCGTTGCTTCTCAGATAATCGGCTAGTTCGTCGCACAGCGAGGCGCCAAGACGCGCTCGCTCGGCCGGACGCATGTTCATTGGCTACACGCCGCCGCCAGGAGCGTAGCAGCGGATTTGCAGTTTCCCCATTTCGTCTTCCGCATACCAAGCAACTGGCTCGCCATTCCGATTGGGGTCTTTGATGACAACATCTGGCGGGACCAGCATCCACTCGCCGCGGGTTCGCTCCGAGCGAATCCAATAGTTCTCACCGCGGATGTCCTCTTCGACGTAAGAGCCGTCCGCTTCGGAGCAACAGAAGCCGCCCGTCTTGGGTGAACGCTGTTCGCGGAACCATTGGCGTGTTTCGGGACTGGCGGAGGCAAAGCGGCCGTCAATGTCACGGCCTTGGCTGAGCGAGAGAGTGCACCCCCATTCAGCGAGCGCCAGAAGCGTGAGCACCACAAGAGTCCTCATTGGTAATATCCAAACGAAGTGGCATTCGCGACCCCAAGAACATTGCCTGGGAAAAATGTCGTCGAACCAGATGTGTTGGTACTGATTTGACCGCCGGTCGAAACATTGTAGCGGGTTCCCGTAGCGGCCCCCGAGAAATGACACCCAACCATACTGATGGTGCCATTCGTCCCGCAGAAGGCAAAGGCGGTTGTGAAATTGGGTGTCCCCGAAAGAGTCATCGTAAGCGCACCCGTGTAATCAACGCTCCCGCCCGACGTGGCCTGGATATGCACCGCGCCACTGCCTGTAATCGAATAACCGCTCTGGAAATTGATGCGTCCCCCGGTGTTCGCCCAGCAAAACGCATTCGTTCCGAACTCCATATTGCCGCCGGCATCGAACGTCAGGACGCCGCCATGGTCGGCAACGCATCCTGCCCCGCTCGTGGACGCGTCAATCTTGAAGCCGGTCATCGTGAGAACGGCATTATTCGTCACGTTAACGGCGTCCCCAGATGTCGGCTTGAGAATGACGCTCGCCGGATTTGACACATTTCCGATGAGCTTCACCTCACCAAGATTTTGCTGGGTGGAGCGAAAAATTCTCTCCGCCCACGTACCCGCTCCGACATTGATGCGCGGCGACCAGCCGGCGCACTGAATGTCCTGGTCCACAACATTGAATGCGTGAGCGATGGTCAGGAACGCGTCGGAAGTTGAAAGCCCGGTATTGAGGTCGCTCCCGGCCTTGGTGACATAATAGTTCCGGTCGGCGGTCAAAACCTCCTGCGTGTTTCTGGCGACGCCTACTGCCACCCATCCGGGAATGTTGGCGTCATAGCGGAAAATTGCGCTTTCAACCGTATTAAGTTTGAGGTCGGAACTGTCAGGCAAAAACAGCCTGTTGGCAGCAGTGGACGCCGAATTATTATGCAGAAACGTAATGCTTGACCCAGTTACGACCGTCATGATGAGAAGGCGGCCGTCGCTTGGCCCCGCGATGCCGGACATGTACTGGTCGCCGGTCACGGTCAGACGGATATAGGTCGCGGTCGATAGCCCGGTCGGGGAATAGTTGTTCGCCTGTGCGGCAATCGCGGGCGGGGAGATGGTCCCGCCGATGTTGACGCTGGTGGGCAGGTTGGTAATGCCTGACTGCGACGCGAAATACATGTTCGCGCCGCCGGTCGCCACGAAGGACGTGAACCCCTGCGGAACGACGACGTTCAGGCCGTGCGAGGCGGTGTCAACGGTGACGTTGAAATTTCCGGTCGTTGAATTGAGAATGACGTAGAAGCCGCCGACGCTCGGGAAGCTCAAGCGGACGTTGGCCGTCAACGTGCCGCCCAGGATGTAGAACAGATATTGCGCCTGCGCCTGCGACAGCGTGACGTTGGCGTTGGAGAGCGTGATGTTGGACGTACCGGCAAGGTTGTTGTCAATAAGCGTGAAGTTAGCATTCAGCGGCGGCCCCCATGAGTCTACGTGGTCGCCGGTGCCCTGCTCTTCATAGTTCTTGTTAGGGGAAAACGAGCTCGCCATTTCTTCTCTCTCATGCGCAGCCGTCCGCGTTCTCCCGAGACGGAGCGCGGACGGACTGGAATTGCAGGGGTGGTTGGTTTAACCTGAACGGATGGGCTGGAAGCTCTTACAGGTCAGCATTGTTGTGTGCGTCGTGTTCGCCAACATCCATTGGCGCTGGACGCCGAACGGCTACGCGGTTGCGATTATTGCGGCCGGGGCGGCGTGGTCCGTGACGTGCGTCTTGGGCTGGCTATTGAGCCTGAATGTACGGATAGCCGTCTGGCGTCACTTGAGGCGTGCCGGACACGCCAGAGCGAGCGGCTTGAGCGAGCAAGAGAGCGCGCAAACGCGCGTCCCCCTGCGGGGTCGGCAGCAGTAGTTGATTTGCCAGGTATCGCTGCGTGAGCGGGTTCATCAGCATGCGGCCTGCAATGGGAGGCCCTGCGAGCGCGGCAATCGCCCCGGCTCCGGCACCTTCAACTCCATGCCCCAGAATACCGCCCAGGCCGGCGCCAACGACGGTTGGCAGCGACTGAGCATAGGACCGTGGCGCCGTCCCCGATTGCGGCATGGGCTTCATAATAGCCTCGCCGGCTCGCGCAAGGTCGGCGAAATCGCCTTCGCCGCGCGCATAAGCGCGCCGGTTCTGAGCGACTGCGGCCTGCCGCAATTTGGCGGGAGAAATCAGTCCCAGCGCCGCATTCTCGCCCGCGCCGGTCGCTGCGTTTTCCAGCACCATCAGATTGCGGTATTCGCGTCGCGCATTCCGCCATGCGGCGCGATCGGCCGGCCGGATAGACCGCTCCATTGCCGCGTCGAGAGAATTGCGCATGTCGAACAACGCCCCCGACAATTGCGGGTCGGATCGTGAGTCCCGCGCTGCTTTATCAAGTCTTGAACGCAGCGCCTGATAGGCCGCGCCGTCCATCACGCCGCCGCTGTTGGCCGCGATATTACCAATGTCCCGGATCGTATCGGCAACAATGGGAGCACGCGCGGACTCGTTAACGAGGCTGTTATATCCTCTTTGTAAGCGCGACAGGTCGTTGCCGAGTTGCACATCCATCGTCATATTGTTGCGGGCAGCAAGCCTATCGAAATTCCCGCCGATGCGCGTAAAGGCGCGGTCGATTTCCTCCGAACCCGCGCGGGTCGTATTCTCTCCAGCGCGGCGCATGGCGGCACCCGTGAACTGCTCACCCTGACGCTCCGCCATTTCTGCCGCACGCCCGCCGGTAAACGGCAAATCGCCTAGTGCGCTTTCAAACCATTGCAGTGGCTTGCGGCCAGTAGCTTGTCCAGCCGTGACCGGGACGCCTTCCTGATGGAGTACGTCCAGCATGGCTTGCCGTTCTGGCGCGATCGGGAATGGCGTCACGGCGCGGCGCAGGCCGGCTGCTATTCCTGGCCCAGCCAACGCCCCGGCCGCCCGTGCATAAGGTTCGGCCTCCGTGCCTTCCGTCAGTTGTCCTGCCGTCTCACTGGAGACGGCGGGGATGACGGTTTGCCCGAGCACGCGACGCGCAATGCCACCGGGACCGGCAACCGCAGCCGGCGCAAATTCCGAAATCGTCTGCGCATATTTACCCGGCGTCGTCTTGGCCTCGTAGAGCGGGCCGGTCACGGTCTCAATGCCGCCCTGTAACTGCTTCGAGGTTGGCAGCGATGAAATCATGGCCGGCGTGGCGTGGCGCATGAAATCCGCTCCGGACATCGGCAACGGATAGCCGAGCTTGTTGGCCAGCCATTCAACGCCAGTACCTACGAGGTCGCGCACATCTCCAGGCGCGCCAGCCGCATAGGCCGCGCCGCGGGCAAGCCCGGAGGGGACCGCTTTGGCAATGTCCTCGGTGACACCTGGACCGGCGGACTCTTTAGGTGGCGTCACTTGATGCTCGGACCATGGCCCAGCCTCGTCTGCGCTGGACTGATATTCTTCCCACGGATTGGCCATTACTGCACTCGCTCCCAATTTTCTTTTTTGCCAGCGTCGCCGCCCTTGAAGCGATATCCGCCCTTGACAGTTCCGACGGGTGGCGCACTGGGCTGTGCCGCCGATGGCGGCGCGGCAGGACTGCCACTCGGTGCCGCCTTGTTTGGCGCTCCTGTCGCTGGTCCGGATTGATAATCGCTTCCGGCATTTTTCAGCCGATCAATGATGGCGCGCGTCTCCGGAGTGAGAAATTTCTGAGGATTATGATTAGTCCTCATGCCCTCGTTGTATTGGTTAGCCAAGGCTTCCAGTCGCCCCTCAACTAGGTCTTCTGCCGCCTTTGCTTTGGATACGGCGACGGAATACGGATTGGATGGGCTAAACCGCTTCTGCCACTCTTCGCGATCGGCAAGCGCGCTATTCGTACCGGCGAAGACTTTCGCGCCCTCGTCGGCAACCGCCTTCGATACTACTTCAAGCGCTCCGACCTTATCTTGCACATCCTTACTCGCGAAGCCGTGAGTTGCGAGCCAATTGCGTATCTCATTCACAGTCGTGAACCGTCCAAGGTCGAGTTCCTTTGCAAGTTTTAGATACGAGTCAACGTGCTTTGCCCAAGTGTTCATCGAGGAAATGTTGCGGCCTTCAAGAGACCCGGCAGAAAATGCGTTGGTCGTCTTCTGTCGCCGGCCGAAAGCGGTCTCGTCAACAAGCTCGTCGTATGCGCGCACGTTATCCATGATAAACGAGTTGCGAGGGGGGCTGCCGCGGTTTGTCGGCAGGAATTTTTGACGACCTTCGGCGATGGCCTTCACAAGTCTTGCATCGTCTGGCGACAAGTTTTGAAGCACCTCTGGATGCACCCAACTCGGCTCCCCGCCGGCCGTGAAGACAGCGTTCGGCGGCAATCCCTTATCCTCTTCCGGCGCCGATGCAGTCTTCTCCGGCTTAACCGGCCCGACGCCTGGAACGACGTAATTCGGTTCTGCTGGCTTCGTCGGCTGACCGCGGTTGACGGTCGGTCCGGTAATCGGATCGCCGAGTTTGCCGGTTGTCGTGTCAATGATGCGCATCGCTCCCGTCTTTGGGTCGGGCACGCCATAAATGGGCCGTCCATAATTATCCTGCCCAAGCACGCGCGGCTGCATCATCGTCACATCATGCTGCCGCTTCGTTTCGGTAAGTTTCTGCGTCTCCAGTTCCAGCCGCTTGGCGGCAATATCAGCGGCCTGTGCGAGCTTCTTGGCTTCCAGGTCTACATGGCGACCCTGGAGACCATATTGCCGTTCGGCCTGCTGCTGTTTGGCGTAGGTCTGGAGGCCCTGCTGTGCGCCTTCCCCGGCCGCGGCAAGGAACGATCCGGGACCGCCGACACGGTTTGCCATCATGCCGGCGCCGAGCGACATCAGGCCCATGCGGGCGGCATCGGAAAGCGGGGGAAGGCCAAGGCCCGACAGTAGGCCGCCCCTGGCCGGAGGCGGTTGCGCCCCGCCGAGGTCAAGCGGTGGACCTGACGGGGGGGCAGCCAAGCCGCCCGTAGGGCCGGACCCGTCATAAGCCATGGCAGACTGCGGAAAATCCGGCTGCGGGCCGGCTATCTGCGGCGGCAGACCCTCGTCCTCGCCAACGCCAGGGTTGCCAGCCCGCCACGCATCCATGGCCGGCTGCGGAACGTCCTGTAAAGCCAGAAGGCCCTTTGCCGCCCCTAGGGAGCCCGCTGGGTCGCCTCCAGGGCTGGATGGCATGTCACCCCATCGGTCGTCAAATTCGCTCTGTGGGATGCCCCCGCCGTCGTCGTAGCCACGAGGAATGTAGATGCCGTTGGGGTCGCGGTGCATGTCGAGCACGGCGCCACCATCGGCATAGATTCCATCCAGCCCCAGGCCGGACAGTCCGGCAGGCTGTATCATCTGCCCCATGCCCATGCGCTGGTTATCGCCCATGGGGTTGATATTCATGGGCTGGGCCGAGCCGAACCCGGAGCCTTTCAGCATCTTGGCGAGGTTGATGGCCGAACTTGCCATCTGACCGACATTCGACTGGCCAGCGCCGGCACCGAGCAACTGTGGCGGCTTCGGGGGACCCCCGCCGCCCTGGATATGAAGCGGGTCAAGACCGTACACGCCGCCGCTGAACGGCGTCACCGTGCCGCCCAGGTCGAAGCCTTGCCGTGGCGCATCGACGGCGCCACCATCTGCCAAGAAGAAGGGGAGCGCCTGGAGACCAAGGCCAGCGAATTGCGCAAACTGGTTCGGCTGCGGCGGGGTCGTGGTCGAGGTGCCGCCCATCTGGCCCCCGAGGCCCATGATGCCCCCGAGCCAATTCAACTGCTGGAACGGATAGGCGCGGCGCTCGAGGAAATTCTGGTACGGGACATTGAGATTGGCCTGCGCGAGTTGCTGCTGCATGCCGCCGGCACCCAACTCCGCACCGATATTACCGAGCGCGACTTGGTTTAGATTGCCGAGCGCAAACGCGCCTTGCCCGGCGGCGGCACGGTCCGCCTGTGCCGCGCCGAGCGCCTGCGTGTAGTTCTGGTTCTGCAAGCCGGCCAAGGTTTGGTTTGCCGCCAAACCCTGTTGCCGTGCCAGTTCCGACTTGACGATGCCGGCGCGGTCGCCGCCCAATGCACCTGCGGCAATTGCGTTGCCGGTGACGTTACGGAACTGCTCGCCCTCGTTCTCCTTGATGTTCGCCATCGTGGCGTCGATGACGTTCTTCTGGTACGGCGACATGTAGCGGTCGATGGCGCCGGTCGAAAGCGGGCCGGCACCCTGTAGGGCAAGTTCTTTCGCCTGCGGCAGGTATTGATTGTTGAGCCCGCGCAACTGCGCGAACGCCGCCTGCTGGTCCGGCGTGAACCCTGCGACGCGCTGGCCGGTATATTGCTGGTAGGGGATGTTCGACGCATCCTGCGCGCGGCCGAACAACTGCTGATAATACGGCATCAGCCATGCGGGCGGCCCCGAGGTCTGGGTCGTCGTGTTGGTGCCTTTACCGCACATTTCCGTTAGCCTTTACCTTGTCGCCGCTGTAGAGGAAAAAGCCGCCCGCCATTTCGCCGAGTTGGCGCTCGTAAAGACGGAGCTTGGCCTTGGTGCGCGTGGTCGAAAGCACGCCGATGAGAAGCGGAACGCCGGCCGCGTTCTGGCATTTCTTCGAGAACTCAATCAGCGATTTCGCGTGTTCCGATTTGCGATGGCTCGGATGCACGAAATTCCAAAGCTCCTCGAGAATGAGCTTCTGTGAGTACCACATGCGGCCGACGCGCATGCAGATGGAGCCTTCGATGACGCCCGGATCTCCGATGACGCCGATTTTCGGGGGCAGTTCAAACGTCGGCGTGGGTGTCCCGGTCACGGCCGAGAAAATGAGTTCCTCCAGCACGTTTTCGTCCAGCGGAAGCAGCCCATTTTCCTCATGCAAGAGCGCGCATATCTGCTTCAGCGCCGGGGCATCTGCCTCCGTCGCCATGCGCACAACGGACGGTGATGTCATCAGTGCAGAAGCCTCGTCCCTGCGGCCCCGATGCCGAGCAACGGCAGCAAAAATTTCACCAGCAGGATGATGAGGACAATCGCCGCGAAAATAACCAGGACGGCCCGTCCCCACGGTTCTGGCAATGGCACCAAGGTCAGCACGTAATAGATGACGCCCGCAACAATGACGAAGATGAGAAGCGAGACGAGAAGGTCAACCATGACGGCCTCCTATTCCTTGACAGGTCCGGGCAGTTTCTTGAGCGTCTTGATATGCTGGTTGCGGACATGCAGCGTGAACGCATCCAGAATGGCGTGGCCACGGTCCATGTCGCCGCCGCCGATGGCCTCCACCTGTTCAGGCGAAACGATATACTCGCCGCCCGCAGCGACAATCGGCACGGGTTCTCCGGTCGAGTCCGGGGCACCGCCGTCCGCGAATTTCATCTTCGGAGGACGAAAGGCGCGGGGCGGCTTCGGCATCCGGTTGCCCGACCGCATCGGACGCGCGGGAGATCCATACGGCCCGGAGGAAAACATGCTGTTGAGCACCTTCGTTCCGTTGAGCGTGTTGCCCTGACCGAGGCCGGAGACAACATCAGCCGGGAGCACATAGGAGCCTGACGGCACGTTGAGCGGAATGTGGTCCGTCCGGCCGCCAATCGGGGACAGCAACGACCCGACGTGCGAGGTACTACGGGCTTCGCTGCGGACGTACCAGGGAGCGCCGCCATCGGCGTAGTGCTTCGCGGTAGCGAGCGCGGCCATGCGGCCACCGTTGGCCATGCCGGCCTCCTGTTTGTCTTTCATGGTCGCCGCGCCAAGGCCGCCAGCGGTCATGCCGGAGATGCCGTACTTGCGCAGAATGTTGATGATGCTCGGGTCAAAGACGACGTAATTCCGCGTGCCTTCACCGCCAGTGCGCGAGCCTTGGTCGAGGTAGCGGATGCCGGGGATGCCGGCGTCGCGGAGCGACGATGACGCTTGTTCTTTGGTCAATCTGGCATCAGGGCCATACTTATTCCTGGCGTAAGTCGTCCAGTTTTTGCCTGTGAGAAATTCGTAGGCTGCCGATCCTGTCCGATTGGCCGCAGACAAATCTCCAACGCCGGGGGCTTTGAGCTTCCCAAGCGCTTCCAGTACAGGACTTGCCTGCTTTGTTACGGACGCATCCCAATCAAGGAACTGCTCCGGCCGCGCGTTAAGGCTGACCTCGTACATGCGGCCAGGATTCGGCGGCGGAACCTTGTCGAGCGCCCGCAAGACGGCTTTCGGATCTTCGACGAACGAGCCTGCCTGCAAGAAGGTTCTGCCTCGATCTATTGCGTTTTGCGCGACGGCTCGCGCCTTGTCCAAATCCCGATGCTCGGCTGCCAAAGCGTGTGCAGCGTAGTCGGCATTCGTCGCACCTTGCGGAAGCCCGGATGTCAGATACGACCTGTTGGTCAAGGCATCCCGGTAGCTTTCGGCGGTCTTTGGGTTTTCCGCAAAATACAGCCCGTGCCCGTAAGCCTGCGCGCCTTCGCCCGTGCCGATCTTGCCGAGGTCGAATTTCTCGAAATCGTAGGGCGAGCCGTGATAGGCGCGGATGCCTTTTGACCCAAGCGCCCCGCCCTTCATCGGGGACACAAGCCCCATAGCGGCAGTAAGAGCGAACTCCTTGGCCTCGTCTTCTGTCATTTGCCCGCGCAACGCGCGGCCGGCTTGCACAAATGGGTCAACGATGGCGTTTGCCACGCCGTGGGATACGGGGTTATCCGCAAACACATTCGCTAGATTGCGCGGCGGCGGCAGCAAGGTATCATCCTCAACCGCGCCGCCTTCGGCCCGCTGATTCCCGATTGTGATATCTACCGGAATGCCGTGGCCGCCCGTGTCGGGCAACCGGTCGCGGCCAATTTTGGCCGCCAAACCACGAGGATTAGCAAATGCACCAAGAGCCTGAACGAGCGCGTTATTGTCATACGCACCCGCCCGGTCAGCATTAAAGTCGTATTTGTCCCTAATTGAAATTGAATCGTCTGGATTTATCGTGTAGCCAAATCCGCCGAGAATGTTGGTATCGAGAGACGGAGCGTGCTTTGCGTAATCTTTATAGTCAATGTTGCCGCTTGATGTTCGATTAGCAGCCGCGTGAGCTCTCACTAAATTTTCAAATTGCTTCAGTTCTTGAGGATCAATGTCGTTTCCAGTGATAGGCGTTGTACGTCCTCTCTGGATTGCATCGTTATACAGTTTAACTGCAGTACCTCCCAAACCAATCTTTTCTGCCAAATTTAGAGCGCCAAGAAATGACCTTTCCACAAAATTTGCTTGAGGCGCAGATTCCGTGACTGCCCCGCCGTCCGCCCGCGCCTTGCGCAGCAGCCGTTGCTTGTCGTGCGGATATGGCTTCAGATACAGATCCGGCGGAGCCTTCGATACCTTCTCATGCTCAATATGCGAAAGCATGCCGTCCATGGCGTGCTCGTAGGCTTTCCAATCAAACCCGTGCGACTCCACCCATGCGCGTTCCTTCGCCGTGGCTTCCTTGTGCGCCTTCTCGTAGGACATGCCGCGCTGCATCAGCGCGTGCTCATGCTGTTCGTGAATGGACAGCGGCACTGAGGGGTCGAGCATCTTGCCGGCAATGCGCAATTCCTTCGGCACCCTGCGGTCGATGTAGGTAATGCCGTGCTTGTTGGAGGAACCCGCAAGATACGGAACGTCATAGTCACGAACGACACGGCCGCCACGCTCGCGGTTGCGGCGCGCGATGTCCAGGGCGATGGCAATGGCTTGCTTGCGAGGTTTTGTCTCCATTTCGCGCCGGATGTTCTCTGACACCGCAGCGCGGGACGAGCCTTGCACGAGCGGCATTCCGTCAGGCCCCGTAGTACGGCACTTTGACGGTTGTGCCGCTGAGATTGATGTTGATGAACCCCTTCGGGTTCGCCGGGAGCGTTGCGGTCCCGGCCGTCGCGCTGGTCGAAGTCGTGATAATGACCGGCAGCACGGATTTCAGCGCAGACACCACGGCGTTGATGGCCTGCACCCCCAACTGGCCAGTGGTATCGGTAACGCCGCCCGTGCCGCCACTCTGTTTCGGGTCGTCAGCCATCAGCGCCTTCCATCAGGTTGCACGCGATACCGCAGATTGCCCATGCGCCAGAAATTGCTCGCGTCGCTGGACTGGATCAGCCATGCCTGCTGCCGTCCGCGAGCACGACACGAAGCCCACTGCACCGCATCGGTAAACGTGAACGGGCCGTGCGTTTTCACCGGAGCATTCGGATAATCGACGGTCTGAATCGTGACCTGCATCCGTACCGATGTCGGCGTTCCGTTATAGGTTCGCCACTTGAAATCGGGCCAAATCCAGTCGATATGCCCCATCGCGTCGCCATCCGAGATCATGAAATATCCGGTCTGGATGTACGAGTTCATCGACGCGCCATCGGCGCTGTAGCCTCGCTCATGCTGGAACACCATGCCGGACGCATCGGTCCCCATGGCTGAACCCAGAAGCGACTGGTCGAGCCACGCCGTGCGAACCAGGGCGCCAATATCCCAGGTGTTCTCCCGCGTGTTATATTTGACGTAGCGGCTGTTTTCCCCGCTACCTTCCGAATTGGTCGGATAGCACCATGCGATTTCGTCGAACTGGCTGTTCGGCATGGCGGTAATCTTGTCGAGATTGGCAGTATCGAGGTCCTGGAAAATGGCGTCCCAGACCGGACATGGCACTTCAGCAGCTCCACCACCATCCGACACGAAGAACTGGCCGGACGCCATCCAATACACAGCAGTCCCGAGCACGCCGACCGCATGCGGAGCAACCATCCCGCATCCCGAGGCGAGCTTGTTGAAACCGAATGCCAGTTCCGCCCCGACATATTGCATCGCGTACAAATCAACGTCGGTCCAAATCAGGGCGCGGCCCGGAGCCTGCAACCCGCGCACGATCTTGCTGCCGGTCGGAATGCGGAAGCTGCCGGCCTGATTGGACGACGACGGCGTAAAGCTCAGGAAGTTTCCGGCATCCGACCAGCGCAGCAGCAATGGGTCGTAAGCTCCTCCGGATTCACAGCCCCACCCCACAAGGATTTGCTGCGGCATTGCAACGAAGATGCCGTTACAAACGAACGGTCCGTCAGTGATGACGGACGCCGTGACGAAGCCGCTCACCGGAGACCAGTAATAGATTGGTCCCCCTGCGGCATTGGCGAGAACGATTTCCCCCCAATTGTCGGTAAACCAATCCGTCGCCGTGATGGGCGTCCCGGACGGCGCGGTCGATGACCCTTCGCCAAGGCCGTAGCCGCCGAGACCATAGCCGCCCTGACCGTAGCCAGACCCGACGATGCGCGGCCCGAATGAACGATAATAGACGACTTGCGCCAGGCCGCCGTTCATTGACGCCGTGGCCGTCGAGGTCGCAATCTGTGCGGCGTTTATCAGGTACGAATTAGCCGTGATGACCTGCGTGACCTCGTAGGCGCCCTGAATGGTAACGCCGCCGACCGTCGTCGATGCGATGAAAACGACGGTATCCCCGACGCTCTTGCCGTGGTTGGTAAAGGTGACGGTGACGAAGGAATCATTGAGCAGCGTCGTGAAGGCTGGAACGCTGCCGCCGCTCGATACGGTCGATGTCGCATTGACCCCGGCATCAATGCGGTAGCTGTTGGCCGACAAGACCGTATTGATTGCGTAGGCACCTTCCAGGACAATCCCGCCAACCGCGATCGGCGTATTGAAATAGACCGTATCGTAAATCGAAACATTCGACCCGCTGTCAACGACAGTCACGATGGAACTGCCTGAAGTGGTCGAGAAATTCCGCGCGAAATTTGCCAAGTCGGTGCGCGGCGTGATGTCCTGCGAAACGTCGTTGGTAATGACCTCCAGAATGGTTTCAGCGGCGACCGCCAGATGCGATGTGCTGTTGAGGTCCTGCCAGGCGTGCAGGTCCCACACCCGCGAGCCGGCCGGAATGGGATAATAGGCAACCCAGCCACCGAGCTTTTCCCACAGGCCGTTCCGGCAACGGACAAGGTTCGTGTCCGAAACGCCAGCCTGGTTCAAGCTCGGGGTGAACTCTACGTTCACTCCGGGGATGAGTTTTACCGCAGCGGTGGGCATTTAGGACCGTGGCGGTGCCGCAATGGGGGACGGGACGTAGGGCGTCCAGGCCGCGCCCTGGAGTTTCTTGCGCATCTCCTCGCCGTTGGCCGAGGCCATCAGCGCGTCATAGGCCGCGCTCCATGACATCGCCATTTTGGGGTCATCGGCCTGTGCGCCGAAATTCTTCTGCCAGCCCGCCATGAAAATCATGGAGGCGGCAAAGAACGCATCGGGCAGGTAAACGGAAAGGATTGTGGTTGTGTTCGTTGCCGAAAGGGCTGTGGGACGGAATGTGCCGCAGACCTCGTAGGTGTAGGCATTATCCGGGACCGGGCCGAGCACAGCGACCGAATTGGAGAACTCGTTGGCGGTGTTGACCTCGCAGTAATATCGCGGCAGAGCCGCGGTCGATTGGCTCGACCAGCACAAGTCCAGAAAGTCGCGCGAGACGGGTTGCAGCGGATTGCGCTGGCCGGCATCCGCATCCACGCCGACCGGCGTGATGACGCTCAGCGTTTCCAACACCACGACCGCCACGGCGGTTGAGAGCGGAAGGTTACGTGTCAGTGCGGCGCCCTGCACGGTCTGCCTGATCCGGGTCGCCAGCATGTCGAGCTCGCGGTACATCCGCTGCTCGGCGTATTCGATCATGCGCGGGACGATGGCGACGAAGTTCGGCTCCATGTCCGCGATAGCAGTGCCCGTCTCCGCAATCGCCGTTTCGTTGGCGATAGCCTGGACGTAGGTTGTATAGTCGTATGCCATGGCTCAGCCGATCGCCAGATAGGCTACGGTGCCGGTGCCGGTAGGGGACGCATTCTTGGTCCATGTCACGATAGCGCCGGTAGCCGTGAATGAGGAAATCGAGGCGACCTGATAATTTGCGCTCGTGCCGATGCCGATGGAAACCGTCCCTTGGATGGTCGCATTCGCGTCAGTGTCTATAAGGAGACATACGTTGCTTGTGACATTTGACCACCCTGCCGAACACCGTGTTGAGCCTTGCGCGCCGGCCAGAAACATCATGGCCGGCGTAAATCCGATGGTGGTCACAGATTGCGTGCCGCTGGCCGTGCTCAGGTCGCGTGTAAAACTGCCGATAGCCACTTTGGAATAAGCGCCGAGCGCGGCAACAGCGGTGGCCGCAGTGGTGCCGGCGGTGCCGCCATTGGCGATCGGCAGGACGCCTGACACCATGGAAGCGAGCGCGACCTGTGCCCATGCGGGAACAGTGCCAGTGCCGGCGGCGGTCAGGACGTTGCCGGTTGCCGTGGCGGCAATCTTGCCGATGGTCGTGCCGGTCGCGGCATACAACAAATCGCCAGCCGTATAGGTGGATTGGCCAGTCCCGCCGTTGACCGCGGCGAGGATGCCGGTCGCCATCGAGGCGACGTTAATCAAGCCCCATGCTGGCGCGGTGCCAGTACCGGCAGAAATCAACGCCTTGCCAGTTGCGGTCGCGAGCAACTTGGCGAGCGTTGTGCCCGTATCAGCGTAGAGCAGGTCCCCCGCGGTAAACGTCGAGGCGCCAGTGCCGCCATTAACGGCCGCGAGAGTGCTAGTCGCCATGGTGGCGACATTGATGAGGCCCCACGCTGGAGCAGTGCCAGTGCCCGCAGAAATAAGGGCTTTGCCGGTAGCGGTTGCTAGGAGCTTTGCGAGTGTCGTGCCGGTGTCAGCATAGAGCAAATCACCGGCCGTAAATGTCGATGCTCCGGTGCCGCCGTTGACAGCCGGCAACGTGCCCGACACATTGCTTGCACTCGCAAGATTGACCGAGGCGTAAGTTGGGGTTGACCCGGACCCGGACGATTGCAGGAAATTCCCGGCGGTGCCGGGCGCCAGTTCTGTCCACGTCGATGAACCACGATAGGGAACTGCCCCAACCGTCGATCCGAGCAAATCGAGCACGGTCGATAGCGAATTGGCAGTCGGCGCGGCCGAAACCGAACTGACATTCGCGAGCAACGTCCCGCTTGCAATCGACGCCAGCGAGATGGTGCCCGATGACGTGATAGGGCCGCCGGTAACGCCCGTGCTGGTGTTGATTTGAGTGACGGTGCCGCCGCCGGCTGCGTCCACCCAGATCGGATCGGCAGAAGCGCCCTGCGTTGAGAGCACTTGGCCCGATACGCCATGGCCAAGATTGGTCCAGCTCGATGCCCCGCGGAATAGGATTTCACCTTGATTGGCGCCGAGAACGTCCAGCACTTGTGTCGGTGTAATCGCGGAAGGCGTCTGCGAAACGCCGGACACGTTGCCAAGCAGGGTATTGTTGCCGAGCGTCGGCAGTTGAGCGAGCGAGGCTTGGCCCGACAGGTCGGTAAACGCCGGCTGCGCGCCCGCCGCAATGCCGCCGGTCGTAATCGAGTTCACGAAGAAATTGGCGGTGCCAACGGTTGATTTGATGCCGCCGAGCGTTGCCGTGCCTGGATTGGGGAGGTCGGCCCCGACGAGCGCGCGGAACGTGACCGTGGCCGCACCGCCCGAGGTCGGACCAGCCAGCACGCGGTTGGCGCTCTGCGCGCCGAACTGCGACAGCGAGAACGTGCCGGCCAGGTCCGAGAAATTGACCTGCGCCGCGGTGATGTTTCCGGTGGACGTAATCGAGGTCAGGAATTGGCTGGTCGCGGGGTCGAACCCGAGCACGCCGCCGAGCGTGACCGTGGATGGGAACGGAAGGTCAGAACCCACAAGGCTGCGGAAGGTCGGCACGTCGGCCGTGCCCGACGCAGGACCGGAGAACACAAGGTTAGCCGTGGCGTTGGCCAAGCCGAGCGTGAACGTCCCCGCCGTCGAAATGGGCGAGCCGGACACACTGAGGATATTCGGGACAGCAACGGCGACCGATGTGACGGTGCCGATGCCAACGCCATCCCAGAACGGATCGGCGCTAGTGCCGCCGGTCGTGAGAACAAGCCCGGACGTGCCCGGGTTAAGCGTGGTCCACCCGCCGGCCCCGCGGAATGCAATCTGGCCCTGCGTCGAGCCGAACGTGTCAAAGATTTGGTTCGGCGTGACCGGAGACGGAATGGCCGTGACCGTGCCGAGATTGGCCAGTACAGTGTTCGCAGGCATTTCGGCTAGGGTGAGCGTGCCCACTGCGGTAATCGGGCCGCCGGAAATGCCCTGGCCAGTATTGACCTGCGTGACCGAACCGACGCCCTCCACTGCGCCCCAAGTTGCAACGTAATCGGCGCTGGTCTGCTTGACCAGAACCTGGCCATCCAGCCCGCCAGGAGGAAGGTTCGCCGGATTGGCGGCATTCCCCTGATTGATGGTGGCGCGCTTGGAGACGCCCGCCTGGACAATCTCAATCTGCTCCGCTCCCGTCAGCGATATTGCTGGCGGGAGGTCTGGAATGGTGACTTCTGCCATCAGAGGAACCATGATCCGGTGGTGGTGGTGCCGCTAGTTCCACCAGGAAGCGTGATGCCGGCCAGGCATACTGCGTTATAGGAGCCGGAATATTTCTGGCCCGTCACGGTATGGCCGTTCAGGTTAATCGTCGTGCCAGACCATGACTGATATGACAGCGACGAAAACTCGGCGAATGTTGTTATCGTTACGTCCGCGTCTATGTTTGCAGTTGTAAAACTGTATTGCAGGCGCCCACCCGAAGCCGTAAAGACATGACGCGTTCCGCCGCCGACAATGCTTGTCGTCCCGGAGACGATACAGGCCCCGCCATCAGTGACCGCGATGTGACCGGACGTGCAAGTCCCGAAAGTTATCCCACCATTGAGCGTGCATCGTCCGGCACGATCAACAATGAGACCGAATCCAAGGGTTGACTGCAGTTTCAAATTTGAAATACCGAGCACGCTTTCATAATAGACCGCCATAGTATTGCCGGCAGTGCTCTCAAGTATCGTTGTCGAGCCGGCGCCATTTATAATCAACTGCCCCCCGCCGCCGCCGCCTAAAACCTTCTGATCCATGTGCAGAAGGTCCGACGAACTTGTATACAAGCCCGCCGCCAAGTTCAGTTGAACTGGATGGTCGCGCGTGTCATAGTTTTCCTGCACATTTACCACTGATCCCTGTAACGTCAGCCATGCGTTGGCTCTGGTGGCGGCGGTTCCGTCGTTGCTATCATTGCCGGTCTGAAATGAATGTGTTCCAGAGCCAGCACTCGTCGTATTAATCGCCGCTCCGCCCTGGGTGGCTGAAACCTCAAAGGTACTGGAGGTGAAACCGGCCGATATCACATAATAGATTGTCCCGGCTGTAAGCCCGTTCGGCAAGGCGCCAGTGGTTGTTAACACCACTGGATCATTTATCGAAAGGCCATGCGAAACCAATGTGAATACGGCCGGACTGGCGTTACTGATCGAGGTAAGCGCAACCGGCGCGGTGCGGCAATAAAAATTCGTTGTCGCTGTAAGTTGCTGGCGCAGCCCAAGACCTGCAACACCCGCAGCAGCGGTGCTTCCCGCCGTGCCTCCATTGGCTACCGGCAAAATGCCGGTAACCATGGATGTTAAATTGACCTGCGCATAAGCCGGCGCCGTACCCGTGCCGGCCGACGTGAGAACCTTCCCCGTGGCGGTCGCCAGCAGTTTCGCCAGTGACGTGCCCGTATTGGCGTACAACAGGTCGCCAATGGTGAATGTCGAAATGCCGATGCCGCCGCTTGACGACGGTAGTGTCCCCGTGACGGAGGTCGAGAGGTCAATCTTGCCCCACGTCGGCGCGCTTGTGGCTCCCGCGGCGATAATCGCATTGCCGGTTGCGCTGCCCTGCAAATTGGATAGCGACAGCGAACCGCTCACCATTGACGTGAGGTTGACCGGCCCCCATGCGGGCGCAGTCGCCGTACCCGCAGACAACAGCACATTGCCGCTCACCGTGGCCGGCAGTTTGGCCAACGTGGTGCCGGTGTTAGCGTAGAGTAGGTCGCCCGCCGTGTACGTGCTTTGCCCAGTGCCCCCGGTCACGGCGTTGATAACGGGAAGGTCGCCATTCGTCAGAAGGCGGAAGGTCGGCGCTACACTGGTGCCCGACGCAGGGCCGATGAGGACCGTGTTCGGGGCCTGCGAGGCCAACCCAAGCGTGGTCGTACCAGCCGACGTGATGGGCGTATTGCTGACCGTCAGCAGCGACGTGGGCACGGCGATGCCGACGCTCGTGACCGAGCCTAGGCCCGTGGCCGATATCCAGGCCGTGTCGTAACTGTCGTCGCTGGCCTTGCCGAGCACCTGGCCGGTCGAGCCGCCAATCGGCACCTGTCCCGGAATCTGCGAAACTTGCGCGTGCTTGGACAGACCATTTTGGACGACGCAGAACACCTCGCTCCCGTCGAGGCTCGTCGCCGTCGCCAGTTGGCCAAATTCAATGTTTGCCATGTCAGGTCGTGCCAGTGGTGCTTAGCGGATAGTCGCTCGCGGTGGCGGCAAGGGTGTCGCCGTCCTGCGAGGTCAGGATGTCAGCCTGCGTGCCCAGCGTGTCGAAGATGATGCGCTTGTCGCCGTTCTGCGTGATGCGCTGGATGCGGTCCATCGTGACGCGGTAGTTGGTCTCGTCAATCGCATACGGTTCGGGGAGCGCATTGAGGATGGGCGGAGGGTCGGGCGGCAGGACGATAGTGCGGAGCTGCTCCTGCGGTTTGTCGTAGCAAACGTCGCAAACGAGAAAGCGAAGGTTTTGGAGCTTCGTTCCCGCCCATTCATACTGCCATCGGAACTTGTAGAGGTTGTCGATCCATCCGCACCGCTGGCACGTCCCGAAGGCGCGCGGCCTCGTCGGGTCAACAGTGGCCCGGCCTTGCGGATTGAATGCCATGGATTAGGCGCGGAAATAACCGGAAAGGCCCGGAGTGATGAACATCGGCACGTTCTCCGTGTCCTCCTTCGCCGCGATGCCCCATGCCTCCATCGCGTCGGCCTTGCGGAGTTGCTCGAGCTCCGGCTTGTGAATGCGTGCTAATCGGTGCGCCAAGCCGGCCACGAACGCATCCACGAAGCGATAGGGCACGTCTGCCGTTTGGCCGTTCGGAAGGTTGGCGTCCTGAATTTGCCGGATGATGCGCAGTTTCAGTGTATAGGGACCGTCGCCGTCAGGAACCGGCCAGAGTTTGATTTCCGGCGGCACGATGCGGTTGAACCAGAACGATGTGGGCGCGCCCTGCGTTGCCTTCACGGGGATTGAGTTGTAATCGACCGTGCTGAGCGGGCCGATGACGCGACTGGTGACGGTGCTACCCGACGATGTGTTGATGTAGGCGAGAATGACCGAGACAACCGAGGAATCGAGCGCGTAGGTCTCAACGCCCTGCGTCAAGTCCTGTGAGACGAGTTCGGATTTCCAGAGGTTCGGTCCCTTGTTGGCAAACTCCGCCAAAAGGAAATTGCTCTCGCGGTAGGAATCCTGCAGGTGCTCCGGCAGGAGCTGTGGCGCCTTCATACCAAGGCGTGCGTAGGCCGCCAGCGTAAAGTCCGAAATCGCAGGATTAAACGCATACGTCCCGGAGGTGGTCACGCGATGCTTCCGGTAATCACGGCGTTGCCGATGCTGGTGCCGAGAATGCGCATCACGGCGTACTGCCCGGAGGTCTTGGTCGCTCCGCCGACGCCGTTCACCGTGGCGCCCGTACCGGCAGCGACCGCCACGGCACCAGCCGCATTCTGCACCACCTGACAGGTGAAATTCGCCGCCATGGAAGCGGTGATGGTCAGTGTTGCCGTGCCCGACAGGTTGCTCACAATCACGCTGCCGTTGAACGTGTCGTCGAGCACTTGCGAGGTCGAGAGCAGTTCATAGTTCGGATAGGAGGCAGAGGACATGAGGCGGTCCTTACGGCACGTTGCTGGCCTGGATGATGGTCATCTGCAAGGTGCCCGTTGAGGCGCTTGCAAGGCTCGCCCGCAACCCGCGCACAGGCGCGGAATACGCGACATCATTGTTGCCGGTCTTGGTGACAATGGTCGCATTGTTGAACCACGTCGCCGTCGTGGCGTCGAAGGTCGATGACAGCGTGTCGTCGTAAGTATGCTGCACCGTGTAGGTCACGGCGCCGGAGCCGACGCAGCCGACCGACAGATTGAACGGGCAAATCAGGAAATCGGGCACCACGACGCGGCTAACGACGGTCGCGGTGCCGTTTCCCGTAGCCGACACGGTGACAGGGTTCATTTGCGGATGCCCTTCAATGTCTCGGCGAATTGAGCGCGACGGCGCAAAGTCGGGCTGTCCGAATGCGCCGCCTTCTCAAGTTTCTTGGCCGGTATCTTCTGGCCTTCGGGAACGCCGAGTTGCCGATGCAAGGCACCTTTATGGCGTATCGCACCCTGTATCCAGTGCTCGGCTTTTCCCCCGCTGGCGTATTCGCTCGCCAGCGTCACATGTCCGAGTTTTTCTTGCTCGGCTCAGAGGTGATTTTTGCCGCCGATGACAGCGGAGATTTGTCGGCCCCCGCCCTGCCGCCGGTCTTGCGGCCGGGACGATCGAGACGAAGCCGCGAGACGCCCCCGCCGATGGCGCCGAGCGTCTTCACCGCGCCGCCGCGCTTGCGTTCCTTGGCCTCGCGCATCACCGCGGGATTGCCGCCCGCGTCCATGGTCGAGGCGCTGTAGCCCTTGGTCGAGCCGCCGGACGCACGATGCTTCTTGTGACGAGCAGCCATGTTCATTCATCCTTCTGTTGCTTACGAGTCGGCCGCATTGGTGAACACGCCGCCGGAGAAGCCGTTGGAGGCCGGACCAGTCACCTTCACCTCCGCCGTGGCCGCCGCCCATTTCGCCGCCGCCGTCGAACATTGGTCAAAGTAGACCGTGCCGTTAACCGAGGCATTGACCGAGGCCGTCACCGCCGGCTGCACCGCCCCCGTGATGTTCATCAGGTTGCGGAACGAACACCGCCAGAACGTCATGGACGAGCCGTTGAGCGCGTTGGACTCGCTGGCGTCGATGTAGAGCGGCACGGTCGAACCAGATGCCATCGGGAACTGGCAATCGCGGAAGATGTTGCGCTGCGAGCCGGTGGAGACCAGTACGCTGGAGTTCGCCGCGGTGCGCTGGATTGTCTCCAGCCCAATCGAGCAATGCTCGAAGGTGTTTTCGTCGCCGTCAGTGAACTTGATGATGTAGGAGCCGGCCTGCGCCGCGCCGTTGGCGTGGCCCATGCCGCCGAACTGGACGTTCCAGAAATAATTCCGGTCGCCCGTGATGTTGAGCAACTGCTCGGCCGTCGAGGACTGCCCCACTCCCTGAAAGAAGGAGAAGTTGGCAAACATGCAGCCCGATGCCGAGATCGTCATCAGTGGGTTGATGTTGGTCGTGGCAGTCGTCAGCGTCGAGATGCGCGCCCGCTGGGATTCCATGCACGGCGCCGTGACGCCGATCAGGTGCGTGGCGTTCTTGCTCCACACCAGCGTGCTGGTGAGCCGCTGCGTGGCTGTGGTCGAGCCATCGCCCATGATGACGATGACATCGTTGTTGCCGGCGGTGGCCAGAGTATGCGCCCGGTCGATGCTCGCAAGCGGGCTTCCCGCGGTGCCGTCGTTGCCGTCCGAGCCGGACGCGGCATCGCAGAAGAACCAGTTGCCATTGAACGGGAGACCGCCGACCCCGCCGATAAGGGGCACGCCGAAGCTCGATGCCCCGTCCGGAAAGTTCGTATAAGCCATGAGCTTTCTCCGGGGTTACGAGGTCGGAAACGATCCGTAAATCGAGCGTGGATCGTTGAATCCGAAGCTGTAGCGTTCGCGCCCCTTCACCAGCAGGTTGTCCGTGACGTTATCGACCCACATGTCCATCTCGAACGGGACGCGCTTCATGTGGATCAGGCCGGAGATGTTGGTGGTGAGGAACCAGGCATACGGCGAGGTCAAGAAATCCATCACCACATCGCCTTCGGGCAGGCCGCCGGCCGTGGTCAGGATGGCGTTGACATCGTTGTTCGCGGTGCCGGGGCGCAATTCCGTCTTGGTGAGGCGGATGGCGACCGGCTGCAACGCAGGCGGAATGACGAGCCGACGCGCCCTGGCGAGAACCCGCAGGCCGCGTTCGTTCACGAACACGGTGCGGACGTTGATCATGCCCTGCAGGAGCGAGGTCTCGTTGAGGTCCATCTGGGTTGAGAACGTATTGGCCCAGGTGCCGCCGTCGTAGGGATGCGAGGTCGAGCACAGCGACACGCCGTCACCGCCGATCGAGCTGTCGTAGGTCTGCGCGTTGTTGAGGATGTTCGCGCCAGCGATTTCCTTGAACTGCGCGAAGCTTTCTTGCAGTTTCAGGTTCGTCGGCGAGAACTGCGTCTTGTAGAGGTTGTCCTCGATCGCAAGCCGCGTGATGGCGTAACCGAGCGCGACCTCCTGATTGATGAAGTTCCAGGAGAACCGCTCGCCGGCATTGTTGTCAAACTGGACCGGCTGGCCTTCCGCCTTGTAGGACGGCAGCGAAAGGAACGCCATCTGGGTGGACCGTTCCACGTTCATCATGGACGGTCGGGTTTCGAACACCTTGTCCCATTGGGTTGGGATCATCTCGTAGGAGCCGCGGACATCGAACAGTCCCGGCAGGAGTTCGGAGCGTACCGATGCTAGGGTGATGGGCATGGCTGCGGACTCCTTATGCCGTACCCGTCAGGACCTTGTAGTCCTGCGAGTTGAAGGCCACTTGGACCTGGTTATAGGCGGAGGTGGAGTCGGAGCCGGTGCCGATCCCCTGTGAGAGACCGACCACGCGGAAGGGCAGCGTCGAGGTCGTCCCTAGGGTTGATTGCGTTACGGTGGCGCCAGAAAGCTGCGTCTTGGTCGAGCCGGTGCCGACCGAGTAGCCGATGTTGGATTGGATATCGGCAAGCCCGATCGCGGTATTATCCGACTGCACCAGGAACAGCGCGTTCGGACTGTCGATGACGTAGGCTTGAGGATTTGCCGCCGCGCCCGTGCCGGGCCAGTAGTTGCTTTCGACCGTCTGGCCGGTGGCCGAAGACAGATAGCGGCAGTGGGAGAAGATGCCGGCGACCTGAGTGGTGCCGACCGAGCCCTTGGAAATGTAGCCGGTCGTCTGGGAGACGACGGGATCGCCACGATAGATTGCAGTCGTATCGGCCGAGGAAATGGCGCGCGGAGACAGCGCATAGCTGGGCGCCGCACCGTTGATGTAGCCGATATGCTGGAATCCTACAGGCGCGTTTGAGTTCGCCATGACAGGCAGCTCCAGTTTGTCACTGGCTGTCCTGGCGAGCGCCGCAAGGGTAGAGCCGGGTTGAACCGCCAGAGCGCCTGGCGGTGGTCTGCCTCTCGATCGCGAGCGCCGCGAGAGAGGCGAAGGTAATCGCTGCGGCCCGCAGCGAAGACTTCAGGACGGACTAGCCGTCAATTTCCAGTCTGGGACGCGGGGCGTCTCCTGGCTGGTAGGTCGCGTTCACCGTGGGTTTTACGCCGGCATGTCTGCCGCTGAACCCAGCCGGGAGCGCGTGTCCCAAGGCTTCCTTCTGCGCGCGAACCAATTCACGCGCTTTTGCAGCATCGTCCATCTTGGCCTCGTCTGTCAAGACCTTCGGACGTTCGCACAGAACCAATCCCCCGCGCGGTTGATATTTCCCGTTGTGACGGTCGTCAGGGACGCGGCGCCAGCCGTTGTTGTGCATGAGCGCGACGTTGGACTTGTCGGGCTGGCCGATAACCTCTTCGCGCACCCATTGGTAGCTCCAGCCCTCGGGGATTTCATAGCCGGGGACCGCATAGGGGTCGGATGTGCCGCGGTGCTGGCGAGAGAGGATTTCCCCGTTGCGGCCTTCGACGCCTTCGGCTGTAGCCGCGCGCAGTGGTTCCCGCAGAGGCTCCCGCAGCGGCGCCGCCTCTTGCGTTGCCTTCGGGCGAGGCGGACGGCCGCGGCGCGGCTTGTCCGGCTGAGTGTCGCCGGGGATTTCAGTGGTCATTGCTTTTCCTTTCAGGGGGGAAATAGGCGTTCTAATTTCCCCGTATTACGAATTTTCCCGGTCGCCGGTCAGCCCGGCGGATTTAGCCGCCCGTCGCGCTCCATCGCCAGCAGGCGACGGGCGTATTCCGGCACGCCGATGGGCTTGCCCTTGTTCGGGCCGTGCTCCCACAAAATGGTTGTGTTTGCCGCATCAACCTGCCGGGCAGTCAGTTTGACCTCGTTCGGGTTGCGGGCGCCCCCGCCGTTGGATTCGCGCGACGGCGGCGCGGCCGGTATCGAGCGCTGGGCAGGTTTCGGCTTCAGAGGTGCAGGAGTCTCTGGCATGATGGGCTGTCCGTTCAGGCGACCTTCGATGAAGGAAAAATACTCGGGGCTTTCCGGCGCATGGCCGGCCTTCAGCGCCTTGTGATGCGCGGCAATGACCTCGGCGTTGGTCGCCTGGTCGGTGACGGCCTCAGGATGCGCGCGCAGCCATTCCTGCGTCTTCGGCGTGAATTGCGCGACGTACCGCTCGAATGGGTCGGCGGCAGGCTGACGCTGTGGCTCCCGTGGCCGTTCGGGTTGCGGCGCGCGTCGTGCGGCCTCCATCGCCGCCTTGCCGGAATTGAGATTGACGAGCTCGGCGGCGGCCGTGGACATGCGCATCTGCGCGTCGGAGGCCCTTTCATATTCGCCGGCACCAAGAGCGGCGGCGTATTCCGCCTTGGCGAGTTTGGCCTCCTGGTCCGCAGCCTGGATGGCGTTCAGGACGGCATCGTATTGCGCCTGCTCCGCCGTGCCCCGGAATCTGACGGTCTCCGCTTCGGCAGTGGCGGCCTTGCTCTGCCACTCCTGGACCTGGCGCTCGGCTTCCTTGCGGCCTCGCTCTTCGGCCGCCCGGATTTGAGCAGCGATGTCGGCAGCGCCTTCATCCGCGGTTCGCGCGGGCGGGGCCGTGTCAGCCTTCTGCTCGGTCTCGACCGGAGTAACCTTGGCCTTTTCCGGATTGTCGTCCGGCGGTATCTCGACCAGGACGGAGCCAACGTCAGGGTCGATGTCAATCGTGTGGGTGTCGGTCATGCATGCTTACCCTTAGAAAATGCTGTCAGGAGCCGGAATCTTCATCTTCACGTCCTTCTCGTCCTCCAGCAGCCGGCACAGATAGCCGTTCACAATGACGGGGAAGCCATCGGAAGCGCGGAACATGATCCAGTCGCCGACATCAACCCGCGCCCCCTCGAATTGCTCGTCCTTGAACGCCAGCGGCCCCATCTTGAGCACCATACCGACCTTGCCCTGGTATTCGTCTTCCTTGCGGATCTGGTCGGGAAGGAGAATGCCGCTCTGCGTCTTCTCCGGGCGCAGGTAGACGCCGACGAGTATCTTGTTGAGCATGATTTCGTGATCGTCGAGGCTTCCGACCGCGCTCCAGATTACGTCCTTCGGATCACGCAGATGCACCATCTTGGCTGCCGGCATTCAATTCCTCCTTAGCCTACCGTCGCTATAATGAAAAATGTTACGGGCCCTAGAGCCATACAGGCGAGAGCCACAAACCAATCTCTCCATTCTCGGCGAGAGAGGTCTACGGAATATCTTCGAACCGCCACGTACCAACCAAGCAAACCAGTAGCCGCCCACGCCAAAAGAATGGCAACCTCCAGCGGCATTCACTGGTCTCCTTGGTTCATATCGTGGGCAATCTCGTCGGCCAGGGCGACAACATCCTTGAGGCCAGCGAGGTAGCCGGCGTCGCGCTTGTAGAGTTCAAGCGATGCGGCGCCGGTTTCAAGGCGCGCAAGGGTCTGCTGGCGCCGCTCGTCGATTTTGGCGAGCAGCCGCGCGTGGAAGGCGGAGTCGATATGGTTCATTCCGCCGCCTCCAACCGCAACGGCGGCTCCATCGGGCGGAACGTCGGCGGCAACGGAATGGGATTACTGCCGTCCGCCGTGAAGCTCTGAACCGTGGCAGGCTTTTCCTTCTCCATCTTCAACTGGTCGCCCACCGCGTCCATGTAGCAGCCGGCAAACTCCTGCTGCCCGATATGGCCGATGCGATGCGAAATCGAGGCCCATACCTCGCCCCCGCATTGCTTGTGGCGCAGGCTGAATGACAGGTCCTCCGACAGCCGCGTGCCGTCCGGCTTGAGCACCTTGTCAAAGGCGCGGATCAGCCGGGTGAAGCCGAATTTCTTCATCATGTCGCCGGCCACATGGCGGTCGAGCGGCGTGTGGTCGAGCAATTCCGGTTTGAGCTCGATCATGCGCGATACGCAATCGCGACGGATCAGCATTACGCCGGCCCCGATGCCGTCGATTTCCATGAACATGCCGCCGGTCGCGTCGAGTTTCACAGCCTTGCGGTCGCGCTGGTCGTCCACGGTGCCGACGTATTCGACCTCCGGCTTGCGCTTGCGCGCGATGACGCCAACGAGTGGCTTGTCCAGCGCGCACATATCGAAGACCAGTTCCGGCTCAAACGCCATGTCCGAGTCGATGAACAGGAGATGCGTGCAGTCCGGATGCCGGTCATACCACAGCGTCAGGAACATGTTGCGCAGCTCGGAAATGTCCGGGTAGCTCAGTGAGCCGAAACCGTAATCACTGCCGTTGAGGCAGATGGCGCGGACCAGCTTCAGCAGTGTGATGGTCGTCTGCGTGCAGTTGTTGAATCCGAACGCAGGCATTGCGATAAACAGGCGAGGCTTTTGGAGCATGGGTTATTATTCGTCGTTAGTTTCCGTGCGAGTGATCAAGTCGCGGTGAAAGCCAATGGCGGGAGTAAGCATTCCGGATCGAAGACCTGGCGTGACAGGCCCAATAACTGGAATGCGGTAGATAGATTGCCCTTTCGGGTATTCGCGGCGGATCGGGCGCCCGGATGGATGGCGGGGGCGCTCGCGATCATTCGTCACGGATAGACCCTCTTCTGCGCCCGCGTCTTTTGCAACCGGCCCTCGCCGGATTCCGCGCCAGCCGTCATGTGCAGGCTGGGGTCAACCTTGCCGCCCCGCTTGCGCGTCAACAGCGGCGGCTTGGTCGAAATCTTGTCGAGGTCGTTTTTGCCTGGTGACGGTTCGGGCGGAGTGCCAACGGTCATGTACCGAGGCTTGCCCTTGACGGAACCGCCGCGCTTGTATTCGGCGCGGCCACCCGCGCTGCGCAGGCCCGGCATTCCGCCCCCCATCATGGCACCAAGGCCAGGAGGCGGCATTCCAGGAGGAGGCATTGGAGGAGGTGCGGGAGCCGGTATCGGGGAGGGCGTGGGCCCGGCTCCCGCCATCGGCATAGCCTGGGGTTGGTCAGGCTTCTGCGCGATGATTACGTTGACGTTGGTGCGGCCGACCTTGCCGCCGCGGGCGCGAGCCGGACGGTCGAGACGCGGCTTGGCCGCCATCCCCGTCACAGCCCCGCCAGTGGCGAATTTGGTCTTCGGCTCGCCCTTGTGCAGTGCGCCCTCGTGCTCGTGCACCATGCGCCCCATCATGGTTTTGTCCTGCTTTTCATCGCCGGTCATGCGCTTGAGCTTGGCGGCCTGAGAGGCGCGTGCTTCGTCGCGGATGTCTTTCATTTTGATTTCCCTTTCGAGGTCGCGGTCGCGATGTATTCGAACTCGCTCTTGCCGTTGCACCAGTCGATGGCACCTTCGCGCGTCATCGGCTTGCCGAGACGACGTTGCGTTAAATGCACCTTGCCATCCTTGTAGAGTGCCATGGCCATGTCCCTGGCGCGCGTGGCACTGTCTCGCCATGGCGACCTGACGGTGCAATCCCGGCCAAGGTCGCCGATGTGATAGACAAGGCGATCGCCCGGGTTGAGAGCGAGAAGGCGTTCCATCATCGTGATGTCTGTCGTCATTGCGGCAATCCCCCATTCGTCGGCCCGACGTTCTGCAACGTCTGCCCCACCACGCCCTGCGATTCCGGATGAACGGCAATCTCGCGCGCCAACTGCAACGTCGCGATGTCCTGTTTCGACTTGCGCTCCGCAGCCTTGTCCGCCGTGTCGAGGTGGAGCTTCTGTTCCTTGATATCGAGGTCTTTCGCCTTCAACGCCAGCATGCCAACCGACAGCGGGTCAGGCCCCGGCTGCTGCTGCGGTGGCGCGAAGAACCGATCCGGGTCGTCAATCTTCATCATCGCCAGCGACCACCGATCGACCTCAACCGGATTGTAGAGTTGCGGTTTGGCCGCAGCCATCTGTTGCAGTGCGGCGACCTTCATCATGCGGTGCATGTGCGACGGCGTATTCGGGTCGGCCACCGGCACAAGCTGGCAGAGGTCCAACGCCCGCAGGAATTTCTGCTCGTCCCATTGCGCCGCGCATTTCTCCCGGCCGCGCCAGAAATCCTCCGGGTGCTCGCGGAACAGGTCTTTCATCAACTGAAACTCTTCGGCCTGCGCGGCATGCAGCCGCTTGTGAACGGCCTCCATGGGCTTTGTGGCCTGCTCGATCAGCGCAATCGTGGTGCCGACCGGCGCGTCCTGGCGCCCCTCGCCGACGTTGATTTCCGCCGTGCCGCCGAGCCGTTGCGCCGATTGCGAAAGGCCATCACACAAAGCAACAAGCGTTGGACTGCCATCGCGGTACGGGACCGCCATAAGGGAGTCGCTTAGCGGCATTCCTCCAGTATCGAACGGCACGCCCCCGCCAGGAGGGATACGAAACTCGTTGGTTTTCTGCCGACCAGCCTGTTGTGCGTAGATAAACCCTGGGAAGCTGGCATACATGCCGGCGTCCAGCAGTTCACGCCGCGCCGCCGTCATAGCCGCGGTCGTGTTGCCCAGCATGTTGACCAGGCCAATGTCATAAAAGCCCAGGCCCGGCACAAACGGGTATTTGACGAACGGCAGCCGCGCGACATAATCCTCGTCATCCTCACGCCAGTTACGGCGGACCTCCAGAACGGCTTGGGAATCCTTTTCAAGCACGACGCGATACGGCAGCGGCATGCCCGTCGCCTCACCCTCCTCCTTGTGCTCGAAGCCCTTGATGTCCAGTTCGCAATAGCACTCGTAGATGGTATAAGGCTTGTCCTCCGGGCGTTGCGAGCTCAGGCTGATACCCTGGATTTCCGCGGTCTTCTGCTGCACCGCGTCGGGCTGCGGATTGGGCTGCGTCAACGGCACGTCGCGATACGCCTTGAGCAACTGCATCCGCTTCATCACGGCAGGACGCATCATGATCTTGTGCGTTACCCGCCCGCACGAATGCATGTCGGTCGCGGCGTCCGACACAATCAGGTCGTTGGCATCCACACTCTCGGAGACCGGGCGGCGCTTGATGGGATGCCGGAATACCTTTTTGAACGCACAGCCATCCGCGCCGACGTAGAACAGCATCCGGTCCGTGTCGGGGTAATAATCCTTGCAGCGGACGGTCAGATAGTGGTTGAAATCGTCTTCCAGGCTTTCGGCGAGCTGTTCCGTCTCCGTCGTTTGCTGGCCGTCGTTTATCACCTTGACCGGGCCATCGGCCGGCAGCAGTTCGCCGCGCGCATTGGCCTGGAATCGCAGCACGGCCTCAAGCAACAGCGGGTCGCGGTACTGCGACATGCCCTCAAGCTGGGTGCCGGATGACGACGAGCCGATATCGCCGCGTGGTTCCTCCAGTTTCAACGCCAGCAGTTCACGGCCGCGGGCGCGGCTGTCGAGCCACTGCTTGCGGGATTGATTGTCGGCCTCGATCGCCGTCAGGAGTTCCTGCGCAATGCGCGACAACTCCATGTCGCCGATCTTGTCGGCCAGATTGGCGTCGTGGCTCGTATCCTCGTCTTGGTCGGCGCCGCCCGGATTGATGTTGACCGTGGCAGTGCCGTCCGCATTCTCAATGACGATCGCTCCGTCTTCCATCTTGACGGCATCAGGGTCGTCGCCCTGGACCAAGATGCTGAGCGGCTCTCCGTCGTTCTGGGGCGCAGCCGTTTGCGCCTGGCGGAGCGTGTCCTCCAGGTTCCAGAACTGGTTGGGTTGGGGCATTAGGTGGTCTCGTAGGCCAAAGGCAACCTGATCCCTGTCCAAAGCATGTCTGGATCAGGATTGAAGTAGGTGCAGTATTTTGGATTCCATCCAGTCCCGAGCATCTTGTAACCTGGAAATTCGGAACTCCAGCGGGCCAGCGCTATCCGTCGAACACCGTCATATACTCGCACTACCAGAAACTCTGTGCCGGCTTCAGGCTCGCGTTCAGACATCCTGATCCAGATCAGGCCATTTCCTGGGACTGGTTGGGGCATTGGTGGTTAGGCTTCGACCTTCGACGACCAAATGTTTTCAGGCAGCTTTAACGGCCATATCGGATTGTAGATACGCCGCATGTCTTCTGTCGTGATGGGCATCGCAGCGGCAATCGCGCGCGACGAGGTATTCGACAGAAGCCAAGCCCGAATAGAGATTGAGTTCATCACCAAGCGGCCTTTTCCATCAGCATGAGGCCGCCTACCTCAATCGCACCCCACCATCCCTTCGGCATAAACAGGCCGTCGTGGCGCTTTGCGGGAACCGTCGCCCAGCCCTTGGCTTTCAACTCCATGAGATATTTGGCATCCGGTTCATCCAGGAGACGCGAACGCTTCCACTGATAGACTTTGCCGCGCGGGACAATCTCTGGCGGAATGTGGAACGGATCGCGCTCTGAGACATCAGGGTCAACGGCAGGGATAGGAGCATTTGCCGCCTGAACAGTAGCCACCACAACCGGAGCCGCTGCCCCGGCAATGCCCAGAAACTTGAGGAATGACCGCCGAGAATTTGTATTGTTGCTCATTCACATCTCCTTCATCGCCTGCCGCATGGCCCATTCGGCCTCAGAATAGCTGCGAGTGCCATGGCCTGCGAAATGGCGCGCCAACGCGTCCAGGCCCAGCGCAAGTGCGGCACCATCCACCGGCGCATGGCCGCGTAGATGCCGCGCCACCGCCTTGGCAGGGCGCTGGCCGGCGCACATCAGCGCCTCAAACGCAGCATCGTAGCGCGCCTTCCGCCTTCGTCGAAGACCGGACAGCAGCCACGCCACAATCCTTGGAGCCAGAAGCACGGACCGATATTTCTTGACCACCGCACCGTAAGCGATGGCCGCTGCCTCCAGAGCACGGAGGCCATCTTTCTGAAAGCCGAACTGCGCGCTGTCCGACCGGAACACCGCGTTGCGAGTTACCAAATCAGCCCCAGCCGCTCGCGCACCTGCATCCAATACAGCACGCACAGCGGGTCCAATGTCGGATGCTTTTCCATCGATTTCCAGAACTGCCGGGCGCCCTCTGCGGTCTGTAACTCGACCTTGAGGACATCCGCAGTCACTTCAGGATAGAGCTTGATTGTCACGTCGGTTACATTTGAGAAACGGCTATGGCGCCGAAAACAAACAAAACAATACCTCCCCAAACCCATGTAGATGGGTGATACCAAAACAGGATACGGCTAACCTCCTGTTCGGTCCAACCGTTCTCTCGCGCCACCACGCATGCTTGGCGCCAATCCGAAAAACTTCCGTACACGCCGCGTATGAGATGTCTCCGTACCTCAGTGCGGCTCATTATCTTCTCCCCGCTCACGTCGGATACAATGCCGGCATCGGTCGCCGATACCGCGCCTCGTCGTCGCGTTCAGCCTTGACCTCCTCGCGCCGTACCGCAAGACCAAGGTCGCGCAAATGCTTCAAAGCCTGTGTGGAACTGTCCACAAGGTCGTCATGCGTGCCCTTCGGAAACATCGCCATTTCCGATATCACCATGTCGGCCCAGTCGCGATCGGGCGCGAAGATCAAACCCTGCGCGAACAGATGTTGCACCGCGTGCGCCCGCGCCACCTTGTCGCCCTGTGGGTTCACGATGTGAACGGCCCAGTCCTCCCGCCCATGCAGACGGCGGATTTCCTGTGCGACCGAATGACCTGACGCCTTCGCCTCGATCAGGAGCCGGTCAACCTTGAACCGCTTGCACGACGCGGCGACCTTCACCACGAGCGGGTTGAGCTCGAGCCGCTCCCGCCACGCGCTGACCAGCATGATGCACGGCTGATCCATTATATCCCGAAACGTGCCCCATATCGTCAGAGCCGAATAGTCGTTCTCCTGCTTGGTCTCATAGGCGGTGTCGAGCGACGCCACCAGGAAATCGAACTGCGGGAACTTGCCGTCCTTGGATTCCCAGGTCTGCCAGTCGTCCCGCTTGAAGATTGCGCCGCCACGAGGCTCCGGCGTCTGCTGATACTGTCCCGCCCACATGAACGGACGGGAACGAAACTGGTCGAGCTCCTCGCTCGGAAAGCGTTCCGGCCATGCCAATTCGCCGTCATCTTCGCGCGGGTCAGACCAGCCGATTTCCGTCGAGCAATGCCGTGACCCATCATACTCCATCGGGATCATCAGGTGAACGTAGGGCAACCCCGCTTCAAGGATTTCCCCCGAGACATCGCCCTCATGAACGCGCTGCATGATGACCACGACTGCGCTTTCCCGCAGGTCGTTGAGGCGGTTGGCCATCGATTCTCGAAACCAAGTCACCGTATTGGTGCGGACAACCTCAGACTCGGCCTCTTTAACTGAATGTGGGTCATCCAGGACGACCCTATCCGCGCGCTCGCCGGTCGCCACACCTCCAAACGAGGTCGCGAGTTTCCATCCCATTTTGTCATTGGAAACGAGCGTCTCGCCCACCTTAATCAGCTTAAACTTGTCTCCCCAAAGTTCCTGATATGGCTTGCTCAGCAGCAGGGTTAGGAAGCGTCGGTTGTCGCGCTCGGTCAGATGCGCCGCGTAGGAGAAGCTCAGATGCCGCAGATGCGGTAGCCCTGCCGGCCCCCATTCCCAGGCCGGCCAGAACACATTGACCAAAAGACTCTTGCAAAAACCGGGCGGGACGTTGGCGAGCAGCTTCTTGACGTCGCCGCGCGTTACCGCCTCCAAGTGCCGGCACAGGGCCTCCAGCGGCCAGCCCTCGACCAACTCCCGCTCCGGCTCGAGCACCCGCCAGAAATGCCGCACGAAGGCCAAAAGGCCGCCGTGGGGATTGGATTGCTCCTTGCGCGCTTGGCGTCGGGCCTGGTCTGCCGTGGCCCGCAGGACGTATTCCAAAGCCTCCCGGCGATTGGCCGAGGGTTTGGTGATGCGCTCCGCTGTCAGCATTCTGGCGACTGTTACAATTCGTGATTAACCGCCCGATGCGGACGTATTGACCTATAGGACGGATTGGCCTATACATGCGTCATCAGCAAGGGAGAACGCAGATGACCAAGCACGAAACCATCGCCATCCGCCGGACGGGTTACAATTTCCTCAGCACCGAAGGCGCCGATTTCGCCGCGAAGGTTACGTCCCTCCAATATCAGCCGGGCGAGGTTTACGATCCGCGCGAAGGCGTGAAACAGGAGCTTCTGATCCCGATCCGGGGGAGGTGGGCGTAAGCCCCCCCCCCCCCGCCCTCTTAGCTCACACAACGGAGAAGACAGATGACCAAGTTCACTTTCAATCTGGCGCTGGCCCTCGTGACTGTTTTCGGTTTCTGGGGGATGTTTATGAACATGGGCTTTGGCGATTGGAGCGCCCTTGGATGGGCTACCGCCGTCGCCAGCCTTATTGCCCCACAGCTGCCGTAAGACGATGACCCCCACCCAGTTCACCGCCCTCCTTAGCCGTCTCGGCCTGACCCAGGTCGGGGCGGCCAAGGCGCTCGGCATCTCCGACCGCCAGATGCGCCGCTACGTCGCCGGCCAGTCAGATATCCCGCCGCCGATCGTCAAGCTCCTGCGCCTCGTCCTCGCAGGCGGAGTTACGATCGAGGACGTTGCTCGGCTTTAGCGTAAACCCCGGCCCCTCGTAGCGCATCGGATAGACTTGAGCGTCTTTCCAGCAAAGCGCCGGAGGGCCGGAGGCCACGCTAGCGCGCATTCATTTTCACAGGCTTGCGCGTCGCAGGGCTCACAGGCTTGCGCGTCGCAGGGCTCGTAGTGATAGACAGAATCTTCAACACCTCCGACCGGCCGTCGATATGGAGGACCACGAGGTCGCCAACCTTGGGGGCCGCCATGGGCTCGCATCGGTTCATGATTTGGTCCACGGCTTAGCCTCCGGCTTGACGCGGTGTCATAACAATGCCAAAACACTGCCAACATCACGTTGGGTGCCAAATCAGTGCCAAATCTATGCCAGGAATGCGGCTCTAACCTCGATCTGGTCGGGATCAGGCATCACTGCGTCAAACGAACCGTTGCGGTACCACCTCGGCCGGTCAAACCGGCTAAGGCGGCGCAACTGGCCATCCCAGCCGCCACCATGCGACCCAGGAAGGCTACCGGCCGCCCTCGCATCGAGGACCGCGGCAAGACCAACGAAGCGCAGAAGCCGTGGGTTGCCGCCGGCATGTCGAAGCGCACATGGTACAGACGACAGGCCGAAAAGCGCCAATAAATTCAGTGCGCTGTCCCATTCCCGCCGCCATTCAGCCGACGCGGCGGAGGAACCGTAACCCCAGCCTCCGCCATCTCTTTCCAGCACATTGGGATCCTAAGCTTAGAATTCCACGTGGACAAGTTGTCGCG
>JADMIO010897353.1_pt1 | contig 47799 bp, 31 predicted proteins | sample 8958161 | NCBI WGS metagenome assembly JADMIO01 (sample SAMN16585339, study PRJNA669376) | soil metagenome | isolation source: Crop rotation soil | place: USA: Cullars Rotation, Alabama | collected 2011
GCCGCGACTTCAAGTCACGTGAATTCCAAGCTTCGGATCCCACTGTGCTGGAAAGATCGCCGCCGTCGCTTCAGTCTGCTGCCGCGCGATGTAATCCGCCTCAGTGACCTTTGCCGGATCGGTCTTCGGCCGCTCGTTGGGCGACGTCGTGTCCGAACCGCTCACGTTGGGCTTGCTTTCGCTGTTCATATTTCTTCATCGTTTGAGACCGCCACGTGCCGGTCAACTTGTTCATCATGAACCACACGCCGCCCGCCAATATAGCCAGGATCAAAATCCCCGTGGCCATATTGCCAAGCCAAACCCGCCCGCCGAAAAGCTCGCTCAGCAGGTTGGCAATCCCCACGACGATCAGCCCCACCGCCGTCGCCACCAGCGCCCCCCCCGCGATCAACCCCAGCACGCCCACCGCTGCGTAAAGCCCGATGTTGCGCACCGTCCGCTTGATCCCATCGATCCGCGTCGCGATGTAGAGACTGCCGTACTCCTTGAGCTCGTCCAAATCGCGCTTCAGGCGGTGAAACGACTCCACCGCCGGGTTGGGGCGCTCTTCGGCCGCATCCACCGGGTCATCGAAACGACCCCTCCCCCCCGCGGGGGGAGGAGTGAATTTCGTCGGGTCTTCAAGAGGGGGAGTCATCGGCATCTCCGGGAACTCAGACCACGCGCCTCATCGGCGCGCACTTTTAGCCGCTGGGCTTGCCCAGCGCGTCTATTGGCACGCGCGCAATCAGCTCCGCCGCCAAAGCACGCCCAAAATCACGCCCACGCCCGCCGCCATCAACAGCGCCTTCACCGGCTGCTCGCGGACGTATTCCTCAACCTGGTCCCGCAGCTCGATCGCCTTATCCCGGCCTGACTGATAATACTCCGTCGCGCTGTCCCGCAACTCTTCGTACTGCTCGGTCGCCGCGTCCCGAACCTTCTCGTACTGCTGGGTTGCCGCCTCGCGAACGTTCGCCGCAACCTCGCTCGCCTTTTCCTTCAACTGAGCCGCCGCATCGCCCGCGTTGCCGGCGCCGGCATTGCCTGTATTTGCACGTGACATCGGTCTACTCCTTACATGTTCGATATGGGCGACGGTAAACGACCATCGCCTCGATTGTGCAGTATCTTACGAGCCCCCTCGCAAGGGTCACAACGGGAAAAATACGCAACTTAAACAGTTTTCACGCCCCCGCCCCTCCCCCCGATGCGCCCGTGCCCGCTTGTCGCCTCCATCGCCCCTCTGCGTTACTATGCGGCCTCGTCAACGTCCCTAACCACGAGGTGACTCAGGCCATGAGTGAAAACGCGCTCCAGGATCCATCGGCGACGGTCCACTGTGTTCATTGTGGCAATATCAACGCCAGCCGCGCCGCCCATTGCCGCGTCTGCGGCAAGGCGCTCGACGGCCGCACCGGCCAGCGACCCACGCCAACCGACGCGCCGCTGCCCCTTCAAAGCACCCCCGCCGACGTGCAGGTCCGGCTCTCCCTTATGATGTTCCTCGAATTTTTCATCTGGGGCGCGTGGTACGTGACGATGGGCACGTTCATGACCGAGCGCGGCATGAGCGCCAAGATCGGCTGGGCCTACACGCTCTGCCCGCTGGCCGCGATGATTTCGCCGTTCTTCCTCGGCATGATCGCCGACCGCTACTTTTCCTCCGAGCGCGTCCTGGCCGTGATGCACTTGCTGGGCGGACTGGCGATGCTCGCCGCGCCGCTGGCCGCCGGCGCCGGCGCGATGGCGTTCCTGGGCGTGATCCTGCTGCACGCGCTGTTCTACATGCCCACGATCAACCTGACCAACTCGATCGCGTTCGCCAACCTGTCCAATTCCGAAAAACAGTTCCCGATGATCCGCGTCTTCGGCACGCTTGGCTGGATCGCCGCGGGGCTGACGATCAGCTTCATCGGCGCGGACCGCTCGGCCACGCAGTTCCACGTGACCGCCGCCGCCGCCCTCCTGCTCGCCGGGATCAGCCTCGTCTTGCCGCACACGCCCCCGCCGTCGAAGGGGAAGGTCGCCACGGCCGGCGAGATCATGGGCCTCGACGCCCTGGGCCTGCTCAAACACCGCTCGTTCGCCGTCTTCGCGATCAGCTCCTTCCTGATCTGCATTCCGCTCGCGGCCTACTACAGCTTCGCCGCCCGCATGGTCGGGGACATGGGCAAGCCCGTCGGCTCGACGATGACGATCGGCCAGGGCGCCGAGGTCGCGTTCATGCTGATCATGCCCCTCTGCTTCGCGCGCCTGGGCGTCAAGTGGATGCTCGCGATCGGCATGTTTGCCTGGGTCGCGCGCTACGGCCTCTTCGCCGCCGCCGCCCCGTCCGGCGTCATGTGGATGATCGTCGCCGGCATCGCGCTCCACGGCCTCTGCTACGACTTCTTCTTCGTCACCGGTTTCATCTACACCGAAAAACGCGCCGCCAAGGCCATCCGCGCCCAGGCCCAGGGCCTGATCGTCCTCCTCACCTACGGCCTGGGCCTGGGCATCGGCGCTTACCTCGCCGGTGAACTCTTCAACAACATCGTCGGCGCTGCCAAGGGCCCGGCCGCACTCCCCCTCTACCAGAAATTCTGGATGTGGCCCTGCCTCTTCGCCGCCGGCGTCCTCGTCCTCTTCACCCTCCTCTTCCGCGACGACAGTCACGAGCCCCCCATTGGCCCCGAATCCACCGAACCCCGCGGCTTCGAACCCATGATCCAAGAAAAAACCCCCGCATAAAAAGTTTAGCCGGCCCGCTCGCGGGCCGTGTTCTGCGCCGCGCGCCCACCTTCCATGCAACTTACCCCCCTCGCAACCCCCATCCCCCCCCACGTCGCCCCCGGCGTCGTCATGGTCGATGTCCGCAACCTCTCCAAGTCCTACGACGACCCCGCCGGCCAACCCATCCACGCCGCCCAGGACGTCACCCTCGCCTGCCGCGCCGGCGAGATCTTCGGCCTCCTCGGCCCCAACGGCGCCGGAAAAACCACCACCCTCCGCTGCCTCGCCACCATCCTCACCCCCACCGCCGGCGGCGCAACCATCGCCGGCCACGACCTCCTCAAAGCCCCCGAGGCCGTCCGCCGCAGCATCGGCTTCCTCTCCGGTACCACGGGCGTCTACGCCCGGCTCACCCCCCGCGAAACCCTGCGGTTCTTCGGCGCCATGTACGGCCTCTCTGGCGACCAGCTCGAACACCGCGTCAGCCACGTCCTGGAAATGTTCGACGTCACCAGCTACGCCGACCGCCCCAACGACCGCCTCAGCACCGGCATGAAACAACGCGTAGGCCTCGCCCGCGCCGTCGTCCATGACCCCCCCGTCCTCATCCTCGACGAACCCACCACCGGCTTAGATCCCGTCGTAAGCCGCACGGTGGAACTAGCCGTAAGAGCCTTAGCCGACACCGGCAAATGCGTCGTCTTCTCCACCCACATGCTCTGGCAAGCCGAGGAGATCTGCGACCGCCTCGCCGTCATGGCCGCAGGAAAGGTATTAGGAATCGGCACCCCCTCCGAACTCTGCCAACGATCCAACACCAAGAACCTGAGAGACGCCTTCTTCCAAATGATAGAAGCCGCCCACCTGACCGCCGACGCCCGCGAAATGTCCGCCGACGAGTGACGAGATCAATTTTGGCTACGGGGAACCGCGATGGCGAAAAACGCCTCCGATATCTCGCCGATTGACACTGACAACGCCCGCTGTTGGTCCTGCGACTATCTCCTCCGCGGCGTCCAAAGCCCGCAATGCCCCGAGTGCGGCCGACCCTTCGACCTCAACGTCCCGGAATCGGTGAACGGCGGTCGACCGCTGGGGTGGCTCGCAAGATCGTTCCTCGCGCCCATGGGATGGAAGCCCGTTTGCCTGGCGCTCTTCGGAGCGGCGTGCGCCGTCGGCACGGCACGGTGGCCCGTGCTTGGTTGGGATCCTTGGCCGAGGGACTTGCCATATTACGCCGACCTCCGTGCGTGGGCGGTCCGGGCGCCGATCACATCGACGGACCTCGCGTACACCCTGGGACTCGCAGCCGCGACGCTCGGGCTCGGATGGGCACTGTTTCGAACGATCGTGCGACTGATCGTCGTCGCCCTGTTCGCCGTCCCGCGACACCATCGAATTGCCGTGCCCCGCCGATGGGCCGCCCTCTGGCTGCTGACCGCCGTCACAGCCGCCGGAATCCTCGCCGGCTGGCCGTACCGTCTGGCCCAGCGCTGGATCGCCGAGTTCCGCGTGCAGTCGACCAAGCCCGGACCGCAGACCATCGACCCGCCCGGCGTAATCGGCTTCATAAAGGTCGTCCCGATGCGGTCGGCCATTCGACAGGGGTGGTCGCTCGACGATCGCATGTGGGCGGTCAAGGCGCTGAGCGAAATGAAACACTATCCCGACCTTCTGGTCGAGGCGATCCAGGCCGAGCGAGACCCAACCGTGCGGCTTTGGGAAATTCGCCTGGCGGGCCTGGCGCGCCATCCATCGGGCGGGCCGCTGTTCCTAAAGCTGATGGAGGACCCCGACCCCGAAATTCGCGCCGCCGCGGCCGAAGCGCTCGGCGAAATCAACTTCCCCTTCGGCCGAACAACCCCAGACGCCGAAGTGACCGCTTCACACCCGCCCGTCGACCACCCTCGCAAACCCTGGTCCGGCTACCGGGATTATCCGCCGCCCGATGGCGCGCGCGAAGCGTTGGCGGCGCAGATGAGTGGTGGCGCCACGCCGATCGAGCGCGAGGCGGCCGCTCGCGCGCTGCTCCATTGGCCGCCCGAACCCGACCCGGCACGCGCCGCGCCGCCGTATCGATTTCGCCTGGCCGAGTGGGGCGTAATCCGCGTTGACGCCAATGGGGCGATGCGGTTTCTCCAGGCACAGCTCGCCCAGGTCCCGCCCTTCGTCCATCGCATCGGCGACCCCGCCGCATCGCTCGTCGGACGTCTCGAACCTGCGTGGTACATGAATGGCTCCGGCGTCGGCAAACCCGTGCTTCATCTGACCACCGACGTGCCGCTCGCCGTGTCGATCGAGATCATGATGACGCGCGGCCGCCCGCTCGTCGCCTACCCCAAGCCCGACGACCTCCTGGTCTCCCCCAGGGTAACGCAGTTGGAGTATTCGGAGGCGGTGGCAAGGGGAAGCATGAACCCGATCAACACGTCGGCCCCGCCAGCGCCGCCGACAACCTCGCCCTACGTTCCAGCGCCGATCCGACGGTCGCGAGACATCGCGTCGCTCGATGATTTGACCATGCCGCCTTTCGACGACCCCCGCGAGGGCTACCCGTGGATGTCGCCACGACATCGCAAAACGTTCTTCCACCGACTGCCGCCGGCCGGTCTTTCACCCCCAAACACGGCCGCGCCGACGGTCAACGATCTGGGCGGCATCGGACTCCTGTGGCAGTCCCTGATCGTCTCCCCGACTAAACCGCCGTGGGCGCGAGAGGCCGCCGTAAGCCCCGACGCCCGTTTCGCCTGGTGGAATCGCCTTCGCGAGGTGGATTGCTCATGGGTCACCAGCCGCGGGGAATCCGAGCGATTCCTCTATTATGACGGGCCCTCGCTCGCCCCGCCGCCCTTCCACGCGCGCCTCGAGAACGCCGACACGCTCCTTTGGACGGAATTGCCCGTCCCGATGACCGACGCCGAACTCCGCAGTGGCGCTCGACGATTTCACCTCGCCCGAAATAATCTCTACGTCGAGTGCGACAATGCCGGAAATGCCGGCATGATCGCATTGCCACCGGAGCAAAACTCATCGGTCCGACACCGGACGCGCCTCTCTCAATTTCCGCGCCGCCCCGCCACCGACGCCGACCGCCAACTCGACGCGATGCTGCGCGCCCACGGCCTACGCCCAACCGAAGCCGCCGGCCTCATCGATTGCTGGCGCGACGAACTCTTCAAAACCCCCGGACGCCGTCTGCTAACCGTGGCGTCCGGCGCAGACTACGAGGCCATCTGCCCCATCGTCGTCCACCCCCCACCCACCGAGATGGCCCGCGTCGCCATCTTCTGGATGGAACTCCAATGACCACCCCACCCCCCAACCCCAACGCCGCCCGCTGCTGGTCCTGCAACTACCAACTCCGCGCCATCCAAAGCAGCCAATGCCCCGAGTGCGGCCACCCCTTCGACCGCGCCATCCCCTCCACCATGAACTTCGGTCCCGAAATCGGGCTCGTCGGCCGCTGGATGATCTCACCGCCCGGCCGCGGACTCATCCTGCTCGCGGCCATCGGCTGCGCACTGGTCTGGGCAACCGTCAGGCGGCCCGTCGAAGGCTGGACGTTCTCACTGGTCGACCTGAAATTTTACGCCGACGTCCGCCATTGGGGCAGCCGGTGGGCGGGCACCACGGCGATCGACGCGATGTACGTCATCGGCCTGATGACGGGTGCCCTCGCAGGGGTCGGATCGATGGCGCGCGTTGCGCTCAGGGTCGCCGCGATCAGTCGCTATCGCCCACCGGTCCGTCCGCGCACCGGCATGGGAAAACGCACCGCAGCGCTTTGCCTTGCGCTCCTCGGCGTGTTTCTGGGCATCGGGTTCGGATGGCCCTATCGCCTGGGCCAGCGCTGGGTGGCGGACGTGGTGAAGCCGGTAGCAATCAACGGCGTCGCCAATTACCCCGCGCCACGCCAGGAGCAGCCCAAGAACCTGAACGCGGCCCAGGCCCTGACGGTGATCCGCTCCGCTGTGCTTCAAGGGTCAACCCCCCGGATGCGAATCGGCGGAGTCAAGCTGCTGATGGAAACCCGGCCGAACGGAGCACCGCCCATCCGATCCATCCTCATGCAAGCCATCGACGCCGAGCACAACGTCGAGGTGCGGGCGATGGAAATCCGATTGCTGGGCATCAATCGCGAGTCCTATTCCGGTCCTTATTTGGCGGCGCTGCTGGACGACCCGCAGCCTCAAATTCGCGAGGCCGCCGCCGACGCGATCGGAATCTGGCGCTCGCCCGCGTTTCCGCTCGGCCAGGAATCAAGGTGGCCCTCATGCCGGATCGACTCCGACCCGGCGATCGATTTGGACGTAAGAAGTGTGAACACGATTGTCACTCAATCGCCTCCCGCGTTCACGCGCGAGCGTCTGGAACGGATGATGACGGCCGGCGAAACGGCATCGGAGCGCGAGGCCGCGGGCAGAGCGCTGCTGAGTTGGCCCCCCGAGCAGTATCGCCTGCGCTACGCTGAGTGGGGCGTGTTCATGGCCGACGCCATCGGAAACCTCAGCGTCGTCCGCGCCCAGCTAGACGAGGTTCCTCCTTTCGTCCATCGCGTCGGAGACCCGGCAAGGGAACTCGAGTCACGGATCACGTTGGACACCACGCCCGTCTGGAAACCCGTCATTCACCTGACGACCGACCGCCCCATGGTGGTGGACCTCGAGGTTTGCCTCCGCGATGGTTGGCCATGGGTGGTGTACCCGCGCGTGGACGACTTGGCCATGATCCCGCGACCAAACGCCAGACGACCGCAAGTGGGCGCGCGCTGGGCGCCCAGCACCGCGCCGGCGTTCCCGGAATATCAGATGTTCGATCCTCCGGAGATGGCTTCGCTGGGCGACCTGCGCGAAGGCTATCCCTGGCTGGCAACGAAACATCGCGCCTATCCATGGAAAAACTGGAATCCGCCGAGCACGCAGGCATCGACCACCATGCACGCCGTCGGCGGCGTCGGCGTCCGCTGGCAAAGCCTGATCGTCAACCCACAAAAACTCGATTGGATGAAACCGCCGCAGGTCCAGACTGACCCTCGCTTCTCATGGTGGACCCGCCTGCGCGAGGTCGATTGTTCGTGGGTTAGCAGCCGCGGCGAGAGCGAGCGCTTTCTCTATTACGACGGGCCAACCAGTCGCAAGGCCGCGGTCAACGTCATCCTGAACGGCACCCGCGTCGAAATCACGCCGCGCGATGCGTTCCCATATCAGGTCTCTCACCCGGGGGCCTGGGACTCGCACCGCCCCGGCCTGTTCATCGAAGTGGTCGGGAAGATGGTCAAAACTCTGCCCGCGGAAAACCTGCACTGGCCCACCGCGTTGGAAACCGCAACGGCAATCGCCAAATCAGCCGACGACGCCGAGGCCGCCTGCCGCGAAATTCTTCTCCGGCGTGGCCTCAATCAGTCCGAAGCCGCCGGCTTACTCGACTGCTGGCGACACGCATTCTTCGAAACCCCCGGCCGACGCTTCCTCACCTTCATGTCTGACCTCGATTACGATGACGCCTGTCCAATGCACATGAGGCCCCTGCCCACCCAACGGGTCCGGGTGGGCATCATCTGGACGGAATTCAAATGACCGCCCCGCCCAACGACGATCACGCCGCCCGCTGCTGGTCCTGCGGCTACCAACTCCGCGCCATCCAAAGCACCCAATGCCCCGAGTGCGGCCGCCCCTTCGACCCCGCCAGCCCCGCCTCCATGAACTTCGGCCGACCCATGGGCCGCACCGCCCGATGGGCGCTCTCCCCCTGGAGCTGGTGGCCGGCGGGCTTCGCATCGCTCGCCTGCGCCCTCGTCTGGTCGGCGGTGCGCTGGCCCGCCGCGGGATGGACGTTTTCCCTCCCGGATGTTCAATTTTACGCACGCATCTGGGAATGGAAGCACCGCTCGCCGGGACTGACGAATCTCGACATCGCATACACCACCGGCCTGGGGGTGGCGAGCCTCGCCGCACTTGCCGTGATTGCACTCCTCCTCCTGCGCACCCTCGCCATCGCCCGCTACCGGCCCCCGCGCTTCCAGCGCGGCCGCTGCGACGCCGTCTGCGCCCTCATCCTCCTTCTTTCCGCCACCACCTTCCTCGGCATCGGGGTAGGCTGGCCCTACCGCGCCGGCCAGCGCTACACCACCGCCGCCCGCGACCTGACCCTCGCCCCCGATCCCCAGCCGCTCAACGCGCGCCAGCAACTCATCGCGATCCGCTCCGCCCTTCTCCAAAGCCGCCCGCCCGCCGATCGCATCGCCGTCCTCCGAAGCCTCGTCCAGCGACCGCGCGCCGAGGCGCTGCCCATCCTCCTCGATGCCGCCCGCCAGGAACGCGACCCCGCCGTCCAAATCGTCATGGCCCACCTGCTCGGCCTCGCCCGACCGCCCCAGGCGCTCCCCATCATCGAGGCCTGGCTGGACAACCCCAACCCCGACCTCCGCGCCGCCGCCATCGACGCCATCGGCGTTATGGTCGATCACCATTACCTCCCCGGGCGATCGCTTCCCATCGACATGGCCGCCGATCCGCCCATCCCCGTTCAGCGCTGGATCAACGAGTTTGACGACCTCCCCGCTCTGGCGGCCCCGCGATCGTTCGAATCGGTGTTGCTCGGTCATCCGACCCCCGCCGAGCGGCAGGCCGCCGCCCGCGCGATCGTTTGCATCAAGCCGTCGTCCTATCAATTCCGCTACGCCGAATGGGGCGTCTTCACCGTCGAAGAAACGAACCCGGCGACCGAGAATCCCCCCAACGCGCCGCCCGCGCCCACGATCGCAGACCTCTTCGAGGCGCCCGACCTCATGGCACCCAGGCCCCTGCTTAACGGCGTCATCGCCACCACCCGGTTGCAGCGCGTCATTTATTGCGCCACCGACCGCGTCCTCGCCCTCGACCTGCTGACGGGAATGAGATTCGGCCAGCCACGCCGCGTACATCCCAGGCCCGACGAGTTGCTTCTCATCCGCAACCTCGCTCGCGATGCAGATGGGCCAGTCGCGCAGAACGGCATCGGCAAAATGCTTCCCGACCAATGCCTCACGGCGGGATACCCTTGGCTAAACCCGCGCCAGCCCGCCCCGTCGCCCTCCGTGCTCAAATCTTACCAAACCGCTGCATTGAACGGCGTCGCCGTCCGCTGGCAAGGCATCATCGTCAACCCACAGCGCCTCGACTGGATGACGCCTCCGTCCAAATCCGTCGGCTTGTGGTCCGACCCGGCCATCGAAATAGCCTCGTCCTACCTCAGCACCGCCGGCCAGACCTGTCGAATCCTCAGTTGCGATGACTACTCCTGGAATTTCAAAGCAGATGATTTGGTCCGGACCAGGTACGACAAGCGCCCCGGCAACCCCCGCTTCCCCTCCGTCCCCCGGCCCGACACCAGCAACGCCATGTACGTCGAAGTCGGCGGCGAATTCGGCACCGCCGGCTCGGAGTTCTTCCCCTGCACCAGGCCATCAACGCTGCAACCCTTCCCCTTGACCGTCCCCCCCTTCCAACTCGAAGCCCGCCTCATGACCGGCCTCATCGCCCACGGCCTCCTCCCCTCCGAGGCCGCCGGCCTTCTCGACTGCTGGCGAAACCGCTTCTTCAACACCCCCGGCAAACGCTTCCTCACCCTCATCTCCACCCAGGACTACGACCGCGCCTGCCCCCTCCAATTAAAACCCCAACCCACCGAACGAGCCCGCGTCGGCCTCCTCCTTACCGAGATCAAATAGCCCCGCCCGCCCCGCGCGTGCCTTTCCAACCATTCCCGCTATCCTTCACCCGTGCTCCGCCTCCCCATCGTCAAGACCGTCTTCCTCAAGGAACTCCGCGAGCTCCTCCGCGACCGCCGATCCCTCGCCGTCATGTTCGGCGTCCCCCTCGTCCTCTACCCCGTCCTCACCATCGCCATGGGCTCCCTCGGCAAGGCCAAGGTCGATAGCCTCAAGGACACCCGCTACAAGGTCACCCTCGTCAACGCCGGCGCCGCCCCGGAACTTGCCCGCCGCATGATCCTCGAAGAAAACGGCCTCACCATCTACCAATCCGACAACCCCATGCGCGGCCTCCTCGCCGGCGAGATCGACGGCGTCGTCCAGATCCCCGACCACTTCGAATCCGATCTCATCGCCGATAAAAACCCCGGGCTGATCCTCCGCTTCGACCGCAGCCGCACCGAGGCCGACTTCGTCGAGCGCAAGATCAACCGCATCCTCAACGGCTATCAGGAATGGGTCATCGCCCAGCGCCTCCACGCCTACAACGCCCCCGCCGCCGTCACCCGCGGGATCGACAAAAAGCTCGAAGACGTCTCCACCGCCGGCCAGCGCATGGGCAACCGCCTCGCCCAGCTCCTCCCGCTCCTCGTCCTGATCACCGGCATGCTCGGCGCGCTCTTCCCCGCCCTCTCCGCCACCACCACCGAGCGCGAGCTCGGCACGCTGGAGACGCTCCTGGTCACCCCCGCCGGCCGGGCCGAACTCCTCGTCGCCAAGGGCCTGCTCGTCCTCCTCTGCGGACTGGCCACCGCCGCCCTCAACATGATCAGCATGTCTCTCGTTCTCTGGCGCACCATCTCCCTCATGGCCCCCGGCGAAACACTCACGATCAACGTCGGCTCCCTCATCCTCACCTTCTGCGCCGCCGTCCCTGCCATCATCTTCTTCACCACGCTCGTCCTGGTCGTCGGCCTCCTCGCCCGCACCTTCCGCGAAGCCAATTCCTACGCCACCCCCGCGATGATGCTCCCCCTGGCAAGCCTTGCCCTCTCCATCGCCGACGTCCGCACCACGCCAGGCCTGCTCATCACCCCCATCGCCAGCACCACCCTGGTCATGCGCGACATCCTCCGCCACCACGGCTCCCTGGGCGATTTCGCGATCGCCTTCTGCTCCTCCCTCATCTACGCCGGCCTGATGCTCTCCGTCGCCGCCCGACTCTTCTCCAACGAACAACTCGTGAACCCCGGCTGGGAGCCCCTCAGCATGAAAGGCCTGGGCCGCCGCACCGGCCAGCCCCGCCCCCGCCGACTCCCCGCCGTCGATGAGGCCATCGCCCTCTTCGCCCTCTGCCTGCTCCTGGTCTTCTACGTCCAACCCTCGCTGATGGGCCTGGGTTTCTTCGCGCTGCTGGCCATCACGCAGGTCGGCCTCTTCTTCCTCCCCGCCGCCCTCTTCGCCTGGCTGGGCAAATGGGACTGGCGCGCCACCTTCAAATTAATCCCCGCCAAACCCGCCGCCCTCATCGGCGGCGCGCTCCTGGGCGTAGGCCTGGTCCCCATCGTCGGCCTCTTAAGCAACCTCCAGCGCCGAATCTGGCCCGCCGACACCGACACCGAAAAAATGATGAACGACCTGTTCATCCCGGTATTGCAGGCCCACCCCTTCCTCGCCCCCCTCTTCGTCGGCGCCCTGGCCGGCATCTTCGAAGAGCTCCTCTTCCGCGGCCCCATCCAAACCTCGCTGATGCGCAAGAACCCTCCCTGGCGCGCCATCATCATCACCGCCGTCATCTTCGCCGCCGCGCATCTGGATCTTCACGGCCTAGCCCTCCGCGCCGCCCTAGGCGTTTTCTTAGGCTGGAGCGTCTGGCGCACCGGCTCGATCTTCCCCGCGATGCTCCTCCACGGCGCCTACGACGCCGCCTCCGTCGGCCTCGCCGCCTGGCAAGTCCACTACCAACCCGACAACACCCAACCCCCCCTGATGAACGCCTGGGTAGCAGGGGGGCTAGCGCTGGGAATCGTCCTCGCCCTCACCGGTTGGCGCCTGATCCGACAACCATCAGCCCGGCCCATCGAATAATTTCCACGGGCGAGTCTTCAACCACGAGTATGCCACTCTACGATCCGCGCGCCGTCGCTGCCTTGGCAACTGGGTGTCTCGCAGCCGCGCGGGGGCACTGCCTCCGACCGTGAACGGCAAACCCCGATCTCAAGGGCACGCGTCGCTCTTCGCCCCGATCGGCGGCCCGCTTAACCAACGACCAATAATTTCTGGAAAACGGCCGAAACAGCCGGAAAACCAGTGGAAATGAAGCAAAACCGCCCCGTGGTTAGCCAGCACAGCTCGTGATTAGCCAGCACGCGGCGCGGTTAGCCAGCACACGGCGCGGTTTGTCAGCACACGGCGCGGTTAGCCAGCACAGCTCGTGATTAGCCAGCACACGGCGCGGTTTGCCAGCACATCGCGTGGTTTGCCAGCACACCGCGCGGCTTGTCAGCACATCGCGTGGTTTGTCAGTACGCGGCGCGGTTTGTCAGCACGGCCCGCCGCTTCTCAGCACGGCCCGAGACAGGTCAGCACGGCCCCTGCCCGCGCGGCCGAGGCGACGCGAACCCGCCCGCCCGTTCGCCCGCGCACCGCCCCAGCCGCCCGCCGCGCCGTCCCGCGGGTTTGATTCCGCACCCGTTTGACCTTCTATGGGTCCGACCGCCTGTCGTCACCCCAATCGCCGGGTATGATCCCGCCATCCGGCGAACGGGCCTTTGGATGCTCACCTGGCTGACGCGCCTGTCCCTGATCCTCTGCGTGGCGTCCGCCTGCGCCTGGGCGCACGGCTACCGACAGTACCCTACCAACTGAACCCCGACCCCTAAACTCTGAACCCTGAACCCCGACCTCTGAACCCTGAACCCTGAACCCTGAACCCTGAACCCTGAACCCTAAACCCTGAACCCTGAACCCACTCCCATGCCCGACCCCACCCCCACAACCCCCGACGCCGCACACGACGTCTTCCGCCACCAGCGCCAACCTCTCGAACCCTTCTTCTGCCCAAAAACCGTCGCCGTCATCGGCGCCACCGAAGCCCCCAACTCCGTTGGCCGAACCCTCCTCCGCAACCTGATCAACACCCCCTTCGGCGGCACCGTCTTCCCCGTCAACCCCAAACGCCCCAGCGTCCTGGGCATCAAGGCCTACCCGGCCGTCAAAGACATCCCCGCCAAGGTCGACCTCGCCGTCATCGTCACACCCGCCCCCACCGTCCCCGACCTCATCGGCCAGTGCGTCGCCGCCGGCGTCAAGGCCGCCATCGTCATCTCCGCCGGCTTCAAAGAACTCGGCCCCCCCGGCGTCGAGCTCGAACGCCAGATCGCCGACCACGCCCGCCAGGGCCGCATGCGCATCATCGGCCCCAATTGCCTCGGCGTCATGAACCCCCTCACCGGCCTCAACGCCACCTTCGCCAAGGGCATGGCACGGCCCGGCAACGTCGCGTTCATCAGCCAAAGCGGCGCGCTGCTCACCGCCGTCCTCGACTGGAGCTTCGCCGAACTCGTCGGCTTCAGCGCCATCGTCTCCACCGGCTCGATGCTCGACGTCGGCTGGGGCGATTTGATCGACTACCTCGGCAACGACCCGCGCACGCAGAGCATCGTGATCTACATGGAATCCGTCGGCGACGCCCGCGCCTTCCTCTCCGCCGCACGCGAGGTCTCCCTCGCCAAGCCGATCATCGTCATCAAGGCCGGCCGCACCGAAGCCGCCGCCAAGGCCGCCGCCTCCCACACCGGCTCCCTGACCGGCTCCGATGAGGTCCTCAACGCCGCCTTCCGCCGCGTCGGCGTCCTGCGCGTCGATTCGATCGCCGAGGTCTTCGACATGGCCGAGGTCCTCTCCAAGCAACCCCGCCCCAAAGGCCCGCGCCTCACCATCCTCACCAACGCCGGCGGCCCCGGCGTCCTGGCGACCGACGCCCTCATCACCGCCGGCGGCGAACTCGCCACCCTCTCCCCCCAAACCGTCGAGCAGCTCAACGCCTCCCTCCCCCAACACTGGTCCCGCAACAACCCCGTCGACATCCTCGGCGATGCCGGCCCGCAGCGCTACGCCCAATCCCTCGAGATCACCGCCGCCGACCCCAACAGCGACGGCCTCCTGGTCATCCTCACCCCCCAGGACATGACCGACCCCACCCAAACCGCCGACGCCCTGAAAAAGTACGCGAAGATCGAGGGCAAACCCGTCCTCGCAAGCTGGATGGGCGGCCCCGACGTCCTCGCCGGCATCGACATCCTGAACCGCACCAACATCCCCACCTTCGCCTACCCCGACCGCGCCGCCAAAGCCTTCAACTACATGTGGCGCTACACCTACAACCTGAAAGGAATCTACGAAACCCCCACGCTCGACGACCCCGTAGGGTGGGCTCCGCCCACCGTTCTGCCCAACGCCTCGGAACTGATCGACCGTATCCGCGCCACCGGCCGAACCCTTCTCGACGAAGTCGAATCCAAAGCCCTCCTCGCCGCCTACGCCATCCCCACCACCCGCATGGAGATCGCCGCCGACCCCGCCGCCGCGCAAACCGCCGCCGCCGCCATCGGATTTCCCGTCGTCATGAAAATCCACTCCCGGACCATCACCCACAAGACCGACGTCGGCGGCGTAAAGCTCAACCTCAAGGACCCCACCGACATCACCAACGCCTTCAACGAAATCCGCGCCGCCGTCGAACAATCCGCAGGCCTCGATCACTTCCAGGGCGTCACCCTGCAGCCCATGATCCACCTCAAGGACGCCTACGAGCTGATCCTCGGCGCCTCCGCCGACCCCCAGTTCGGCCCCGTCCTCCTCTTCGGTTCCGGCGGCCAGCTCGGCGAGGTCTACAAGGACCGCGCCCTCGCCCTCCCGCCCCTCAACGCCACCCTCGCCCGCCGCATGATCGAGCAGACCAAGATCCACACCGCCCTTAAAGGCGTCCGAGGCCGCGCCCCCATCGACCTCGCCGCCTTGGAACAACTCCTGGTCCGCTTCGCCCGCCTCGTCGTCGAGCAAAGGTGGATCAAGGAGATCGACATCAACCCGCTCCTCGCCTCCCCCGAAGGCCTGATCGCCCTTGACGCCCGCGTCGTCCTCTACCCCGCCGATGTCGCCGAAGATCAAATCCCCAAGCTCGCCATCCGCCCCTATCCCCTGCAATACTGCACCCGATTCACCACCAAAAACGGCGGCGGCCAGGTCGAGATCCGCCCGATCCGCCCCGAGGATGAACCGCTCCTGGTCCTCTTCCACCAGACCCTCTCCGAGCGCAGCGTCCGCCTCCGCTACTTCTCCACCCTCAAGTTCGACCAGCGCGTCAGCCACGAGCGCCTCCAGCGCGTCTGCTTCAACGATTACGCCCGCGAGATGGCATTGGTCGTCGAACACCGCGACCCCCTCACCGGCGATCCCCAGATCATCGCCGTCGGCCGACTCTCCCGAATCCCCGGCCTGAACGAGGCCGAGTTCGCCATGCTCGTCAGCGACCTCTGGCAAAACCGCGGCCTGGGCACAAAGCTCCTCTCGATGATCCTCCAAATCGCCCGCGACGAAAAACTTGCCCGCGTCTCCGCCGACATCCTCCCCGAAAACCTCGACATGCAGCGTCTCTGCGCCAAACTCGGCTTCACCCTCCGCCGCGACGAGGAGGAAGGAACCGTCCAGGCCGCCATCGCCCTGTAAGCAACCCCCCGACGGCAACACCCCGCCCAACCCGCTATACTTCGTATCGTGGGCTCGCCTATTTTTGTAGGGTGGGCTCTGCCCACCATCCCGGAGTACGCCATGATCCGCCCAACAATTCTCCTCCTCCTCGTCACCCTCACCCCCCTCGCCCTCGCCGCCGAGCCGCCCAAGGCAACCCCAAAGCCCGACGCCAAGCCCGAGAAGAAGGACGAAAAGAAAAAACCCGAAAACTCCATCAACAAGATCACCCAAAAGGAAATCGACGCCATCGACTACGATGATGCCACCGAAGACACCGGCTTCATCACTCCCCTCGCCGCCGACCTCGACCGCCTCGATGATGATTCCAAGAAACGCCTGGACCAGTGGACCGCCAAGCTCAACGACTGGTCCGGCGCCAAGGAGGAAAACCTCCCCCAGCGCGTGAGAAACCTGATGCACGTCTGCGCCCTGGCCGACATGGTCCACAGCGAATTCGAGGGCGAGACCGCCTACGTCGTCTTCGACAAGTGCAAGAGCGAGATCGACAAGGACGTCCTGATCAAAGCCTGCGCCTGGATGGTCCTCAAACCCAACGAAGGCCGCGCGATCACAAGGGTCCCCGAACTAGGCTGGGATGACGAGAACGATGAAGAACCCCTGCGGGAACGAGCAAGCATGTACGCCAAAAAACTCCTTGGCCGCCTGGTAGGTAAACTCCCCAAAAAAGACTGACCCTCTTCGTAACACGGGCTTCCAGCCCGTGCCTTACCACCCTGTCTCACCTCATCCGCTCACTTCCTGAACTTGAGCACGAGCGCTCCGCCGCTGGCGTTTCAATTCCTCGAAGGCATAATGTGAACGTTTTCCTGATTGTTTCAAAAGATGGGAGGCCTTTCTTGCATGACGTAAATGTTGGTAGCCCCCGCGTCCCCCTCGTGCAGCGAAAATTTGGCGCGCTCGATTCCAGGCGAATGTTCATTGGCCTCTCGATTCTTGGCGTCGTTGCGGTCTTCTACTGGTTCGTCTTGCCCGCGATTCAGGCGCCGATCATCCCAAAAGCGCCTGGCGGCGCGACCGGACCGTGGACGCTTCGACCCATCGTGGCATTTCATTTCGGGGCCGTCGCCGTAATGACCGCCGTCACCGCTCCGTTTCTCATCCGGCCTCTGCGGAGGAGGTGGGATATCGAAGACGCTCGTCTGGGCACGCGATTCAATCCGCATCATGGACGGCCCGAGCGTCATTTCATGATGATGCTTAAGGGGTCATTGCTCATTGTCATTTATGGAGTCTCGCTGGTGTTCTACCTGCTGTCGTGGGAGACGGTCGGACCCGATGGCATTGAGCAGCGACTCCCCTGGGGAACGTTAAAACATCGTTTTCAGGATGTAGCGTCGCTCGAAATGGTGGACAGCCCGCGCAGCGACCCTTCGTACGTTATCACGCTTCAGAGCGGCCGCGCGATCAAGTTTGGCACGGAAAACGAAGGCACGACGCCTGACGAAGCTCGCGCGATCAGCTCGTTCGTCGCCCAGCGCTCCGGCCGAGCGTGGGTGCGTCGCGAGGCATCACCACGGCGCTAGTTTGGGTGGCATGATTAAGCGTCACTCGCTTGCCCGTGGTCTTCATCTTCCCGTCGCAATCCCTGCGAAAGCGAACGCCTATGGTACGCTTTTCACTCAAGGCCGGGGCATAGTCGAATCAGCCTCACACCCTAACCCCCGCCTCGCGCGCACAGCCGCGCACCACCCCCAACCCCAAATCCAAAAATAAAATCCCCGATTCCACCGCCCCATCCCCACTTTTCACGATTTGATGCGCAAACAGCGCCACAAACGCGCATCACGGCCCCATTAGTGGAGGGCTCAACATGCGCACCAACAACCCCGCCGCTTCCTCGTCTTGGCGTTTCCACCCTCGGCGTCCGGGGAGCTCTGGCGTTCATCCCGCCTTCCACACCCAAAGTGCGCCGGTGCAAAACGAACCCAAATCTCCACCGCTCTCCAATTTCAGATTTCAAATTGTCTTCCTCCCCATCGTCACCCCGCGCCACAAAAACCCACACGGCGCCACAACTTCACCCCAAACTGCAAAACGAAGCCATTCCAGCGCTCCAGAATGTTCCACAATGTTCCACCCCACCCGCTCTCGCATCGCTGCAAAACAAACCCATTTCGTCCACCCGCACGACGCAACATGTTCCCCCCATTCCCCCCCGTGTCTCCGTGCCTCAGTGGTGCCTCTCCCGCCCTCCCTCCTCTCTGCGCCTCAGCGGTGAACCTGTTTCTCCTCAAACGCCAGGTAAAACATCGCCGTCGCCGCCACGCAGATCGTCGCGGACCAGAAAAATGCCGTCTGCAGGCTCCAATGATGCGCCACCCGCCCCGCCCCCCAGGCGCCGATCACCTTCCCCAGTCCCGCGAACACCATTGTGTACAGCCCCTGCATCGAGTTGCGATAGCGATCCTCAGCCCGGGCATTCAAAAAGATCGGCGGGGCAACGTGAATGACCAGGACCGTCAGCCCATGCAAAAGCTGCACCCCGATCGCCACCGCCGGATGATCGAACGCCGCCAGCAGGTACATCCGAACCCCGATCGCCAGCGAGCCCAGGTACATCAGCCGCCGCAGCGTCAGCCGCTTCAGCAGCCACGCAAACCCCAGCATGAAGAAAATCTCCACCACGACGCCCACGTTGGCGATCATCCCCACGTAGCTCCGGTCGATGCCGGAGCGGTCCGTCAGGTGCAGCGGGTAAAACTGGTAGTAGGCCTGCGAGGCCATGTGGATCAAAAACATCGCCACGCAGAAGATCAGCACGTGCGGCTCGCCGATCGCCCGCAGCGCCGCAGCCGTCGGCAGGCCCTGTCGCGCCCGTTCGCGCGGCGGCGTGCGCGGCAGCAGCAGCGCGTTGACCGCCCCAGCCGCGCAAAAACCGGCGGCGCACCACAAAATCGGCGTAGTCGATTGCCCCGGCCGCAGCAGGAAGAGCAGCAGCAGCCCCGGCACGATGTACCCGATCGTCCCCCACACCCGCACGGTGTGGTAGGGCGTCTCCGCCAGCCCGGCCGCCCGTCGAAGCGATTGCGCGGCGAAGTGAATCCCATCCTGCAGCGGATAGACCGGCTGCAGCGCAAAGAGGTGCAGCGAGTAGAGCGCCAGGATCGCCCCAAAGCTCCACGCCTGTCCCAGCACGATGAGAAACCCGCCCGCCAGCGTGAACAGCCCCGCCATCAGGATCCGCGGCGCGATCGCCGCGTCGGCCAAAAACGTGATCAGGATCGGCGTGAAGATCACCCCCAGCGACGAGACCGCCCACACCTTGCCGATCTGCTCCTTGTCGAGCCCGCGCTCGGCCAGCAGCACCGAGAGGAACGGCACGATCGCCCCCAGCACGGCGAAGGAGAGGAAATATTGCGGCTTGGTCGAGTGCGGCGAGGCCGTCCGGGCGAGCGGCGGCGCGGACGGGTCAAGTTGCGACGGCTGGGCGGTCACGCGCGAGGCAGAGTATGGGCGTCCGCACCGCGAATGCAATCGGGCGCAAACCATCCCCCGCGCGTCGAGCCGGCGCGTTGGCGGCTTGCTCAAGTTGGCGATCGTCGGGCCGAATCAGACGTGGCGCAAAACCGGCGGCGCGAGGCGCTAGGCGGACTGCGTGGCGAGCTGCTGTTCCGGCAGGTCGATCTCGATCGCTTCGAGGATGCAGGAGGGATCCAGTCCCTGCCGGGCCTCGTCGCGATGCGTCTCGAGCATGAGCCGCAACGACGCGCGGAGCCGCTCGCGGCATTCGTCGAGGCTCCGGCCGTGCGTCAGCGCGCCGGGAACCTCCTCGACCCAGCCGACGAAGCCTGCGTTGTGATCGGGCTTGATGATCGTGTGGTATCGCTGCTTCATGCCCCGCATTGTGCGGCGCGCGCGGCGGAAGAGTCAATGAAAACTTTCATAATCTCGCGCGGCTCAGGCGCGCAAAACATATTCCCCAAAAATGAAATGGATGAGCCGCTGCGCAAGTTGTGCGCGTGCGACGGCGCGGCGCGGTGCCTACGGCTTCCACATCTTGAGCGCGTTCTGCCCGATCGCAGGATCGAGCGCGCGCTGCGGATTGTCGCAGAGGCGCACCGAGCCGTCGCCGTAGAGGACATTGACCCGCCCGCCGTGACGCGCGAACAGCAGGCTGCCCTTAAGCGTGTAAGGCTCCGCGAGCCAGTTGTCCACGATGTCGGCGACGGAGGTGGTGTAGTCCAGCGCGAAGATCTTCTCCACGTCGCCGTAGACGCCATCGACCGAGCCGTTCAAGCCGTAACTGGAGTCGGTGGAGAAGCCCGGCGTTCCAGTAGTGGGCGGGGCAGGCGTGCCCGACGCGGTGGAGGTAACAGCAGGGGTCGTGGTGACGGGAGCAGCCGGTGGCGGTTGATACACGTCGAGCCAGGGAATCCAGCCAGGAAACAGCCACGTCGTGCCGACGCGATACCTGCCCGTGCCTCCAAGATCGATCCCGATGACCGATGGCTGTCTTTCGAAATAGGCAGGCCAACGCAGATCAAAGGTGCAGTCGGAGTGTTTGGACATGACCGACAACGCGACGTAGCCCTGACCGGTGTCGGCAAGGCTCAGCGTGAGATCGGTGAAGTCCGCGGCATTTTGCGCGTCCTCAAAGCCAAGCAGGCCCCCGCCGACGCACGTTGCCAAATGCACGGTCGGGTACAGCACTGCCGTGTCGCTGAGGGAATGACAGAGCGGCCCGGGCTTGACGGGAATTTGGAACGCCACGCCATTCTTAGGATGGACCAGAACGTAAAGCCCATCCAGGTCCCAGTCCGCGGTGCCCGCCGCGCCGTGAACCTTCGTAGGAGGCTCGGGCGGTGTGACGGGGGTTGGGGCAGGCGGGGGCGTGGGGGTCTCGGAGACGCCGCTGGGGGATGCCGCAGGCGTAACCGGCTTAGCGCCGGCGGCGGCGTCCGTGCCGCCGATGATTCCGTCCGCGGGGCAGAGGTAAATGTCCATCGTTTGCAGGTAAGGCCTGAACTCCGTGCGCCAGCCGACCGCCGGGATGATCGGAATGATCCCGCCATTTTCGGAGTTGTCCTGCCGCCAGCTTTGGGCGGCCATGTAGACCTGGTGGAGTTGGCTGGCGCAGACGGCGGTGCGGGCCTGAGCGCGCGCCCGACCGACGACGGGAAGCACCAGGGCGAGGAGGAGCGCGAGGATGCCGATCACGACGATGATCTCAACGTAACTGAAGGCGGCGGGATGTTCGGCGCGGCGGTCGGTAGTTTTGGCGGTGGTCATGGAGGGCCAGCCTTTCGGAAGCGTTGCATGAAGTCATCGTGTGCGGGCTTCATTGCGGGGATCATTCTCTTGATGGAGGCCACGGTCGCTCGCCGGACGTCGGGGCGGTCGTCGATGTCGTATTGGAACTTCGCGCCGGTCATGCGGAAAACGCCGGTATATGCGCATTGGCGGACTAGGGCATCGGGATCGTCCATGGCGTCAACGAGTTCGCTGACGCCGTCCCAGGCACGGAGCCGCCCGATGGCGTTGGCAGCGGCGCGGCGGGCCTCGGGTGCGCCGTCGCTGCTGAGAATCTTGCGTAATTCGTTGACGTCGGCGGGCGTGCCAACGGCGCTCCAGGCCTGGGCGGCGCTGGTGCGGATGGCGGGGCGCTGGTCGTCGAAGGCAGGACGGATCGCGTCGCGCGCCACGGCGGGATCGACCTTGGCGGACTTCAGACTTGCCAGGAACGCCAGCGCTTCAATCGCGCGCGAGGCGATCAGCGGGTCAGGGTCGCGGGCGGCCGTCGTGAGCGCGGGGACATCGCGCTTGCGCTCCATCTTCGCGATCGGGGCTAGTTTGGGGTCGGCCTCCGCTGGGGTTGGGTCGCGCAGCAGCGTCCAGAGCGCGATCGCGCCCGCGCATGCGATCAGCGTAGTTCCACCTACGGCCTTTCGAGTCACGGAGAACCGCCACACGCGGTCACCTCTTTCTCGTGGGCAAACATGTCGATCAGATACAAATATCCAGGATGTGCGCGATCTAATTTACCCAACCGCTACAGATAGTAAAAGCAAAATCTGGAAGATTCGCCCTTATTTATTAAAACGAGCGAGCTCCATAAGTCTGGCAGTTCGGCGATCAGTTGAGGTTGAGGAACTCGCGGATGTTGGTGTCCCAGGCCTTTTGCGCGCGCGGGTCGGAGAGGTCCAGCCGCAGCTCATTGATGACCTTGGTCCCCATGCCGATGGCTTCGCGCCAGCAGGGGGCACAGGTGTTCTCGAAGACCAGCTTGCCGAAATCGCCGCGGAAAGGCTGCGCGGGGAGCTTGGCCGCGAGCTTGCCGCAGCGCTTGCAGAGGACCTGCCCTTCGCCGGCCGGCTGGGCGGCGGCGGGCGCGGCGGCCTTGATCTCGGGGATGGCCGCGCCCAGCGATTTGAGCAGATCGATCATCTCGTTGCGCGGCATGACGTCGCCCCGCGCGTCGGCGATCTTGACGCCATCGGTGAGCGCGGCGACGGCCTCGCCGGGCTTATTTTCGCTGATCAGGCACTGGCCGATGAGCTGGTAGGCCTTGGAAAGGTTGGGATTGATCGCGATGGCGCGGCGGAAGGATTCCACAGCCTGCGGGAACTGCTGGCCCTCCATCAGCGCCCGGCCCAGCGAGAAGTGGCCCAACTCATTCTGCGGATCAGCGTCGGCCATTTTCTGAAAGCGTTCGATGCGGTCGGTGAGTTCGGACATGGGATTTCCTTGGTGTCGGCGACGATGGTGGGCGGAGCCCACCCTACGGGAGCGAAGCGGTGTGATAAATCACACCCTACGAGGGGCATTATAGGGAGATCAGGGGCGGGTTGCGACAGCGGCGAAGACTCGGTGGGGGACGTCGAAGTCTCTCGGCCAGGATTGGAGCATGTTTTCGTGGGCGACTTCGAATCGTTGGAGTTCGATGGCCGACAGCGTGGGCGCGACGGCGCTGCAGGTTCGAATGACGCCTTGCCAGGTTTGGCGGGTGTAAGAGATCTCGGTGTCGAAGGTGAAGCTTTCAATTTCTTTGAAGCCGTGGGATTGCAGGTCTTTGAGGGCTTGGCCGTTGATGCCGACCGCGCCGGCGTGACGCCAGTTGGGGCGAAATTGCAGGATGAGCTGCTCGCTGGCGGCGGCGACGTTGCCTTGGATCGGGAGGTAGGTTTGATAGACGATGGCGATTCGCCCGGCGGGTTTGAGGATGCGGTAGATCTCGCGGGGGGCGAGTTCGCGATCGAACCAGTGCCAGCATTGGCCTGCGGTGACGGCGTCGAAGGTGGTATCCGCGAACGGCAGAAATTCGGCGCGGGCGAGGACGGGGCGTTGGCTGGGGGATTGCTGGAGAAGCCGCGGGCTCGGGTCGCATTCCGTGAGGGTTGCGCCGCGGCGCGCGAGGCCTTGGCCCAGCAGGCCGGTGCCAGCGCCGACATCGAGGATGGTTTGGTTGGGACGGCCGATGCCCAGATGGGCGAGGCGGTCGAAGAGTCGGGGATCGAAGGGTGGGCGATGGGCGGCGTAGTCGGCGGCGGCTGGGCTGAAATCCATGGGGCAGAATTATGGGTTGGGATGCTGCGCGAGGTCGCGCGCGGTGCCGAGGTATTCCAGGGCGTCGGGCTGGCCATCCTTGCCGCGGTCGTAGCGATAGATGGCGCGGTCCGGGGCGCGGGCGGCGTAGTAGCGGTAAAGCTCGACGTTGCGCGGGCCCAGGTCGTGGGCGCGGATCACGCGGGCGTCATCGGGCCAGGCGGTGGTGATGTTGTAGACGGGCTCGCAGTGGACGTCGGATTTCTCGGGGTCGAAATGGAAGAGGACGATCGAGGGTTTGCCAGCGAGCGGTTTGAGGGCGGCGTCGTAGGCGCGCATGGTGGCGGCGGTGGCCCACATATCGGGGTCGGGGTTGCGGCGGAGCTGGGGAAGGGCGGTGAGCGTCAGGGCGATGATGCACAACGCGCCTGCGATGCGAAGCGGCGTGGCGGTCGAGCCCAAAGCCCGCGTGAGCCGATCGCCGCCGGCGAGGACGAGGAGGAAGATCGCGGGGAGGGCGACGACCGCGTAGTGGTCGAGGAAGAAGGGGTAGAACGCGTAGACGCCGAAGAATCCGAGGAGGAAGGCAACGGCGACCCAGCGGCGGTTGATGCTCAGCGCGATCAGGCCGATCGGCGCGAGGATGATCAGCAGCGGGTTGGGGAGCGAATCTTCAAAGGCGGGCGCGAGGCGTTCGTTGAGCAGGCGACGGACAGCGCCGCTGGCGAGGAAGAGGCGGTATTGGACGGCGGAGAAGGTCTTGAGGAATTTGGCCTTCTGCGGCTGGTCGGGCCACTCGTCAAACTTGGCGATGGCTGCGGCATTGGGACGGATCGTGTCGTAGGGGTCGTTGTGGGCGGAGTAATAGGCCCAGGGGAGCTTGGTGAACTGGCCGGTGAGGCCTCTGTCGTAGACGAGCTGAAGGAGGAGGAACGGGGCGAGCGCGGCAAAGGCGACGGCAATCGTGGTGAGCCACTGCTGGCGCGAGGCGCGGCGGAGATCCCAGAGAATCGCGAGGGCGAGCGGCGCAGCCATCGCGACGGCATCGACTGGCCGAGTAATCGCGCCAAGTCCGATGGCGGCGGCGATCAGCGCCATCCAGCGCGGCGAGCGGGCGCGACGCCAATTCAGGAAGGCCCAAAGGGCAAGGAGCACGAGGAAAAGCATCGGGGCCTGCGAGAGCGTCTGCATTGCAACGCGGCGGAAGACGGGCACGGCCAGCAGCATGATCGCACCGAGCAGCCCGGCGAGGCCGTCGATGAATTGCGTTAATACCAGATACAGCAATGCGACGGACGCGGCCGAGAGGAGCAGCGGCGTGACCCAGCCGGGCATGCCGACGGCGGCGGCGGGGGCGTAAAGCAGCGCGGTGCCGGGACTGTATTTTACGGCGTAGACGTGGTCGGTCAGAAGGTGGAAGGAGTCGAAAAAATCGGCCAGTTCGTGGTGCGGCATCCAGAGGTGCCCGCTGGCGATCATGCGGGCCTGGAGCTGGTAGCAGTACTCATCGTGGATGACCGGGCCGACCTGGCCCTGCTGGGAGGTGGCGGTGTGATAGAGGTAGAGAGCGGAGAGAAGCGCGAGGAGAAGCGCGGTAATTCGGCGAGCTTTGGCGGAGGGATTGGCCAGGCGATCGGCGGCGGCGACGAGGGCGTTGCGGGTCGGCTCCAGCACCAGCAAGCCAATGGAGAGGATCGCGGTGGCCAGGAGCGCCCAGAGCTGCCGCCGTTCCCCCCACGCTGATTCGGCCGAATCTCGTTCGACGCGGCCGGCGATGACGACGAGCCAGCATTGCACGCCGACGATCAGGAGGAGCAGCGTGACGAACTGGCGCATCGACGGGCGGAGCCGCGGGCGATCGCCGGCGAGGCTGGACGGGTTGAGTGCGACGTCGGTCATCGCCGTTTGAGCCCCAGGACGCTCATGAAGAAACTGGAAAGGATGGTTTCAAAGCCCAGCGCGGTGAGGGTTGCGCCGGGGACGACGACGCGCATCGTGCGCGGGTAGGGGAGGTCCCCGAACCCGACGCCCCACCAGTAGATGACCGCCGAGAGCATCAGGGCGACGCCGGCGATGAACATGAACGCCCCGGCCAGCAGGCCGCGCTCGAGGGTGAAAATTTTAAAGAGGCGCGTCATGCGCGGCGTCTCGGGCATCAGCTTCTCAGCCAGCGCAAACGTCTTGGTGAAGACGGCGAAGACGATCGATTGGAAACCGCAGAGAATCGCGACGCTGGCGAAGATCAGCGTGTGGGCGTCGAAAACGACGTTGCGGATGTGCAGGCCGGGCATCGCGACGGCGTAACCGAGCAGGCCGAGGAAGATCAGGGCGAAGCCGGGGATCAAGAAGAGCCAGCGCGGGCTGTAAAGCAGGAAGAATCGCAGGGTTCGCCAGCCGTCGCGAAACGTCTTGAGGTGGGGCTTGTGCGCCTTGCGTCCGTCGGGATGGAGGGTGATCGGGACCTCGGCGATCCGCTCGCCGTAGAGGCTGGCCTTGATGATCATCTCGGTGGCGAACTCCATGCCGGTGCATCGCTGATCGAGGCGCTGGTAGAGTTCTTTGGTGAAGCCGCGCAGGCCGCAGTAGATGTCGTGGATGGGCGCGTTGAACCACGATCGCGCCATCATGGAGAACATGGGGTTGCCGAGCCAGCGGTGGAGGAAGGGCATGGCGCCGGGCATGACGGTGCCGCCGCCGGATTCGAGGCGGCAGCCTTGGACGAGGGCGTACCCTTCGCGGAGCTTGGCAACGATGCGAGGGACCTCGCCGAAATCGTAGGAATCGTCGGCGTCGCCCATGATGACGTAGCGGCCCTTGGCAGCGGCTATTCCGCCCATCAACGCGTTGCCGTAGCCGCGGAACTTGACCGGAACGACGCGAGCGCCGGCGCGGACGGCGATCTCCTGCGAGCCGTCGGTACTGCCGTTGTCGGCGATGACGACCTCGCCGTCGATGTTGGCGGAGGCGAAGGCGGCCAGGGCCTTCTTAATACACGTCTCAAGCGTGTCGGCCTCGTTAAGGCAGGGCATGACGACGGAGACTTCCGGCGCGGCGGGTTCGAGGGTCGGCGGGGCGATGATGGGGTCGACCTGCGTCAAAGCCGGTTCACCGTACCGCAGGCGAGCGGGTTGATCCAGAGTGGGGGTGAGGGTTGGCACATGAGATTATCGGCAGGCCGATCGATTTGGTTTGCTGCCGCCCGATCAACGCCCCGCAACATCGGATCGTCCATCCGGGTACTCCTGACAGGCACAATTATCGGTCCCTCACACGCAGGAGTCCTGATGCTTCGAGGCATTTCGAATTGGGTCGTTGTCACGCTCGCACTTATTACCGCAATTCCGGCGTTTGCGGCCGATCGGGATGTTTTGGACTTTGCAGCCCAGAAAAATGCGCCGGCGGGGACCAAGCGGATCGTGTTCATCGCGGATAAGGGCACGCACGGCGGGCGGGGCAACCACGAATTCCAGGCCGGCATGCTCTACATGGCCCGGCGGATCAACGCGCTGTTTCCCAACGCCTACGCCGTCGTCTACACCAGCGATAAGTGGCCCAAAGATTTGTCGAACGCGGACTCGATCATCGTCGGCCTGAACCACGGTGGGAAGGCGGCGGAGGATCCGCAGATCAAGGCGGCCGTGGAACGCGGGGCGGGGTTCATGGCCATTCACTTTGGCGTGGAGGTGAACAAGGGCAAGCAGGGCGACAATTACCTCAACTGGATGGGCGGGTATTTTGAGACGTTCTATTCCGTCAACCCGACTTGGAAGGCGAACATCAACATCATCGGCAAGCACCCGACGGCCAACGGGGTCAAGCCGTTTGAGGTGAGCGATGAGTGGTATTACCACATGCGATTTCGCGAGAACATGGAGGGCGTGACGCCGATTTTGTCGGCGATTCCGCCTGTGAATACGGTGCATTACAAGGAGGGGGGCAAGGCGACTGATCGCGGGGGGAACGCGGAGGTGCTGAAATCGGTGGAGGCCAAGGAGCCGCAGGCGCTGGCGTGGGCTTACATGCGTAAAGATGGCGGGCGCGGGTTTGGGTTTACGGGGTATCACAACTACGTGAACCTGGCCAACGACGATTTCCGCAAGACGCTGTTGAACGGGGCGGCGTGGGTGAGCGGGCTGGAGGTGCCGGAGACGGGGATCCCATCGACGACGCCGACGAAGGAGGAGATGGAGGCGTTGTTGGATGAGGCGCATCCGGCGGCGCCGAAGAAATAGTGGGCCGTGGTCGGTGGGCAGTGGGCAGTAAATCAATTTCGACGAGGAGAACGGATGTCTTTTCGATTTTTGGGTGCTGTTGTTCTCGGACTGTCGCTTTGCGGGAATGTTTTGGCGGCGGGCAAGCCGGCGGTTTACCTTTGGTATGAGCCGGAGTGGTTCGAGGGGGTGAAGGGGTCCTTCGGATATTGGTCGGGGACCAAATCGGCGCCGACGGGGTCTTGGGGGATCGCTGGGCCGGGGATCAGCGCGGAATGGACTCAGGGGGGTGAGTCGGAGTGGAACTCGATGGGGGCTTCGGCGGAGGAGACCAACGCCTCGGTGCAGCGGGACCTGATCGTGCCGCGGGCAGGGAAATATAAGGTTTGGGTGCGCTACTACGATCACCGGAACAAGACCGAGCCATTTAAGGTGGAGGTTCGGCAAGGGAAGAAGGCGGTGATTGCGGGCGAGTTGGGCGTTACGCCGGTCGTGCCGCCGAATGATGAGTATCAGCTTTACTGGGGATTTTCGTTCGGATGGGGCGTGGTTGAGGGGACGCTGGAACAGGGACCGGCGCAGTTGGCGCTGATCATCGATAAGGCGGGCGAGGCGTTTCGGCAGGTCGATGCGGTTTTGATCACCGATGACCTGGATTACGTGCCCAACGGGCGCGAGAAGCCGGCGTTCAATTTCCTGTCGAGCTTTGGGCTGCGCCCGAAGGATGGGGCGGCCTGGCGCGGGTCGCCTAAGGATCTGGCGCTGGCTGCGGATGCGAAGCGCATGGCCGTCGCGGGGCGCGAGTTCACGATGTGGACGGGGATTTCGCCGGATCGGAAATGGTGGGACAAGCAGGACGTGGACAAGTTGGGGCTGTACGACGTCTTCTTCGAGTTTTCGCCGCCGTACGACATCGTCAAGCAGTTTCACGAGCAGTTTGCGGGGCAGAAGGATATCCCGGTGATGTCGTGGCCGAAGTTGCTGCCGGGATTTCACCTGGGTGCGACGCCGGATTTATCGCCCGATACGCCGCTGCGGAAGTGGCTGGAGCGTACCAAGACGCCATTCTACATCATGACCAATTACGCGACGGGGAGTTACACAGAGAAGAACGGGCCGCCGACGTATGCGGCACTCACCGGGCCGCTGGCGGAGCAGTTTCTGGGTTACATTCACGGCGAGGCGATCGGCGCGGCGGGGGTGAGCCATTGGCCGCCGCCGGCGACGGGATCGCGGCGGAAGCTCATTGACGACTTCGGCCAGCAGATGTTGTCGCAGCAGGCGGCGGCGTGGTCCAAGGTGTACAAGACGCCGGTGCCGCCGGAGCATTGGGCCAAGGGGATCCCGTGCCTGTCCTGCCAGAGCATTTCGCTGGCGCACCTCTTTCACGAGATCGGTGCGAAGGTCGTGGGATATGAGGAGGATGCGACCAACGTCCACATCCCGATGCGGATCGCGTTTGAGCGCGGGGCGGCGCGGCAATATGGCGGCGGATGGATCAACTACGCCAGCGGCAACTTCGGCGACGCCTGCAATTACTTCACGCAGCAGCACATGAACCGCGGCGCGGGCTCGTGGTTCCACAGCAAGTACGCCATCACCGACGGCGTCAGCATCGCGTGGTACCGCAAGATGTACTACCTCAACTACCTCGGCGGGGCGTCGGCCATCTACTGGGAGCAGAGCCTGGCGAACCAGTGGATTTTGCCGGGGCCGGGGAAACACCCGATCGACCTGTCGCCCTATGGGCGGGCGACGCAGGAATTTCAGGCGTTCGTGGATCGGCTCCCCGATCGCGGCGAGCCGTATACGCCCGTCGGCGTGCTGCTGAGCTATGGGCATGGGTACGAGCGGGTGAACAACTATTGCAAGATGCTGGACAACTTCCGCGAGGACAAATACGACCTGGAATTGCGGGAGCTCTTTAACGTTTTCTGGCACCCGATCACGACGCTGGAAGGCCAGCCGGCTGCGCCGGACGTGCAGAGCATGCCCAGCGGACAGTATGGGAACATCTTTGACGTGGTGGTCGATCGGCCGAGCCGGGCGAAGGCGATTTTCAATTACCCGCTGCTCTGGGCGGCGGGGGACGTGGACGTGACGACGCCGGAGTGGCAGCCGCTGCTGAAGGATTACCTGAGCCGCGGCGGAACGCTGGTGATCAACGTGGAGGCGGCGCGGAAGCTGCCGGCCGAGCTGCTGGGCGTGAAACTGAGCGGCAAGCGCGAGCTGGCTGAGACCTGGGCGCCCGATTCGGGCGTGGCGCAGGCGGCGACGCCGTTTGAGTATGAGACGGTGGAGCTGGCGGGCGCGACGGCGCTGGCGACGGCTGGCGCGAACAACAAGCCGCTGATCACGCGAAACGCGGTCGGCGCGGGGGCGGTCATCGTGACGCTGGTTCCGCAGATGCTCGGCCAGGACGAGCGGGCGCACCCATCGCTCCCGTACCTGATGAACGGTCTGACCGAGAAGCTGCTGCCGGTGACGGTCACGACGGCAGATGGCCAGACGCCGGCCGGCAAGGTGATGCATCAGGTCAATAAGACCAGGGATGGCTGGCTGGTAATGCTGACGAACAACAACGGCATCGACAAGACCCAGCACGGCATCGCGCGGGTGGATCGCAAGGCGTACGTGGATATCGTGGTCCAGGTCCCGCCCAGGACGAAATCGGCGAAGGAATACACGCAGCCGAGGGACCTGCCGATCGCGGATGGGAAGGTCGCGGTGCGGGTGCATCCGGGGGATGTGCAGGTGGTTTATCTGGTGACGGAATAGAGCGCCGTACGTGTCGTGGCGTCTGCTCTTAACCTCATTTTCATGGCGCTATCGCCATTGGTACCGTTTTTCGGTGTCGAGAGAGTGACGTTCATTGTCACTTCAATGGCGCTCCCTGTCATTTCAGAGGGGCTCACGACAGGCAGAGCGGCGCTGACGCGTGGGAGAGTGGCGCTCACCGCCTTTTCAGGTTCTGCCATGACAGGGAGCGCCTCTCGCACTGCAATGAGCGCCGCTGAAATGACGGCGAACCACTCTCTCTCTGCAAGCAAATCCGCTCCGTCGGGTTCGAACGGCAAACGGGAGGCGATGAGGGTGGTTGCGCTGACTGGCAAAGCCAATCAGTCCTGAACGAGAGCGGTCTTCAATTCCTAAACCGTAATTGACCGCGAAAGCGCAATGACGCGAAGGGGAAAGTCGGCCGGTCGAAATAGGCAGCGCGATGGTCACATTACGCGGTATGATGAGACCATGCGAACGATCGCACTAACGATGTTTCCGCTCCTCTGGTTTGGCATCGGCGCGTGCGATCGTCCTTCTAGCAGAGTCTCACCGACTGGGCCTTCGGCAACGGCCGCGTCGAGATCGACCAGCACGCAGAGTAGCACTTCCAAACAGTCGACCGTGCCCTTAACCTCGTCGCTGGAATTGGAACTGAAGGTTACCGCATTGCGATATATGTTCGAACGCCTGAGTTCTCCGCATTCATTCTACTCGGCGTACGTGATGAGAGATGCAGTTCAGAGTGATGCGTTGGTTCGAGCTTTCCCGGATCACCTGCCGACTGTATCCAATCAGGTAGAAGTCGAAAATAGAAAAGGAGCGGTCGTAAACAAGGCCACTGGAAAGCCCGTCATGATTTGGACGGCCAAAGTTTCCATCGCGACGTCCGATACCGCCAGCGTTGACGTGACGTGGTACAGCGGATGGCTTGCTGCTGCGGGGTACACCCTTCAGTTACGCCGAACCGATAAGGGCTGGACGGTTGTGTCAGAGGCAATGAATTTCATTTCCTGAAAGCTGTTTCGATATTTTAGTCGCCGAAATTTACTTTGATGATGAGCACGGCGATCGCGCCAGTCGTGAGGATCGCGGCGGCGACGATGAAGAGGAATCCCCAGAGGTCGAGGTCGAAGCGGTCGTCGAGGTATTGGACGAATCGGCTGGGGATTCGCGTGGGGCGCGCGTAGTCGAGCGTGCGTTTATTCATTCTGATTATTGCATCGCTCGGGTTACTCGCCCATCGTCTCGCGGGTCGTGACTAATTGCAGTAGCGACGATGCGGGATCCGTCGGCGTCTTCGCGGCCGCGGCGTCGCTGCCTAGGAAGGCTTTGAGGTCGTTCAACGTCGTGGCCGGGAGCTTGGCGCGTTCGGCGTCTCTTGCGGCGATGCAGACGCCGACCACCTTGCCGTTGGCGATGACCGGGGCGCCGGCCAGGCGCGGGTGGACGTTCAGCGAGATCGTCCAGCCGTCCTTGGGGGCCGGCGCGGTGCCGGGGATGGTTTGGGCGGCGGGGCTGAAGAGGTCAACCGTGGGGAAGCTGGCGCAGGTGACCGGGCCGCCGGTGAAAGTGTCGCCCAGGATCAGGCCGCGGAGCTTGCGGTCGCCACTGATTCGGAGCAGGGCCAGGCCGGATTTTTCATCGCGGCGGACGAGCTCGGCGGGGATGCTCTGGCCGTCGGTGGCCTGGAGTTGCAGCGTCGCGCCGTCCTCGATGATCGTGGCGCTGGTCACGACCAGATCGGCGGCCACGGGAAACGCAGCGGCGTACTGCGTGATCCGCACCTTGCGCGGCGCGGTCGGCTTGGGCGGCTCAAGGGCGATCGGGGGCGGGGCGGTCTTGGTTTCGGCGGCGGGGCCTTTAGAGGTCGTGCCGGTGCCGGTCGTGCCCGTGCCGGTCGTGGTGCCGGTCTCGGGCGCGCCGGTGGTGCGGATGCGGACGCGGGGCTTGGGCATCGTGTCGGCGCTGGCGACAGTGACGGCCGGCTGCGACAGCGGCGGGGCGGTCAGGCTATCCATCGTGACCATCAGGATCTCGGTGGGGAAACGGGGCGTGTTGAGGCTTGCGGTCACCGCATCATATTTGGCGGCGGCCTGTTCGAGGCGCTCCTTGGCGGCGTCGTAATTGTACTGGGCCTCGACGAGGTAGAAGTTGTTCGGCAGCTCGCCGCGGGTGACGAGGAATTTCTGGTGGTTGAGCTCCTTCTCGGCGGCATCGAAGCGATCCTGGGCGGTGCCGATGTTGTCCATCAGCGAGTCGAGCTGCTTCTGCTGGGCGGCCATCGCGGCGAGCTTGGCCTCGGCCTCGGCGGCGGGATACCACCCCGAGCCAAACCGCTTGAACCCCGGCCGGGCCGCTTCGATGCGGCCGTTGGCGATCACGTAAAACGATGTGCATTCGCTGAAGAAGCGGTTCTTCCGTTCGGCGCCGGTCGCGGCGCTGAGCGCGGTGCCCAGGGCGTTGAGGATCGGCTCATCCGGATCCTTGGGGTGGGCAGCGAGGTAATCCTTGCAAAGCTTGGCGGCGCGCATGTGGGCGCGGACGGACATCTGCGCCGCCGCCGCGTTGAGCACCAGCGCGCGGTCGGGCGCGGTGGTGAAGCTCAAGGCCTTGTCGAAGGTGATGGCGGCCTTGGCGATCTCCTTGGCGGCGACCTGGCAGATGCCCAGGCCATGCCAGGCCTGAACATTTTTCGGGTCGAGGACCAGGGCGTCCTGGAAGCTGGTTCGGGCCGGACCATACTGACCACCGGCCAGCGCATCGGTCGCCTGCTGGAGCAGCGGTTCGAGCGACGCCTTGGATTTCGCGGCCGCAGCGCCGGCAGGGGGCTTGGGCGTGGCGGGGGGCGTTTGCGCGACGACGGTGCCAATGGCGCAGGCGACGATCAGCCAGCCCATTGCCTTTTTAGAAATTTCCATGACCAACTCCCGATGCGAAGTGCTTCCGCGAGACGCCGCGCCCGGACAACGGACGGCCCGCCCTGCTTGGTTACCCGTCACACCATCGTGCGGGTTTTCCGACACTATAGACGCACGAAGGCCAAAAGAGTTGCGGTAAACGGAATAAAAATGTTAGCGGAGGCTATGTAAAGCGGATGTAACGGGTTCGGTTGAATCGAATGGTGTCTGGAAGAATCCGGGTCGTCGCCTGAAGCTCCGAACCCGGCGTAACTTAGACGCACCGAATTTCCTTGCCTACCCCGGACCCCGCCGGTATCGTCATACATGGAGAACGCGCCATGTCCTCTCCGAAAATGAACCTTACGCACCCTTGCGCACACTTCACCCGCCGCCAGGTCATCCAGGCCGGCGCGATCGGCCTGATGGGGCTGGGCATGAATCACCTCTCGGCGATCCGCGCGCTGGCCGCACCCGCCGCCCGACCCGCCACCGCCTCGGCCAAATCCGTCATCTACATCTTTCTCTCCGGCGGGCTCGCGCAGCATGAAAGCTTCGACATGAAGCCCGATGCCCCGCTGGAGATTCGCGGCGAGTTCAAGCCGATCTCCACCGCAACCCCCGGCATCCAGATCTGCGAGCACCTGCCGCTGCTGGCCCAGCGCTCCGAAAAATGGGCGCTGGTCCGCTCGCTGACGCACGCCCACAACGAGCATTCCAACGGCCACCACATCATGCTGACCGGCCGCAGCGAGATGCCGCCGGGCTTCGACCCCAACAAGCCCAAATCCACCGATTGGCCCAGCATTGCCTCGCAGGTCAGCAGCCTGCTTCCGCCGCATAACAACCTCCCGCCCGCGCTGGTGCTGCCGGACAAGATCGTCCACAATTCCGGCCGCACCATCCCCGGGCAATTTGGCGGCATGATGGGCGCCAAGGCTGACCCGTGGTTCCTGGAAATGTCGCCGTACCACAGCAAGTCGTACGGCGCTTATCCGAAATACCTGTTCCACTTCGAGACCGGCTCGGTCGTCGATCCGGGGTTGCGCTTCCAGGCCCCGCACCTTTCGCTGCCGCAGGGGCTCAGCCTCGACCGCGTGATGAACCGTATCGGCCTGCGCGGGCAGATCGAGCGGCAGGCGGCTGCTTATGACAAGCTCGCCGGGGATGAACAATTCGACCGCTACCGCGAGGCCGCCATCTCGCTGCTGGCGAATTCCGAAGTTCACGATGCCTTCAGCCTCGAAAAGGCGGACCCAAAATTGCTCGACCGCTACGGCCGCAATAGCTTCGGCTGGAGCCTGCTGATGGCGCGCCGTCTCATCGCCACCGGCGTGCGCCTGGTGCAGGTGAACCTCGGGAACAACGAATCCTGGGACACGCATCAAAACGCCTGGCCGACGCTGCGCGAGTACCTGCTGCCGCCGATGGACCAGGCCGTCAGCGCGCTGCTGGATGACCTCGAATCCACCGGCGAGCTTGGGCAAACGCTGATCGTGATGGGGAGCGAATTCGGGCGCACGCCGCAGATCAAATCGCTCAAGAAGGGCACCGGCGCGGGGCGCGATCACTGGGGCGCGTGTCAGTCGCTGCTGCTGGCGGGCGGCGGCGTCAAGGGCGGCCGGGTCATCGGCGAGAGCGACAAGATCGGCGCTTTTCCGAAGAGCAGCCCGCAAACCCCCGAAAACCTGGCGGCGACGATCTACGACGCCCTGGGATTGTCCAAGGACCTCACGTGGCCCGATTTCAGCGGCCGGCCGCATCACCTGTATAACGGGGATCCGATCAAGGGGTTGATGTGACCGGCGACGACGCGCGCCGGTACGTCGTGATCCTTGAAGATGACCCCTCCCGCATCAACGCGATGCGACCGGTGCTTCGGTCGCTCCTGCCCGATGCCGAGCTTGTGGCCTTCGATAACTCGCCCGACGCGATCGAGTTTCTGACCGGTTCCTGCGCGAGGATCATCCTCATCTCGCTGGATCACGATCTGGGTTCATCCCGCCTGCGCGATGACCAACCCTTCGACCCCGGCGACGGCCGTGATGTCGCCGCGTTTCTTGTGGGCCGGCCGCCCGCCTGTCCCGTCATCGTTCATAGCTCGAATTATCAAATGGCGCCGGTGATGATCGAAATGTTGAGAGAATCAGGCTGGCCCGCGACGATCGTGACGCCGCATTCTCAGCTCGCCCTTGGCTGGGTCGAGACCGAATGGCGCAATGAGATCGAATGGTTGATCGCGAATGGTCGAATTAAGAGCGTAGGCGGAGGCCGGAACTCTTGAGTTGGCACGCAAGATGATTCCATCACCGGGTGCCATGCTCACACGAGCCGTCAGTTGATTCCAGCTTACGCCAATCGCGCATCGGCTCGGGTGAGCATGTCTTGGCGCGCGAGGACGAAGACATGCTCACGCCCGCGTTGGGCCGCCGAGCGCAGCGAGCGCGGTTTGGCGCGGGCGTGAGCATGGCACCCAGCGGGCCATTTTTACTCAACGTCGCGGTGAAAGCCGACGTAACATCCCCGGGAGAAGCCCGGCAGATGTTTCGCCTTCAAATCCTCATTTTCGCGATCCTGACCGCCTTGGTCGCGCCCTTGCGCGCGACGGAGCCGGCGGTCTCCGCGCAGGGGGCGGATTTTTTTGAGAAAAATGTTCGGCCGATATTGGTCGAGGCTTGTTACCAGTGCCATTCCGCCAAGGCCGAGAAGCTCAAGGGCGGGCTTTTCTTGGATTCGCGGGCGGGAGTGTTGAAGGGCGGCAAGACCGGGCCGGCGATTATCCCGGGCAAGCCCAATGAGTCCCTGCTGATCAAGGCCGTGCGTTACGCGGATGAAGACACGCAGATGCCGCCCAAGAAACCCTTGAGCAAGGCTCAGGTCGCGGCCTTAGAAACGTGGGTGGTCATGGGTGCGCCCGATCCGCGCGGGGAGGCACCGGCGGTGGCCAGCGCGCCGCTGACCGTGTTGTCGCTGGCGGATTCGAAAAACTTCTGGTCGTTCAAGCGGCCCGTCCTGCCGGCGACCCCGGCGGTGACGGGGGATTGGGCGAAGTCTCCCATCGATGCGTTCATTCTCAGTAAACTCAACGAAGCGGGGCTGTCACCCGCGCCGATCGCCGACAAGCGGACGCTGATCCGCCGGGCGACGTTTGATTTGACCGGGCTGCCGCCCACGGCGGAAGAAGTCGCGGCGTTTGAGGCCGATACGTCGGCGTCGGCATTCGAAAAGGTGCTCGATCGCCTGCTCGCCTCGCCAACCTATGGCCAGCGCTGGGCGCGGCATTGGCTGGACGTAGCGCGATATGCGGATACCAAGGGCTACGTCTTTCAGGAAGAACGGCGGTATCCGTTTGCGTACACCTATCGCGATTGGGTGGTCAACGCGCTGAATGATGATCTGCCGTACGACCAATTCCTGACCTATCAGATCGCAGCCGATCGAGTGGAGGTTTCAGAAAGCACCGGAGCGAAAATCGGGACGGGGACGATTTCCTCCTCTTCCCTGAACCCTGAACCCCGACCCCTGAACCCTCATCTCGCCGCGATGGGCTTCCTGACGCTCGGCCGGCGTTTCCTCAATAGCCAGCCCGACATCATCGACGATCGTATCGACACCCTGACCCGCGGCACGATGGGATTGACCGTGGCGTGCGCGCGGTGTCACGATCACAAATTCGACCCGATCCCCACGGCGGATTATTACAGCTTGTACGGCGTATTCGCCTCCAGCGTCGAGCCAATGGGGCCTGACTTGCCCTTGCTCGCATCGGATCATTCGCCGCAGGGCGTGGAATACGAGAAGGAACTGGCGGCGCGCGAGTCAGCCATCGCCACGATGCGGCAATCGCTGTGGGAGAAGCTGGTCGGACCGCTGAAGACGCCGGCCAGCATCGAGGCGTACCTGACGGCGGTCTACAAGGCGCGGGGCGCCAGCGACATGGCGGTGAGCAAGATCGTCGATGACGCCAAGCTGAATAAGGCGGTGTTTCGGCGGTGGAACACGTATCTGAATCAATCAGCGGGGGGCGTGCAGATCCTCGCTCCGTGGCGAACGTTGAAAGCGGTGAATGATCCGGCGGCGGCGGAGACGATCAAGAAATTGGCGGCGTCTCTGGCGGAGATCTCGAATCTGAAATCCGAGATTGCAAATGGATCGACGTTCCCGACCAACATCCCGCTCGCACAAGTTGAGACGATCTTCAACCGCGACGACAAGAACAAGCTTGATGAGCTGAAGAAGAAGCGCGATGCGCTGATGGCCACGCACCCCGGCGCGCCCGCCCGGGCGATGGTCCTGACGGACGCGGTCACGCCGGTGAACCCCGTGATCTTCAAACGCGGCAACGCGGCCATGCCGGGTGCGCCGGTGCCGCGGCAGTTTCTCGCGGCCGTCGCGGGTGAGACCCGGCAGCCGTTCAAGGACGGCTCGGGCCGGCTTGAGCTTGCTCGCGCCATCGCGTCGAGGGACAACCCGTTCACGGCGCGAGTGTTCGTGAACCGTGTCTGGCTGCAGCACTTTGGCGCGGGCCTCGTTCGGACGCCCAGCGATTTCGGCGTCCGCGGCGAGCGGCCCACCCATCCGGAGTTGCTCGATTACCTCGCCATCAACTTCATGGACAGCGGCTGGAGCATTAAGAAGCTTCACAAGACGATCATGCTCTCAGCCGCCTGGCAGCAGGGGAGCCTGGCATCCGACAAAGCGAGGCAAATCGATTCGGAAAACCGGCTGCTCTCGCATCAGAATCGGCAACGGTTGGATTTCGAAGCTTTGCGCGATTCGCTGCTGTTCGCGGGCGGGCAGCTCGATTTGGCCATCGGCGGCAAGCCGGTCGATCTGCTGACTCAGCCCTTCACCCGGCGGCGGACGTTGTACGGTTTCGTCGATCGCCAGAACCTGCCAGGGATGTTCCGCGACTTTGATTTCGCCAGCCCCGATCAGCACGCGCCGATGCGCTTTGCCAACACGGTGCCGCAGCAGGCGCTGTTCATGATGAACAGCCCATTCGCCGTCGAGCAGGCACGGGCGCTGGCGGGACGGACGGCCAACATGAACAGGCCAGCGGATCGCGTTCGGGCAATGTATCGCGCGGCGCTGGCGCGTGATCCGTGGGCGGATGAGATCAAGTTGGCGCTGGCCTATATCGATGCCGAGGCGTCGCCTGCGCCGATCGCGGCCTCCGCGGTCTCGCCCTGGAAATACGGTTATGGCAAGTTCGATGAGTTGGAGGGACGGGTGACGCAGTTCACGCCATTGCCGCATTTTACCGGCACCGCCTGGCAGGGGGGGCCGAAGGTCCCGGATCGTAAATTGAACTTCTGCCTGCTCAACGCAGAGGGAGGTCACGCCGGCCTGGATCAGTCGCACGCGGCCGTGCGCCGGTGGATTGCGCCGCGCGATGGAGCAATTTCCATCACCGGCACGCTGGCGCATCATTCGGCGCAGGGAGATGGCGTCCGCGGTAGGATCGTGTCGTCGCGTTCGGGAGAGTTGGCGGCGCTGATCGTGCATAACAAGACAACGCAGACGCAGGTCGATACGGTGGAGGTCAAGGCCGGCGATACGCTCGATTTCGTGGTCGATTGCATCAAGGAGAACAGCTTCGACAGTTTCACCTGGCCGATCGTGCTGAAGATGAAGACGACGCCGGACAACACCGCCGGCGGGGATGACACGCAGGAGTGGAACTCGCAGGCCGACTTCGCCGGGCCTGAGGTGAAGGTGGCGACGACGCCGCTGACGGCCTGGGAGAAGTTAGCGCAGGTGTTGTTGCAGACCAATGAGTTCGCGTTCGTGGATTAGAGGCTTTTATGTCGCTGTACGATCATCGCCCGCAGATTCGTGATCGGTTCCTGACCCGCCGGCAGATATTGCAGCGGACCGGGATGGGGCTGGGCGCCTTGGCGCTGGGGGCGCTCTTTCCCGAACTGGCTCCCGCCGCATCGGCCGGCGATTCCGTCAATCCGCTGCTGCCCAGGGGCCCGCATTTCGCGCCGCGCGCCAAGCGCATCATCCATCTGTTCATGAACGGCGGGCCATCCCAGGTCGATACGTTTGACCCCAAGCCGTCACTTACCAAATATCACGGCCAGACCCTGCCCGGCGAATATCTCAAGACCGAGCGGCGCACGGGGGCGGCGTTTAAGTCGCCCTATTCGTTCAAGAAATATGGGCAATCAGGTCTCGAGGTCTCCGAGATTTTCGCCAATACCGCGCAGTCGGCGGATGACCTTTGCGTCATCCGCTCGATGCACGCCAACGTGCCGAACCATGAACCATCGCTCCTGCTGATGAACTGCGGGGAGGCGCGGCTGGTTCGTCCGTCGATGGGCTCGTGGCTCACCTACGGCCTGGGCACCGACAACCAGAACCTCCCCGGTTTCGTCGTCATGTGCCCCGGCGGCTATCCGATCCAGGAATCGCAGAACTGGCAATCCGGCTTCCTGCCCGGCATCTATCAAGGTACTTACGTTGACACGAAAAATACCGACATCGAAAAGCTGATCGAACACATCCGAAATAAGTATCAGGACAAAACCCAGCAGCGCCGCCAGCTCGATCTGCTGATGCAGCTTAACGAAAAACACCTGCAGGAGCGGCAGCAGGATGCCCAGCTCGAGGCGCGGATTCAGTCCTATGAGCTCGCCTTCCGCATGCAGACGCAGGCGGCCGATGCGTTTGACATCACCAAAGAGCCGCCGCACATCCGCGAGATGTACGGCGCCGACAAGAGCACGCAGGCGAGGCAGATCCTGATCGCCCGGCGACTCGCGGAGCGGGGCGTGCGGTACATTCAGGTGTGGCACGGGGCGGGACAGCCGTGGGACAACCACGACGACCTGGAGGTGAACCATCGCCGCTTGGCGGGCCAGTGCGATCAGGCCATCGGCGCGCTAATCAAAGATCTGAAACAGCGCGGCATGCTCGAAGACACGCTGGTGATGTGGGGCGGCGAATTTGGCCGCACGCCCGTGGTCGAACTGCCCACGCCCGGCTCAAACGCCGGCAAGGTCAATGGCCGCGACCACAACCACTGGGGTTTCACAATGTGGCTCGCCGGCGGCGGCGTAAAGGGCGGTTACGTGCATGGCGCAACCGACGAATTTGGGTTCAAAGCGGTTGAGAAACCGGTGCACGTCCATGACCTCCACGCGACGATCATGAAGTTAATGGGCTTCGACCACGAAAAGTTCACGTACCGGTACGCGGGTCGCGATTTCCGATTGACGGACGTGAGCGGGAACGTGGTGAACGAGATTATCGCGTGAACGATCGGGGGTGATGACCAATGCGAGCTATTCTCAAACTTACCTGTCTGCTCTTCGTCATTTGTCCCGGCCTTTTCGCCGCCGAGCCGCCGCCGCAACCGATCCGTTGGTCCACCCCGCCGGTTAAGCCGCAGCCATTGCTGGCCCATCACACGTTCCATTCCAAATCAATGGACGTCGAGGTTGGCTACAACATTTACCTCCCGCCAGCCTACGACGCCGGCAACGAGGCGCGATATCCGGTGCTTTACTGGCTGCACGGGATGAACCAGTCGGAATCGACCGATCAATACCCGATCCGGCTGCTCGATGATGCGATTAAAGCAAATACAATCAAACCGATGATCGTCGTCTACTGCTCGGGCGGTCAGCGAACCTACTACACCGATTGCCCGGCCGAGCGCGCCCTCCCGGAGACCGCGATCATTCAGGAATTAATCCCGCATGTCGATGCGACGTACCGCACCAACGCCCGGCGCGACCAGCGGGCTATCGCCGGGATGTCGATGGGCGGGTTCGGGGCGCTGAAGTTCGCGTTCAAATACCCGGCCCTATTCTCATCGGTCACCGCATTCGCCCCCGGCATTCGTGATCCGCAGAGCTTCGCCAAGGACCGCCCGGACATCCTGCAGCGGACCTTCGACAATGACCCCAGACGGTACGAATCCAATCACCCCGCGACGTTGCTCCGGCAAAACCTCGCCGACATCCGCGGCAGGCTCCCGATTACGCTGTACGTCGGCACGAAGGATTACCTCCTCCCCGGCTGCCGGTCCCTGCACGCCCTGATGAACGACCTGAAGGTCGAGCACACCTATCAGGAATTCGACGGGCTGACGCACAACCTGAGCCAATACGCCGCCCAAACCAGGGAAGCCCCTTTCGCCTTCGCCGCAAAGCATTTCAAATGAAGGCGACAGCCGAACCCTCCCGCCCCAAACCGCCACTGGATTTCGCCCCCAATACGGCGATAATCCCTCCCAGCCGCACTCGTAGCTCAATTGGATAGAGCATCGGTCTTCGGAACCGAGGGTTACAGGTTCGACTCCTGTCGAGTGCATTATCAGCGCGCAGCCGCACTTGGTGAAAGGCCACCAACCGGCCGCCTGATCCCCCGCCTTTCCAATCCCGATAATACCGCCTGATATTCTTCGCGCATCGCGCGGAATATTTGCCATTGCCCAAACGGCCTGATCAACACTATTCTGCGACCAGAGCCGTTTTCGGTATCGAAATATTTCACGCTCGTGGGTGCGCGCGGGCAATTGCAACTTTCTGTCGCGTCGGCGGCTAGAGACGTTTGCATGCTCTTGATACCATCGCACCACATCGGGCTTATCGTTCTCCATCTGGATTTTGCAGGTACGGACTATGAACCGAACATCCCCCTCGGCCACCCGCACGAAATTCAAGAAATTGCCTGCCGCAACCGCCGCGCGGGGCAACGGCCAATCCGCGGACGGTCACGCCCGCGGCGCTTCCGTGGAAACGTCACCGGAAGCCTGCTCGCGAATGCTGCTCTCGGCCATGGTCGCCTTCCGCGATGGCGATTTCTCCGTGCGCTTGCCGGTCGACTGGAGCGGCCCGGACGGGCGCATCGCCGAAGCCTTCAACCAGGTCATCGCCCAGGAGGACCGCATCGCCCAGGAGGTCGCCCGCCTGAGCGTCACCGTCGGTAAGGAGGGGCGGCTCAAACAGCGCATGTCCGTCCCCGGCGCCATGGGCAGTTGGGCGACGAAGGTCGTTTCGCTGAACACGCTGCTGGACGACCTGGTCCGGCCAACCACCGACGTCGCCCGCACGATCGGCGCAGTCGCAAAGGGCGACCTCGGCCAGTCGATGGAGCTTGAGGTCGATGGCCGTGGACTCAAGGGTGAATTCCTCCGCTCGGCCAAGCTCGTCAACACCATGATCGAGCAGCTCTCGGTCTTCACCTCCGAAGTGACCCGCGTCGCGCGCGAGGTCGGCACCGAGGGCAAGCTCGGCGGCCAGGCGCAGGTCAAGGGCGTCTCGGGCGTCTGGAAGGAACTGACCGAGTCCGTCAACCAGATGGCCGGCAACCTCACCGCCCAGGTCCGCAACATCGCCGACGTCACGATCGCCGTCGCCAACGGCGACCTCTCCAAGAAGATCACCGTCGACGTCCGTGGCGAAATTCTGCAGCTCAAGGAAGCCATCAACACGATGGTCGATCAGCTTCGATCCTTCGCCTCCGAAGTCACCCGCGTCGCGCGCGAGGTCGGCACTGATGGCCGCCTGGGCGGCCAGGCCGTGGTGCCGGGCGTCGCTGGCACGTGGAAGGACCTCACCGACTCGGTCAACGCGATGGCCACCAACCTCACCGCGCAGGTCCGCAATATCGCCACCGTCACCACCGCCGTCGCCCGCGGCGACCTCTCGCGAAAGATCACGGTGGACGTCAAGGGCGAGATCCTGGAGCTCAAGGAGACCATCAACACGATGGTCGACCAGCTCAACGGATTCTCCTCCGAGGTCACCCGCGTGGCCCGCGAGGTCGGCACCGAAGGCAAGCTCGGCGGACAGGCCCAGGTGGGCGGCGTCGCCGGCACCTGGAAGGACCTCACCGACTCGGTCAACTCGATGGCCTCCAACCTGACCGGCCAGGTCCGCAACATCGCCGAGGTGACCACCGCCGTCGCCAAGGGCGACCTGTCCCGCAAGATCACCGTGGACGTCAAGGGCGAAATTCTCGCGCTCAAGAACACGATCAACACGATGGTCGATCAGCTCAACGGCTTCGCCTCCGAAGTTACCCGGGTCGCCCGCGAGGTCGGCACCGAAGGCAAGCTGGGCGGCCAGGCGGCCGTGCCCGGCGTCGCCGGTACGTGGAAAGATTTGACCGACAACGTCAACTTCATGGCCTCCAACCTGACCGGCCAGGTCCGCAACATCGCCGAGGTGACCACCGCCGTCGCCAAGGGCGACCTGTCCCGCAAGATCACCGTGGACGTCAAGGGCGAAATTCTCGCGCTCAAGAACACGATCAACACGATGGTCGATCAGCTCAACGGCTTCGCCTCCGAAGTTACCCGGGTCGCCCGCGAGGTCGGCACCGAAGGCAAGCTGGGCGGCCAGGCGGCCGTGCCCGGCGTCGCCGGTACGTGGAAAGATTTGACCGACAACGTCAACTTCATGGCCTCCAACCTGACCGGCCAGGTCCGCAACATCGCCGAGGTGACCACCGCCGTCGCCAATGGCGACCTCTCGAAAAAGATCACCGTGGACGTGAAGGGCGAAATCCTCGAGCTGAAAAACACGATCAACACCATGGTCGATCAGCTCAACGGCTTCGCATCCGAAGTCACCCGCGTGGCCCGCGAGGTCGGCACCGAAGGCGAACTGGGCGGCCAGGCCGAGGTGCGCGGCGTCGCCGGCACCTGGAAGGACCTCACCGACTCCGTCAACGCGATGGCCACCAACCTCACCTCGCAGGTCCGCAACATCGCCGACGTCACCACCGCCGTCGCCAACGGTGACTTGTCCAAGAAGATCACCGTGGACGTCCGCGGCGAAATCCTGGAACTGAAGAACACGATCAACACCATGGTCGACCAGCTCAACGGCTTCGCCGGCGAGGTCAGCCGCGTCGCGCGCGAGGTCGGCACCGAGGGCAAGCTCGGCGGACAGGCCGAAGTGCCAGGCGTCGCCGGTACGTGGAAGGACCTCACCGACAACGTCAACTCGATGGCCTCCAACCTCACCGGCCAGGTCCGCAACATCGCCGACGTCGCCACCGCCGTCGCCAATGGCGACCTGTCGCGCAAGATCACCGTGGACGTCAAGGGCGAAATCCTCGAGCTGAAAAACACGCTCAACACCATGGTCGATCAGCTCAACGGCTTTGCCTCCGAAGTCAGCCGCGTCGCCCGCGAGGTCGGCACTGAGGGCAAGCTCGGCGGACAGGCGGTCGTCAAAGGCGTCGCCGGAACCTGGAAAGATCTGACCGACAACGTCAACTCGATGGCCTCCAACCTCACCGGCCAGGTCCGCAACATCGCCGACGTGGCGACGGCCATCGCGAAAGGCGACCTCTCCTCAAAGATCACCGTCGAGGTCAAAGGGGAGATCCTCGCGCTGAAGAACACCCTGAACACGATGGTCGATCAGCTCAACGGCTTCGCCTCGGAAGTGACCCGCGTCGCCCGCGAGGTCGGCACCGAAGGCAAGCTCGGCGGACAGGCGGCCGTGCCGGGCGTCGCCGGCACCTGGAAAGATCTGACTGACAACGTCAACTTCATGGCCTCCAACCTCACCGGCCAGGTCCGCAACATTGCCGACGTCACCACCGCCGTCGCCAACGGCGACTTGTCGAAGAAAATCACCGTCGAAGTCCGCGGCGAAATCCTCGAGCTCAAGAACACCATCAACACCATGGTCGACCAGCTCAACTCCTTCGCTGGCGAGGTCAGCCGCGTCGCACGCGAGGTCGGCACCGAGGGCAAGCTCGGCGGGCAGGCGGCCGTCGAAGGCGTCGCGGGCACCTGGAAGGACCTCACCGATAACGTCAACTCGATGGCCAACAACCTCACCTCGCAGGTCCGCAACATCGCCGAGGTGACCATCGCCGTCGCCAACGGCGACTTGTCCAAGAAGATCACCGTGGACGTCCGCGGCGAAATCCTGGAGCTCAAGGAAACGATCAACACCATGGTCGACCAGCTCCGCTCCTTCGCCGCCGAGGTCAGCCGCGTCGCGCGCGAGGTCGGAACCGACGGTAAGCTCGGCGGCCAGGCGCAGGTCCCCGGCGTCGCCGGCACCTGGAAGGACCTCACCGACAACGTCAACTCGATGGCGTCCAACCTCACCGGCCAGGTGCGCAACATCGCCGACGTTGCCACCGCGATCGCGCGCGGCGACCTTTCCCGCAAGATCACCGTGGACGTCAAGGGCGAGATCCTCCAGCTCAAGGAAACCATCAACACCATGGTCGAGCAGCTCTCGGCCTTCGCCTCCGAAGTCACCCGCGTCGCCCGCGAGGTCGGCACCGAGGGCAAACTGGGCGGCCAGGCCCAGGTCTCCGGCGTCGCCGGCACCTGGAAGGACCTCACCGACAACGTCAACTCGATGGCCTCCAACCTCACCGGCCAGGTCCGCAACATCGCCGAGGTGACCATCGCCGTCGCTAACGGTGACCTTTCCAAGAAGATCACCGTCGACGTCCGCGGCGAAATTTTGCAGCTCAAGGAGACCATCAACACGATGGTCGAACAGCTCCGCTCATTTGCCTCCGAAGTCACCCGCGTCGCCCGCGAGGTCGGCACCGAAGGCCGCCTCGGCGGTCAGGCAGCCGTCCCCGGCGTCGCCGGCACCTGGAAGGACCTTACCGATACCGTCAACGGCCTGGCCAACAACCTCACCACGCAGGTCCGCAACATCGCCGAAGTGACCACCGCCGTCGCCCGCGGCGATTTGAACCGTAAGATCACCGTGGACGTCAAAGGCGAAATTCTCGAGCTGAAAAACACGATCAATACCATGGTCGATCAGCTCAACTCCTTCGCCGGCGAGGTCACCCGCGTCGCGCGCGAGGTCGGCACCGAGGGCAAGCTGGGCGGTCAGGCACAGGTTTCGGGCGTCGGCGGCACCTGGAAGGACCTCACCGATAACGTCAACTTCATGGCCTCCAACCTCACCGAACAGGTGCGAGGCATCGTCAAGGTCGTCACCGCCGTCGCCAACGGCAACCTCACCCAGCGCCTCACCGTGCAGGCCAAGGGCGAGGTCGCAGCCCTCGCGGATACCATCAATAACATGACCGACACCCTGGCGACCTTCGCCGATCAGGTCACCAACGTCGCCCGCGAGGTCGGCGTCGACGGCCGCCTGGGCGGTCAGGCCAACGTCCCGGGCGCCGCCGGCACCTGGAAGGACCTCACCGGAAACGTCAACCTCCTCGCCGCCAACCTCACCACCCAGGTCCGCGCCATCGCCGAGGTCGCCACCGCCGTCACCAAGGGCGACCTCACCCGTTCCATTCAGGTCGAGACCCGCGGCGAGGTCGCCGAGCTCAAGGACAACATCAATACGATGATCTCCAACCTCCGCGAGACCACCGAGAGCAACCGAGAGCAGGATTGGCTCAAAACCAACCTCGCCAAGTTCACCGGCATGCTCCAGGGGCAGCGCGAGCTCAACACCGTCGGCCAAATGCTCCTCACCGAGCTCGCTCCCCTCGTCAATGCCCACCAGGGCACGATCTACCACCTCAGCGGCGACGCCAGTCATTCCCAGCTCCGCCTCCTCTCCAGCTACGCCCACGGCGGCAGCGCCCGCCTCCGCGAGACCATCTCCCTGGGCGAAGGTCTCGCCGGGCAGTGCGCGGTGGAAAAGAAGCGGATTCTGCTTACCGATGTCCCCCCCGATTTCATCACTGTCTCCTCCAGCCTCGGCAAGGCCAGTCGCGTCAGCATCATCGTGTTGCCCGTGCTCTTCGAAGGCCAGACCAAGGCCGTCATCGAGCTCGCCACGCTCCACACCTTCAGCGACGGCTACATGGCCTTCCTCGAACTGCTCACCCAGAGCATCGGCGCGGTCTTTAACACGATCGAGGCCACGATGCGCACCGAAGGCCTCCTCACCCAGTCGCAGCAGTTGACCGTCGAGCTCCAATCCCGCCAGAGCGAGCTGCAGCAGACCAACGAAGAGCTCGGCACCAAGGCCCGCCTGCTCGCCCAGCAAAATGCCGAAGTCGAGCGCAAAAACGCCGAGGTCGAACAGGCCCGCCGCGCCCTCGAGGAAAAAGCTGCGGAATTGGCGCTTACTTCCAAGTATAAATCGGAGTTCCTCGCCAATATGTCCCACGAGCTCCGGACCCCCCTCAATTCCATCCTGATCTTTCCAGCACATTGGGATCCTAAGCTTAGAATTCCACGTGGACAAGTTGTCGCGGCCGCTTCTATAGTGTCACCTAAATACTAGTGACTCCAGCGTAACTGGACTGGCCACAGTTAGGCCGCAAATGTAATCACACTGGCTCACCT
>JADMIO011403870.1_pt1 | contig 47797 bp, 40 predicted proteins | sample 8958161 | NCBI WGS metagenome assembly JADMIO01 (sample SAMN16585339, study PRJNA669376) | soil metagenome | isolation source: Crop rotation soil | place: USA: Cullars Rotation, Alabama | collected 2011
CGCGACTTCAAGTCACGTGAATTCCAAGCTTCGGATCCCACTGTGCTGGAAAGCGTTGTTCTATTTGTGGTAATTGCCCTCACAGGCGGCGCAGTGTGGGCGTTCTTTCATTTCAAGGCGAAGAATCGACTCGCGGCTTCTCAGCATACTCCGACAAACATAACCGACCCGATGGATGCCGATGCGTGGAGTCGCGCGGTGGAGAAGGTCAAAGCCGATCGCGGCTCCGAGGGGGCGGGTGCGCTGGAGATTCCGCCTGAGCTCAGGCACTACGAAGAGCGCTACTGGTTTCTCGCGACACAGGTTGCGGAGATCGAGAAATACAAGGTCCACACCTGCCAGGACTATCTCGATCTCGCAATGATGATCGAGCGCGGCGAGATCGTTCCGGTGCCCGCAGTCACTGATACTTACGTCTTGTTCGGCGTCGGTCAGAGAGCGGACGAGAGCGCGTTTAGCAGGTACGAAGAAGACGGTGACAACGTCGAACTCTATAACGAAACCCAACTCACGAACGCGTATCGCCAATTGAATGAGAAACGCTCCTCGCTTCAAAACGAAATCAATTCTTTGAACGCTCAGGCGCGCAAACTAACAAATCGAGAACGCACTAAACGCAGCGACCTGCAAAAACAGATCTCGACGTTCCAGCAGGAACTATCGTCAGTTGATGAAGACAAAGCACGGCTCGATCAGTATTACGGCCAAACTGACACGCGGCAGAAACTATTCCGCGAATACGAATCGCTTCAAACCCTCGCCAGAAATTTCAACGGACGCGCATATAACCTCGACAACCCTTCAGATCGCCTCGCGTTGAAAATGAACATGCTGAGCTCTTTGCGGCCTGAAGCGTTGAAGATCATGGAGCAGGTCGCAGCAGCGTATCAGCGGCAGTTCGATCGCCCGTTGCCGGTGAGTTCGCTCGTCAGGCCAGAGCAGTATCAACACGCGTTGAGGCGGGTGAACCGCAATGCCGTGACGATCGATTCGCCGCCACACTCAACCGGTCTTGCATTCGATATCGATTATCGTTACATGAGTGTTGCCGAACAGAACTTCGTGATGAGCGAACTGGCGCGTTTGAAGACTGAAGGACGGATCGAGGTGATACGCGAGCGCAACGCGAACTATCACGTGTTTGCGTTTCTGAACGGCAGCCGGCCCAGTGACGATCTGATCTCCGCATCGCTCGAAAAAGCCGGCGCGCCAGTGCAGGAAGAACATCACAAATCGGCGCAACCAGTTTCCGTAAAAACCAAAACCAGCAAAACGCGGCAGTCGCGAGGCAACGTCCGTAAAGTGCGAAAACGCCGCCGCTAGTCAAAAAAATATCGCAGTGTTGTCGAACCATGAGCGATCTTGGTGCATCTCTTACCCTGACCCCTCACGCAAGAAACTGTTATGAAGATTAGATTTCACGTCGTTGTAATCGTTTGTGTGCTCGCCGTTGCCGTGGCTTTTGCTGCGCGTACTAGTAGCAGTCAGTCAACGCGCCGGAACAGCAAATCGCCCGTAAAACCTGTCGCGCGCGTCACGGAAACCCCTTCTGCGAAAGCGTCCGCTTTTACTGCGGCTGCTGACCGAAATGCCGTTCTCAGGAATGAACTGACCTGGACTTTCGGTGGCAAACAGCAGCGTGGCTGGTATCTCTACGATCTCCTGATCGGCAAGACTCTGAACACACAACACGATCCGGCAACCGCTGACTTCGCGAAAGAGTTCTCCGCATGGCAAAAGAAGAGAGGCTTGAGCGCTAACGGTGTGCTTGATGAAGGCTCGCTGATGGCGCTGGTGTCGCACTGGCAAAGCGTTCGATTGAAGAACCGAACTCCCGCGCAGCCGGACCAACTCATGACCGCGCCGCCGTCGGATTTTTACGATCCGGGACGAGCTCCGGAACTTCGCCAGGTCGAGCGCAACACTTACGAAGCTTATAAGCAGATGATTGCTGCTGCGGAATCGGAACTCAAGCTTGGAGCAAAGTCGAGCTATTTTAAGATAGTTTCCGCATATCGTTCGCGCGAGTATCAGGACGAATTGCGACGGAAGTCGCCGAACGCGGGTAGTGCGGGGCTCGCAGTGAATAACAGTCCGCACTTCACCGGCCGCGCGTTGGATGTGTACGTCGGTGGCGATCCGGTCGATACGAAAGATTCAAATCGCGCGATTCAGGTTAATACGCCCGCTTACAAGTGGCTCGTACACAACGCCGAGCGCTTCGGCTTCCGTCCTTACTTTTACGAGCCGTGGCACTGGGAATACGTTAAGTAGCTCATTGCGCGTAGCGCAAATAGACCGTGCGTGTCTCCGAATAGAAGTCGATTGCCTGTGGTCCTTGTTCGCGCATGCCGTAGCTCGATTCTTTCGTGCCGCCGAAGGGAAGTTGATATTCCACACCGGCAGTCGGAAGGTTCACTGTAATCAATCCGGCTTCAATCTTGTCGATGAACTGATACACTCGCGTCAGATCTCTTGAGACTATCGACGCCGATAACCCAAAGCGAACCCCATTCGCGATCTCCATCGCATTCTCAAAATCTTCGGCAACCATTAGCGCCAAAACAGGACCAAAAACTTCTTCCTGCGCGATGCGCATGTTCGGATTCACACCTGTGAAAATCGTCGGCTCGATAAAGTAGCCCTTGTCGTAATCGCCACCCGAGAGACGGTTTCCACCACACAACAGCTCCGCGCCTTCTTCCTTCGCGATCTTGATGTAATCGAGATCTGTTTCGAGTTGGTGCGAATCAACGGCTGGCCCAATCTGGATACCAGGATTTAATCCGTTCCCGATCTTCAACGCGCGTGTCTTCTCGATCAGTAGTTGGACCAGTGGCTCGTAAATGGACCGCTCGATAATCGCCCGGCTACACGCAGTACACTTCTGTCCCGTGGAAAAGAACGCGCCGTTGACGAGAATGTCTGCGGCGTAGTTCAGATCCGAATCCCGTAAAACGATCGTCGGGTTCTTGCCGCCCATCTCGAGTTGTACTCGCAGTTTTCGATCGGAAACCTTGCGATACAACGCATCGCCAACCGAAGTCGAACCGGTGAAAGAAATGCCCCTGATCGCCGGATGACTCGTTAGCGCATCGCCGACCGAGCCGCCGCTGCCGGTAACGTAATTAATGACGCCTTTCGGTATCTTCGCTTCGTGCAGTGCTTCGACGAGGCGGAACGAGCTGAGCGGCGCGAGTGATGCAGGCTTGAGCACAACGGTATTCCCGGCAATCAGCGCGGGCGCAATCTTCCACGCTGGAATCGCTGAGGGAAAATTCCACGGCGTGATTAGTGCCACGGTGCCGAGTGGCTTCCTGATTGTGTAGCAGAGCACTTGCGGCCGTTCTGAAGGGACGTTGTAACTGAACTGCCGCGCGCCCTCGCCGCCGAAGTAACGAAAGATATTGATCGCGCGGGTAACTTCGCCAATGGCCTCAGGCAATGTCTTGCCCTCTTCGCGAGTCATCTCTTCGCCGAGTTGCGTCAGTTTCTCCGTGAGCAAGTCGGCCGCTTTGAAAAGATACTCGCCTCTCTTCGTCGCAGGCGTCGCGGCCCACTCCTCCTGCGCCGAAACAGCCGCGGCACACGCATCCTCGACATCCGCTTCGTTCGACGCCTGAAAATTGCCAACTACCTCATCGATATTCGCGGGATTGATGTTTGGGAAAGTGCGACCCGACTTGCTGTCTACAAATTCGCCATTGATGTAATTTCCGAACGCCTTCACCTCGTTCTCCTTTTCACAGTGATTAGTGATGAAGCATAATAGTTTTGCCACAGATATGCACAGATTGATACGAATCATCCGTGCAAATCCGTGGTTAAACCACCGATTACATTGCAAGAAATTATGGACGAGAAGACAGCTCCACTCCCACGCATCGATCTGAGTGCTCAGAAGCCTCCCGCGGAAAACAAGGAAGAACAGTTTCTATTCGAGCAGAGTCGAATTTTGCAGCGGCTGGCTGCCAATGCGCCGCTCAACGAAATTCTCACGCGGCTCGTGCTGCTGATCGAGTCGCAATCGCCGGGCATGCTTTGTTCGGTGTTGCTGCTCAGTGAGGACGGCGACCACATCCGGCACGGAGCGGCGCCAAGTTTACCGAAAGAGTACGTCGAGGCGATCGATGGGCAGCCGATCGGTCCGAAGCACGGTTCGTGCGGGACGGCGATGTATCGCGGCGAACCCGTATGTGTCACCGATATTTCGTCGGATACCCTTTGGGACGATTATCGCGAGCTCGCAATCGCAAACGGCCTTCGTGCTTGTTGGTCGACGCCAATATTGTCCGGTCGTGGAAAAGTGCTCGGGTCGTTCGCGATATATTACAAAGAGCCGCGTACGCCAACGGGTGATGAAGCTGGTCTCACCGAAGTGGCTACACGAATAGCAGGCTTGGCAATCGAGCATCACGCTGCGAAACAAATCCTCGCGAGAACACAAGCTGAGTTGGCCCAGGCTAGTTATGCCGCCACTACCGGCAAGGCGGCGGCTTCGATCGTCGACGAAGTCAATCAACAACTCGAGACGATCGTTGCTGACGCAAAGAAGTGCCTGGAACTGCTGGATGAAGACAAACCCGAGATCGCGAGTTTTCGCGAACCACTGAAAAGCATCCTGACACAGGGCCGCAACGCCCTCGACGTGATCGCTCGCGCTCGCGTTTCGACTAAGAAGTAAATCAACGGAACCTGTCTGTTGCCTCGACGAGTGCGCTGGCGATGCCGGGTTCGGTGGAGGCGTGGCCCGCGTCGGGGATGATCTTCAACGAGGCTTCGGGCCACGCGCGGTGCAGGTCCCAGGCGTTCATGACTGCGCAAATGACGTCGTAGCGGCCGTGAATGATCACGCCCGGAATGTGGCGAATGCGATCGATGTGGTCGATCAGGTAGTTGTCAGTCTCGAAGAAGCAGTTGTTCACGAAGTAGTGACACTCGATCCGCGCTAACGCTATCGCCATCTCAGGTTCGGTAAACTCATCGATCGTCTTTTGGTCAGGCAGAAGCTTCAAGGCACTCGCTTCCCAGATGGACCATGCGTAGGCCGCTTCACGGCGCACTGACTCATCGTCGCTCGTTAGTCGTCGATAATAAGCACCGATCATGTCGCCGCGCTCGGCTTCGGGAATGAGGCGCACGTACTGTTCCCACGTCTCAGGGAAAATCGCGCTCGCGCCCTGGCCCTCTTCGTAAAACCAGCGAATCTCCTGCGGCCGGGAGAGAAAGATGCCACGCAGGACCAACCCGCGCACTCTTTCCGGATGTGTCACAGCGTACGCCAGTGAAAGCGTGCTGCCCCACGAGCCACCAAACACCAGCCATTGCTCGACACCGAAGTGCTCGCGAATGTGTTCGATATCATGGACCAGGTGCCACGTTGTGTTGTCGTCGAGCGAAGCGTGCGGAATACTTCGGCCGGCGCCGCGTTGGTCGAACAGAATCACGCGATACGCTTCCGGATCAAAGAAGCGCCGATAATCCGGGTCCAGGCCGGCGCCTGGTCCGCCGTGAAGAAACACGACCGGCTTTCCGTTCGGATTGCCGCACTGCTCGTAATAGAGTTGGTGAACGTCGGACACTCTGATGTGACCGCTGTCGTAAGGCTCGATCGCAGGGTATAGAGTTCTGAGTTTTTCCATATTGGCGAGGATTATGGTGTGAGAAGGTACCAGGGTGCAAACACACTGGTGATATCCACACTTTGCGTATGTTGATCCTGACGTGGGCACGAATCACGGCGATTCGTATCTTTCATAACCGCGAAAAGGAGGGATCTCATGCAGCGAATGATTCTGCGAATCGTTGTGATGTTACTCACATTTGCGTTGGGCGTTGTCGCTAACTGGCTAATCCTGCGGCGTCACGTCAACAACAGTCCGCCGCCCTGCATGGTCGAAGCAGTCAATCCTGCGCCGCTCGAACCGCTACTATCAGCGGCTGCGCCAGTTGCACCCGTTGCGTCTTTGCCGGCACCCACGCCAAAGCCCTACTTCGTCCTCGATTATGATCCGGAGATGCTCAATCCGTATGGTGCTTACTACATGATTGAACCTAAGCCGAAGGAGTTCGCAGGCTTTGAATCATTCGAATTAGGGCTTTATGGAGATGATACGGAGCCCGGGGAGATCCGGATCTTTACGCGGAGTATTGCTTATCACGATGAGGATGAGACTTTGGCGGTTTTCGCTCTGATAACCAAAGACCGATTGATGTTCGCGACTTCAGAAACTCTTGGATCTGGAGTCGAATATCGATTCGAAGGTAAGTTTCTTCGGACAGACTTCAATGCTGTGGCTGATAAAAATACGGCAGTGCTCCGCGGGGTATTAACGAGAAGTAAGAACGGTCGAACGCTCGCCGAGAAGACAGTTAGTTTTCGGTTCGAAAATCTCGGATGTTAAAGCCGTAGAAACGCGCGCACTCGTTCCAATTCCGCGTCCAGTTCGCGCTTGAACGCGCGCTCGCGTGGTTGGGAATTGATGTAGCCCGGTTTGTGCTCGAGCGCGCCATTCTTTATTGAGAGGTTGGCCCAGCCGATAACCTGATCGCGCCACAGCAAAGGCATCGCGTAGTAACCGAGCTTGCGTTTGGGCGCGGGCGTGTAGGCTTCGAAGCGATAAACCCAACGCCAGAGAAGTTCGAAACGATCGCGGTCGTGTACCAAAGGATCGAACGGCGCCAGCAAGCGGACGGTCTCCTGAGTCACATGGCCCGTTGCATCTTCATTCGCGGGCCAATACCAATCGACGTTCTCAACACACGCGTGAGACAGACGTTGCTTTGCTCGATGCAACACCCCGGGCAACTCTTTTTGCCACTGCGGCACAGCGTAACGCAAACGTCGAAGATAGAAATTGAGGCTTGGACCAGGCAAAGGTGCGTAGATGCGAACAACTGCGTCAGCTAACGCATCGATGCGCGCGCGGCGCTCGGCTGTGCCGTGCGGAATGTTTGTGTGTTCGTGGGCTGCGTAAATGCGAATGCCTTTCTCGCGCCGGACGATGCGCAGCAGGCCGGTGTAGTGCATCGCGTCGAGTAGATGTGTAGTGGCGTTGGATGAGCCGCCCCAGTAGTTCGTTACTTGGCCATGGGCGAAATGTTCGTCTACTTCGCGCGGGTGAACTGGTCCACGTTCACGGATGAAATCCAGCACGAGCCTGGCTTGCTTTTTAGTTCCGTAGCCCCACGGTGAAGTGACGTCATCGGCAGGGACACGCGACTTGGAGCGCGGATGCATCAACGCCTGCAAAGATCGCGTCACGTAGCCGTAGTTGACGAAGAAGTCTTCCTCGATATCGAGTGTTGGATAGCGCCGCTCGAGATCGCCGGCGCGATAGTTTTTGACACGATGCCGGAGGATCAGATCCTGTGCGCGCGCCGGCGCTCGAATCGGATCGGCTTGGACGAAACCCATTTGCTGAAGAGCACGATTGAGTGTAGTGGGCTTCGGGAAATTCCGTGTGACGGCGTAGCGTCGCAGCTCGTCGAGCGTGATCATTTCACAAAAACACTACCACAAGGAGGTCGCTTCCTTGGAATTTCTCAACGGTGCCGAGTGAGTGCCGGCGCGAAGGGCTTTCCTTCACGCCGGCAGCCAAACAAGAAGAACAAGCAGTAATGTGAGCGTGAGTGGTTTTCATAGCGGAAGAAATTGATGGTTCGGGTAAATCAACTAATAGTGAATTACCGCAGTATAGAAATCATTGAAATCCGACGTGGTAGTAGGTGTAACCGGGCTGAGCGTTATAGTGTGCTGGCCGAAACCCAGTTGAAGCTGAGCATACGACGGCACAACTGTACGGTGAGTTGCAGCCGTATTTGAAAAGATGAGTGCCTTGCCTACTGCAACGCCGTCGACCTCGATCAAGATTCCGATCATGGTATTTGGGGTACCCGACCACACTGAACCGTTAACCTCTAAATATACCGGCGCGTCACTTACAACATTGAAGGGAACTTTTATCGGTAACGGTCCCTGTTGCTCAACGATAACTTGTATTGCCATTTGAATGTCCTTTCACGTTTAAGAATTAACAGCTTAACCACAAGTCACAAAGGCACTAAGTATTATTAGTGTCTTGGTGAGTTAGTGATTGAATTACTCTATACAGCTTCAGACTGTGAGGAGAGGTGAAATTCTTTGACCTTCAGCGCCGGGAGTAGGGCGGCGTTGCCACCCTGGCCTTCCGAGCTGCCGACTCGTTCCGGTTTGCCAACCATGTCGACGTTGCCGGGCGCGAGCAGTTGCATGATGCTCTGGTTGAAGCGGAAATTTTTGACGGGATACTGAATCTTGCCGTTTTCGATGTACCAGATGCCGTCGCGCGTGAGGCCGGTCTGTAACGCCGTTCGTGGATCGACGCCGCGGATGTACCAGAAACGACCGAGTAGTAACCCGCGATCCATCGACTTGATCATGTCTTCGACCGACGCCGGCGCTTGTGAGCTTTCGATGATGCTATTGACTGGACCAGCAGTCGGTTCTTTACCTTTCTGCTTGGCCCAGAAACGCGAGTACGTGAGATTCTCCAGCACGCCATTGCGCACGAAATAGATCTTCTGCGCCGGCAAGCCTGCCTGGGCCGACTGCGAACCGGGAAGATCCGGATGCCACGGATCGCTGTAGATGTTTATGCGCTCGTCGAAGATCTTCTCACCGACTTTAGTCTTGCCACCCGGCGCGGAGAATGGACTGCGCCCTTCTTCAGCACTGCGAGCATCGAAACTAAAAGTGAAGAATCCGAGCAGGTCAGCGACTGCCTGCGGCTCCAGAATCGCGGGATAGACGCCGGGTTCGAGCACACGAGGATTGCGCGCATCGAGTGCTTTGCGAATTGCTTCGTTGGCAACGCGAGCGGTGTCGAGTTTCGCGACGTCAAAGTGGTTGCGAAGGAAGTAGCCCGAACTGGTCCCATCGGGTGTTCTTGCAGTCGTCGACAAACTCACCAGGCTCGATCGCTCGTAGATGAAGTTGCCGTTCTTTGTGGCTGACGCGCCGGCTGATCCTCTTGCCTGGTGAAATCCGGCGCCGATCACTTTCGCCTTTTCACAAGCCGTGATTACGTCGTTGATTGTTTTGGCGCGAACTGGGGCGGAGATGTTTGAAGTAGCTTCTGCGTAACCATCGACGGGTTTGTAGGTTTGCTTGCCGAGCGTCGGCATGTATTCGCGATCGACGGGCGAGATGCGGGCCAGTTGTTCGGCGAGTGCGACGGTGGCTTTGAGTGATTCATCGTCGATCTCATTTGTCGAAGCGGCGCCACGTTTCTTGTCGATCCAAACTGTGACGCCGACAGTCACGTTCTCGCGTGCGCCGCTGGTGGTGAAGGCATTGGAGGCGAAACGCAGGTGACCGTAGTTTTCACTACTCACGCCGACGATAGCGTCGTCCGCTTTTACATAGCTCAGCAATTTTTCACAAATAGTGCGCGCTTCTTTTTCAGTGAGCAGCATATAGTCTCCTATGATGAGTTGTCTACTCCGAGGTAGTTTCAGTCCTCGGCGAGGACAAAGTTTGGGAAGTCTGCAAACACCCAGTTGTTTTTGAGTGTGCGGTAGATGATTCCCAGAAACTTGCGCGCGGTGGCGATAATCGCTTTGCCCGCGCCTTTCTTTGCTTTGATTCGTTCGTAAAACTTTTTCAAGTAAGGGCTGTAACGAGCCGCGACCAACGTGCATTGGACCAACGTCGTGCGTCCCAGCCTGGAGCCTCGTTTGGTAATGCGTCCGTGATGGATGGTCTCGTTTGAATTAGCTACGCGCGGCACCAGCCCGAAGTAACTGGCCAGCTTGTCTTCGCCCGGGAAATCTGAAACATTGCCGATCACGCTCAACAACACAGCCGCTGATTTGTCGCCAATGCCTTTAATGCTCGTCAGATTGCGATGGCCAGCGAGTTGCCGACCAGCCGCACTGAGTTGCTGGTCTAGTCGTTTGATGCCTTCATTGAGCGAGCCAACCTGACTGACGATCACTTCCAGCTCCGCGCGCGTCAGTTCGTCCCAACTGCGCTTCAGCGCGAGTTGCAAGCCGCGCCGGCTGCTGAACGAACTTTTCTTGCTCTTAATGCCTGCAGCCACGTGTAGCGCGTGCATCTTGTTGATGAGCGTAGTGCGTAGCTTGACCAACTTGTCCCGCGTATGAGCGACGGAATTGAGTTGCGCGTGAGCCGGTTCTTTCAACCGTGACTCAGGCAGCATCTCCTTGCTAAGAAACAGTGCTAACGTCCGGGCGTCATGACGATCGGTTTTCTTCACGCTCTTGCGGATAACTTCGAATTGGCTGGGATTCACCACCACCACTTTGCTTACCAGGCTCTTAATGCTGCCCACGAAGTGCCGTGTATTGCCGGTTGCTTCCACGGCAATTTGATCGGTCCCTTTAACGCTCGCCTTAAACTTCTCGAGCTCTTTCAGTGCAAACGTACGCATCTCTTCACTGCCGTTCTCATCCAGATAACAAGCCGTCAAACTGTTGCTGTGCAGATCTACTCCGATGAATTTCATCTGTGGTTTCCTCCAGTTGTTTTCCTGGAGTAGACTTTCTGTTGCGGCGGTCACCAGCCTCCTATTCAGGGTCAATCGCCCTACGGTGGCGCTTCGGTCAAAGGTCTGATTAGTCTCCTTAACGTGGTCATGCGCCACAGAGAAACGATTCAGCCTAGGACCTATCTACTCCAGTTATTCCCTGTGCCAGGGTTAACTGAAGTTTACCGCCGCACTTCCTCATCATGCCGTCTCCTTTTACCTGCTTGCCGTGTTCAGCACATTCACTTGCCGGAACCGAGCCACCGGGCAACCATGACTCACGGCGTTCAACTGGCCTGGCTCGCCCTTTCCATCAGCGAAGCTGCCGCCGAGCTCGTACGTCGCCTGCCCACCTAAGCCGTCACATGAGTTCCAGAAGTCGGTAGTGCGTGACTGATAAGCAACGTCGCGCAGCATCTCACCGCGTTTGCCGTTCTTGATCTCCCAGAACACCTGACCGCCAAACTGGAAGTTGTAACGCTGCTGATCGATCGAATAACTTCCGTCGCCGTAAATCAGAATGCCTTTCTCAACACCAGCGATCAGATCGTCAAGGGAGGTGTTGTCAGCGCCGGGCTGTAGCGATACGTTGGGCATGCGCGGAAACGAGATGCTGCCCCAACTGTCGCCGTGATTGCAGCCGTATGACTTCTTTTGACCCGTCATCGCCGCGAGATCGCGCGTCGTTTGCCAGTCAACAAACATTCCGTCCTTGATCAGGTGCCAGCGTTGTCCGGGAACACCTTCATCGTCGTAACCGACAGTCGCCAGGCCGGCGGGCTGAGTTCTATCGGCGACGAAGTTCATGATCTTCGACGCAAACTGAAGCTTTCCGAGCTTGTCAGGTGTTAGAAAACTCGTGCCGGCGTAGTTTGCTTCCATCCAGAGTGAGCGATCGAGTTCGGTCGGATGGCCCACTGACTCATGAATCGTCAACCACAGATGCGACGGGTGCAGCACCAGATCGTACTTACCCGGCTCGACGGCCTTGGCTTTCAGCTTCATCACCGCTTCTTCGCCAGCCTGCTGCGCTTCTCGTTTCCAGTCGTACTTTTCGATGTACTCGTAGCCCATGCCCTGTGGTCCACCGAGAGCGCTGCGTGATTGGAAATCGCCGTTAGCGCGGTTTATCGCGGTGACGATAAAGCTTGGGTCAGCACGAATAATGTACTGCTCGATCCGCGAGCCGTCGGTCGAAGCATAAAACTTCTGCTCGTTCACGAAGCTCATAAACGAGTTCACGAAGCTCACGCCCTGCGTCTTCATCGCCGACTCGTTTAGTGACAACAGAAACTGGATCTTGTCGTCGATTGAGACTTCGAATGGATCTTTCTCGAATGCGTTCTTCCACGTGGTGACAACCTTCTCAACTGGGACCATCGAGATGCGCTTACGTTGGTAGACCGAGTTTGCACGCGCGATCTCGACGGCTTGTTGCGTGATGCGGCGCACGTCTTCTGGCGTGACACTGCGACTCGAGGCGAAGCCCCACGTTCCTTTGTAGAGCACGCGTACGCCGAACCCGAAGTTCTGACTACGCGACACGTTCTGCACCTGCTGCTCGCGCGTGGCGATGGACTCGTTGCGATAACGATTGATGCGGATGTCAGCGTACGTAACGCCGAGTTTGCGCGCGGTGCTTAGCGCGATGTCCGCGAGTGCATTCTTATCGACGCCGTTGGCAGCGGCCTCTTCCGCGGCAGTGACACTGCTGATCCAGGAGGGCAGGGAAGACAACGACAGAGCGCCAGCCGCAACCCCGGCCGTCTTCAGAAAGTCACGACGAGAGGTGGTCATTTCAGAGCCTCGTTCGGATGTGGAATTAAAAGACGGCGATGATCTAACGCGGGGAGTTGTGAAATGTCAATGCAAGTTGCTGAAGAATTGAATGATGAGACGCGAGGCGTTCACTTGCAAGGTGGGTGATTTGCAAGCGGGCCTTAGTTTAGACCTTGCCGTTGTCGTGGGTGTTTTGCTCGTTGCTGGAAGTTGAATTGTTGTTCTGAGCGGCGCGTTCCTCCTTTTCTCGTTGAAGTCTGTTTAGTCTCTGGTTCTCTCGAATCTCCTCTTCGGTTGCGTAGCCTCTTTCGAACGATCGGCCCATCCAAAATGCGTCGTCAAAAATGGACGGAATAGACGGCTTCATATAGTCTCCTATGATGAGTTGTCTACTCCGAGGTAGTTTCAGTCCTCGGCGAGGACAAAGTTTGGGAAGTCTGCAAACACCCAGTTGTTTTTGAGTGTGCGGTAGATGATTCCCAGAAACTTGCGCGCGGTGGCGATAATCGCTTTGCCCGCGCCTTTCTTTGCTTTGATTCGTTCGTAAAACTTTTTCAAGTAAGGGCTGTAACGAGCCGCGACCAACGTGCATTGGACCAACGTCGTGCGTCCCAGCCTGGAGCCTCGTTTGGTAATGCGTCCGTGATGGATGGTCTCGTTTGAATTAGCTACGCGCGGCACCAGCCCGAAGTAACTGGCCAGCTTGTCTTCGCCCGGGAAATCTGAAACATTGCCGATCACGCTCAACAACACAGCCGCTGATTTGTCGCCAATGCCTTTAATGCTCGTCAGATTGCGATGGCCAGCGAGTTGCCGACCAGCCGCACTGAGTTGCTGGTCTAGTCGTTTGATGCCTTCATTGAGCGAGCCAACCTGACTGACGATCACTTCCAGCTCCGCGCGCGTCAGTTCGTCCCAACTGCGCTTCAGCGCGAGTTGCAAGCCGCGCCGGCTGCTGAACGAACTTTTCTTGCTCTTAATGCCTGCAGCCACGTGTAGCGCGTGCATCTTGTTGATGAGCGTAGTGCGTAGCTTGACCAACTTGTCCCGCGTATGAGCGACGGAATTGAGTTGCGCGTGAGCCGGTTCTTTCAACCGTGACTCAGGCAGCATCTCCTTGCTAAGAAACAGTGCTAACGTCCGGGCGTCATGACGATCGGTTTTCTTCACGCTCTTGCGGATAACTTCGAATTGGCTGGGATTCACCACCACCACTTTGCTTACCAGGCTCTTAATGCTGCCCACGAAGTGCCGTGTATTGCCGGTTGCTTCCACGGCAATTTGATCGGTCCCTTTAACGCTCGCCTTAAACTTCTCGAGCTCTTTCAGTGCAAACGTACGCATCTCTTCACTGCCGTTCTCATCCAGATAACAAGCCGTCAAACTGTTGCTGTGCAGATCTACTCCGATGAATTTCATCTGTGGTTTCCTCCAGTTGTTTTCCTGGAGTAGACTTTCTGTTGCGGCGGTCACCAGCCTCCTATTCAGGGTCAATCGCCCTACGGTGGCGCTTCGGTCAAAGGTCTGATTAGTCTCCTTAACGTGGTCATGCGCCACAGAGAAACGATTCAGCCTAGGACCTATCTACTCCAGTTATTCCCTGTGCCAGGGTTAACTGAAGTTTACCGCCGCACTTCCTCATCATGCCGTCTCCTTTCGTGGCTCACTGTCGGACTCAATGATAGCATCAGATCGACTCTTTTCGACTATGAACGAAGCTCTCCAAATATATCTCTTTCTATGATTACTTATTATCTGCAACTCTAACTGAAGGCCGACTCGCACTTCTATCGGTATACTCACAAACATCATCCTGGTAATTACCCCATTCGGTTCAATAGAAAGGTCATCAAACGCAACAAATTGAGCAAGTTTAGTGTCATTTACTGGCATTATTTCTGATGATGCCGGCTTCCTATATCCGAAGACTTTCAATGAACTTGCGTTAGGGGCGAATTCGACTACTGACTGCCCAACATTTTCTACGCGAATATTCGCAATTAAATATGTTTGAGAGTCAGTCGTTAATAGCTTTCCGGCAACTAGAGGTATTAAGCTCTCTCGGTACGCGCGTCCTTTCATAAACTTAAAATACGTCCACCAACCGCCGGCGATAATCGCGAATATCTGAACTACTTTCGCCAGTGTATCTGCTATGTCTCTTGCTTTGCTCCATCCCGTGGCGACGTGAAAATGACTTGCTAAACAGAATGCCAATAACATCAGCAGAACACCGCCAACCGGAATGCTGTTCTCTTTGAACCATTCAGCCCATTCAGGATGCGGTTCTTTTTTCGTGAGCAGATCTGGTCCAGTGACATTTGGTTGCACGTGAGGTTCTTCAACCATAACTCTCCTCGATTAGATTGAGGGGCAGAAATATTTGGGGCTTGCCTGGATGGGTCTATTAACGTGCGTGAGGCTTATTATCTAACGCTTGAAGGCACTAAAAGTCAACGACGGAGCAAACGGCCCATCACTTTTGAATCGACATACTCACCATCACGAAACGCGTGCTGCCGGAGCGTTCCCTCGACTTCGAATCCGAAACGTTCGTACAGACGTATCGCAGCTTCGTTATCTGCATAGACTTCAAGCTCGAGTCGCGTCAGGTTGAGCCAGTTGTCAGCAAGATCAAGTATCGCGCTCATCATTGCCCCACCGACACCTTTGCCCTGCCAATTACCATGCACGCAGATCCCGATTGTGCCAACGTGTCGTCGACGTGGTCTGTTAGGGAACGTTACGACGGAGACCATGCCCACTAGACGTTCGTCGATGAGGCCCACGAGCGTGTAGGCGCTGTCGCTATTCTCAGTCAATCGTCGTCGCCAATACTCACGCGACGGATACGGCACTTGGAGCGTTCCTGAATACACCTTCGCCGAAGTGAACATTTCGACGACCGCAGTACAGTCGTCGGCTTCCGCGCGCCGTATCTTTAATCGTTCGAGTGACATCACAGCAAACTAACGTGCCGCTCGCGCGCGCCGCAACATCCACGAGTACAGCCAGATGATCATCCCCACGAAACCAAGCACGCCGAGCCATGGACCCAGTACGAAGTCTTCGCCCACCAGCCCAATCGGAGCATCCTTCGACAAAGCGACGATGAGGCCGGCATTAATTACGCCCCAGATACTTTCGCCAACGATCAATCCCGACGCGACAAGTGTCCCCAGTCGCTCCGCACGCTCAGGATTCGCCGAAGAGCTAGCGCGCTTGTTGTACCAGTAAGAAAGCACTGAACCGACAACCACGGCGAACGTTGCCGACATCGGCAAGTAAATACCAATACCGACGGCGAGCGGTGGAATGCGTAGTTTATTCATCGCGCCGAGTAAGGCGTCGATCAGGATGAGACCGACACCAACCAAGGCGCCGATTCCGATCATCTTCCAGTCGAGATTGCCGCCAATCACACCTTGCGCCAGGGCCGAGATCAACGTGGCCTGCGGCGCCGGCAAAGGATTCGGCGCAACGACGCCAACGTTCGCTGCTCCTGCAAAACCGTAAGCACTCGCGAGCAGGTTGAGCACAAACGGGATCACTGAAGCGCCCGCCGCGACGCCGACGATGAGCGCGATCTGTTGGCGCATCGGCGAAGCGCCTACGAGTTGGCCGGTCTTCAAGTCCTGCAAGTTATCGTTTGAGATCGTCGCGCAGGCGAAGACGATCGCCGTGATGAAGAGCGCGAATGCGACGAGTGCCTGCTGCGTTGTAGGAGTCGGTGATACGACTAAGGTGAGCAGGAACGCGCATAGCACGATCGACAGAATTCCGACCCCTGAGATCGGGCTGTTCGAGGCGCCGATCAACCCGGCCATGTAACCGCAGATTCCGGCGATCAAAAAGCCGCCGAGCAGCACGAAAGGCACCGCGATCAACGTGAGCGATAACGAAGATGGCGCGAGCACCGTCGCCCTCGCAAAGTTGAACGCGAGCCAGGCTGCGACGACAAGGCAACCGGCCGTGAGTATGAGAATCCATGCGGGTGAGAGATCGCGGTCGCGATCGTCGCGTTCTTCGGTCGAGCGAGAAGCGGCGAGTGTAGTTACGAGTCCGCCTACGACTGGTTTGGCCAGTTTGGCGAGAGTGTAAATGGCGGCAATCGCAATTGCGCCTGCGCCAATAAAACGAACCTGCGTGCGCCAGATCGCAACCGTGTGGGCCGCGAGTGATACGCCTGCAGCAGCAGGCTGAATCGACGTCAAATACGGAACTGCGATGGTCCATGCGATGATAAGGCCAGTGAGCATCGCCATTCCGACTGACAGTCCCACGAGATGCCCGGCGCCGACCAGCGCGAGTGAAAAAGCAACGTCATAACCGGTTGAAGCCGTCGCACCGACACGAAAGAAACCGGTCACTGAAGCTGCGGCGATTCGCGTCGCGGTCAGGATCGCGAGACCGGCTGAGGCGGCTGATCCGAGGATCACAGCGATGAGTCCTTCTCTCGCTTCGCCCGTCTCGTCTTTCGTCTCACCACGCGTGCCCGATCCGACTCTCAACACCTCAGCAGCAGCGACGCCTTCAGGGTAGGGAAGATCGGAGTTGGTCACCAGCGCACGACGAAGCGGGATCGTGAACAACACTCCAAGGACGCCGCCGCTCAGGCAGATAAGAAACGATTGCCAGAACGGAAATCCTGTCCACCAGCCGATGATTACCAGTCCAGGAAGCACAAAGATGATCGCGGAAAGCGTGCCTGCCGCGGACGCGACGGTCTGAACAATGTTGTTTTCGAGGATGGACGAATCCTTCACGAGGCTCAGGATGGCCATCGAGATCACTGCCGCGGGAATCGACGACGCGAAGGTAAGCCCGACTTTAAGTCCGAGGTAAACGTTCGCCGCCGTAAAGATCGTCGTGATGAGCGCGCCCAGGATCAGGCCGCGTATGGTGAGTTCTTTTGGTTTCATAGGCACACGTCACTCTTCCTTTAGTTTTGGTTTTCTCGCTGCAGCTCATGCCATTTGCGGAGCAGTTCCTGTTCTCTTTCACTGGAAATACCTGTTTTCAACTCGTCGCCTGCGCGCTCTGTTTGATACCACGTGAGCGTGTCTCTGATCGTTTCACTCAGAGGACGAAAGCGAAGGCCGTCCGCAATGGCTTTGTCGGGTTTGACGAACATAAAGCCTTTCAGATTCGGCGCGGATTCGGGTAGCCAGAGCGGCATTTCCATCCAGGCTGCGACCTTCTCTTGCAGCAGGAATTCTTCACTGACCCACGTGAACGATGCATCGCTATCACTCACCAACTTACACTCCTCGAGTACGTTTTGCATCGTTAACTTTCCCGGTTCGCCGTTAGCGTTGTAGAGGCCCGCAGCCCTTCGTTCAGCCATGCTCACGAGCCATTCAGATAGATCACGAACATCGATGAACTGTACAAAACGCTCAGCACGGCCGGGAGCCAATACTTCGCCGCCGCGAGCGACGCGCACCGGCCAATAAGTAAATCGATCCGTGTAATCGTATGGTCCAACAATCAAACCAGGACGAACAACGAGCACTCGATCCGGCATGACTTCCTCAGCAGCCTGTTCCGAGAGTGCTTTCAGACCGCCATACATTTTTTCGTGCGAAGCGTCGTCTGCATAGGCCTGGTCCAGCTGTTCGCTTGTTAATGTAGCTGCCGGAAAAGTTTCATCGACACCAGGAACGCTAACAGACGCATAAGCGTTTTGAGTCGAAATGAAAACGTAAACGTCTACTGAGTCAGACAAGATCTCCGCTATTGCTCGCACCGAACGCGGTAGCTGCCCGCTGGTGTCAATGACGATATCCCAGCGACGCCCTTTCAGTTTCTCCAGATCGCTGTCGTTATGTCGATCTCCGTGGATACTTTCAACAGCCGCCGGCGCAGGATGATTCCCACGATTAAAGAGCGTGACCTCATGACCACGCGCCAGCGCTTCCGTCACCAGATGACGGCCCAGAAACTTCGTCCCGCCAATGATTAATAGCTTCATTTTGTACCGCCTTGGTTAGACGAATGCTGATCTATGACATGGGCGCTTTAAATCTGAAGCAGACGCGCTCCATGAATCACAGCTAACGCGTCGACTCGTGATTCTTCAGATCTAATTAGATAGATTATTCGATAAGGCCATTCAAGAACTTCTTGCACCTCGTTCGATTCGTACTCAGGAACCATTCGACCAGAAAAGGGAAACTCAGCTATCTGGATAGACCGTCGGGTGAGCCGATCGATCATCCGTAGGGCGTATTCTGGTGAGGTCTGGGCGATATATTCGTAAATAGCATCAAGTTGTGAAAGCGCAGACTCTGTCCATAGAACGTTCACGATGGCAGTCCAAATCTCTCCCTTACGGCTGTAACATCGACTGTCTTTCCTGCCTTGCTGTCAGCCAAACCAGCTTCGATCGATTGACGCACATAAATTTCATGCATCAACTGATCCCAGGTAATGTCTTCCGGCAATCTGTCCAACAATCGTCTGGCTTCGTCCTTAATATTCTCGGTGCTCATGCAATTGAATATAGTATTCAAGTTCTCACCGGTCAACGGATTACCAACTCTTTTACCGACGCTTTCATGGGTAGCTCGCTTTTCAACAGTCCAACTTTATTTAGGGCCAGAGGGATTTCCCGGTTTTGCATGAACCAACGCCAGATGTTTCCGGTGCGCATGTTCTCGGCGCTGAGGAGAATGATGCCGGCGTTGATTCCGATTACGTCTGTGTCGATCCAGCCGGTTTTTGGGTTGAAGGCGTCTACAAATCCATACTTGCCGTAGATCTTGTCACCGTACTTCTCGTGCACTGTGCGCAGCGCGTTTGTAGCGAGCTCGGGAGTGAACATTAACGAGCCGCCGGCTGCTGAAGGCACGATGGTTCCGTCGATGTCCGGGTCGTGCGGTGGGCCACCCCACGCCAGATAGCCGTTAGCGCTGTCAGAGGCAGTGATGCCCCAGACGTCTGGTCCAAAGGCGGGGAACTCGTGTGCGAGGTTGATGCAGAAGGCGCGATGAGCGAGCGTCGCGGCGACTGAGTTTTTGAAGTAGTCGATGCGGTCGCCTTTAGTTTCACGGCGGTTTCGATAATCGACCCAGGCGTGCGAGTACTGGTGCATGAACAAGGGAACACCAATCGTCGTGAAGTAACTGTGTCCTTCGTAGCGATAGCGATCGCGCCAAAGCGCGTACCATGAAGCCGTTGGGATAGGGTAGGTTGGCGAGCCAATGGCGAGGAGATAGAGGATCGTCTCTTCGCTGTAAGTGTCCCAGCGCGGTTTCAAAAACCCCGACTCGGGTTTCCAACCGTGCGATAAAAGCAATGGATGCCCATTGAGCATCCAGCGGAAATCGACGCGCCGGTAGATCTGCTCGGCAAGCTTCGCGATTTCCCGATCGTCACGAAAACACTGCCGCACAGTGAGCACGCCTGCGAGCAGAAGCGCCGTGTCGATCGATGAGACTTCGCTGTTCCATCGTCGCTGACCGGTTTTCGAATCCATCCAGTGATAGAACCAGCCGCGTTGATTAAATGCGCGAGAGTCGAAGAAGCGCAATGTGTTACGAGTGCGTTCGAGTGCCTGAGGTTTTGCGATCCAATTCCGATCGACAGCGATGCAAAGCGAAGTCAGGCCAAAACCCGTGGCGGCAATGCTGGCGACGTTTTGGTGACTGGAATCGAGAGGCGAGCCGTCCATGCGGGCACGGTCGGGCACGAGACCCGTTTGCGGATCAGCCTGTTCCCAGAAGTAACGAAACGAGCGTTGCTGTAGATCGTCGAGGAAGGCCTGCGCCGCAACACCAGGCCGCAAAAGAATCAACCACGAAAACGCCCATAACGCACAGAAAAAATAATTTGTGAGTTTTGTGCGTTTTTGTGGGCTAAATAGCATTTACTAGTTGGGGGTTACTTCGAACTTGGCTTCGATGACTTCGGCAGAATTTGCGCCGACCATCACGCGAAACTCGCCGGGCTCGACGAGGTAGCGCATCTCGCGATTCCAGAAGCCGAGTTGCTCCTGGCCCAACGCAAACTCGACACGCCGTCTCTCGCCCGGCTGCAACGTGACGCGCTGAAAACCTTTTAGCTCTTTCACGGGCCGCGTCATAGTTGCCACAAGATCGCGAATGTAGAGTTGGACCACTTCATCACCGGTCCGCTTGCCCGTGTTTTCAACCTCGACGGTCACGGTCAATTTTCCATTCGCGCTGATGCGTGGCACGCTGAGTTGCAGGTTAGAGATCTTGAACGTGGTGTAGCTCAGCCCGTAACCGAAGGGGAAGAGCGGCGTCCATGGCGAGTCGATATATTTCGAGGTGTAACGGTTTTCAGCCTCAGGCGGGCGGCCGGTGTTCATGTGGTTGTAGTACATCGGCACTTGCCCGACAGTGCGCGGGAAGGTTACCGGCAACTTAGCGCCCGGATTCACGTCGCCAAACAAGATGTCGGCGATAGCGTTTCCCGATTCGGTGCCACCCATCCACGACTCGAGAATTGCCGGAACGTTGCTGGCGATCCAGCCAATCGACAAAGGCCGTCCATTTACGAGCACGAGGATCGTGGGTTTGCCTGTCGCTTGAATCGCCTGGACCAACTCCATCTGACGGCCCGGCAAATCGAGCGTGCTGCGCGAAGCGGCCTCGCCAACCATCTCGTGAAGCTCGCCGACGAAAACCACGGCCACGTCCGACGCTCGCGCGAGATCTACGGCTTCCTGAAAACCAGCGGTCGAGTCACCTTTAACTTCGCAGCCTTTCGCATAACCGACTTTCGTCTGCGTCGACACCTTCGCTTTTATACCCGCGAGCGGCGTGACGGTGTTCTCTTCTTTGCCATCGCCGGCCCACCAACCGAGCGGCGCGCGGCGATCGTCAGCGAGTGGTCCAATCACCGCGATCGAGCCGACATTCTTGTTGAGCGGCAACGTCTCGCGGTCGTTCTTCAACAGAACCATTGAACGCCCCGCGATCTCACGTGCCAATTGAATGCTGTTCGGCCGCAGCAGTGAAGATGGTTCGCGAGCTTCATCGATGTAAGGATGATCGAAGAGTCCCGCGCGAAACTTGATTCGCAAAATGCGTCGCACTGCTTCGTCGATCGTAGCTTGTGATAGCCGTTTTTCCTGGAGCAGCTTTGGGCCAAACATGTTGAAGCTGCGGCTCACCATCTCCATGTCGACACCGGCATTGAGCGCCGCGGCTGCTGCGTCTTCCTCATTCGCGGCGATGCCGTGATTGATGAGCTCTCTGACGGAGGTGTAGTCACTAACCACAAAACCATCAAACTTCCATTCCTCTCGCAGCACTTTCGTCAGCGTGAAAGCATTCGCGGAGGCAGGCACGCCGTTGATGGCATTGAACGAGCTCATCAACGTGCCGACGCCCGCATCAACGGCGGCTTTGAAAGGCGGAAAGTAGATCTCGCGCAGAGTGTTCTCGGAAAGGTCAGTGGTGTTGTAGTCGCGGCCACCTTCAGCACTGCCATACGCAACCCAGTGCTTGGCGCAAGCTAGAATTTTGTCAGGCGCGCCATAGTTGTCGCCTTGAAACCCGCGTACGCGCGCGCGGGCAAAGGCGGCGCCGAGAAACGGATCTTCGCCGGAGCCTTCGCTGATTCGGCCCCAACGCGGATCGCGCGCAATGTCGACCATCGGCGCGAAGGTCCAACGAAGGCCGGCGTTGTTGGCTTCCTGTGCTGCGACAGCGGCGGAGCGTTCTGCAAGAGACGGATCGAAGCTGCTCGCTTCCCCGAGTGGGATGGGGAAGATCGTGCGATAGCCGTGAATCACGTCGAAACCGAACAGGAGCGGGATCTTCAGACGTGATTCAGTCATCGCAACGCGCTGCACCTCGTTAGTGCGCCGCGCGCCGCGAACGTTGAGCGTCGAGCCGAGCAAGCCTTTGCGAATCATGTCGAGGTGCTCGGGGCGAATGTTGCCGTTGCCCTCGCCGTCGAGTTGCTGGAGTTGGCCCAGTTTCTCTTCAAGTGTCATTTGCGAGAGGAGCGAGTTGACGGTTTGCTCGATGTCTCGCGGGCGCTGGCTGTGGGAAATTGGAAGAAGGAAAACACCGAGAACAGCAAGCAGCAGTAATGCGAGCAGAAGTCGTTTCATTCGGTTTTGGTTTGCCTCTGTGCAACCTCTGCGCCCTCTGCGTCTCTGTGGTGACGTGGTTTATGAGTTACACAAACCACAGAGACGCAGAGGGCGCAGAGATTGCGCAGAGAAGAAGTTTAGAAATTGAATCGAGCCTGAAACTCCACCACACGTCCCGCCAACGCACTCTGCGCGCGGCCGAAGTCGCGGCTATCGATGACCGGCGAGAAGAATTCAAACGGAGCGAGATTCAGATTGTTAAAGGCATTGAAGAAGTTTGCCTTGACCTCGAGAAAGGCTCCTTCACCAAAAAAGCTTGGCATGCCGGTTCGTTTCGCGAGACTCAAGTCTACCGCAAAGTACCTTGGACCACGGAACGAATTCCGCCCGATCCCCGGCGGCAGCTTCCCTTCGGGATTGTTCTGGTCGAAAAAGAGCGTTCCACCGCCGGGGAAATTCCCATTCGGCCTGATGAACGCTTCATTGTCAGTGTCTTCCAGTGCGCCGCCAAAGTATCTCGTCGGGCGCGAAGGACAGACGAATTGATTCGAATTCGCCGAGCGCACGCATTGTCCGGTATGCGGCGTCCACGGGAAACCAGTGTGTGCTGTAAGAATGCCGTCGATCTGCCAACCACCGAATGCTTTGCCGACGAAATCCTTGCGATTGCGAAACAGCGGCAGGTCCCACAACCCAGAGACGTTCAGGTTATGCCTCACGTCGAAATCCGATGGACCACGTTCCTGTCGCAAGTCCTGTGGAAACGTCTGGTTCGTTTCAGCGCCCGGACCTTCGTTGGAGAGCGTGTCGATGCTCTTGGCCCAACGATAGAGAATGTCAAACTGGACACCGCGCGAGAAGCGACGTGTGAGCCGTGCATTCATCGCGTTGTAGTTTGCGTTCACGTCGGGCGTGGGAATGAATACGGCCGAGGCGAAGTAGTTTGCCGGAATCACAGGCTGCACGAAGAGTTGATTAACGAGACGGATCAACTTGTGACTTGAGCTGCCCTGATATCCGATCGTCGCGGTGAGGTTGTACGGCAACGCATACTGCGCATCGAGTGAATACGTGTAGACGTAAGCCGTCGGCGTGTCCGGCAGCGCGCCGTAGATTTCAACGGTTCGATTTGGCGGCGTACCGGTTGCCGGATTGATGCCGACTGCGAGCGCAGGATTTGCCGGGTAACTAAACGGCGAAGTGCTGGCGCCGAGCGTGTACAGGATTTGCCCGTCGAGAAAAGGCGAACCGAACTCCGGATCCGTAGTACCACAGCAAAGTCCGAAGCGCGCAAAAAACGGTGGATTGCCGCGAGTATTCGAAAAGACTACTTCCGGGATGCGGTTGTAGGCGATGCCGAAGCCACCACGAAGCACCAGCTTGTCCTGCAAATTGAATTCTTTTGGACTGTAGGCAAAGCCGATGCGCGGCGCGAAATTATTTTTATCCGCATTGTAGAGTTTGCTCGTCGGTTCAACTCTCGAACCGACCAAACCGCCTCCTGAACCAAAGACAAAATTGGCTACCTGATCGTTCTGCTCCTGCAACACTCCAAAGTACTCGTATCGAAGACCCAGATTGAGCGTCAGGTTAGGCCGTGCTTTCCAGTCGTCCTGGACGAAGAAACCGTAGCTGTTCGATCGGAAGTGGCGTTGTGCATTTGCTACGCCGCCCGTCTGCGGGTCGGCATTGATCTGGTAGAACAGCGGCGCGTCGTTAGCAAAGTTGAAGAGCCCGCCGAAAGTGTATAAGGGACGCGACGCGCCGTTAAGGTTGTTGTCATTGAACTCCCGTCGAAACTCGCCACCGAATTTCAGCCCGTGATTACCACGGACGTTGCTGACGATGTCGCGAAACTCCAATGTCTTTTCAGAAAAGACTCCCGGAGTCGTTTCGGACTGATTGGCGCCGAAGCGAATGCGTTCACTGTTTTTAAATAGACTCTCAATCTCGATCCTTGGAATACCGAAGTTTGTCGCGTCTGACGATTCAATCTCGTTGAAAGCGAACTTGGTGAAGTTGAATCGTGCTTCGTTCAACAGTGCCGGCGAAAAAGTGTGGTTGAAGAGTACCGCATATGAAGTGTTATGCGGCGTTTGCGTGATGTCAGCTTGTCGCCGTGCTGCGGCCCCGGTGTCGCTGCCAACACGAAAACCTCGAGTTAGGTACGTGCTGAAGGTCAGTTGATTGTTCGAGCTGGGAAGCACATCGAAGCGTGCGTTGTATTGATTCGGTCTGTTGATAGTGGGACCAGCAATGTTCACCCTTTGAATGTCGGGAATGCCATCGAGACCGCCACCGCTGAACACCGGACCTTTATCAGCCAGGTTGTCGAGACGAAGATACTGTCCCAACCCCAGCGCAGGAGATCCAATATCAAGGCCACCGCTTAGCTCCTGGCAGGGCATCACCTCAGTTCGCACGTCGCCGCATGAAGACGGCAGGAACCCTCCGATACGTGGCACAACACCAGAACTCCCAAGTACGGCGGCACCAATACCACCAGGACGAGCATTGATGATGGCTTGCCGAAACTGTGGCGTCTCGATATAGGCGGGCGTCAATGTTGTGGAGTTCTCTCGCAAGCCTTCATATGATAAGAAGAAGAAAGCTCGGTCTCTGCCGCTATACACCGATGGTCCACCTTCACCGAACCGCGGCAGAAAGAGTGGCCCACCAATACTGCCACCGAACTGGCGAAAGAAGCGGTCAACTCTTTCGACCACCCCGCGTCCAAAATCATTCGGATACTTGTTAAAGGCGTTGAGCTTTGGACTGTCGTACTTGATAAAGGCGCTGCCGTGGAAGTCGTTCGTGCCATTCTGCGATACGACTTTGATCTGGGCGCCGGAGTTTCTGCCGTCCTCCGCGGAATAAGTGGTTGATGAGACCTGGATCTCTTTTACCGATTCCTGATTTGGTGTTACGACAGCAGCGCCGCCATGGCTAAGACTGTTTACACTCACACCGTCGATCTGAAAATTGTTGGCCGAGATGCGTTGTCCGTTAGCGCTGATCTGCGGCTGGTTCTCCGGCTGAAAAATTGAATTACTCGAGCCTCCCGGCCCGGGAGAATTCGGCAGACCGGAGGAGTTTCCGTTTGGACTTCGTCCGGCATCACCGAAAATTCCCGGCGTCAACCGGATCAGCTCATATGGATCACGACCAACTTGCGGTAGTCGCCTAACTTCGGTCGTCGTAATTCCTTTTGTGATGTTCGCGGTCTCGGTCTGGAGTTCTGCGGCTGTTTCTTCGGCGATTGTGACCACAGCCTCGATATTGCCGACCTCGAGAAACACGTCGATCCCTTGAATAACCTCGGCGCTGACTGCAACGTTTTGCGAGATGCTCTTCTTGTAACCCGTCTTCTCGACCGTCAGCTCGTATTTGCCGGGCGCCAGGCCGGTAATGCGATAAAAACCTTCATCGTTGCTCGTGGCTTCCTGAGTCTTTCCTGTTTCCGTATTTTTAAGGACGACGTTTGCACCAGGTACGAGTGCGCCGCTGGAGTCCGAAACCGTTCCCTGGACCCCGGCCCTGAACTGAGCATTTGCTGTAATTACTGCGCATGAAAGAAAAAGTCCGCACAGCGTCATGCGGAGCAGAGTGTGGATAGTTCGGGACATTGCAAGGCCCCTCCCGAGGCCGATGATTTACGCAAGCTTTCGCAAATAATCCGGGGGATTAGATGTCGGGGATTTTAGACCAGCATACCACCACGAAGACACAAAGACACAAAAATTCAATTGGACTTTTGTCCCCAGGTATCTTTGTGGTTTAAGGTCTTACAAGAAATGTTCGAAGCTGTAACATGGTCCGAAGCGCCGGAGTCGCTGTCGTTGGAGACGGGCGAGGTACACGTTTGGCGTGTTGAGTTAGAACAGCCGGAGCACTTGCTCGAGAAGTTTCGCGGGACTTTGGAGGAGCACGAACTCCAGCGCGCCAGTCGCTTTCACTTCGAGAAACACCGCAGGCATTTTGTCGTTGGCCGCGGTGTGCTGCGACAACTCCTCGCCCAGTATCTCGACACGAAACCCGAGACATTGAGGTTCTCTTACGGCGCATACGGCAAGCCGGCATTGAATGGCGAATACAAGAATTCGCGCTTGCGCTTCAACATGTCACACTCGCACGAGGTTGCACTGTACGCGTTTGCCGAGGATCGAGAGCTCGGAGTTGACGTCGAGCACATCCGCGCAGACTTCGCGAGTGAGGATATCGCGCGGCATTACTTTTCGCGCCGCGAAGTCGAAGCGTTCAATGCGATTCAGAAGCAAGACCAGGTTGAAGCCTTCTTCAGATGCTGGACGCGCAAGGAAGCGTACATCAAAGCCATCGGAAAAGGATTGTCGCAGCCGCTCGATAAATTCGACGTAACACTTGCCGCGGAACAACCAGCAGCTTTGTTGTGGTGCAGTGACGACGACGCGACACGCTGGTCCATGACGAATCTCGACGTCGGCAGCGGCTACGCAGGCGCATTGGCAGTGGAGGGTCAGGTTTCAAGAATACGATGTTGGCACATGACAAGATGAATCACGCCGCCCATGAAAAAACGGGCGAGCTCGATCCGGTTTGCGGCATGACGGTGGATCCCGACAGCGCCGCGGGCTCTTTCGAGTACCATGGAAAGACTTATTATTTTTGCAGCACTCACTGCTTGCACCGCTTCCAACAAAATCCGCAGAGCTTTTTGAATAAGCCTACAGTCGTGATCGGCATCACGAGAGCGCCCGCCACAAAAGCTCAAAAATACACCTGCCCGATGCACCCGGAGATCATTCGCGATGGTCCAGGCAGTTGTCCGATCTGCGGCATGGCCCTCGAGCCGCTCATCGCGTCACTCGACGAAGAAGAAAACACTGAGCTGAAGGACATGAGCCGCCGGTTCTGGACGGCCGTAGTGCTTTCGATTCCCGTGCTCGCGTTGGGCATGAGTGACTTGATCCCTGGGCAACCCGTGCAACGAGTCGTGTCGATGTCGATGCTGCAGTGGCTGCAACTGATCCTTGCAACGCCTGTGGTGCTGTGGGCAGGCTGGCCGTTCTTCGTGCGTGCGTGGCAATCGATCGTGTATCGCAGTCTGAACATGTTTACGCTGATCGGGCTCGGCGTCGGCGTGGGTTACTTGTTCAGCGTGATAGCCGTAGTCGTGCCCGGAATATTCCCGGCCGCTTTTCGCGATGCTGACGGTAACATGCCGGTCTACTTTGAAGCCGCGGCTGTGATTACGACGCTCGTGTTGTTGGGCCAGGTGCTCGAGCTGCGCGCGCGCAGTCAAACCGGAAGCGCGATCAAAGCGCTGCTCGGCCTCGCTCCAAAAACGGCGCACCGTATTCGCGATGGACAGGAAGAAGAGATTCCTTTGGAGCATGTGGCAGTCGGCGATCGGCTGCGCGTGCGTCCGGGCGAGAAGATACCGGTTGATGGCGTGGTGCTGGAGGGATCGAGCGCTGTCGACGAGTCGATGATTACGGGCGAGCCGATTCCGGTGGAGAAACAGGCGAACGAGCGCGTGGTTGGAGGGACTGTTAATGGCACGGGCTCGTTCGTCATGCGTGCGGAGCGTGTTGGTTCCGAAACACTGCTGGCGCAGATCGTTCAGATGGTAGCGGAAGCGCAACGCAGTCGTGCGCCGATCCAGAGGCTCGCCGATGTTGTCTCGGGCTATTTCGTACCTGCGGTCGTGATCATCGCGGTGCTGACGTTTGTAGTGTGGAGCATTTGGGGACCCGAGCCGCGTATGGCCCATGGGCTTGTGAATGCGGTGGCGGTGCTGATTATTGCGTGTCCGTGCGCACTTGGGCTGGCAACGCCGATGTCGATCATGGTGGCGACAGGGAAGGCGGCGCAAAACGGGATTCTGTTCAGAAATGCCGAAGCTATCGAGGTGATGCGGAAGGTCGACACGCTCGTTGTCGATAAGACCGGAACGTTGACGCAGGGAAAGCCGCAGCTCGTTAGCGTTGTCGCGAAGAATGAAGAAGCGCTGTTGCGATTTGCAGCAAGCCTGGAGCGAAGTAGCGAGCATCCGCTGGCGTCGGCAATCGTTTTGGGCGCGCGCGATCGCGGCGTCAAACTCGTCGATGCGGTCAATTTCAAATCACTGACGGGCAAGGGCGTGGTTGGAGAGATCGATGGACATCGAGTTGCCGTTGGGAATCGATCGCTGCTGGAAGTGGAAGCCGGCGAGCTAATGGCGGAAGCTGAGAGTTTGAGAGCTAACGGACAGACGATCATGTTCGTGCTGGTTGACGGAAAACCTGCCGGCCTGCTTGGCGTCGCTGATCCGATCAAGGAGACGACGCCGGAGGCAGTCAAACAACTGCACGCCGAAGGCATTCGCATCGTGATGCTCACCGGCGACAGCCGTACGACCGCGGAAGCTGTCGCTCGCAAGCTGGGGATCGATGAAGTCGTTGCTGAAGTGCTGCCGGACCAGAAGGTCGAGGTGGTGAAAAGGTTTCAGAGTGGCGGCCGTATTGTTGCCATGGCCGGCGACGGCATCAACGACGCGCCGGCACTCGCACAGGCGCACGTCGGCATCGCGATGGGCACCGGAACTGATGTCGCGATGCAGAGCGCTGACATGACGCTCGTGAAAGGCGATCTGCGCGGCATCGTTCGCGCACGTACGTTGAGCCGCGGCACGATGACGAACATCAAACAAAACCTCTTTTTCGCATTTATCTACAACACGATCGGTGTGCCGATCGCGGCCGGCGTCTTGTATCCGTTCTTTGGAATCTTGTTGAGCCCGATGATCGCGGCGGCGGCGATGAGCTTCAGTTCAGTGTCCGTGATTGCGAATGCGTTAAGACTACGCCGCTCATCTGTGTAATCCGTGGCTAAATAATCGCTCGTCAGAGGCGGTGAACATTACTCCGAGCACTTCGTCCGTCACGAAGCGCTCGTCGAGATCTGATAACCGCACTTCACGCTCTGTCCTGCCGTTGTTGATGTTGACTCCCGCCAACCCGTTACCGCCGCGTTCGAGGCTCGTGTAAAAGTACATCCACTGCCCGCGCAAAGTAGCGAGTCGCTCGCGATGCCAAAGAAATCGCGATAGCCGATCGAGTTGTGCTGACGGATCGACGCGATCTCGAATACGCGATGCTATTCCAAATCGCTTGAAGCCAGAAGAACTACGACGCCGATTCAACAATGTTGCGAGTGTCTGCAAATTTGAAAAGCGAATGGCAGTCCTGACAGTGCCTCCATAACGAAAGTAAAGCGAGGCTGCGCGAGCGGCGATGGCGCCGATAGTGCGGAGGATGCCACGTCCTGGAGGCGTGTGTCGCGCCCGCCAGAGTTCTTGTCCACTTGTGGAGTCGAAAGCCGCGATCTCCGATTGACCACCAATCACGATGTCGCCGCGTTCATTCAACAATCCAAACGAAGCACGCTCGATCTTGTGCGACACACGAGACGTTCGCTTGCCGTTGCTCGCATCCAAAAAGATCAGATCGTCACGATCGGCGAGCGCGATCGTGTTTCGATTCGGCAAAAGAAGGTTAGTGATACCTTTATCGGCGCCTTTGTAACGCCACAGGACCTTGCCTGCGCGAACGTCGATCGCACTCACACCATACGAGCCGCGCTCGATCGTGTCACCATCCTTGATTCGCGTGAACTGTCCGCCCGTGCGCACGTAAAGAACGTCGCCCACGAGGATCATCTCCGGCGTGAGCCCGAGGTCTTTCGCTTCCCACTCGGTGTCGCCGGTCTGACGTGAGATGGCTCGCACGCGACCGTGACCAGACACGTAGATAAAACCTTCAGTAAAGATCGGCTCCGCTTCGGTGAGCGCGAGCCCTTCTTCGTTGACCCGATACTTCTCGCGCAAACGCTCTTTGCCGCTGCGCGCGTCGAAAGACGTGACGCCCTCGTAGAAAACGTAAAGACGCCCATCGATGAATGCGGGCGGGTAATAGTTATCGAGCGTGTAATCGACTTCTTTGTCCGAGTCTTCCGGCCAACGCGCCGGCATCATCTCGACTTCGCCGACTTCGTATTTCCAAAGCTCGTCACCCGACGCCAGATCCAAAACGTGCAGCAGCGGGCGACGTTTAAAACCGTCGCGAGCGCGGCTCTTTGCGTCTTTCGCGAGCACGACGGCGAGCAAATTCGTCTCCGTATCGACGGAGATCTGCATCACGGCGCCTTTGATCTTTTCGCTACGCCAGATCGAGTTGCCAGTCAGCACGTCCACTGCTTCAATGCGCGCCTTGTCGCCTTTTTCAAAACTCAACAACACCAAGTCAGTGCCGGGCACGGGAGCCACGTCGGTTTCGTCGAGCTCGGTATCTTTGCGGCGCCAGAGCACTTCGCCGTTGGAACCGTCGATCGCGTAGAGCGATTTCTCCGTGCCCGTAATCACGACGCCCATCTCGGTCGGTTGATAGAAGCGAATGTCTTTATCGAGTTTTGCCGTCCATGATTGGGCGAAAGCGGGAAGGGAAGACAATGCCAAAAGCAGCAGGGTACAACTCAACTTCATGCGACTAGCATAACCCAAATCTGATATGCTTTCGGCGCAACATGGCAAAGTTTTTCACGCAAAGACGCAAAGGCACAAAGTTTTTGACCCTTGCGTTCCTGCTTCTCGCGACAACATCTGTTGCCGCGCAGTCGCTCGATCCGAACGCTCCGTCTCCAGTGCGCAGTAGCAACGTCACCGGCCGGATCGCGGCGCGCGATCTGGGTGATGCAAGGCTAACCGATCACTACTACGCGTTCACCGGCACGCCCGGCGATCTACTCATCACCGTGCAGAGCACGAACCTGAACGGCGACGTCGATGTGTTCACCGCCGGCACTCTGCGACCGCTGATCAAGCTCACGATGTACGCTGAGATTTCAACCCCGGTCACAAAAGGAATCTACCTGCGCAAGCGTGAAGATCTGATTCTGCGTATCGAAGCGCGCAGCCCGAATGATGATGAGGGAACTTATCGTCTTCGTTTTGGCGGTTCGTTTGAACCGATTGTTGGCGGTCCGGATATCGCAGAAGCAGAAACACCGACAACGGAACCGCCTGCAACTGGGCGTGGAACAAAGCGTGTTACATCGGCAGGCGCAAGGATCGAGGAGCCAGCACCTGAAGTCGCGGCAGCGCCGACACCCGAACCAACACCAGAGCCGACACCAGCAGCGAAACCTGTCGAGTCACCGACACCCGAAAAGTCTCCAGAGCCTAAAGCCGAACGACCAGCGCCCGTACGTAATACTCGTGGCCGCAGACCCGCAGTACGCCGTCCCGCGCCACGCACACCCGACGACACCACTGCCACCGAAACCCCAGCGCCGAAACCGCCTCCCGTCGAGCCCGAGCCCGAAATCGGACCACGCCTGGTGATCGAAACCAGCGACGGCACATTGATCAATCGTTCGATGAGTACTGTTAGGCGTGTTACCGTCGAGAACGGTCAAGTAGTCGTGATCGGTAAGAACGGAAAGATCGATCGAATACTGCTCGCGAACGTCCTTCGCATGTCGATCTCTCCCTAATCCGCGTTTATCCGTGGCTAATTATTTACCCGCCTTCAAACTTGCCAGCTTATCCCGAAACTGCGGCAGATCCTGACTGTTCGGATCGACTTTCTCCAACTTCGCGATCGCGTCTTCAGCAGCTTTCGCGTCGCCCTTTTCCAACGTCGCCGCCGCCAGTCCGGACAACACCATCACGTCGTCAGACTTCATCTTCATCGCCGCGCGATACCACTTCTCAGCCGTATCGTAGTGTCCCGCATCGAGGTTCACCATTCCGAGTATGACGACCGTCCGATAGTCGGTTGGTTTGAGTTGATTCGCTTTGAGCAAAAACTCGATCGCCTGATCGTAGCGCTGTATCTGGTAGTAAAGTTCTGCGGCCTTGATCTGCGCGTCGAAATTGTTCGGTTCGCTGCGCGCCTTCTCCAGCGAAGCACTAACCTCGGCACGCACAGCCTGCGGATCTTGAGCTTGTTGAGCACCAGCACCACCAACCGGCGGATGGTCTGCGGGCATGCCCTGCGAAGCGGCAGTCTGCGGCGACGCTTGTTTCTGGCTCATCGAACTGGCGAACATGAAGCCGACGATGAATCCGAAAAGGATTCCGATGATGGCAAAAAGAAGATTCTCTCTGGACATAATGTTCTACTTACCGGCTGCCAGTGTTTTCGCTTCGTTGATTCGCTCAGTAATGGCCTGGCCTGCTTCTGAATCAGCCGGAACCTGCTTCAACACGCGCTCCCAATAGTCAATCGCTTTCTTGTAATCCTTGGCCTGGAACGCGGCGCTGCCGGCGAGTTGCAGTGCCTTTGCGTTTTCCGGCTCGACTTTCAAGGCTTGCTGAATCAACTCTGTCGGCTTGCCTTCAAGACTCCTGCCATTCGCCATCGCAGTCGCAAACGCATACTCGGCCCAAAGGCCCGCATCCTTCGGCGTGAGCTCAGTGGCTTTGGCGTACGCGCCAACAGCTTCACTGAACTTTCCCATCGAACTGTAAGAACGCGCCAGCATGGTCCAACCCTGCGCGTCTGACGGGTTCGACTCAAGACGTTTCGCCAGCTTCTCGACGTTTGCCTCGATCTGTTCCTGCGTGCGTCCTTCCGGCGCTGCCGCTGATTGCGAAGCTGTCGCCGGCGGCTCGCTAATACTCTTTGGACTGCCGACGTTCAGATAAAAAATAATCGCGACCAACGGCAGTCCGATACCGAGCAGGTAAGCCGTGTTACGCGCAGAAACCGGCGCCGCCTTAATCTTCCTGGTGTTACTTGTTCCAATATCTTCGAGGAGACGCCGCTCGATCTCGTCGCGATCCTGTGCGTACTGTTCTTCGCTGACGATTCCATTCCGCACATCAGCTTCGAGCTCTGAAAGTTGATCGCGATAGACGGCGATGTTTGCCTTCTTCCGCTCGTCTTCACTTTCGAGCTGCGCTTCATCAGAACGTTGCAGCGCCGTTGGCAGCACAAACGCCAGCGCGATCAGAATGAGGCCCGCACAGATCACCCAAAAGAGAATCACGCCGTCTCCTTTCCCGAAGCCGCAAGCAACTCCTCCGCGCGACGCCGATCGTTGGCGCTCAACGGCTGTTCCGGAATCAGATCGCGCCGTTGCCTGATATAACGGAAGAGCACGTACAAGCCACCGAGTAACAAGACGAAAGGTCCAAACCACAGCAGGTAAGTCGTGTACGTGACGCGAGGTCGATAAAGAATGAAATCGCCGTAGCGCTGGGTAAGAAATGCAATGATCTCCTGATCACTCTTACCAGCCTTCATCTGCTCGCGAATTTCGCGGCGCAGGTCTGCGGCCAATCCGGCAGGCGAATCAGCGAGAGTTTGGTTCTGGCATTGAAGGCAACGAAGTTCCTTGGAGAGTTTCGCGAGGCGTGCCTCGATCACAGGATCGTCACTCGGTCGTTCTTCCTCCTGCACCTGCGCCATTACGAAGGAAGAACACAGGCAGAGCAACAACAGTGCGAGCAGACGAGTCATTTGGTTCCCTCACGATTTAATTGCTGGACCAGAGGGAGAACTTTTTGCGACCAAACATCGGGTGTCACCGGCCCGACGTGCTTGAGCCGGATCGTGCCGCTCTTATCGATGATATAAGTCTCAGGCGCGCCATAGACTCCGTAATCGATCGCCACACGTCCATCGAGATCGACGGCGCTGAGTTCATAAGGATCGCCCAACTCGCCGAGCCATGCGAGTGCGTCCTCGCGCCTGTCTTTGTAATTGAAGCCTACAATCGGAGCGGCGCCTGACCTCGCGTAGCCGAATAAATACTGGTGCTCCTCGCGGCACGCAATGCACCACGACGCCCAAACATTCAGCAGCCACACCTTGCCCTTCATGTCTTCAGCGGAAAATGTCTTAGTCGGATCTTTTAACTGCGGCAGACGGAATGTAGGCGCAGGCTTGTCGACCAGAACAGACGGAACCTCGTGCGGATCGCGGCCGAGACCAATCGCCAGGAAGACGACGAGCACGATAAAGAGACCGAGTGGTATTAAGTAACGAAGCATATTGATTTCTGCGCTCTCTGCGTATCTCTGCGATCTCTGCGTTGAGAACGCCTTCTAACGCAGAGATCGCAGAGATACGCAGAGGGCCGCAGAGTTACGATTCCGTTTGGACTGACGCAGCAACGGTGCTCGGGATTTCGGCGGGCTTCACAGCCTGCCGGGCTTCGCGTTCTTTGCGCGCTGCCAGAGCGTAGCGTCGATCGCTGACTGCGAGGCCGCCGCCGATTGCCATCAGCAGCGCGCCGCCCCAGATCCAGCCGACGAACGGTTTGTAGTACACGCGAACCGTCCAGGCGCCGGTGCCCACCGGCTCACCAAGCGATATGTACAAGTGTCGAAAGATGCCGCTGTCGATCGCGGTCTCAGTCATGACGTTGCCGCTCGCGGTGTAGTTCCGTTTCTCCGGGTACATCTTCTCGATTTCCGTCCCGTTGCGGCTGACGGTGATCTCCGCGCGTCCGGCGATATAGTTTGGACCATTCACGTTGCTGACGCCGTCGAAGCGAAAGTCATATCCGCCGGCGCTCACCGTTTGGCCCGGCGTCATGCGCACGTCCTGCTCGACCTGATAGCCGGTGACCAGCGTCACGCCAACAATGAAAACGGCGACGCCGAGATGCGCGACCTGCATCCCGTAGTAACTACGCGTCTGCGCGAGAAGTTTTTGAAATGTGGTGAGCTGTCCGGACGTGACGCGAATCCGTTCCCAGAGATTCGCGAAAACAGTGGTGACGATCCAGATCGCCAGCAACAGTCCTAAACTAACCAGCCACTTCCACTGTCCAAACACAAATGGCAACGCCACCGCGCTGAGCACGCTGATCACGAACGCCCAACGCAGCCTCGTCACCAGATCCGGAAGACTCGCTTTCTTCCAGCGCGCAATCGGCCCGATACCCATCAGGAACATCGCGGGCGCCATGAGCGGCACGAACACTAGATTGAAATACGGTGGACCAACCGACAGCTTCGCTCCGCCCAGCGCATCGACGATCAACGGATACAGCGTGCCGAGCAGCACCGAACCTGCCGCGACAGTGAGCAGCACGTTATTCGAGAGCAGCAGCGACTCGCGCGAAACGACGTCGAACTTTCCACCAAGCCCGACTTGCTTCGCCCGCCACGCGTAAAGCAACAGCGAACCGCCAATCACGAACACGAGAAACGCGAGGATGAAGATGCCGCGCTTCGGATCGGTTGCAAAGGCGTGAACGGAAGTCAACACACCCGAGCGCACGAGAAACGTTCCGAGTAAACTCAGCGAGAACGCTGCGATCGCGAGCAGCACTGTCCAGCTTTTGAAGCCGCCGCGTTTTTCGGTGACGGCGAGCGAATGTATCAGGGCCGTTCCGACGAGCCACGGCATGAAAGAGGCATTCTCAACCGGATCCCAGAACCACCAGCCGCCCCAACCGAGTTCGTAGTAAGCCCAGAAACTTCCGAGCGCGATGCCGCACGTCAGAAACATCCACGCGACCGTGGTCCATGGCCGCGACCAGCGCGCCCAGGTTGCGTCGAGCTTGCCTCCGATCAGCGCCGCAATCGCAAATGCAAACGCGACGGAGAAACCGACGTAACCCATGTAGAGCATCGGCGGATGCGCAACCATCGCCGGATCCTGTAGCAGTGGATTCAAGTCGCGACCGTCGAAGGGCACGGGCGACAAGCGCGTAAAGGGATTCGAAGTGAGCAGCATGAACAACAGAAAGCCCACGCTCACGATCCCCATCACGCTGAGCACGCGCGCCACCATCTCTTCCGGAAGATGACGGCTGAAAAGCGAAACGGCGACAGTCCAAAGCGCGAGCATCAACGTCCACAAGAGCAGCGAGCCCTCGTGCGAGCCCCACGTGGCGGCGAGACGATAGTGCAGCGGCAATTGCGAATTGGAGTTGGTCGCGACGTTCAGAACCGAGAAGTCGTTAGTGATGAATGAATAGCCGAGACAGCAGAAAGCGATCGCGACAAAGATAAACTGCGCCTGCCCGGCCGGCGCAGCGAGCGCCATCCACGCGCGATTACCGCGTGAAGCGCCGATGAGCGGCAAAGTCGCCTGCGTCAGCGCGAGCAACAGTGCGATGATTAATGCGAATTGACCAATCTCGGGAATCATTTGGCTCTATTATCTCTGCGGCCCTCTGCGTATCTCTGCGCGCTCTGCGTTGAAACTGTCATAAACGCAGAGGACGCAGAGATACGCAGAGTAATTCTAATTATCAACAACTGTCTTCGCGGCTTCGCGCGCGTACTTGGCTTTGTCGAGCGCCTGGCCGGCTTCGGGAGGCATGTAGTTCTCATCGTGTTTGGCCAGCACTTGCTCGGCGTGAAATACACCGTCGGCGCCGATCTTGCCCTGCGCCACACAGCCGCGTCCTTCCTTGAACAAATCAGGCAGTATGCCGTTGTAGACGACAGGAACGCTGGCCGCGGTGTCAGTCACGATGAACTGCACGTTGAGCCCGTCGCGTTTAAGTGTGCCTTCCTGAACTAATCCACCGATACGAAACGTGCGATTGACCGGCGCCTCTTTCGCGGCCACTTGCGTCGGACTAAAAAAGAAGACGAGATTATTCCGAAACGCGCTCGCAGCCAAATACGCCGCAACTCCCAGGCCCACCAGCCCGGCAACGATGAACGCGATCCGTCTATGACGTCGTTTCATTAGCACTCCCTCTCAAAACGGAAGCCCGAACGGAATCAGATGATTGCTGCTGCTTTTGTTGTTGCGTGAGCGCCTTCCTGCGTTGGCTCAAACTCACGAGCTCCCAAACAATAGCGATCAATGAAAACAGATATGAGCCCCAAATATAGAAGCCGTAGCCGCCCATCGATAGACTTGGCCAGTTCATAATTACACTCCAACCTCAGCTAATCGAGAAGCGTTCTGCTCTCTTTCAAGAATAATGCATCGCAGGCGTGTCAGCACAACGGCGACGGAGTAAAGCCAGCAAGCGGCCAACATGATCAGCAACGCCGCCAGCATCGATCCGCGGATCGTCGGCTTTTGGAGTATGCGAATCGTAGCGCCCTGATGCAGCGTGTTCCACCACTGGACTGAAAAATAGATGATCGGAACATTGATGACGCCGACAAGGGCCAGCACGGCGCCCGCGCGATCCGCGCGCCGCGGATCGTCAATCGCGGCTTGCAACGAAATGAAGCCGATGTAAAGGAACATCAGGATGAGGGTGGACGTCATGCGCGCGTCCCAAACCCACCACGTTCCCCACGTTGGCTTGCCCCAAAAGGCGCCGGTGACGAGCGAGATCAACGTGAACATCGCACCCGTGATTGCGAGCGCCGAGGCCATCATGGACGAGAGCCGCGCGTTGAAAGCCCAACCGATGCCGGCGTAGAAAGCCATCAGCACGTAGAGAAACATTCCCATCCACGCAGCGGGCACGTGAATAAAGATGATTCGATATGCCTCGCCCTGCTGATAGTCGGCCGGGGCAATGAAGAACCCGACAAACAGGCCGAGAGCAAACAGGATCGTCGCGGGAATCGCGAACCATGGAATTATCTTCCCGGCGAGCGGGTAGAACATTGTGGGTGATGCGTATTTGTAGAGATTCATGATCTTAAGAATAGGTCCTATAGGACTTATTCGACCTATTATTCCAAAGAGATCCTTAGCGCTGCCGCCGCAGCCCACGGCGAAAAGAGCAGCGCCACGATCGCAAATGCGCCGAGCAGGTAAAGGTGCGGCGACGGGCTCGTTCCCATGATGGTTGCTTCGACAGCTCCGGAGCCGAAGATCAGCGCCGGAATGTAGAGCGGCAGCACCAGTATCGAGATCAGCACGCCGCCACCACGAAGTCCGAGCGTCAACGCCGCTCCCACCGAACCGATCAAACTCAACACCGGCGTGCCTATCAACAAACTTGCAAACAAAATCCAAAGCGTCTGACGGCTGAGATCGAATTGCACTCCCACGAGTGGCGCAACCAGCACCAGCGGCACTTCCGCAACGATCCAGTGCGCGAGTGTCTTTCCCAGTACAACTAAAAACAGCGGCTGCGGCGTCAGTAACAACTGCTCCAACGTGCCGTCCTGATAATCGTTCGCAAACAACCGCCCGAGCGACAGCATCGACGCCAACAATGCTGCAACCCAAACCACTCCGGGCGCGATCGTTCTCAGCAATTGTGTCTCAGGCCCGATCCCGAGCGGAAACAAGCTGACAACGATCACGAAAAAGAAAACCGTCGACAGCATGTCGGCGCGGCGACGCCACGCCAGCATCAGATCGCGCCAAACGATCCAGCGCAACATCGATAGGCTCGAAGGTGCGTTCACGTTGTGAGTTCGAGTCGTTGGATCCGGTCCGTCGACAACTCTAAATCCTGGTGCGTTGCGACGATCGCAATGCCGCCACCGGTCAGGTGGTTTTGAATCAAAGATCTAACAAGGGCGACGGCGCCTTTGTCCAATGAGGTCATCACCTCGTCAAGCAGCCAAAGCTTCGTGTTGCAAACAAGCAGTCGCGCCAGGCCCACTCTGCGTCGTTGGCCTTCTGACAAAAGCCGCGCCGGAAGTGACTCACGGCCGGCCAGACCCATCTCTTTCAACACCGCGCCAGCTCGTTCTTTGCTGATTTCGACGCCGTTCAGGGCGTTTGAGATTCTCAGGTTTTCAATCGCAGTAAGCTCATCTTTTACTCCGTGACGATGACCCAGGTAAGTCACCGCGGCGACATATTCCTCAGCTAGTGAGCGAATATTCGCACCCTCCCACTTAACCTCGCCTTCGGCGGGAGCGAGCAGCCCGCACAAGATCCGGAGCAAACTGGTTTTACCGCTGCCGTTTGGTCCGGTTAGTTGGACGAATGTTCCGGGAGACACTGACAGATCGAGTCCGCTAAAGAGCCGGCGATCTCCACGCACGCAGCCGAGCTTACTGACCTCTAATATATTGTTCGTCCTCCGGCGTGATTGTAGCACTCAGCCACTGATTACGCGGATTGGACCTGGATACTTAACTCTTGGGTCGCGGTTCGACGGGGCCGTTAACTCGCAGCCACTCATTCCAACCACCCTGCAACACTCGTACGCGCTTGAAACCCCCAGCCTGTAGAATCTGCGCTGCCGCGATGCTCGATTGGTCTTTCGGGCAAGCACAGTAGGTGACGATCTCTCGATCCTTTGGAACATCCTTTAACGGAGGATAGCTGAGGCGGTACTTCAGTTTTCGAGTCTTGAAGTGAATCGCGCCCTTGATTGTAGTGGTACTGGCGGCGTAACCCTCTGAGCTGCGGACATCGATTATCGTGACCGGCTGATTGCTCGCCATCTTTGTTTTCAACTCTTCCGCCGTGATCATATCAACCGCGGGAGGTGTTTGCGCCTGAACCGCAACCACCGATAAACCAACAAAAATAAAAGCGACGAATAAATATTTTGAAACCCTCATAGCTTCCTCCGCTGCCTTTTTGCGGCTCATCTCATCGTTCGTGATTTATGGAACACGCCCGGTGCCTCTGGCGCACCCTTAAACGTCTTCGGGTCGTACCACGAATATGTCGAAACCGCGTAGTAAAGATATCCCGGCGTTCCCTGAACTGTCTCACCGATCAAATCACCCTGCGGGCGCGGCAACTTCCGCCCAGCGTTTGCCTCGACAAACTCTTTCCCGCTGTGTACCTTCAAGTCATTTCCCACCACATCCTTGAGCACAAACGTCTGCGTCGCTTCCGGATCGCGCCAATCATTAGCGCCATATCCGTGAATGACAGCCAGTAGCGGCTCATCCTTCGCTACTTTGAGCCGCAAACGATCAACTCGGTCAGTGCGCGGAGCCCTCACCAGCCAGGGCGAATACTCCTGATTCATCTTCTCGAGGTTCGCGGGTTTTATGATGACTGCAAGATCTTGAGAAGCGTCGCCGTTGAAGTCGCCCGCCAGAAAGTTGGGATTGTAATTTGGATCGAGCACGGCGGCATCCTTAAAGACCCGTTTGATTGCGTCCTGGACTTCGACCAGCTTCGGCGCCGCGGGGCCGGCGATCCGCACTGGTGTCGATTCAGGAGTCGGCTGATAGGCCGGTGGTGGCTGCTCTACTGCCACCTTCTTAGACGTCGAACTACAAGCAGAAATCGTTAACACAACAATGGTCAGTAACAAGGCTGAGATCTGTCTCATGATTGATTACCCTCTTGGGTTTAGAGTGTCAGAGTTCAGCCTTTAGGCTGCTGTCTGGGAAGGCAAGCTAAAGCTTGAACTCTGAGCTTTTGGAATTCTAACTGAAGGAAACCGAAGCTCGCCGGATGGTTTTGTCCGGCGAGCTTCGGGATATTACTTCGTCAGTTCGACTGCCGCCTGTAAATCATAACGACAGCACGAATGCGATGAGATCGTTCTGCTGTGCAACGGTCAAGCTATTGAAGTTATTTCTAGCTGTCGTTGCCTGACCGGCGTGCAGTTGGATCACATCGAATATCGTAACGTTCAGGCCCTCGTGCATGAACCTGTTACGTGCGCGAATGCCCCAGAGTGGCGCAGTTCGCATTTGATTGGCGGAACTCTGTCCGGCGTTTTGGACAATACCATCACCCGTCCCGATGTTGTGTAGTGCAAAATCGCTGAAGGGGTGAATGATCTTGTTGCCGAGAGCTGCCGGGACTGTGAACGCGCCGCCATTGATGAGCGTTCCGGGCGCCGCGGTTGTGAATGTTCGCGTGTGGCAAACATTGCAACCAACAGCATTGAAGAGCGAGTCGCCACGGGTTGCCGCCGCCGGAATCGGGTTCTGACGACCGGGAGCACGTGTTGCCGCCATGAAGTCGGCGAAGGCAAGTACATCGTCTCCATCGTCCTCAGGATCCTGAACCGGATCGAAAGCCGATGGGAACGTCACGTTGATAACGCCCTCAGCCGTGCTGGCCGGATTCTCATGCGTTCCGGCATCCGCGGCAGATGAGCTGCGGCCACCAAAACCATCGAACGGATTGGTGATGCCCATTTCGTTGAGATAAGCATCTCCTGCGAATGAAAGCAGGCTCGCTTGTTGAGCTTTCCAACCGAACCGGCCAATGCGAAGCTGGTTGCCGGCTTCGGTTACCGGCACCTGCGTAAGCGTGCCACGTTGTGCAAGCGGTTGGGCAGCTACGTTGTTCTGAAGTGCCGTGTTCGAGAGAGCTTCGACAAAACCATCGCCGAGAGTGCTCGTCGTGACGCGGAACGCTTTGACGGTTTCGAGGGTCGAGATGTGTTCGACGATGTCGGAATCCGTACCTCGAGCATGAATCAACTGGCCGCCGGCTGCGTCAACAAAAGCGCCATTCGTAATGTGACCGGCTCTGAATTCCATTGCTTGACTGAACGCGCCAACGTCAACTGACTGGTGACATTCAACACAGCCTACGTCGTTGTAGGTTGGTCCAAGACCATCTTCGATAGTCTCGCGTTCGGAGAAGATGAATTTGTTGTCTTCAAACCTGCCGTTCCCTCGCGCGGTGGGTGCTACAGGTTCGTTAACGCATTCGACGATCGGTGTGCCCTTAACGCCGAAGCCGTTGAACAGGTCATCGGTTTTGGCGTCCATATCCGTGGTCGGAGCCTCAGTTGCAGCCTGACTTTCGACAGACTGAGGCGAGCTCAATGGCACGACGAGCGCGACCGCGAACAAGATTAGAGTTAGGATGGGTAAAACTTTCCTCATTTTGACTTTGACCTCCTAGGAGCTAACAAACGGGTTGCGCGACAGCACCGGCACAGTTTGCCCGTCGGCAGACGGCACGGTTCTGCTCTAGTTGTGGAAAAACCCTGCTTGACTTGGACTACAGAGGCAGCTCCAGTCTTATGGGGGTTGACCAGAGTTAATGAGTCCCCTCACGTAAGAAGTAAACCAAGGACGAGCCTGGTTGTGAGAGAGAGGGCAGAGGCGCGGACCCTGCTCGAATAGTAAATCGAATTTTAGCTGGGCGTGACTGCGTTAGCCGGGAGTGGGCGCACTCTAGTCCCGTTTAGGATCAATGTCAAGAAAAATATGTCAGCGAGTTGATGCAAAGTCTGTGCGTAAAGCAAGAGGCATAAGTTGGTTGCTGACACGCTAGTTGATCGCAGCGTTGACTTTTGTTCTCAACAATAATAACCTCCGCCGCGTCTTTCAATGAGGGCTGATCCCGGGCCTCTGCTTCCTCGCATGACTTGTCAGTTTCAGCCCTAATCCATGAAGTACCAGAACGAAGAACCCGAAGGAGACACAGGAGTTCTCACATGAAACGTATTCTCCCCATGCTGGCCATTCTGTTCCTGACCGCGACCTTCCACGCGCAGACATCCTGTCCAGTTGAAAACATTAAGGATTGTCCGGAAGCGGGTTGCGGAGGATGGGATAAACAACTGAACCTCCGGAAAAATTTCACGTCCTATCCTATGGGCCAACCCCCAAAGCCCTTCACTCTGGAACAAATAAAGCAGTTGCAATATCCCGATCAGTGGTTCAGCGGCAAAGATCGCCGTGAACTCGAGGCCATGGGAGAAGGTCAGGCGGTGCAGGTCGAAGCGTACCTTGTCGGCGTGAAGCCGGGAACTCCTACATCTGCCAACTGCAAACTCGCTGATCGGACGGCACTGAATGATCGCCTGATTCTAGTTTCCGCAGATGCTCTTACGAAAAATCGTGAGGCAACATCGGTGACCGCTGAGATCACGGCGCGCGTGCGCCCTCAGCATGGGAAAGAAGTAGGAAGCAAGCTGGTCACGAATTGGATCAAGGAGAAACTGGACCGTCTAATCGCAAACTCACCTAACAAGGCTCGGCTGGTAAGAATATCCGGGGTCCTGCTGCTCGATACTGAGCAAGATAACGACGCCATTCTTAGATATACAGACTGGGAGATTCATCCAGTGTTCGAGATCGAAGTATGCACGAAGAAAAACAAGTGCACGCAAGAAGAAGGCTGGAAAAAATTAGATGATCTGCCTATACCCACAATTAAAAAAGCCGTATCTCAACGTAAGAAGTCAAGAATTAGACATTAGGAGAGACTAAGGTGTCTGCGGCGGCGGAGTTTGGTATTTCTCGCAAATCGCCGAGACCTGAGAATATTCTTTCTGATACCGCAGCTTCGTGCAGGCAGTAGTTAACAAATCCACCGCTGGAACGCCGTCGAGGTTTAGCGGCTGGCCCACAGTCCAAACCATTATTACTCCGTCCGAGCTGGCAGTAAGTGCCTTGCTGGCATCGGGTGTCATTGCCGCTTTTGTGATGGTGTATTTGTTTGTATCCGGCGGCGTCTTTACTACTCCGGCCAGAGCGTCCCAGATAGTTATACTACTCTTGCTGATTCCTCCTGATTGAACAGCGAGGAAGTTCGTTCCTGAACGCTGCGTGACTTCTCCCGGCGGCAGAGCGTTAGTGTGAAGGGTATTCCCCGTCGCAGCATCGAAGATTTCCGCCTCCTTAACGCCAAAGACGATCACCTTGGTGCTATCAGATGAGAATGCCACATCCTCAACCTTTCGGATTACGCTTTTGAATGGCGCACGATGTTCGCCAGTGGTGTTGTCCCACAAAATGCCGGACGTTTTCTCGCCGTTAGGCAACGATCGTACTAACACTGCACGCTTGCCGTCGGGTGAGAAAGCAATGACGTCATAATTTTCTTCACCTGTTTTGGGAATATCAATATTAAAGTTATTGATTACTTTAACCCTGTCCGTATCTGGAACCCCGCCCGTATCCAGCAGTTCCACCTTGGAACCATCGTATACGGCAACCAAACGACTGCCATCAGATGAAAGCGCGACCTGCGCCCATTCCGACTGAGAGGCAGGCCCGCTGTAGGTACGTTTGGAATCAAGATTCAAGATTTTTATATCGTTGCCGAAATCCGCCAGAATGTATTTTCCGTTATCGGAGACTTGCAGCGCCCATGCGCCTTTCAACTTGTCTTGCAGGTCCGCCCAGGGTTCGCCATTGTGTGCGTTAAGGATGAATACCTTTCTTTCACCTTCAGTTTTGCTTCCTGCCCCAGTCCCGCCTTGCGCACTGTCACCACGTGTACTTAATTTGCTCTGACCCTCTTCTCGCGTAATCTCGATTGGAGTGGTGACAATAAACACGAACTGCCCATTCGGAAAAAATTCAGCCTGGGTCCATTCGTTTTTTTCTTCAAGTCGAGGATGGCAGGGAAATGTTTTTTGGCCGGTCGAGGTGTCCCAAACGCAGAGTTCATTACTACTCACGGCCAGCGCTAGTTTTCCGTCAGTGGTTAGTTCTAAACGAGTGATGGGTGAGTTCGTCGCACCCTCGCGCAGGAAGATTTTGTTGTCGATCGCTTTGAGTGCCGCGCGTAAACCTTCTATGGCTTCAGGTGGAGCATCATTCGGTTTCGAGAGGCCCACGGCCTCAATTCCAAACGCCAGGGCGCTGTATTCCCTACCGGTCACGTCTGCTAAATCCTTCGCTTGTTCTCCTCGTTGCACTTGTTTAGCTTGTCGCTCGCTGGAAGCTTGTTGCGCTTGCAAGCTCGAAAATATAGTTATTCCTATCATGATAAGCGCCACGATTGGGATAACGGCAATGACGCCGATGCGCCGGTATAGTCGCTTTCTCTCGGATGCATTTTCGCTGACGGTAATGTACTCCTTCAGCGCCACACTCTCCGTTACTCTCCGCAGCTTGCTCCGGCGCCGTCGTATGATTCGTGCCTCGCGCAACTCATCGTCCGTCAACAACCCTGACCTCGGTTTGCCTCGTCCCTCCCATCCGCTGGCTTTCTTTTCCAACTCATCAAGGAAGGTCTTGTCGGCCGGAAGCAAACCAAACCATTTGTCGTTGGACCGGCGAATGGGCTCGATAAAGCGATCGTGTGTTAGCTCATACCACGTGGCGCCGCCGCGCAGTTCGGGGCGGATCAGGCGTAGCTTTTCCAGCTTGTTAACCACAGCTTCCGAAAGGTTATCCTCGGTTCGACCCTCATCCATGTAAACGGTGGCTCGCGTTCCGAGTGGCGTGATTAAGGATCTTCCGAACCAGATGCGAAGCTTTTCCTCGTCGGCAGGCACCTCTTTAAGTGCGTTGTCGTAATAATTGGCGAGCGCCGTATCTACGTCACCGAACTTAGCGACAGCACCTTTATCAATCTCCTTGACGTCCTCTGTCAGCGCGCCCCACAGACCCTCGCAGACAATCTGTAGGTGTACGGGTTCGACGAATTCACCAGTGCTGGAAACAACTTCACCGCTCCGTTTGATCTGTTCCTGAAGAAGGTTGTTAACGAGTTTGTCGACTACTCCCGGTCCATAATATCTATCCGTTCGTTCGGCCGGATCCGGAAGCTCCCTCATGCGTTCCACTGGACCTTCGATCGCCCTCTTCGCTGCCTCCTTACGAAGCCTTTCAAGGCGAAAGCGGTTCTGTAACCTTTGTGGCAGCATCGGCGCGAAAGGGTCGAGCTCTCCGATATATTCCTCACGCATCGCGAACAGGACCCGCAGAAATGGGTAGGCTGCGAGCGCCTCGCTGACGTTGAGGAAAAACTTCTCACGCGCTGCCCAGTGCTCAGGAAAAGAGGTAAATAGCTCCTCAAACTGATCGAAGACCAAAAATTGAAGCGGGTCGAACCCTTCGTACAGACCATCGGTTTTCCGCTGCTTAAGGTATTCCACCAGCGACATCCTGCCGAGACGGTCAACCGGAATCTCGCTTTTCTTTCCTTCGAGACTCAACAGGGTATTGAAGACAAACTGGTTGGTTATCTTATTCGCTTGAATGTTTTTGTGTAATTTGAATCCGACTCGAGCCACGCCCAGAATGTCAGCCTGCTGGTCTATCAGCTTCGGAATAATGCGGGCGTTAATCAAGGACGTCTTGCCTGCACCAGACTGTGAATAGCAAAGAACAGTCGAGTGAGCACAGATGAGAGAGAACAGTGTGTTGGCTTCGCCGTCTCTTCCGTAGAAGAAAAGCTCGTCACTCTGTTCAAACGGACTTGGACCAACGTAAGGGTTTTTTCTAGTTGCCATTTCCGGACGTGACCCGTGGCGGACTCGCTGGCGGGGATGATTTGAACCTGTTCCAGCGTTCCCGCAAGCTGGCGACAAATTGCTGTGCCTCGCCCCAGTAGATTTTGACTTGCATGTTTTCGAATAGTTTCTGCAAGTAATCCAGACGCATCTCTTTCTGAGCTTCGGTCAATCCCTTTATATCGGGCAGTTGGACTGCCACATGATTAAGACCCTTGCCACCTTCAACTCGCTTCGCAAACTTCTGAAAGAGGACTTTGAAATTGATGTCTTCAAGGCTATAGCCGATAAAGAGGAACGTTTTGAAGTTTGCAAAGGCGGGTGCAATATGTGAAGGGATGACGGGAAATTCTGAAATGTTTATTAAGAAGTTGAGGTAGTCATCCTCGGTCAGCACTATTGAGTCTTCATCTTCCAGGTAGCCGTGGAGATGAAATACAATCGGATTCTCAGGCGTTGGCTCTATAGTGGTACCGACACTTGGTACCTGGGTGCTGCTCGTACGTCTGACCCAGCGCCACTGGCATGCCTCCCGCCTTGGGTCCCTGCCCACTCTTCTTAGCGCTTTAACCATGAAGTCGTCGTAATTGGTGGTGATGTAGATTGGAAGATTAAGTTCGGCGACAGCCCGGTGCGGTTCATTAGGGTTCGAAAAATCCGGCTGCTTGCCCGCAAACTCAACCGCGAGTCTATTCACTAATAGCGTTCCGCCATGCATGAGAGTTACAAATTGGGCGACACGGGGAAGATTTTCTGGATTCGGAAAGGGGTAGTGATATTCATGAGCCCAACCCGTGGCGATTTCCGAACCAAGACGCAACACTCCAAAGCTGGCCCCTGCGCCAAGGAATGGAGTGCAACGTTTTAGCTCGATGGCATAGAGAAGCTGATGCCAATCATTGAAACTCTTCCATCCCTCAGGCTGTTTATCATCGAAATCAATGAGAGTGGGGCTGTTTGGATCTTGTGGGGCCGTCATTTCTTCATCAACGTAAGCTGGAACTGTTTGAGCTGATTCTCGAGCGCGAGAGATCTGTCCGTGAAGTCACCCAAAGCGAGAGCAGGCAAACCGTATCCGATTTACCTCATTTGGTCAAGAAATTGTGCCTACCATGTTACTGCTCAATCAAAATGTCCGCTTAACTGCTCAGTGAAAATGTCCGCATGCTAACAGCATGGGGACAATCACCTTGAATGAGAAACAACGTCGTCGTTGCGAGATCATCACGCGGCTGATCGCGAACAAAATTAGCAGCAGCGAAGCCAGCGAGTTGTTAGGTGTAACCGATCGCCAGGTGCGCCGGATTCGTCGACGTTATGAAGCGGACGGGTTAGAGACGGTAGTGCACGGCAACCAGGGCCGTCCCTCACCGCGATGCACTAAGCCGGCTGTCATCGAGCAACTCCGCGAGCTGGCGGGACCCACCGG
>JADMIO011294180.1_pt1 | contig 47790 bp, 41 predicted proteins | sample 8958161 | NCBI WGS metagenome assembly JADMIO01 (sample SAMN16585339, study PRJNA669376) | soil metagenome | isolation source: Crop rotation soil | place: USA: Cullars Rotation, Alabama | collected 2011
GAGGATCTCGACCGCCGCACCATCGAGCAGCGTGCCGTCGAGGCCGTGATCTGGGGCATGCCTGCGGTCAACTACGATCTGATGCTCCAGGAGATGCTAACCAAGACGCCTGGACGAGTGAACCAGATGATCTACTGGGGCCGCCCGCTCGATTGGCACAACCAGACGCTGACCCCCAATCCTGACACGCTCTACTTCATGTCGTTCCTCAACACGAAGGACGTCGGCCCGATCGTGATCGAGGTCCCGCCGGCAGGTCCGGACGGATCGCTTAACGCCAATTTCGTCAACGTATGGCAGCAGCCGCTCGAGGATGCCGGGCTGCTCGGCGTCGACAAGGGGAAAGGAGCCAGGCTCCTGATGCTGCCGCCGGACTACTCCGAAAATATTCCGGCGGGCTATGAGGCGTTGCAGCCCAACACGCATGGCAGCTACGTGCTGTTCCGCTCAAACATGGTAAGTCACAGTGCCCCCGATGTCGCGAAGTCAGCGGCTTATGCAAAGCGGGTCAGGATTTATCCGCTCTCACAAGCGAACAGTCCTCCGGCCACCGTCTTTACGGACGTACAGGATGTCCTGTTCGACTCCACCATTCGCTACGACGACAGCTTCTTCGTCCATCTCGACCGGATCGTACAGACCGAGCCGTGGCTCGATCGCGATCGCGTCATGATCGACCAATTGCGGACGCTCGGTATCGAGAAGGGCAAGCCTTACATACCCGATGCCACGACGAAACAGGCGCTCGCCGCTGGTATCGACGAGGCCCATGCGTGGCTCGCGGCCAAATACGACGCCGGCTTGCCTCCCTTCTTCGAGGGCACGCATTGGACGTATCCGGCGCATCCGGAATTGATCAAAGCGGCGTCCGAGGACTTCAACAATCCGGACGCCTATCCGGTCGACTGGCGCGGCGTCGCGTATCACTACGCCTACATCGGCATCAAGCGCCTGGGTGCCGGTCAGTTTTATCTCATCAACATCAAGGACAAGGACGGCGAGAGCTACGACGGTGCAAGGACATATGGGTTGCTCGTCCCGCCAAACGTACCGATCGATCAGTACTGGTCGCTGACGGCCTACGACCGGGAAACTCACGCGCTCATCAAAAACGTCAATCGCGCCAGCCGTGCGTCAAACAGCGCCGAACTGAAGAAAAACGCGGACGGCTCGGTCAACCTCTATCTCGGTCCGCAGGCCCCCAACGGACAGGAGACGAATTGGATTCCCACCGATCCAGCTCGCAGGTTCGAATTGATGTTCCGCCTCTATGGGCCAAAACCGGAGTTCTTCGAGAAGAAGTGGAAGCTGCCGGACCTCGAGAAGGTCGCGATGCAGTGAGCAGGAGGATCCGATGTATCGATCGTTTCTCGCGGTTTCTGTTGGTCTCTTGATCGGAGGCACCGCCCACGCCCAGACCTCTCCGCAAATTCCCTACACGGCGCGTGCGTTCAATCCGGCCCATGCCGATCTGCCGCGCTCGGCCGGCGTGCCGGCGCAGCTTGCCAACGAGGATTACGTCAAGGCGCTCGCGCACGTCGTCTATTACTGGGCCTATCCGGCAGTCGACATTTTCGGCCGCACCAGCATGTGGGAAACGATGAAGGACGGGCCCGGAATGATGCTCGGCACGGCGCCTGGCGCACCCGTCAACACGAGCTCGTGCCTCACCAACTATCTGCCGCCAGCGCAACGGATCGTCGTGACACCGAACAACGACACCTTCTACGGTGTTGGGCTCGTCGATCTCAGCCGTGAGCCTGTCGTCATGCAGACGCCGACGAACGTGCCCCAAGGGCATTATTGGACGATCCAGATCACCGACGTCTTCACCAATGTGGCTTATCAGCTCGGCTCGGCGTCGCAGACCCCAGGCGGCAAGTTCCTTCTTGTCGGCCCGGATTGGAAGGGGACGAAGCCGGACGGATTCATCGATGTCCTGCGCCTTCCGACGAACTACGGCGGCGCTTTCCAGCGCAGCTTCGCGGCGCGCACGCCTGAAGCCAAGGCGAGGGCGATTGCGGTGCTCGACCAAATGGGCGCCTATCCGCTCAGTCAGAACCAGCCGGGTCAGCGCAAGTTCGACTGTGAGGCGATCGCAAAGAACGCGGTCTATCCCCCGGGCGTGACGGCACAGATGATCGCCGCCGATCCCGATGTTGCACGGCCGCAATGGGTCGTCCCTACTCGCTTCTGGGAAGACCTCGAAAAGGCGCTCGCCGTCAATCCCAAGGTCGGCGAGGATGATGCCGCAATGGCCGATCAGGCGCGCACGTTCATCGCGCTGCGCAAGTCGAGCCCTACCTGGAAGGCGCTGCTGGATAAGACGGCGCTCGAGGCAGACTCTGCGCTGCACACGAGCGCACGTTACGAGCAAGTGGGCGTCGACGTCGGCAACGGCTGGCAGCGCCAGAAGGATGGTGGCCTGTGGGGGACCGATTGGTTCGGCCGCGCCCAAGCCGCCGTGATCTACATCCTGGTCAACGACTATCACGAAGCGGCGTACCTCATCCGCGGGACCGACGCCGAAGGCGCGCTGCTCGACGGCAAGCATCAGTACACGATGACATTCCCGAAGGATGCGCTGCCGCCGGTCGACCGCTCGCGCGGCGGGTTCTGGTCGCTGACCATGTACGACAAGGACGATTTCATGCTGCCGAATTCGCCCAACGGCCGCACCAACATTGGCACCGTCAATCTCGACGCCAACGAGCTGAAGTTCGCCCCCGACGGCTCGCTGACCATCACGATGTCGCACGAACAGCCGGCGGAGGCGGAGGCCCGCGCCAACTGGCTGCCGGCACCCGACGGTCAGTTCGCCCTGATCGTGCGCGCCTACGTGCCGACCCAATCGGTCCTCGACGACACCTACAAGCTGCCGAACGTGGAACGCACGGGGGCGGGGACGGTCGGCCGCGGCGGTTGATCGCACTGGCGAGGACTTTCTGAGGTGTCGGTCTCTGCCGGAGGCGGACACCGCGGGCGCGACGATGCCCGCCGATATGGGACCTCAGTCCAATCGTTCAGCGCCGAGCCGGCGCATAAAGTTTTCTCTGTTTCGCTAGCTGGGACCGGAGGGGGTCATCACGCGCCGACCTCCTCCGGCCCTGGTGCATGGCACAACAGGGAGTGAAGTCATGGGTGCGGATCGCCGTTCTGAGAGCAGAAATTCCTCGAGTGCGAGTTCCGAGCGCAGTCTGAGCCGCCGCAACGTTCTTCTCGCGGGCACGACGCTCGCCGCCGCCTCCGCGATGGGTTCGGGCGCCTCCGCGCAAACCGCGCAGGCGCAGCCCGCCGCCCCGAACCCGCCGACACTGGCCACGCCGACGGGCCGTAAGCCGAACATCCTGGTCATCTTCGGCGATGATATCGGCCTCACCAACATCAGTGCCTATTCGATGGGGCTGATGGGCTACCGCACGCCAAACATCGACCGCATCGCCCGGGAAGGCATGATCTTCACCGACTATTACGCCGAGCAGAGCTGCACGGCGGGACGATCGAGCTTCATCACGGGGCAGGCGACGCTGCGGACTGGTCTCTCCAAAGTCGGCGTGCCGGCCGCGCCGGTCGGCCTTCAGGCGCGCGACATCACGATCGCACAGGCGCTCAAGCCGCTCGGATATGCCACCGGCCAGTTCGGCAAAAACCATCTCGGCGATCGGAACGAGTACCTGCCGACGGTCCACGGCTTCGACGAGTTCTTCGGTAATCTCTACCACCTCAATGCCGAGGAGGAGCCGGAGAACTTCAATTATCCGCGCGACCCTGCGTTCCGCGAGCAATTCGGCCCGCGAGGAGTCCTGAAATGCAGGGCCACCGAGAGTGACGATCCCACCGAGCAGCCGCGCTGGGGCCGGGTCGGCAAGCAGATCATCGAGGACACCGGCCCGCTCACGCGCAAGCGGATGGAAACGATCGATGATGAGACTTCGGATGCGGCCGTCGATTACATCCGGCGACAGGTGGCGGCCAACAAGCCGTTCTTCTGCTGGTACAATTCGACGCGCATGCATCTGCGCACGCACGTGCGCCCCGAGCATCGCGACAAGCCAGGTCTGACCGCCAGGACCGAATATGCCGACGGCATGATCGAGCACGATGGGACAGTCGGCAAACTCCTTAAGATGCTCGACGATCTTGGGATCGCCGACAACACGGTCCTCGTTTACACGACCGATAACGGCCCGCATATGAACACCTGGCCGGACGGCGCCATGACGCCGTTCCGCAGCGAGAAGAACACCAACTGGGAAGGTGCCTTCCGGGTGCCCTGCATGGTGCGTTGGCCCGGTTACATCAAGCCCGGCCAAGTGTCGAACGAGGTCGTCAGCGGCCTCGACTGGTTCCCGACCTTGCTCGCGGCGGCTGGCAACCCCGACGTCAAGGACAAGCTGCTGACGGGCTACGAGGCGGCCGGTAAGACCTTCAAAGTGCACCTCGACGGTTTCAATCAGCTCCCGTACTTGACCGGTCAGCAACCAAAGAGCGCGCGCGACAGCTTCATCTATTTCAACGATGACGGCGATCTCGTCGCGCTGCGCTACGACAACTGGAAGCTTGTGTTCGAAGAGCAGCGAGAACCGGGGACGCTGCTGATCTGGGGCAACCCGTTTACCAAGCTCCGCATCGCCAAAATGTACGACCTGCACGCCGATCCGTACGAGCGGGCGGACATCACGTCCAACACATACTGGGACTGGGTCCTCGACCACGCCTACATCATGTACGGAGCGCAGGCCTACGTGGCCAAATTCCTGCAGTCGTTCAAGGAATTCCCGCCGAGTCAGCGGCCCGCGACGTTCACCGTCGACCAGGTAATGGAGAAGCTGCAGCATTCCCTCCCTGATTGATGGGGAGTGATCAGCGCCGTCCGGCCTCCGGTCGGCCGGCGCGTCTGTTCGGCGAGCGGGCAACCAGCAAACATGCGGGAGGCCACTATGGCTATTGGTTCGATCGGGATCAGCCGCCGCAGATGGTTGATCTCGGCGGGGAGTCTGGCTCTTTTCGGCGTGAGGATTCCGCCCGCGTTGGCGCAATCCGACCCGCTCCCCTCCTGGAACGCGGGCGTGCGCAAGAAGGCGATCATTGATTTCGTGGCGCGGGTCACGGCATCGGGCGGCGGCGACTTCGTGCCGCCCGAACAGCGCATCGCCACGTTCGACAACGACGGCACGCTGTGGTGCGAGCAGCCGATGTATTTCCAGCTCGCGTTCGCGCTCGATCGCATAAAGGCGTTGGCGCCGCAGCATCCTGAATGGAAAGACAAACAGCCGTTCAAGGCGGTGCTGGAAGGCGACCGGGAGGCGCTCGTCGCCGCCGGCGAGAAGGGAATCCTCGAGATCGTGGCGGTGACGCACACCGGCATGACGGTCGAAGACTTCACCAAGATCGTGTCCGACTGGATCGCCACCGCACGCCATCCGCGCTTCAACCGCCCGTATACCGATCTGGTGTATCAGCCGATGTTAGAATTGCTTGCCTATCTGCGCGCCAAAGGCTTCAAGACCTTCATCGTCTCGGGCGGCGGCATCGAGTTCATGCGGCCCTGGGTCGAGCCGGTCTACGGCATCCCACCCGAGCAGGTCGTCGGTTCGTCCGCAGTGGTGAAGTTCGAGATGGGCGCGGATGGTAAGCCCGTGCTGGTGAAGGAACCCAAGGTCGAATTCATCGACGATGGTCCGGGCAAGCCGGTCGGCATCAATCGATTCATCGGCCGGCGCCCGATCTTCGCCTTCGGCAATTCGGACGGCGACCAGCAGATGCTGGAATGGACGGCAGCCGGCGAGGGCGCCCGGTTCATGGGTCTCGTGCATCACACGGATGCGGAACGCGAATACGCCTACGACCGGCAGTCGCACTTCGGCCGCCTCGACAAGGCGCTCGACGAAGCGAACGCGAGGGGCTGGACGGTCGTCGACATGAAGAACGACTGGGGCGTCGTTTTCCCGGTGGTTACGACTGGCGAGCGACTGCGCTGATGCGCCGACCCGCATATGGGACTAGAGTCCAATGCCTCGCGGCCGATCGATCGCTTAGCCTTTGGTGCGTTGCGGTCGGATGACGCTCGCGTATCGGGAGGGGACTCGGGCGGCAAGGTGTGCTCGGCCGCGCACGGCACCCGTGATCACTGGAGATCCTCCCATGACCACAACCATGCAACCGACATTCCCGACCGGCCGCCCGATGCTGCACGCACTGGCGCAAGCGTGGTGGCTCGTTTTGTTGCGAGGCATCGTCGCCATCCTGTTCGGTGTGCTCGCCTTTGTCTGGCCTGCGCTGACGCTGTTCACGCTCGTGCTGCTCTACGGCGCCTATGCGCTCGTCGACGGCGTCATCGCTCTCGTGGCGGCGTTCACCGGACGCGCGAGGCCGATACCAACCTGGTGGCTGATCGTCGTCGGCCTGTGCGGCATCGGCGCAGGTATCGTGACCTTCCTGTGGCCCGGCATCACGGCGCTCGTGCTCGTACTCTTCATGGCAGGTTGGGCCATCGTGCACGGTATCTTTGAGATCATCGGCGCGATCCAACTGCGCAAAGAAATCGACGACGAATGGTGGCTGATCCTGGCGGGCGCCCTATCGATCATCTTCGGCGTGCTGGTTTTCGCCGCGCCCGGCGCCGGTGCGCTCGCGCTCGTGTGGCTGATCGGCACCTACGCGATCCTGTTCGGCATTCTGCTGATCGGGCTGTCGCTGCGGTTGCGAAAGCACCTGCACGCGTCGTGATCTGCGTCCGAGCAGCAGACGCCGAGTAGCCAAGTCCGAGTAGTTGCAACCGCTCCGCGTAGGCGTCTGCGTGTGGAGACACGCGGGCGCGTGCTGGTATGCGACTCCCGATTCCGTTCCGGGCGATCGTATTGGACCAGGGTCCAATCGACCGGAGCGAAAAACCGCCGTTAGATTCCGCTCAGACGATCGACCAGGGGTGGCCCCGCTCATCGAAGTTGGAGTGATCCTGGACGACGAGGCATCGCGGGTCGAAGAGCGACGCGCGGATGCATTCTGAACGACCGATCAAAAGGGAGAACGTCATGACTCGTCTGGTCATGCTGTCGTCGGCTATCTTGGCGCTTTCGTTGGGCGTCCTCGCGACACGGACTGCCCAATCTTCGACTTCGAACATTGGTCTCCTCGCGGATCCCCCGCGAGCACAATCGACGACCGATTCGCCGGTCACGCGCGACGACGGCCGTTTCGACGTCGCCCGGTTCGGAGGTGGCGGTCGTGGCGGTGGTGGTGCGCGCATGGGCGGTGCGCGAATGGGCGGCGCCCACTTCGGCGGTGCACGCATGGGCGGCGCGCGTATGGGCGGCGCCCGTGCGGGTAGCTTCAACCGTGCGAGCGTTAATCGCGGGAACATCCATCGCGGCGCGACGCGGAACGCCGGCCGAAATGTCAATCGCAACGCCAGTCGGACCGCTGGCCGAAACGTCAACCGCAACGCCTCGCGCAACGCGAATCGTAATGTCAATCGGACGGCCAACCGCAACGTCAACCGCAATGTCAACCGGACGGCCAACCGTAACGTGAACCGGAACGTCAACCGCACCACCACCGGCGCGGCGATCCGGTCCGGCAATTGGGTTCGTCCGGCCAATTATTGGTGGCGGCCCGGCGGCGCCGTTGCAGCAGGTGCAGCCCTCGGCTTCGTGACGGCGGCGACCGCGGCCGCCTGGGCCGGCCCCGCGCCGGCATCGGGCCAGTGCTGGTACTACACCGACGAGAGCCGCACGCAGGGCTTCTGGGACCTGTGTCCATAAAGCGAACCGTAGCGCAGCAATCTGCGCTGCGTCCTCCCGACTCCGCCCGTATTGGATTTCGGTCCAATACGGGCGGGATTTGCATCACGTAGGGTTCGTTTGCCCCCCCGATCGAGGATCGCACCGAGCAGCAGCACACGCTCGAGCGGGAGCCGAGCCCACGGGGAGGGTGGCCCATGTCCAACCTCGATATCTTCGCCTGGGTCGTTCTGATCGTGGTGGTGCTGAGCACCGTCGCCATCGCGGTCGTGCTCGCAGCCTTGCCTGGCCGCATCGCCAGGAAACGCGGTCATCCCTGGAAGCAGGCCGTTACGGTCGCCGGATGGCTCACGTTCTTTCTCGGCTTCGTCCTGTGGCCGCTCGCGGTGATCTGGGCCTACGTCGACTTCCCGGCGCCGCCGAAATGGGAGCCGCCGCGATGATCGTCTTTCTTCTCAACGTCTACCTGGTTCTCCTTCTCATCCTGGTGAAGCTGAGAATCGTGCCTTTTAACCTGTTCTGGAAGGTCTCGCCCGTTATCGTCCTGTTGGCCCTGCTGGTCGGCTTGTTCATTCCGATGGGGTGGGGCGCTCCGAGCGGGCCGGCGCTCGTCGTACGCAATTCGGTACAGATCGTTCCGGATGTCGCCGGCGAGGTCACCGACGTTCCGATCGAACCCAACAAGCCGATCAAGGCCAACGACGTTCTGTTCAAGATCGATCCGACGCCATTCGCCGCACAAGCCAACGCGCTCGGCGCACAGCTCAAGTTCGCGGAGCTCCGGCTCTCGGAAATGAACGAACTGCAGAACCGCGGGACAGGCCGGGCTTTCGACGTGCAGCAGCGCGAGGCAGAGGTCGAGCAATTGCGCGCGCAGGTCGAGGGCGCGAAGTGGAATCTGGACAAGACGACGGTGCGGGCGCCGACCGACGGCTATGTGACCAACCTAGCGTTACGCAAAGGCGCACGCGTCGCATCGCTGCCTCTGTCGCCCGTCATGGCGTTCATCGACACGTCCGACACGATCATCGGGGTGGAAATTCCGCAGATCGACGCGCGCTACATCGAACCCGGTCAGCCGGTCGAGCTCACATTCAAGTTCATGCCCGGCCAAATCCTGACCGGAAAGGTTCAAGCCGTGCTCCAGGCCATTTCGACCGGGCAGGTGCAGCCATCCGGGTTGGCAGCGACCGCGAAGCAGCTCCTGTCGGCGCCGTTCATCATCCGTGTTGCTCTCGACGACGCGGACCTGGCTCGCAAGCTTCCGGCGGGCGCGACCGGCACGGCGGCGATCTTCACCGACCGGGTGAAGCCCGCGCACATCATTCGCAAGGTGCTGCTGCGCCAAGTCGCGATTTTGAACTACATCAATCCGTTTTGACGTCGTCCGCCGGTCGCACTCCGCCGGCATATGGGACTAGGGTCCAATCGACGGAGGCTGACTGTTGCCGTAGCGTAGGGACGTTCGACGCGCACGCACCAGCATCACCATGCCGCGTGCAAGTCGGATGGGCGCGAGGTGTCCCCTCTCAACTTCCCCACCCCCCAGCCTCGCGCCCCCTTCTCTTCTTCCGCATATCTTCGAACAAGAGGCGACGGCAGCCGACGGCGATCTCCGCAATATCCCTCAGGGTTCGCTTCGCGGTGGCCGGAAACCGAGCTCGTTGGTCATGTAGGTCGACGGCCAGCCCCTGCGATTGGAATAGTCCGTCGCACTCAAGCCGAAGAGGAACAGCAGCCAGAAGAATCCGCTGACAGCGAAAATCCATTTCAGTGAAGGTGATCCCTTCAGGCGCATGAACAGAATGAACAAGATGGCTGTCTGGATCGCCGCGATCACGAACTGCACGATGGGAGCCCAAATACCCATGCCGAGGAACGCGGTCCACAGGCTCACACCTGCCAGCGCAAGCATGACGAGCCAGGCAATGACGAACGGCAGCGCCCGGGCGGTTTTGGGGTGGATGTCCGGTCCGAACGTCATGAGCGGCCCACCAGATAGATGCAGGGATAGAGAAAGAGCCACACCGTGTCGACGAAGCTCCAATAGATGCCGACGACTTCGAGCGGGGCGTAGTACGCGGCGGTGATCTGCCCGCGGCGTATCCGCCACAGCAGCATATAGAGGACAAGTCCGATGCCAATCGTCAGGTGGATCGCGTGCAGGCCCGTGGAGATCCAGTAGAAGACCCAGAACAGTTCTCCGGCAGATCCTTGTCCCGGCTTCACTTCGTAGTCGACGATCGGGACCACATGGTCCTGAATATCGAGATAGTACTCGTAACCTTTGATCCCCAGAAACGCGAAGCCGAGCGCCGCGGTGACGACGAGCCACCGGACCATGGCGCGCGGCCGGCCCTGCGCGGCCGCATTGATCCCCAGCACCATGGTCAGGCTGCTGGTCAGCAGGATGGCCAGATTGACGCTGCCGGCCCACAGCACGGCATCTTTGGCGGCCGCGGCGAACTCCTCGGGATAGGTGGTGCGGTAGATGAAATAGGCGAAGATCAGGGCGCCGAAGAACAGCGTCTCGTTGACCAGAAAGGCCCACATCCCGAGCTGAGCCACGTCCCCCTGTTGCTCGAGGTTCGCATACTGGATCTCGGGCTGGAGCGTCGTGCTACTCGGCATGCGCGGTGCCTTTCTGGCTCAGAAAGGTGTCGTGCTCGGGATCGTAGGCATAGGGCTCGCGAACCACGGTCGGGGTGCGCAGGAAATTGTGCTTGGGCGGCGGCGAGGGCGTGGTCCATTCGAGGCCGGTCGCCCGCCACGGATTCGGGCCGGCCTTGCGGCCGCGAAACGCCGACCATCCGAAATAGAGCAGCGGCAGGATGTAGGCGACGGCGAGGATCGACGCGCCGGCCGACGACAGCACGTTCCAGCTCTGCCAATCTGCCGGGTAGGTGTAGGAGCGGCGCGTCATTCCAAGATAGCCCAGGACGTATTGGGGGAAGAACGTCAGGTTGAATCCCACATAGGTGAGAATGGCGGCGAAGCGGGCCCACGCCTCCGGGTAGAGTCTCCCGGTCATTTTCGGCCACCAGTAGTGCAGCGCGCCGAAAAAGGCGCTGACCGTCGCGCCCACCATGATGTAGTGGAAATGCGCGACGATGAAATAAGTGCCGTGGACGTGGACATCGACCGGAAGCGTCGCCGCCATGATCCCGGTGACGCCACCGAGCGTGAACAGAAGAATGAAGCCGAGCGCATAGAGCATCGGTGCTTCGAAGCTGATGCTGCCCTTGTGCAGGCTCACCGTCCAATTGAAGACTTTAATCGCGGACGGAACGGCGACGAAGAACGACGTCAGCGAGAACACGACCGCGGAATAGACCGATATCCCCGCCACGAACATGTGGTGTGCCCATACGAAGAAGCTGAGGATGGCGATCGAAAGGAGCGCGATAACCATTCCGGTGTAGCCGAAGACCGGACGTCGCGCGAAGGTCGGGATGATGTCGCTGATGACACCCATCGCGGGGAGAATCATGATGTACACCGCGGGGTGCGAGTAGAACCAGAACATGTGCTGCCACAGCAGCGGATCGCCGCCGTGGTTCGGATCGAACAGGCCGATTCCGACGAAACGTTCGAACGCGAGCAGGAACGTGTCCATCGCCAGGACGGGGGTCGCCGTCAGCATGACGACACTGACGGTGTAGATGCCCCAGACGAACAGTGGCAGACGCCGCCACGTCATTCCCGGCGCGCGCAAGCGGTGAATGGTGACGATGAAGTTCAGCGCCGTCATGATCGACGAAAAGCCGTTGATGAAAACCGCCATCGCGGCGGCGAAGACGTAGCCGTTGGCATAGACGACCGACAACGGCGTGTAGAAGGTCCAGCCGGTGTCGACGCCGCCCATGATGACGACGTAGAGCAGCACGAGACCTGAAAGGTTGAAGACGTACCAGCTCAGCAGGTTGACGCGCGGAAAGGCGAGATCGCGCGCCCCGATCATCAGCGGAATGAAGAAGTTTCCGAACGTCGTCGGAATCGACGGGATGAGGAAGAACCACACCATGACGATGCCGTGCATGGTGAACATGCGGTTGTAGATGGCGGGTTGCAGAAGACCGCCCGGCGTGGCGAGGTTCAGCCGCATCATGGTTGCGGCAATCCCGCCGACGAAGAAGAAGAACGTGATCGAGGCGAAGAACAGCAGCGCAATGCGCTTGTGGTCGCGTGTCAGCAGCCAGGAGCCGACCGTCGTCTCCGCGGTCAGATAGCTTGGCTCGGCGGCGGCTGCGGGCGCCGTGACATCTGCCGTGGTGCTGATGCTCATCTGCCGGACTCCCGTTGTGTTCCGAGCGATTTGATGTAGGCGATCAGCTTCACCAAATCGTCTTCGCTAAGCTGTCCCGAAAAGTCGGGCATGACGGGCGGATAGCCCGCCACCGTGAAGCTGCGCGGGTTGAGAATGCAATCGCGCAGGTAGGCTTCGTCGGCGAACCGCACCGAGCCGTCCTGCATGTGCACCCAGGTTCCATAGAGGCCGTCGAAGGTCGGGGCATGAACCGTGCTGTTGCGGTCATGACAGCCGCTGCAGCCGTGCGCGCGAAACAGCTTCTCGCCCTGTTGGGCCAGAGATTCGTGAACGCCCTGTTCGGTGAGCCAGCGGGCGTAGTCGGGCCCACTCATGACGAAGACCTCGCCGGCCATGGTGGCATGCTGCAGTCCGCAGAACTGGGTGCAGGCGAGCCGGTACACGCCCGTCTTGGTGGCCTTGAACCAAAGCGTTTGCGTGGTGCCGGGCACCACGTCGCGTTTGATCCGGAACGCCGGGACGAAAAAACTGTGAATGACGTCCTCGGACGCCATCACCAGCCGGACTGTCTTGTTGACCGGAACATGCAGGGCGTTGATCTCGCGCTGCCCCCCCGGATGCTCGGTCTTCCACATCCACTGCTTGCCGACGACGTAGACTTCGAGATCGCCCGCAGGGGCCTGGTAGAGCCAGATGTACATTGACGCGCCCCAGGCGAAGAGCATCAGGAACGCACCGAGCGTGGCCGTGGTCCAGCCGATCTCGACGCGCCAGGTCTTCTGCACGAGGTTTGCGCGTGAGGCGCCGCTTCCTTTGCGAAAGCGGATGCAGAAGCCCAGCACCATGGCGACGACGGTCGCCATGATCAGACCCGACAGGCCGACCTCGGCAGAAAAGAGTGCGTTGACGGCGACCGCATTGACGGCGGCTGTATCGGGCCAGAACGGGATCCACTGATACATCGCATCAACCGTGACGTCGCCACACGACGGAGAAGACTGCGACCGCGGCGAACCCTGCCACGATGTCGGCGAGAATGAATGCGGCCAGCACTGGGATCGTCAGTCGCCCCAGCGGGGCGCCTTGGACATGACAGAGCAACAGAATGCGGGCGAGTGGGCCCTGGGATTTGTCCTGCTCGGCGGCCGCGATGGCGTCGAGCGCCGCAGCCGGCGTGACGGTCACGCCCTCGAGGTAGCGGCTGATGATGCCGTCGGGCGCAGCGACAACGAAGCCCGCCGGGTGAATGTAGGTGTCGAGCAGCTTGTCGTATCGATACGGAAATCCGACCGTGTCGGCGATTTGTTGCACCGAGGTCGACGGACCCGTCAGGAAATGAAGACCGGCGCCGTCCCGGTCGTGGTCGAAGAGCGCGGCGTATTGCACTCGCGCGGCAGCGGCGTCGGCCGGCTTGTCGCGTGGATCGATGCTGACCGCGACGAGTTGGTAGTCGCGCCCGGGCACAAGCGGCAGGCCGTTGAGCGTGCCATTGACGAGGTTGCGCAGGGTCACGCCGCACAGCGACGTGCAGCGCAGATATTGGAGCACGAGGATGACGGGCGACTTGGCGAAGTAGTCTCCGAGCGTCACCGTACGGCCCGTTTCGTCGACGAGCTCTGTGCCGAGTGGCAGTCGCGCACCCGGATTGGGACGAAAGGCGAGGGCGGACGCATCACTGGCGTTGATGATGGTGGGTGAGGCGATCCGTGCCACGACGGCAATAAGCACGCCGCCGATGCACACCGTGAGCAGAAACAAAGCACAAGCCGCCCGTCTCATTTCTGCTCCTTTGGGAAACCGGGAATTCCCGTTTCCACCAGCTTCTTCATCGCCTCGTCGATCGGGAGGTGGACGACGCCTTTCTGCTTGTCGACCCAATAGTAGGTGTTGAGCTTCTTCTCTTCGTCGGTCCGCAACTGCCGCAAGTCGCGCTCCGGGTCGGTCTGCAGGCGCGGTCCGGGAGGGTTGATGCGCAAGTCGCGGCTTACGTCGGGGAGAGAAGTCGGATATCCGGCAATCACGACGAAGCAGGTGATGACAAGCAGCACCAGAACGCCGACGTAGACCCAGGCGACCGTCCCGAGATTCCAGTCGGTCGGTTCGAACGCCGTGTGGGGCGATTCCGAGTCGTGCTCCCCCGCGGCGACGGCAACGGCGCCTTCCGGCATCAGCCGGCCAGAGGGCCTGGCGAGCTTCCGACCGTTCAAAGCTTGCCAGCCGGCGAAAAAAGCGATGCCGGCGAGAGCGGCGACCCGCCAGCGCGCGCGCCTGGTCGAATCTCTGGATCGAGATGCGTCAGGCATGGTCGGCCGTCCAGATCGGCCGGCGGGCCGACGCCCGGCGGTGCGCGTAGGAGATGCCCGCGGCAAACAACAAGGCGATTGCGCCGCCCAGCGCCAACAAGGCCGCAAAGGTGAGCCACAGCGGCGTCGGATCGTCGAATTCCGGCAGGATCAGCAGCCAGGTGTTGGCAACGCGGCTGATCAGGATCAACCCGCAGATCACTGCCACGACGGCCCGGCTGTTTTTGCTCGGCGTCCACAGCAGCACGAAGAACGGCACGACGAAACCGAGCGTGGCCGACACATAGATCGCGGGGTGCCAGGCCGAATCGAGACGTTTGAGGTACCAGGGAATTTCCGTTTTGAGGTTTTCCTCCCAGATGATCAGGAATTGCATGAATTCCACATAGGTCCAGAAGATCGTCGTCGCGAGCAGGATTCGGGCCAGGTCCGCCATATGCGCGCGACCCCTTTCGGCCGGCCAGCCGACGACGGCGATGGTCAGCAATACGAGCGCCAGGCCGGTGTTGAACCAGCTCGCCGACTGCGTGTAGGAGAAGATCGAGGACCAAAACGCCGGTTCGAGCGACAGAATCCAATCGATCGCCGCAAAGGCAGCCGAGAACGCCAGCGCGACGAGCCCGATGCCGCTGATCCACGACAGCGCCGGTGAAATGGGCAGCTTGCCCTCGCGCGGTCCCAGCAGCGCATAGCCGGCGAGCACGTTCCACAAAACGACATACACGCCGTAGCGGACGAAGAAGGCGGTGGGATTGAGATAGAACAGGTTGGCGAGGTCGGGCGGGCGATGCGTCCAGCCATAGAGCGAATCCAGGCCGACGAAGGCCGGAATTCCCGCAAGGCTCGCGAGCGGCATGGTGATGATCGCGGCGTCGAGCAGCGGTCGCGCCGTCTCCATCCAATCGCCGCCGCTGAGATCGTGCACCAGGACGAGCGTGATGCCGGCGAGCGGGACGCCGAGCCAGAGGACGTAGCTGCACAGCCACGCACGCAGGAATGCCGCCGGGTTGATGATCCCGCCGACGATGCAACCGGCAATCCCGAGGAGGCAAAGGGCCGCGGCGCCCAGCGTGAATCGATTGCCGTTCATTGCAGTACCTCCCGCTTGTCTGGAGGCACCTCGGCCAGCGATGCGCCCGCGCTCGCCTGCAGCGCGCGAATGTAGGCGACGATGGCCCAACGGTCGGCCGGCGTCACCCGATCGGCATACGAGAACATGACGCCGTATCCGTTGGTGATCACGTCATAAAGCGTTTGATTGCTCGCGTTGCGTATTTTCTCGCTGTAGTAGGACGGCGGAGTTGGGAAGCCGCGCTGGACGATCATTCCAGTGCCGTCGCCGTACTTGCCGTGACAGGGCGAGCAATAGATGTCGAAGCGCTGCTGGCCGCGCTGAAGGAGCGCCATGGTGACGGGCGGGGGAGCGGGCGGGTGCAGCGGATCATCCCGCGCCACCGTGTTGGGCGGCGCCTCGACGGGCCAACGGATATCGGATCCGTACGGCAGCTCGTACGGCTTGAGCCTCGGCTGATTGGCGAGGTTGTCGCACGCAGCCAAGGTCACCGTCAGGCTCAGTACCGCCATGCCCGACCTCCACGTCACGCATGCACCTCCTCGATTCGTTCGGCCCCGAGCGCCTCGAGCTCGCCGTGGACGGATATCGCATCGAAGTGCGGGTCGGTCGCCTTGATGCAAAGGATGAAGCGGTCGCGCGTGGCACGCGCGATCGATTTCGCCTCGAAGATCGGGTGATAGAGCTTTGGCAGCCGAGAGGCCGCCAGCATGCCGAAGAAGCCGGCGGCAACCGTGACCAGCAACATGAATTCGAACGCCCCGACCATGAACGCTGGCCAGCTATTGTAAGGACGCCCGCCGACGTTGAGCGGATAGTTCAACGCTTCGTCCCAGTACTGGATCCAGTATCCCCAAAGCGCGCCCAGGATGGCGGCGCAGAACATCAGGATCGGCAAGAACAGCCGGGGCCCCGGACGGATGATGCGATCCAGGTCTTCGACCGGAAAGGGCGTATAGGCCTGAACGTGGCGGTAGCCCGACTGCTGCAGGTGGGCGGCGGCGCTCGTAATGCGCTCGGGTGAGTCGAAAACGCCGATGACACCATAGAGAGCCGTCATTCCGGTTTCTCTTTCTCGATGATCTCCCGCACTTCGGCGATCGAGACGATCGGAGCGAAGCGCAGAAACAGGAAGAACATGGTGAGAAACAATCCGATCGTTCCGGCGAGCGCAGCCCAGTCCCAGAACGTCGGATAGAACACGCCCCAATAGGACGGCATGTGGTCGTGCGCCAGCGAGGAAATCACAAACACGTAGCGCTCCTGCCACATCCCCACGATGACCCCGCCCGAGATCAGGAAGAGCAGGAGCTGGTTGCGGCGGACAAAGGGAAACCACAGAAGTTGCGGGATGATGACCGTCAGTATCTTCTCGGACCAGAACGCCGGTGCGGTGAACCCGAACGCGCGATGGAAGAATTCGGTCCTCGCCGCGACGTCGCTCCCGTAGAGAGGGCCGAACGCCTCCCAGACATACGCGTAGGCGAGCATGAGGCTGCCGACGAGCATGACCTTCGACAAGGCGTTGAGGTGATAGTCGGTCAGGACGTTCTGCAGGTTGTAGCCCCAGCGCACCAGGATCGTGAGCATCACGATCACCGCGGTGCCCGAGATGACGGCCCCGAAGAAGAAGTACGGAGGGAATTGCGTGTCGTGCCACCCGGTCGTGAGGCCGCCGGCGAAGTCGAGGCCAACGACGCTGTGCACGGACACGACCATCGGCGCCATGATCGCCGACATGATCGCGTAGGTGATGCGCTGATTCTGCCAGTGCGGGACCGAGCCCTTCCAGCCGAGCGACAGAATTCCGTAGAAAATCTGTTTGGAACGGGTCTGCGCAAGATCACGCACGGTTGCGAGATCCGGCAATATTCCGACGTAGTAGTAGATGATCGACATCAGGATGTAACAGATCAGGCAGACGAAGTCCCACCACAGCGGGCTGCGCACCTGGGGCCACACGCCCATCACGGTGGAGTAAGGAAACAGCCAGTAGAACAGGCCGGGCCGGCCGAGATGCAGGATCGGCATCAAGCCGGCGCACGGCGCGGCCGACAGCAGCATGCTTTCGGCGATGCGATTGGTCGCGGAGCGCCATGGCGAGCGCGTCAGGAAGAACAGGGCCGAGACGATCGTCCCGCCGCTCGCCAACGCGATCCACCAGACATATTCGGCGATCGCAAACCCCCAGGCGACCGGAATTCGGACGCCCCACACGCCGATGCCGAAATTGAACAGCCAGGCGATCTCGACGACGAGGACGATAAAGAGGAGGAACGAGAGTCCGAAGCCGACGCGCCACCACCGCGGGGCGCGGCGCATCAGCACGCGATCGCTCACGTCGTGGCTGAGCGAAGTCGACGTGACGCCGGGAGCCACGATCGGCGCGTCGGCCGGCAATTCGCGCGTCAGGGCCAGCGTCATGGAGTTGCCCTCAGAGAGTCACGACTCTTCGTCTTTGATGGCGGGATTCGGATTTCGGATAACGGCCGTGTAGCTGGTGCGCGGGCGCGTGTTCAGATGCTCGAGCAGCACGTAGTCGATCGGCGTGGCCTTGCGTTTGGACACGGCGCTGCCGCGGTCGTTGCGGTCGCCGAATATGATGGCCTGTGTTGGACAGCTCTGTTGACAGGCCGTGACGATCTCGCCGTCGCGAATGTCACGATTGTCCCGCTCCGCGTCGATCTGCGTGGTGCGGATTCGTTGAACGCAATAGGTGCATTTTTCCATGACCCCGCGATCACGGACCGATACTTGCGGGTTCCAAGAGGCCGGGGGACGCTCGCTCGAATAGGCGAAGCGGTAGAAATTGAAACGGCGCACCTTGTAGGGACAGTTGTTGGAGCAGAACCGCGTGCCGACGCAGCGGTTGTAGACCATCAGGTTGAGCCCCTCGTGATCGTGGACGGTCGCGTGCACCGGACAGACCACCTCGCAGGGGGCATTTTCGCAATGCATGCAGGGCACGGGCTCGAACGTCGTTTCCGGTGACTCGGGTGGCCCCGCGTAATAGCGATCAATGCGCAACCAATGCATGACGCGGCCGTCGAGGACCTGATCCTTCCCGACAACCGGCACGTTATTCTCGGCCTGGCAGGCTATGGTGCAGGCTTGGCACCCGATGCAGGAATTGAGATCGATCGACATCGCCCAGGCGCGACCGGAATACTCGAAGTCGGGATAGAGCGACTGCGGTTTGCTCCGCTTCACGATCGTCTGCGGATTGTCGTTGAACTGATCGAGCGTGGCCTCGTAGATGAGCTCGCGTCCGAGAACACGGTCCTGGCTCTGGGTCGTCGCCAAACGATAGGTCTGTCCGGTCTTGGTGAGTGAAGCGATACCGGTCGTCCATGGCGCGTCCGATCTGCGCGCCCGATAGGCGTCGAATCCGACGCCGACGCTCAGTCCGCCGGCGGTGCGGCCCCAACCGAGCGGCAGGGTGACGCAATCGGGTGCCTGGCCCGGCAGAACGAAGACCGGCGCTTTCAGCTTTATCTGTCCGACGACGATCTCGACGACGTCCTCTGTCTTGAGGCCGAGGCGTTCCGCGGTGCTCGGTGCGACGACGGCGGCGTTGTCCCATGTCAGGCGAGTAAAGGGACGCGGCATCTCCAGGAGCCAGCCGTTGTCGGCGTAGCGTCCGTCCCAGGTCCCTTCGTCGGCGCGAAACAGCGCCTGCAGTCCGCCCGCCGGAGGCGCCGCGCCCGGAGATGTCTGCGTCGCGATAGTGTTGTGGAACGTGACGTTTGCGGGTGGTTCCGCGGTGTCGGGCACGACGCCGGCCTGAAGCGCGCCGTGCCAGAAGGCGTCGAAGTCGCCGCGGTTTTCCTGCTGGGCACGCTGCCGCCAATAGTCGCGCACGAGTGTGTAGTCGTCCTGAGTCGTGTTGCCGAGGAGAAGCGCCAGGATCTGTTGCGGCGCGTGGCCGCCGTATAACGGGCGTGCCTGAGGCTGCTGGATCGTCACGGTGCCGTCGAACGCGCGCGCGTCACCCCAGGCTTCGTACTCGTGCGTCCTCGGAATTTGCCAGGTACAGGCCTGAGCCGTCTCGTCATCGTAGAGCGAGAGGCAGGCCGAGAACGGAATGCGATGCAATCGCGCCGAAAAGTCGAGATCGGCTGGTGCGTCGTAGACCGGGTTCGATCCGAGAATAAGCAGCGTGTCCACCTTTCCGGACGCCATGTCCTGGGTGAGTTCGGTCAGCGACTGGCGCTTTGAACCGTTGCTGGTGTCGACTGGAGCAATCAGCCGCAGACACGTCCCGGACGCGCCGAGCGTGTTGTTGATTGCATCGGCCAACAGATGGACTTCGATCGGTTGCTCACGCCCGGCGTGGACCAGCGCGGCTCCCTTGTGCTGGGTGAGATCGTCGGCAGCAGCCTTCAGCCACGACGCGTGTGCAATCCCTTGCTGAGCCCATTCGGACGGACCGGCTCCGAGCAGCCCGGCGAGGTAGCGCAGCGACCGGACGATGTCGTCGGGTCGCATGGCGAGGCGATGGTCGGCTTTGGCGCCCAGCAGAGTGGGAGTGCTTTCGATGGCATAGACCCGGCTCATGGTGCCGTGGGTCTCGGCCGGACGTCGTGCTGCGGCGAAATGGCGGGCGTAGGCCAGATGTCCGGGCGCAGCCGAGATGAGATCGCTCTCGACCCCGAAGAGCCGCTCGGTCTTGCTCAGGTCGTAGATTCGCTCGACCGGCCGCCCAAAGCTGGTCATGGCCGCGGCCAATTCGGTGTCGCGGTTGAGCGGCTCCCACTGATGCCAGCGCATCTCGGGAAACTGCTTTTGGAGGTTCCCAATCTGCGCGGTGAGCGAAGGTGAGCTGATGGCGCCCGTGAGGATGCGCAGCCCGTCGCCCTTGCGCGCCAGCAAGGACTGGCGGCGATCGTGCAGCGCGGCGACGAAGCCTTCCCACGCCGCAATATGTCCGTTGCCGACGATCGTCTGCGCGCGGCGCGGATCGTAGAATTGGAGAATGCTCGCCTGCATGATGGCGCTGGCCGCGCCCAGGCTGGCCGGATGATCCGGATTACCCTCGACCTTGATCGGCCGCCCTGTCTGATGCGTGACCAGAACGCCCGTGGCGTAACCATCTTGGGTCGTCGCGCTCGCGTAGTAGCGGTTGCGCCCCGGAACCATATTTTCGGGTTGCTCCACATAGGGCAGGAGCTGCCGCGGGTTCGGCTCGGGACCGCAGGACGAGAGGCCGCCGAGGGCCATCGAGGCCGCCATGAGCTGCAGGAAACGCCGACGGTCGAAGGCGTTGACGATTTCGCGAAAACGTGGGGCTTCGCGCGCCACGATCGCAGCGAACTCCGGTGTTTCCGCCAGTTCTTCCAAACTGCGCCAATATGTTCGCGCCTGCTGCATCAGCGATGACAGATCCCGCAGTCGGACAAGGTCTCGGGGTGGATTCGATACTTCGCCATCAGGGTCTCACCCGACGGGGTCGACGGCGTGCGGTGCCAATTGGGATTGAACACTTCCTCTTTGGGGCGCAGGTGTGGGGCAGGGTCGCGATGGCACGACAGGCACCAGCTCATGTAGAGCGTCTGCGCCTTCCAGGTCAGCGGCATGTCGCCGATCGGGCCATGACACTCGGTGCACCCGACGCCCTTGGCGATGTGAATGCTGTGATCGAAGAAGACGTAGTCCGGCAGCGTGTAGACGCGCGTCCAGCGGAGCGGCTTGTTCTCGGCCAAGCTTTGACGATCCGGCGCGAGCATGGCGGCGTTGGTCCAGATTTGAGAGTGACAGGTCATACAAATCGCCGTCGAGGGCATCCCGGCGCTCGAGGATTTTTCGACCGTCGTATGGCAGTACCGACAGTCGAGCCCGAGCCCGCTGACATGATGCTTGTGGCTGAAGGGGATCGGCTGGTTCGGCGCATAGCGCTCCTCGGTGTTGTAACCCACCACCGGGACGACCCAGATCGCCAGCAGCAGGAATGCGCCTGCAGCCACAGCGCTGATGAGCGCCGTGTTAACGAAGAGGTTGGCTTTCGGCTCGAAGATCCCCATCCATGTGCCCGAAGGTCCGCCCCACAGATTAGGAACTTAGAGTTTACGTAACTCGACGGCGGGCGGGTTTGTTCCGTCCGTCTTGCAACTCGCAGCGGGAATGATGTTGGCTGCCGCGCAGCCACCATGATCGTGGCGCGCTCAGGCCGCGTGCTCAGCGGCTTCGTGCGGGCACTCAGTTTGGTGGCGAGGCGCGAATTTCGCTAGGCGAAATTTCGCATTCGCCTCGAGATGGCGGCCGCCGCTTCCCTTATCTGATCTGGTGCTCGCGGTCGCCGTAGTCACGGACCTCACTGTCGTTGAACGTGAGATGCACGATGTCGCTCAGATCCTGGGAGTCGACGTAGATCTTACGTCGCGGCCAGATGCGCGTCATCATGACGTCCATGAAGTTGAATTTGTCGAGCAGAAAATAGGGCTTGCCCGTGGCTTCGGCGCGCGGGCTGGGATAGTAACCGAGCTGAAATCGAGAACCGGAATGACCCACTTCTCGTGCACGGAGCGAGTCAGCACGTGCTCCTGATCTGATGTCGTTGGTCAATTGCCGTAGCGCTGGGCAAAGGCGGATTTCATGACCGGGAGGCTCTTGTTCGTCAGAGCCTCGGTGGTCGCCTGGACACAGTCCAGAATTGCCCTCTCGGAAGTGCCGTCCGCGGCGGCGCTGCTCGACATCCCGGTGCTGAGCATCTCGCTGCCTTTGCCGCGGCTCTTGGTCGCCTGTGGCGGATAGTATTCGATCGAGCCCGTCATGGTGCATTTGACCTGGTGCTCGCCGACGTTAACCGCCGACACGGTCAGTCGGATCGTGAAGCCCTTGGCGCCGTCGGACTTCTTGGTCGTGAAGCCGTCGCTACCGTCGACGATCTTCGTGAGAGTCTTCTGCATCAACTCTTCGGCCTTTGCGCCGGCCTTCACGCCCTGAAACAGCTTGTCGTGCGTGTTGCTGTTGTCGGTATTCACGAAGATGAGCGGTGAGGATTTGGGGGGAGGCATGGGAGCGTTTCCGACGTTGAATTAACCGGCCAACCTGAAGATTGTTTGCAGCTTTATCCGCGGCCTGCGCCTGACCGATTGGTCGACTTCAGCGATCGATCTCGCAGTGAACATGGTCCTGGTGCGTGGCGCGAAGCGAGATATCAGGGTGATCCGGATGCACGATGAAGCTCCGGTCCCCGATCGAGCTGGGCTTCACCGCGTCTGCGGCCTCGCCGGTGAGGAAATGATAGAGATCGTAGAAGAACCCGCCGGCGAGCGTGTCCACGTCGAGCCGGAAATAGGGCACGACGCTCGCCGGCCATTGGTGCGCCGTGTGACCATTGGGGAGGGTGATCAGTTGACCGCCCCAGTCTCTGGCCACGTCCATCTTGCCGTAGCGCGTCAGAGCGCCGTGAAAGTCGAGCGCGTATCCTTTGCCGTGCCGATCGTTTTCGTCGCGGCCGACACCCATGCCACCCCAGTAGATGGTCGTCACCGACCACTTGCTGGACTGAAGGTATTGCGCGAGCCGCACGGCGAGCACCGCCATGCGCATATCCATCGGACCGGTGCGCGTCCATTTCGCCGCGGCTTTGCTGTCGGGGGCGAACTGAATGCCTCCGATCGACAGCCCGAGCTTGGGTCGCTCGCCAACCTTCGGCGTCGCCGGCTTTCCGTCCTTTCCGAACGTGATCGGCTTATCGAGGTCCAGCAGACCATTCAGGGCGTAATAGACGACGAGATCGCGCGCCTGCGCTTGGCTCAGCGCGCGGGCCGGCGTGGACATCCCGGCTGGAGGCGACATGCGCCACGCTTCGGCTGCAGGATCTGACATGATGTCTCTCGGAAACCGAACAACCCCTTGTCAGCACCAGCGCTGTCATTCAACCGTGATGGTGATCTTCTTGGAGACGAGCGGCGGGTCGAAGATGCGGTGGTCGGCGTCGCCCATGACGAGCTGAAGCGTGTGTCGGCCCGGCGCGAGATCGAGATTGGCCTCGCTCTGGCCCGTACCGAAATGCATGTGCTGACGATCCGACGGGATGATCTCTCCAGGCTTGAGCGGCTCGTCCACGTCGATCAGCAGGTGATGATGTCCGGTGTTCGGCATCCGCGTGCCCGCCGGTGCGAGTCCCATATTCCGTAGGCCGAAACGGCACCAAAACGGCGACTTCACGCGGTCGCCGTCGTGCGGCCAGATGATGTAGACCTTGGCGTCGGTGGGAGCGGCCGATTGCGCGAATGCGATTGTGGGCATCGTCAGCGCAGCGCCCAGCACGGTGCGCCTCGTCATCTTCGACATGAAACCCCCTCGCTCCTTGAGTCTGAACAATCATTCCTCGCCGGCGCGAACGACGCGCAGGCCGTGGGTCGGATAGCGAATGTCGGTGTCGTAATTGTTTCGGCTCGACGTCCGCGAATAACTAGCGTCGTTCTTCCACGAGCCGCCGCGCAGAACGTGCTGCCGGCAATTGGCTTTCTCCCAGGCCGAGCCGTCGCGCGGTGCGCCGGCGTAATTGCGATTCCAGCAATCGGCGACCCATTGGTCGATGCTGCCGGTCATGTCGAACAGGCCGAAGCCGTTGGCGGCGAACATGCCGACCTTCATGGGGCGCGACCCCGCATATTGACCGCCGCATCCCTTGCAGGCGGCCTTGCCGGGAACGAGTTGGTTGCCCCACCAGTATTTGGTCGTGCTCCGCCCACGCGCCGCATATTCCCATTCGGCTTCGGTCGGAAGGCGGTAGCGCGCGCCGGTCCGGCTCGAAAGCCACGAGACGTATTCCTGCGCGTCGTCCCAACTGATGTTGTAGACGGGGAGATCGTCATCGCCCTGCGGCTGATAGCGACACGCGCCCGCGGCGACGCAGGCCTTCCATTCGCCGATCTTCACCGGATAGCGACCGATCGAGAAAGCCTTCACGGTCACACGATGGACGGGACCTTCGGTCGGATCGTCCGCACTGCCCATCTCGAAGGTGCCGGCGGGAACTCGCATCATTTCGGGACATTGCTCGCAGTCGCGGAACGCCTGCTGGTCGGGGCGTGACTCGGTCGAGGGCGGCGCGAGGCCCGGATTGACGAACACGGTCTGCTGGTTGGGGGGCTGGGGTGCGACCGAGGGAGCCGCGAGCGATGGCAGCTGCGGCGGGGACGCCGGCTGCAGCGACGGAGCGGGGCGCCCGGCTGCCGGCGGTTGCGCGAGGATTGGAGCAGCCGGGGGAGCGGCGGCCGGTGGCGTGGTCAGAGTCGATCCGGAATTCGCATTGCCCGGAGCCGCCTCGAGCAGCGTGACGTGGCGCTGTTGCGGCTGGCAGAGGCGCTGCTCCGCGATCATCGCCAGCGACATGAAAATGCCTTTCGGGAATCTCTGCTGATAGGCGCGCATCGCCTCGCAGTCGTTCGCCGCCTGGGCCGAATTCCAGAACGCGATCTCGATGTCCCGTTCGTCGGAGCCGGGCACCGCATTGCGCTGTGCCTGGACCGGGCCGGGCAGCGCAGGTGCGTCGGATTTCGGGGTTCCGTCGGCCGATGCGTTCGCGAAATAGAACGTCCGCGTCATGTCGCTGAGCTGTTGCGGGCGCTGCGTGTTCTGGGTCAGGCGACCGACCTGCGCCGCCACCAGCTTCAGCATGACCGAAACTTCCAGGTTGGGTTTCGGCAGATATTCGAGCAGTGCGGTGGTGAATGGGCTGTTGCGACCGTTGCCGTCGGCCGCTTCCTGTCCGGGCGCCGCCGAAAAGGCAATCAGCGTGTCGCGGCTCGCCGGCTCGATGCGGGCGAGCCCGCGTCCCAACGAAGCGCTGCGCTTCATGGCGATCAGGTTCTTTCTCAAACCATCCGCCAGCGGGTTGTTGCGGCAGGCGTCGAGGAATACGAGGTTGGTTTTGACCTTCGACTCCATGAGGCCGACGATGGAGTCGACCTCGATGGTTTCGGAAGGAATCAGAAACTCGTTGGTGAGGCGCGCGTCGGTCGAGACCAGATAGTTCTTGTTGTTGATCTGCAGGCCGTGCCCTGCGTAGTAGAACAAGGCGACGTCGGCGTCGTCGAGCCGGCGCGCAAACTGATCGACCACGGCGGCGAACTTCTGCTGGTCGAGATCGAGGCCGAGGATGACGTCGAAGTTCAAGCGCCGGAGCGCCGCCGCGATGTCGCTCGCGTCGTTGCGCGGATTGCGCAGGGCCGGAGTGTTCACATAGGCGGCATTGCCGATCACCAAGGCGACGCGCCGTTCGGCCTTGGCGTCGGCCGTTCCCAAAACCAGCGCGGCTAACAGACCGAGCACTGTCGCGATCCGTGGCAGCATCGAGCACTCCTCAACCGGGCCGGGGACCGACAGTTACCGATTCCCAAGGTCGCAAATGAGCCGCCATTCTAGCAAAAGCGCGCCTCTGATCCCAGGAGGGTCGGCCAGGACCCGGCGCCGCACGCCCTGAGATTTGGTCGAATTGGGTGCCGTTCAGGTTCAATGAGCGATCCAGCTTCGGCTTGCAAATAGGCGCGGCCAATCAGGATTCCGGCCTCGCGGCGTGGCCTCGGTCGAGCGCCGAGGACGCGCCGGCTCACGGGTCCTTTACCAAATAGAACTTCGCGTTGAACGACCACTTGGGCTTCGCCGGCCGCGCGCTCGGTTTGGCCGAGGCGAGCTGCAAGGCGCGTGTGGCGTCCGCCAGATAGACGAGCGCCTCCGCCCGGCCGGCAAGCGACGCCGGCACATCCGGGAGGTCGAGCAACTGCACCGGCTGGTCGCACAGGATTGCGAGTGCCATGGCGAGGCCCGCGGGTGGCGCGATGCGAATTTCAGAGCTGGTATCGGAACTGCGCGGGTCCGGGATCGCGATCACCTGGCCGCGGTCGAGCCGGTTGGACGAGGCGCTCCGTCCTTCGCGGATCACCTCGTCGGCGCGGGGATAGACCTGTCTTATCCTGCCGGCGGGATCCAGGTTCACCACGATGAGATAACCAGGCTCCTTTGCCGAGACCCGGAAATTCACGTCCGTGCCGACCGCGACACTCACGGCGGGAAGCATCTCCAGCCGCAGGCCGGCGTCGTTCTCGACGAACGACAACCGCTGGGATGCGGCGTTCGGTTCGGCCGGCGTCTGGGCGGACGCCGAAATGGCGCACATGCCGGCCAGAGCCAAGCCGAGACACGTGCTCGCCGAACGCCAGGGCGGGTGCCTTCGCCACATTCTGTTCAACGGGCGGTAAAGAGGCCGACGCTGCCGATCCGCGCGTCGCCCGGCACATAGCGCTCGACCATGCGCAAGGCCTGCAGCGCGGACCGGCGGCCGTTCAGTTGCTCGAGCGCTCGCTCCAGCGAGAGCATGCGCTGATCGGAGGTGATTGCGACGAGCTGGTCGGCGCCGTAGGGCGCGCGCACCGCCACGGGCAGCCGATACGATGCGGCGGCGACAAAGGGCTGGTCGTTGCGCACCGGATAGAGCACCTGCACCGTTCCGTCGCTCGCGAGGTTGAAGACGACGAGCGCACGGCCTGAGAGCCCGGTGACGTTCACAACGAGCTTCTGGCCGTCGTGATGGACTTTGTCGTCTGGCGCGAGGGTCACCATTTGCGGCGATCGGGCGGTCAGAGTCTTGATGCCGCGCACCGCGGCGGCGCGGTCGATCACGCTCGGCAGGTCGCTCTTGTCGATGCCGTAGGCAACGACGTCGCCGTTGGCGAGCACGTCTTTCGTCTTCGGGTCCCAGACGAGATCGGCCTCGGCGGCGGACCGGACGGTTCGGATCGGGATTTCGCGCGGCTCGAGCCCTGCGAGATTGCCGATCTTCGGATCGAGCGTCGCTACACGGACCGCCTGGGTCGACACCGGCGCGGCCTCGGTTTCGACTGCGGTGATACGCAGCCGCGAGGGCGTGGGCGCCTGCGCGACCGGCGCATAGGTGCGGAACGCCAGATCGGTGTCGACGTTCTGGTCGGGAGAGGCGAGCGTTACGGGGTTCTGGCGCTGGTCCGAGAGCTGATAGACCACGGCGCGGACGTTCGCGAACAGTTCCTCGAGCGTCGTCTTGCCGTCGTGATCCGCATCGGCATTGCCCGTCAGGGCGCGCGCGACGGCGTAGCTCAGCGCGCCGCGATAGCCTTCGACGCCGGGAATGCGGACTTCCGGCGATTTCGTCTTGCGGTCGACTGCGGCCAGAAAGGCGGTCTGGCGAAAGTCGAGCGGCGTCAGAAAAGCGTCGGCCGCGGCGCCGACCGGCTTGAGCGTGTCCTCGACCAGAGTATAGCGCGGCACTTGCCGGTAGCTGAGTTCGGCGGCGCGCGGGTCGACCTCCCGCGTCAGCCCGCCGCCGTGGCAGGTATCGGCGACGAACAGGACGTGGGCGCCGCGGGCTTCGAACTCCTTGATGAAGAAGTTGAACTCACGGCCGATCACCCGCTGTCGAGAGCCGGACGGTGTCACATCGAACCCGGCGAGGAGGAACACGTCGTCCATGCCGTCAGGCTGCGATCCCTTGACCTTCTCGGGCTCCTGCGCGCCGTGGCCGGCGACGGAGAGGACGACCAGATCGCCCGGCCGGATCCGTTGCAGCATCTGATCGATGGCGCCGAGAAGATTGTCGCGGTTCGCCTGCGCGTCGATCAGCGTCACGACATCCGCGACGCCCATCTGTCGGAGCGCCCCTTCGATATCGCGTGCGTCAGCGGTCGCGCCCTTGAGCGGCCTGACGTGCTGATAGGCGTCGATGCCGATTACCAGTGCGTGCACCGACTGCCCGTTGCCGCTCTGCAGCACCGCTCCCGCCTGTGCGCAAACCGGCAGCAGCAGGGCTGCGGCAACGATGCAATGCCTGAGGACTTGCTTCATGCGCATGGCACGGTTCGGTTTCGGAAAGGCAATCATTTTAATAGTGCGGGATGGCGAGATGCGGCGCCCAGGTCAGTCGACCGGCCGATAAAGCTCACCCCACTCTTTCTGCCAAAGCGAGCTTGCATCCTGAACCACGATGGCGGCCTTGATCTCGTTCGCGAGGCGGATCGCCGATCGAAAGGCATCCTTCGCGGGCATCTGTTCGCTTATCATGTCGGCGGCGAGCCGGCCGCCGCTGATGGACGCCGGACAGGTCACCGTGCCGACGTTCTCCTCGCCATCCTTCATCAGACAAAGCGTGATGGCGTCCGGCTGAGCCTCGTCGACCAGTTCAAAGCGGTTTGCCATGGATGTGCTCCCGTCCGTGTTTGCAAAAGAGATAAACTCAGCGGTGGCGATGGTGCCGTCGCTTGGATTTGCTCGCGACGTCCTTCTTGTCGCCGGCGGACTTGTTGCCCGCAGCTTTCTTCTCCGTGTCGGTGGCTTCCGCCACTTGAGCCGTGTCGTCATTCGCGAGCGGGCGGAAGCGCACGGGCCTGAACCCTCGTTCGAGCAGCGCTGACAGCGGATAGACGTTGCGGCAGACGCGGCCTCTGCAGCCGATCGGGGCTGCTTCCATCACTTCGGCCTTGCGGTCCGGGGTGAAGCGAAGGAATAGGACTACGTGCGATCCGGGCTTGTTCAGAGCGTCGCCGGGCTTGAGGTTCCACACGTCGGAAATCGGGGTCGTGATCGACGGGATGGCCTCGGTGGTGAAATGCTGTGACAGTCCCCAGGCGGCGCTGACGAACGCCGAGCAGTCGACGCCCGTCGCATCCGAGCGGACGTCATCCCGGGTGCAGACATTGCCGGCAAGCGCGCCGTGCGCGAGCTTTTCGCCGATCGTCGTCAGCGAGCCGTGGCAGCCCCAGCAATAGGGCACGCCGCGAACCTCCTGGCCCATCTTGCCGATCAGATAGGCGGGCCGGCGGATGCGCTGCATGCCGGAGCACGCCTTGTCGGGGTCGGGTCCATAGGCGGTCGGGGTGACCTTCCACTGTACTTCCTCGAACGCGAAGGCCGTCTGCACCACCTGCTGGCGCGTCAGCGGGCGCACGCCGGCGATGAAGTTGCTCTTGTTTTCTGTCGGGGCGGGCCGCGCCTGGCCGGGCAGGCTGTCGATGACCGTATCGGCCCGGACGTTGCGTGCGCCGACCCCGATGACATCAACCTCGCCGTTGCGCATGCGCAGGAAATACACATCGCCCTCGGCCGATATGGTGACGAAGCGGCGGGTGAGGGCGACGTTCTCGGACAGTGGAATGTCGTAGATCTTCTCCAGCCGCCCGCCCGGATTGAACGCTGCCACGAAAGCGCCGGCCGCCTTGCTGGGAGTAGCCGGGATGTTCTCGACCAGGACATACATGCGATCGCGGTTGTCGATCTCCAGGAACTCGGCCGCACCGATGCGGTCGCGCACCTCGATCCGCAGGTTGGCAAGAAGTGCATTGTCGACTTCTCGCCGCACTGCCATTCGCACGAGCGTCGGACGCTCTCCGCTCACGACGTCGACTACGACCGCGCCTTCGCCGCGCGAGTCGATCGCCTGCTGCGAGCGCACCGGCCCTCTCTGCGTCCTCACCGCACGCGTATTATCGCCGAACACGTCAGTGCTGCTGTCCGGCCTCTGCGAGCCCATCTGAGCGAACGCGGAAACGGTGAACTTGTCGTCGATGTCGCGCGTCGAGATTTCATCCAGGCCGCGAGTCGGGGCGCCGGCCGGGCCGCGCGGTTCAAGCGCGTGCGCGCTGCCGTCCCACACCATGATGTGATTGCGGGTCACCACCAGATCGGTGGGGCGCAGATCCGGAGGAAGCTCGTAGGAGCGCGTCTCGGTGTTCTGGGCCGCCTTGGGGTTGAAGGTCAGAATGCGGCCGTTCACCTGGTCGAGCAGATAAAGCTCGCCGTTGCGGCCGGCATAGAGGGCCTGCGGACCGATCGTCTCGGTGTCCTCGCTGGCATCGACGATGCCAACCGAATCGGCGTCGCTGCCGCGGAAGAAGCGCTTCACCACTGTGTTCTCGGCAGCCGCGGCCGTTGCGCACGCAGCGGACGCGAGAACCAGCAACAAGAGGGTGAACAGACGCTGCATTGGCTTCACCAAACACGGACCTGCGGGGTCCGTTCGCCTGTCGCCCCCCGCAAATCCTGCTTCGACGCCGAATTTGCTGCAAGTCCGAACAAGGCTCTCACTCCAATTGGTCTCTTCTGCCGGCCGCCGGTTCGAGCAGGGCGCATTGGTCCGGATCGCGCGGCGCTCGGCACGGCTCAGCTTTCCAGCAGCGCCAGACGCCCCATGACCTCGAGCGACCGTTGCACTGCCTCGATGGTAACGTGTTGCCGGGAAGCTGTTCCCGGATCATCGGTCAGAGTTTGCTCCAGATCGACCCGAAGCTCCTCAGCCGTCCGGGTTCCATCGACGAGCGGGATGAATCGGCGAAGTGTCGAATCTTCGCACTGAACGACGCCGTGCAGCAGATTGGTGACCAGCGCCGCGCCGGTCGAAAGCTGCCAGCGCGCCAGGGCGCTCGCCCTTGGCCGCTCGCTCACCGACGTCGTCAGCCGCAGCGGCTCGGAATAGGCCTCGATCAAATCGGTTCGCACCGCCTCGAACAGCGTCGCGGCGAGCGCGTCGATTTCCTCCGGGGCGCGCGCAGGCGCGGCGGCACCCAGCAAGGATAGCGCCTGGGTGACCAGGTCGTCGAAGGCAATGGCTTGCGGTTGAACGCGCGCCATCACGACAAGCGCAGCCTTGCTCAGCGGCTGATTTGTCTTGAGGGCCGCGCCGGACCGGGTCTTGAAGACCGCGGCATCCCCGGCGGCGAGGTCCATCTTTGGATCGGCAAGCTCGAGCGCGCCACTCAGGTGCAGCCGTTTGATGGCGGCACGATCCGCCGGACGGTTCAGATCGATGTCGTGATGGCAGAACAGGCTCGTGCGAAAAGACCGGCCGTCGATGAAGTCGAGGTACTGCTCGCGAACCGCGATTTCGGTTTCAGGTATCGGCGACAGCATTTTGCAAACGTCTTCGGATCGGCCCTGGAGACCGCGGATGGGAAAATCCGAGTCGGCGAGATACTGCATTCCGCGCCGGGCCGCCGCTTCGACCACCTGATAGAGAAAGAACGGCGTGCTGCCTTCGTCGAGATCGTCGTGGATGAAAACCTCGTCGGGCAGCGATTCGATGCGATGCTGCTGGTCGCGAAGAATGAAGCCGTAAATCTGCTCTTCGTCAGCCGCACTGGCGAGAAACTGCATGAGCTTACGGCTTTGCGCGGCGCGGGCCAACGGATCGGATACGCCGCGCACGTGGAAATGCAGGATCGAGCGCGCCAGATTGCGCAGGTGCGCGCCTGGCAGAGCGTTGTAGCTCACGCAAGCGATGCCGTGTGGGGCCAAGTTCGTCGCGAGCACAGACAGGATCTTGTCTCTGACCGCCGGCGGCACCCAGGAGTAGACCCCGTGAACGATGATGTAGTCGAAGCGGCCGTCCGCCGGCGAGACGTCCATGATGTCGCGATGCTGCAGCGACACATTGGACAGACCGAGCTCGTGGATCATGGTCTGCCCGGCGTCGACCGCCTTGAAGCTCAGATCGACGCCGACGAACTCGCTTTGGGGTAACTGATAAGCCATCGGGACGATGTTTCCGCCGGCGCCGCAGCCCAGTTCGAGCACACGGCACTTCGACGGCGGGGCAGGGGTCATGCCGTAAAGGGTTGCGACCGTCGCCAGGTGGTGCGGCCGCGTGCGCTCGAACGGCCGGCTCGGATAAGTGACGTGGTCGTAAGGCGTGGGGGAGTGCGGCCGCCCACCGCTGCCGGACTCCAGGACGTTCTCGGCGATACGGCCAGTCATCAAGCCCAGTCGTAGGCAAAACTGTCGTTCTGCACGGTCACCTTGACCTCCCTGGGGGGTGCCTTGGCGAGCGAGCGCTTCATGAACTCGCGCGAGAGCGCCGGCAGCAACGTGTTGGTGATGATGTTGTCGATCATGCGCCCACCGGAATCCGGATCGTTGCATTTCGACACGATGTGGCTCGTGACGGCGTCGTCATAGGTGAGCTTGGTATTCTGGCTCTCGCGGACGCGTGCGGCGATACGGTCGAGTTGCAGACGGACGATGCCACCCAGCATTTCGTCGGAGAGCGGGTAGTAAGGAATGGTGACGATGCGGCCGAGCAGGGCGGGCGGAAACGCCTTCAGAAGCTCCGGCCGCAGTTGCGCGACGAGTGCCTCGGGGTTCTGCCGATAGTGGGGATCGCGCGAGAGCCCGTTGATCAGGTCGGTGCCGACATTCGACGTCAGGATGATGAGGGTGTTCTTGAAGTCGATCTTGCGGCCGGTGCCGTCTTCCATCTGGCCCTTGTCGAACACCTGGAAGAAGATCTCGTGCACGTCCGGGTGGGCTTTCTCGACCTCGTCGAGCAGGATCACGCTGTAAGGCTTGCGTCGGACTGCCTCCGTCAGCCTTCCGCCTTCGCCGTAGCCGACATAGCCGGGAGGCGCGCCCTTGAGGGTCGAGACGGTGTGGGCCTCCTGAAATTCCGACATGTTGATCGTGATCATGTTCTGCTCGCCGCCGTAAAGGGCCTCGGCGAGCGCGAGCGCGGTCTCGGTCTTGCCGACACCCGACGGGCCGCACAGCATGAACACGCCGATCGGCTTGTTGGGATTGTCGAGCTTGGCGCGATTGGTCTCGATGCGCTTGGCGATCATCTCGAGGCCGTGCGACTGGCCGACGACGCGCCGGTTGAGGATCTGCGCGAGATTCAGGACGGTTTCGATCTCGTCCTTGACCATGCGGCCCACCGGAATCCCCGTCCAGTCGGAGACGACCGACGCCACCGCCTGCTCGTCGACATGCGGATAGATCATCCGCTGCTCCGGCGCGATCGCCTCGAGCGCCTCGAATTTCGACTTCAGGTCGGCGCGCTTCGAGTCCGCGTCTTCGGTCGCATCCGCGAGAATGCTGCGGATGCTGCGGATCTCGCCGACCAGCTTCTGCTCCGTCTCCCAGGCGCGTTCCAGTTCTGTGAGCTTCTGCTTCAGGTCCGACGTTTCTTTCTTGATCGCCGTGATGCGGTCCTCGTTGGCGGTGCCGAGATTGCGCTCCTCGACCAGTCGGGCCTTTTCACTGTCGAGGCCCGCAATGCGCGCGCGCGTGTCCTCGATCATCGCCGGGGTGGCGGATTGGCTGATCGCCACCCGGGCGCAGGCCGTGTCGAGCAGGCTGACGGCCTTGTCGGGCAGTTGGCGCGCCGGGATGTAGCGATGCGAGAGGTTGACGGCAGCCTGGATCGCCGCTTCAGAAATGCGCACGCCGTGATGCTTTTCCATCGGCGCGACGATGCCGCGCAGCATGCTGCAGCACTGCTCGACATCGGGTTCGCCGACCTGGACCGGCTGGAAGCGCCGCGTCAGGGCGGGGTCTTTCTCGAAATACTGCCGGTACTCCGACCACGTGGTGGCCGCGATCGTCCGCAGCGTGCCGCGGGCCAATGCCGGCTTGAGCAGGTTGGCGGCATCGCCGGTGCCGGCCGCTCCGCCCGCGCCGATCAGTGTGTGCGCCTCGTCGATGAAGAGGATGATCGGGTCCGGGGAGTTCTGCACCTCGTCGATGACCGAGCGCAGCCGCTGCTCGAACTCACCCTTCATCGACGCGCCGGCCTGCATCAGGCCGATGTCGAGCGCGCAGAGCTTCACGCCGCGCAAAGGCGGCGGCACGTCGCCCGAGGCGATCCGCTGAGCGAAGCCTTCGACCACCGCGGTCTTGCCCACGCCGGCCTCGCCGGTGAGGATCGGATTGTTCTGGCGGCGGCGCATCAGCACGTCGACAATCTGCCGGATCTCCTCGTCGCGGCCGAGGATCGGGTCCATGTCGCCGGCCGACGCCTTGGCGGTCAGGTCCTGCGAAAAGCGGTCGAGCGCGGTCGTGCCCTTCGCGGCAGCCGTCTCGCCCCCAGGTGTGCCGGCGGCGCGCAGGCCCGACCCGTCCATCGGGCGCAGGTTCTCTTCCTCCGATGTCCTCCAGACCTTCGGATGTTCATTGCTGAGCGCATCGATGTTGAATTTCGCGAATTCCTTGGAGACGTTCAGAAACGCGCGTCGCAATTCCGTCGACTTGAACCCGGCGATCAGCAGGTGCCCGGTCCGAATCTGGGTTTCGCCGAAGAACAGCGTGGCGTAATGCCAGCCGCGGTCGAGCAGATCGACGACAGTGTTGGAGATGCCCGGCATGTCCGTCTCGTTGCCGCGGAAGCCGGAGACGACATCGGCCACATCGGCGAGCAGCCGGGCGCGATCCGCCTTGAAATAGTCGGCGCTGAGCGCGAGGTCGCTTCGATCGTTCTGCAGGATGTGCGCGAGCCAATGCGCCAACTCGACATTGCGATTGCCCTGGCCCTTGGCCTGCCGGAGCGCCTGGATGAAGGTCTCGTATCCGACGCGGTTGAGCTTTCCGGTCACCGCTTCGAGGCTGATGTCGGCCATGCGTTTCCCCTGAGCTCTAAACTTTTGATTTGAGCATGATCTTGTCCGAAAGCCGGTACCTACCTTTCGGGATCATGCTCTAAGCGGCTTCTTTGCGCTGCTGTCGCATCCGCTCGGCCGGATGAAAGCGCGCGTCGCATCGATAGGCCGGAGCACCGGGCGATCGATCGGTACCGATCCAGGTCGTCCAGCCGAGCTGCCCGAATTTCGAGAGTTGCACCGGCGCGGTCTCGCGGGTCGGAATGGCGAGCTCGACCTCCCATTCCAATTCGTCGCCCGCATAGAAATAGACGATGTCGACCAGCGGCTCGCTGCGCGATCCAGTCGGAAGGAACTGGGTGTATTCGCGCAAGTTCCGGGCGAAGAGCCGGATGCGGATCTTGTCCTGGACGCTGAAGATGCTCGCGCCGACCAGGATGTCGTTGCCGAGCGCGGCATTGGCTTGCCCGAGCCGGGTCCGGTCGGCGGCGTCGAGCTTCAGATGGGTGCCGACGAACTCGTCGATCTCGACCTTGACGCCGAACAGGCCGGCGATGAGGCTTCGCAAGCGCGACGATGATTTGGCCTGGGCGCCAATCAAGCCAGCGAAGCTGAGCTTGCCGGTGTCCGGGACCTTGTCGAGGCCCTGATAGATCGCCGACCCGAGCCCGATCATCGAGCCCACATAGGCGGCGAAGCGATCTTCCTTTGGTCGGTCGCGCTGCGCCACCGGCCGCGCATCGGCCCAGGCGCGGAAGAAGAGCTGCAGAAAGCGGTTGTTCAAGAGATCGAGGAAGCGCGGGAAGGCGTCGTCCCGCATCAGCCCCCAGGAGTGAACCTCCTCGGTGGTGGCGAGCGGCAGCGCGCCTTGCGGTCCGAGCAGGCCGAGAAACTTGGCGAGGATACGAATGCGCCCTTCCGGCCGCTGTTCCGCGGAGGCCAGATTGGACGCCGGAAAGTCCATGAACGGCTCTTGCCCGAGCGTCAGATATTCGTGGCGCGTCGCCGAGCTGTCGCCGATCCGCGGACGGTCCGGGAACGTGCGTTCGAGCCGCCGCAGGACGGAGAAGAAATCGAAGCGCCACGGCTCCTGCTTGATGTCGTCGAGCCGGTTCACAGCGGCCTCCGGCCACCGACGCGCGTCGGCCAGCGCATGATCTCACCGCGCTCGACCGAGCGGACGACGGTCTGGGTGAAGTGATTGAGGGCGGCGTATTCGGAAAAGAACCGATCGAGGACGGCGCCGAGCAGGAACGCGCCGCTGCCTTCGAAGGCCTTCTCGTCGATGGTCACGGTCACCTCGGTGCCGCGCGCAATGCCGCTCCCGGTGCGTTCACGCAGGCGGCGCACGACCGGCCTGCTGTCGACGCTGCGGATCCCGCGAATGCGGCGCTCGATTGCGCTGTCGGAGAGGTCGGCGAACATCGAGAGGATTTCTTTCAAAGACTGTCCGCTTCGGCCGGCGCCGCGTTCGATCAACCCGAGATGATTGAGGCTCAAAAGATTGATCAGTCGCCACGTCACCGCTCCGGTGAACGCCGTTTCGCTGCGGCTGCGGTGCTGGCCGACAACCGGTCCCTTCGGGGGAGTCGGTCCGGCGACGCACACGACGTTGAGCTCGGTCTTGTCGAGCAGGCGGAAATCGGCGCCGCTTTCGCCCACAGGCAGGTGCTCGGGCAGGTGGCGATTGGAGCACAGGGCGTGCACGCTCAATTCGGCGACCGGCTCGTCCTCGATGCCCGCCGGCTCGACCAGCGAAATGAACATGTCGGTGCCCGTATAGTCCGATGCCCCGCCGTAGCGCTTCTCCTGCGCCGTGCGGCGGCGCGGCAGGCGCCGCACGGTGTAGCCAAGCGTCGGTGTTGCCGAGAAGGCATCCATCGCCGCCGAATACAGCGGGCTAACCAGAAGCTTCTCCTGGCCGCCCGGATAATAGGCGTAGACGCTGAGAATCCGGTGCGGCTCGAAATCGAGATATCGGCTGCGTTCCGGGATGACCTGATATTCGTGCTGGTTCGATTTTATCGCGACGCGGTCGGTGGTCTTCTCGAACAGGTTCACGGCCGGGGCCGTGTAGAGCGAGAACATGTCGCGATGCACCGCGGCCGCGAGCCGGCCGTTGGCCTCGCTGAAGGCGAAGATCAGCTCCGCGGACTTCGCCTTGACCTTGGGCAGGACCGCATCGAGGCCGGTGAGGTTGAAGCCGAGGAACTTGCGCGGAAACATGAAATATTCCCGCAGCAGGTCGAAGCCTCGGAAAATCCTTTCGTCCTGCGGGAGCAGCGCCTCCTCGTCGTCGAAGCCCACCTGCTTCAGGCACGTTTGCGACAGCGGCAGCACGACCGGATCGCCCATGTCGTCGAGATAGCGAATATAGAGTCCGACGCAATTGCCGAAGAGCTGCTCGTAGAGCGCGATGGAATCGGCTTCGGTGCCGGTCAGAAAGATCGGCAGATCGGCCGCCCGGCAGGCCGAGAACCACGAGTCCGGCTGCTTCTTCGCATCCGCGTCGGACAGCTCGTCCTCCGGACGCGGCGCGACCCGGCTCGTCAGCGACAATCTCATGCCCGCTGCCACCTCGGCGGCGACCGGGACGTGCAAAGCCTGGAGCTGACCGGGCGTGAGGAAATATTCGGCCCCCACCAAATCGAACGGCCAGAGCGTAACGTCCGAGGTGAGCCGATAACGGCAGGCGATCAAGCGGTCGCGTTCCCGATAGGTCGCGTCCAGATAGGAGCCGCGGGAGATGTGAAGGCCTTCGCGCAACGCTGGGTCAGAATAAGGCGGAACGATCTTCGCCAGCATCGCCGAGGGGGTCGGGGCGAGATAATTGGGGACGAGCTGCTCCAGCAGATTGCTGGTGAACTCGGAAAACTCGTGCTTGAGCTTGAGCTGCACGCGCGCGGCCAGGAAGGCGCTGCCTTCGAGCAGCCCGGCGATCATCGGATCGGTGCGCTCGGCGGTCAGTCCGCCCAACCGCTCGGCGATGCCAGGATATTCCTGCGCGAATTCTCCGGCCTGCTCGTAGAGCAACTGGAGCTCGCGATTGTAGAGGTCGAGGAATTCCCGATCCATGCGTCCCCTCAGAGCAAAATGCCGGACGGCAAGGACCGGTTTTCCTTGGAGACCAGGTTCGATTCAAAAGAGAGCGGGACGATCATTTGGGAACCATCCTGCCCTATAGGCGGCTGATCTGAATTTTGCCGCTGTCCATCTCCAGTTCGGCGACGAACTCGACCGGCACGTTCACCGGATCGCAGAACAGATCCGCGTGCACGGTGAACCGCACCTTGAGTCCCGTGCGATCGACGGAGCCGTCGCGCGCGACCTTCACCGAACCCTGAACGAGCCGCGGCTCGAAGGTCTGCAGCACCGTCCTGATCTCGTCCTTGATATCGTCGACTGAATTCTCGTCGATGGTGCGATGCGCAATGTCGGGAAAGCCGAAATTGACGATCGATCGGCGCACGTGTTCGAACTCTTCGAGCGGCTGCGTCGACTCCATCGCGATCGTATTCATCAGCGATTCGAGATCGCGCGCGACTTCGCGGCGCAGCACGGGCTCGGTGATGGCGGTGCGTCGCGAGGTTCGCCGGCTGGCGATGATGCGCTCGCCAGCCTCGTCGCGAAGATCGATCTTTTTCTTGGCGTCGCGCGCTTCGAACGCCCCTCGGAAGACGTGCATGAGGGGCGGGCTCAGGTGATCTTTTTTCCCGGAGCCGGCCATTCTCACGCTCTCTCCCGAATGTGATCCGGCACGAATGACGTCTTCGCCTGATGTCGTCGCGCCGTTTCGCAGCCCTCGATGCTGGGCAGCCCCGATGGCCGCCGGTCGACGGACCGACCGTTCTGGGATCGGCCCGGACCGTAGCGCCGCCGCCGGCGACTTCACTCGTTACTTTTGCGCGCGGACGTCGTACTTGGCGGTGATGGCCGCGCCCAGCTTGCCCGTGTCTTCCTGAGGCTTGTAGGCGTACTCGATCTTGGCGAAATTCAGCGAGAACTGGTCGGTGGGCAGCGTGGTGTGGCCGTTCCCGTCGTGGCCGCCGGTCTGATAGGAGCTGACCAGGACATCCTCGAGCGTAATCGTCAGAAATTCCTGCTGGCCGCCGTCACCGGTCGCCTTGCGGGCGTACAGGATCGCCTTGTTGATGTGCTTGCCGGTCGCGCAAGCCACCATGAGGTTCGGGCTCGCCTTGTTGACCCGGGTGGAGAAGTGCATGTCCTGGAAGCTCACCTTCCCGGTGCCGCCGCCGGTGCCGAAGGCGAACGAACCGGTGTTGGTCTCGCCGAAGGAGAAGCTGTCGATTTCGATGGCGTCCTTGTGCTTCGCATCTTGGGACTCACCCTTGATGCCGTCGATTACGAGCAAATAGTCAGATGGCATGGCTAGCCCCTTCTCAGTTTGACTATCGAAGACCGGCGTCCGATCGGCCGCCCTTCATTCGTCATTCCAGCCGGCAGCAAGGTTCAAGTGACTCCGCCGGGCAGACGCGAAACGAGGCTCATGCCGATGTCGACGCCTTCCAACTGGTAGTGCGGCCGCAGATAGAACCGGGCGTTGTAGTAGCCGGGGTTCTCCTCGTTGGCGAAAATCTCGACCTTGGCGTCGGCGAGCGGCTTGCGTGCCTTGATGGCTTCGGAGGAATTGGCCGGATCGCCGTCGATGTATTCGGTGATCCACTCCTGTAGCCAGCGCTGCAGCTCCTCCTTCTCCTTGGTCGAGCCGATCTTGTCGCGCACCATGCACTTCAGGTAGTGCGCGAAGCGCGAGACCGCGAAAATGTAGGGAAGGCGGGACGAGAGATTGTCCGAGGCGGTGGCCTCGGCGCCATTCTTGCCCTGGTACGCCTTCGGCTTATAGACCGACTGGGCGCCGATGAACGCCGCCTTGTCGGTGTTCTTGCGGTGAATGATCGGGATCAGGCCGGACTTCGCCAGCTCGTGCTCGCGCCGATCGCTGATGGCGATCTCGGTCGGACACTTGAGGTCCACGCCGCCGTCGTCGGTCGGGAAGGTGTGGGTCGGGAGATTGATGACCTCTCCGCCCGACTGCACGCCGCGAATGCGCGTGCACCAGCCCCATTCCTTGAACGCGCGGTTGACGTTCGCCGCCATCGCATAGGCCGCATTCATCCAGGCGTATTTCTCGCCCTTGTGCCCATCGGTGTCCTCCTCGAAGGCGAACTCCTCGACCGGCTCCGACTTGGCGCCGTAAGGCACGCGCGAGAGAACGCGCGGCATGCACAGGCCGACATAGCGCGAATCGTCGGCGTCACGCAGGCCCTTCCACGCCGCATATTCGGGCGTGTCGAAGATCTTGCCGATGTCGCGCGGGTTGGACAGTTCCGTCCAGCCGTCCATGCCGAGCAGGGTCGGCTCGGCACCGGCGAAGAACGGGCAATGCGCGGCACTCGCGATCTTGCCGATGTCGCGCAGCAGTTGGATGTCGGTCGGCAAGTGGCTGAAATAGTAATCGCCGATCAGGCACCCGAACGGCTCGCCACCGAGCTGGCCGAACTCCTGCTCGTAGATCTGCTTGAAGAGCGGGCTCTGGTCCCAGCGCGCTCCGGGATAGAGCCGCAAGTTCCGATAGATCTCGTTCTTCGAGACGTTCATGACTCGAATCTTGAGCATCGAGTCGGTTTCGGAATTGAACACCAGGTAATGCAGCCCGCGCCAGGCGCTCTCGATCTGCTGGAATTCCGGCGCGTGGAGAATCTCGTTCACCTGGGCGGTGAGCTTTTCGTCGAGCCTGGCGATCATCTCTTCGATCGTGTCCAGCACGTCATCCTTGATGACGCTGGTGTCCGAGAGTGCCTGACGGACAAGGGTCGAGACGGCGTTCTCGACCTCCGTGGCGGCCCGTTCGGTCCGCGGCTTGAACGATTGCTTGAGAAGGGCCGAAAACTCGTCGGCGTCCTTCGTCTGAACCACAGCTTCCTTTTGCGACGTCTTGGGTTCCATCGCCATCTCCGAACTCGTCGGTTGTCGGCCGGGATCAGCCCTGGCCGGTGTCGTCCGTCACTTTCTTCTGCTCCGCCATGCGGTCGCGGAGCGCTTGCATGAGTGAGGGATCGCTCAGCAATTTTCGGATTTGATCTTCGGCCGCGACCTTGCCGTCCATGTAGCGCAGCAGATTGGCAAGCTGCTCGCGCGCTTCCAGAAGGTTGGCGACGGCTGGCACCTGGCGCGCAACCGCCGCGGGCGAGAAGTCCTGCATCTTCTTGAAGCGCAGCTCGACGGAGAGCTTTTCACCCGAATTGTCGCCGAGCTTGTTGGCAACCTTCATGGAGATGCCGGGTTCGATGGCCGCCATCCGGTTCTCGAAATTGTCCATGTCGAACTCGAGAAACTTGCGGTCGGCGATGTCCGGCTTCTCGACGCTCGAATTGTTGCCCGAGAGGTCCGACATGACCCCCATCACGAACGGAAGCTCGACCTTCCGTTCCGCGTCGTACGGATCCTCGTAGCTGATGTGAACGCGCGGCGCCCGATTGCGACGGATAAAGCGCTGTCCGCTGTCAGTTGCCATGGTGCAAACCTTTCCTTCCACGGAACGGAATGACACGCTCCGAGTGCAGACATACTGCAGATATTAAAGAGGAACTCTCAGTTATCGTCAACGAAAGCAGGGCCAATACCGGTCTCCTCATAAGATGAGTTAATCGGCGCTCGATTTCGGCAGCAGGTCCTTCAGAATGGATAGGAAATCGCGATTGGCGAAGCCGCGGGCCCGGTCGAGGATCAGAGAAATCGGGCTCGAGGGCTCGGCGAGGCGATAGTAGGCGCCAATCTGTTCCAGCAGTGCGAAGGCCTCCTGGCGGCTCCCGACCTTCGGCGGAGCGCTCGGGGCAGGGGGGGCTTCCGCTGCGTCATTCTGGCTCGGCTCGCCACCGTCCATATCCGGCGCGTCGATGGTCGCCAGCGAGGCCAGATTTTCGATCGGAATATCGACCGATTGGCTGCCGCCCAGGCGGAACTTCACCTCGGAAATCTGAGACGGCATGAGCACTTGCAGCACGTCGAGCAGCGACTTGCCGGCAAGTTGTCGCACCTGGCGCACCAGCAACAGTGCCGGATTGGACGGCTCGTGGCGGCAGAAATAGGCGTCGATGGCGGCGAGCGCCGAGAGGACGTCGGCATAGGATCGGATCGCGCCGGTGGCGGTCGGCGCACCGGCCGCCTCCTCGGAACGATCCTGCCCGTCGCCGGCCGCCGTCGCCACAGCCGCGCTCGGGTCGCGTTTGGCGACGATTTCGTTCAACGTGGTGAAGATCTTGTCGACGAGTGCGACGACCTTTTCGAGGCTGACTGCCGCGTCCGACGCTCCTGCGCCGCAGCATTTTTCGATCGTCGCTAACGCCGCCTTGAGAGACTCGAACGTTGCGCGCGTCTCGATCAGGGCGGCCAGATCCGCCTCCATGAAAGCGCGATCGATATTGGGCGCGTCGATGGTCTGCTCGGATTCGCGCGGCGTCGCTTCGCCGCTGGCGAACATGAGATTGCGATAGGCGACGGCGCCGAAGCGTTTGCTGTGAACGAGCGGCGCGTATTGCAGCGGGATGAGCACCGGCGCACTGTCGTTGAGCGTTTCGAGCACGGCGGCGCGAACCGCGAAGCTGCCGGCCTCGCCGCGCGGGTGAACGTCGTCCCATCGGCTTCCGAGCAAGTGCGCGATTGCATCGATGCATACGACGAAGGAATCCAGGTCGCGGCTGAGAACTGAGAATTTCGCCAGCAGAACCATCAGGCGAATGTCGCGCGTGCGCGCCAGCAGCGGTTGTGCTGCAGCCAGTTCCGCGTCGAAATCAATGGTGGAGCGATCGAAGGGGCGGCCTTCCGGCCCGGAGAAATACGAGCTCGGCAGCAGGCCTTCGGCCCGCGCGAGAAAATTCAGGAAGTCCGGATCGCCTGCGAGATCGAGATCCGCGCCGCAGGGGTCTTCGTCCGAGACCGGTGCAGTGAGGATCGCAGATGTGAGTCCAGCCATATCGGCTCCGTGCCAGCCGCAGGGATTTCGTAACACGACTTCGCAGCTTCGATCGAGGCCCCGCGAGGCCGCCGCCGATGTTGTTTGTCGCGGCTGCGACCTCCTTGGTTCAAAGCGCGCGACAGGCATGCGCGAAAAAAGTGCGGCGAGAACACCCGCTTGAACCTTCCGGCCTCCGAGCCGGACTAATCAATGCCGCGCGATCGTCTGGCGGCCGTTTACCATTAACGGCGATATCTGGTTCGTTTTCGGTTCCACGCGGTCGTCGGCCGAGCTGGCGCGCGCCATTGATCCGGAAAGCGTGGCGGCCTGGCGCGGAATGCGGCATGGTCGAGATGAGGTGCCGGTTTCAGGAGGGACACTCGGATGGGCTCGCTGACGCAGGACAAACGGCTCGCCAAGCTCGAGACGAAGGCCGGGCAGGATGTGCTGGTTCTGACGCGATTCGACGGCCAGGAATCCCTGGGCGAACTGTTCGAATTCCGCATCGACGCGTACAGCGAAGAGGAGAACGTGGATTTCGACAAGGCGCTCGGGCGTCCTTGCTCCGTGACCTGCAAGACCTATGACGCCGATCGCGTGTTCCACGGCATTCTCGTCGAAGCGGAGTGGCAGGGTCTCAAGGATCACCTGCACCACTATCGGCTGGTCGCGCGCCCCTGGCTGTGGCTGCTGACCCGCACGTCCGATTGCCGCATCTTTCAGGACATGACCGCGCCCGACATCATTCAGAAAGTATTCGAGGACCGCGGCTTCAAGGACTTTCGTTCGAGCCTCAACGACAGCTATCCGAAGCTCGAATACTGCGTCCAATACCGCGAGACCGATTTCGATTTCGTGTCGCGCCTGATGCAGCAACACGGAATCTATTATTTCTTCGAGCATACGGCCGACAAGCACATGCTGGTCCTCGCCGACTCGAAATCGTCGCACTCCACTTCGCAGAAGGTCCCGTTCCTGAAATACGGCGAAGCGCTTGGCGAAAAGCGCGAGCATCTCACCTATTGGTCGAGCAAGCGGCGCTTTCGCACCGGCAAGATCGAGTTCAACGACTACGACGAGATGAATCCGAGCGCCGATCTCAAGAGCAAGGCGAAGGGCTCGGCCGGATACGAGAAATCCGACATGGAGATCTACGACTATCCGGCCAAGTTCAAGAAGCGCCCGGACGGGGAAAAATACGCCAAGGTCCTGCTCGAGTCCGAGCAGGCGCTCGATTTCCGCCGCTATGCGACCGGAGATGCGGCGAGCCTCTTTCCCGGCAAGCTGGCGAACCTGGAAAAGCACCCGACCGGCAGCGAGAACGACGAATATCTCGTCGTGCGCGCGTCGCACAGCATCAACAATCAACCCTACAGGTCGGTGACGGGTGAAGGGCTCGATGACGTCTACAAGGGCAGCTACGAGCTGCAGCCGAGCAAGCGCCCGTTCCGGAATCCGATCACCACGGCCAAGCCGCTTATCCACGGCATCCAGACCGCCAAGGTGGTCGGCAAGGAGGGCGAGGAGATCGACGTCGACGAGCACGGGCGCATTCTGGTGGAGTTCTTCTGGGTGCGTCCCGACAAGGACACGCAGAAGAAGAAGCAGTCCTGCCGGGTCCGCGTCGCGCAGGTGTGGTCCGGCAAGCAATGGGGCGGGCAGGTCATCCCGCGCATCGGCATGGAGGCGGTCGTCGAATTTCTGGAAGGCGATCCCGACCGGCCGCTCGTGATCGGCACCGTCTATAACGGCGAGTACAAGGTTCCTTATTCTTTGCCTGCCAATAAGACCCAATCCGGCCTCAAGTCGGACTCCTCCAAAGGTCACGGCGGCTTCAATGAGCTTATGTTCGAGGACAAGAAAGGCTCGGAGAAGATCAACGTGCACGCCCAGAAGGATCTGGCGCTCGATGTGCTGCACGCCGAGACGCGCACGATCGGGCAGCAATTCATGCCGCCGAAAGGCTCGCCATCGCGCAAGACGACATTGGCGAACGGCGATGACGCGCTGACCATCCAGATGGGAGACCAGAAAGTCACAATTCCGATGGGCAGCCAGACGACGAGCGCGCTGATAACGATCCAGCAGTCCGTGGTGGCGACAACCGTGACGTTGACGCCGGCGTCCTTGTCGGTGGACGCGCCCATCATCAACAACAACGCCGAGGCGATGATGAACTGCACGGCGGGCGCGACCATCAGCCTCACCGCCCCGCTGATCAATCTCAACGGCATGGTCCTCATCAACGGGATGATGCCGGTGCTCGTTCCGGTGTGACGCGGGTGGCCACACGTCGACAAGTGCGAGGGGGTGCGATCAGCGCCTGAATGGGAATGCCGCAACTGCGCTTTGCGACCGCACGATCGCTGCTCGATGCGTTTCCGGAGTTGACGGCCAAGCTTGCCGTCGCGCCGGGCGATGACTCCCCGATTGCCTATTTGAGCAGGCTGTCGGCCCAGGACAAGCTTGATGAGGCCGTGACGTTCTGCGCGCATCTGTTGCCTCGACGCGAGGCTGTCTGGTGGGCCTGCGGCAGCTTGAAGCAGCTATTGAGGAGTGTGGCCTGCGATCAGAGCGACGGTTTCCGTGCGGCCGAAGCCTGGGTTTACGAGCCGAGCGAAGACAATCGGCGCAAGGCTCTGGACATCGGGACGAAGGCCGACAGCGCGGATCCCTTCACCTGGCTTGCGCTCGGGGCCGGCTGGTCGGGCGGAATGCTCAGTTCGCATCCCAAGGGTCCGGTGCCGATGCCGCCTTACATGACAGCGCGCGCCGCCCGCATCGCCATCACGCTCGGCGCGCATCGAATTCCTGCAGCGGAGCGAGCCGAGCGTCTGCGCGTGTGCGTCACGGACGGGATGGCGCTTGCAGAAAACGGGCTTTGACGGGCCAAAGCTTTGATGGGCCAACAGCATGAGCTTGCTAGGCTTTTGTCCCGAGCGATAATCTTGCCCGCGGTCGCCGCGGGCCTACCGATGCGGCCCCTCACGGGAGTCTCGATGCGTCTGGTGCTGAAGATAGAGAACGAGACGAGCCTTCCCGACGGCGGTCCCTTGAGCGTGTCGATTCAGGGCATGCGGGGACTCGATATCGGGCGTGACCGGCATCTCGATTGGGCGCTGCCGGACCCGAGCCGCACCATCTCCGGAAAGCATTGCGAGATCAGATACCAGGACGGCGGCTACGTGCTGTTCGACGTCTCGACCAACGGGACGTTTCTGGACGGGCACGAGGGCCGTATCAAAGGGCCGCATCGGCTGCGTGACGGCGAGCGCCTCATCATCGGCCACTACATCATCGGGGTGACGATCGATGGCGCCGCGTCCGAGCAGCCGGGTCCGCGTGAGGTCCAGCACACGCCCTATAGCGATCTTTGGAGCGACAGCGGTGATGCGGCGCCGCCCGTTCGCCGCGCCGATTTGCAGGCGCCGCGGGAGCGCCCGCGGCCGCAGCACGCCGATTTTCTCGATTGGGCCGCCGACGTGCCGGACGCGGCACCGCCCGCGCGGGACACGCGGCCAGTCGTTCCGCCGGTTCGCACGCCTGAGGACGATTTGAGCTGGGCCAGTGGTCCGACGCGACCGGCTCCCGAGCCGGAGCCGCCTCCGCCCGTACCGACGCCCCGGCGACCGCTGCGCAACGCGGGCGAGTCCGAAGACCCGTGGTCGCACGCGGCCGCGTCGCCGCACATCGAAACGAGCGAGCCGGCGCCGGCTGGCCCCCTGAGGCAGGTCGATGACGTGCGGCCCGCACCTGACAGCGACGCCATGGCGGAATTTCGCCGCCGGCTGGCGCACGCGGCGGGCCTTTCCGAGGCTCTCCTTGCGCGCAAGAGCCCGCAGGAGCTCGCCGAGGATCTCGGCGTGCTGATCGAACTCGTCACCGAGAACGTCCGGCAGTTGCTCAAGGCGCGCTTGCAGGCGAGGGGGGTAGCGCGAAGCGCCAATCAGACGACGGTCCAGGCGCTCGACAACAACCCGCTCAAGTTCGCGCCCACGACCAAAGATGCGCTCGACATCATGTTCGGGCCGCCGACCAAAAGCTATCTCGACGCACGGCGCGCCTTCGCGCAGGGGTTTAGTGACCTCAAGGCCCACCAGCTACAGACGTTCACCGCAATGCAACAGGCTTTGGCCCTGCTCGCAAACGATCTCGATCCGAAGTCGATCGACGCATCCGTCGAACAGGACAGCGGACTCAACAAGTTGGTCGGCTCCCGTAAGGCGAAACTATGGGATGCCTATGTGACCCGCTGGCAACAGAAGACAAGTCGGTTCGACAACGGGCTGTTGGACGCGTTCATGGAATATTTCGCCGAGTGTTACGACCGGAACAACAAGCTATGATGTGTCTGGAATTCACCCACGGGCGCGCGCGCCGACCGATGCAGGTGGACGATGTCCTGGTATAGCAAGGTCGCTTGGTCGGAGGGCCTGTTCCTTCGCCCGCACCATCTGCAGCAGGGCGACCGCTATCTCGAGCACCTGCTGCAGAGCCGGGTGCGGCACATCACGCCTTATCCGTGGGGCTTTTCGCACCTCGAGATCGATCGCGACCTGGCGCAGCAAAGCAAATTTGCGTTGCGCCGCGCCGCGGGGGTCATGCCCGACGGCACGCCGTTCGACATGCCGGCCGACAGCCCATTGCCGCAGCCGATCGAAGTGCCGGACACGGCATCGGGTCAGTTGATCTGGCTCTCGATGCCGGTCGCCGCGCCGAACACGCGCGAGATCGACGAATTGAGCTCGGACGGCGCGAGCCGGTTCACGCGGGGGGCCGAGATCTTCATCGATTCGAGCTCGCAGTTGCGCATCGAAGAAGAGATAGACGTTGCCTATCCGCGCCTTGCGTTCGAGCTGCGCAAAACCCCGAAGCCCGGTTTCGCCAATCTCGGCATGGCGCGCGTCCTCGAGGTTCGCGACAAGACGATCATTTTCGACGAGAAGTACGTCCCGCCGCTGCTGACCTGCAGCGCCTATCCGACCGTCAGCGGCTGGATCGATCGCATCGTCGGATGGATCGAGAACAAGCTCGAAGAGCTCGCCCGCTACGCGGCCGATCCGAGCGCCGGCGGTGGCCTGCAGAGCGTCG
>JADMIO010852343.1_pt1 | contig 47788 bp, 36 predicted proteins | sample 8958161 | NCBI WGS metagenome assembly JADMIO01 (sample SAMN16585339, study PRJNA669376) | soil metagenome | isolation source: Crop rotation soil | place: USA: Cullars Rotation, Alabama | collected 2011
GACAACTTGTCCACGTGGAATTCTAAGCTTAGGATCCCAATGTGCTGGAAAGCTAAGGCGCAGCACAGTGCGGTGAGTCTTTGGCTCACCGGCGACTCCTTCCCGAATAATAGCGGCGAGGCTTAGCCTCAAAGTCTGATAGTCTCATTCTCATTCACAAAGACCGTGAAAATCATAGGAACCGTTTCAACGGTTTCTCCGCGTCGTTTACCAGGCAAAATCGCCTGAGTGTCTTAAGAAGAAAAGTAAACCGTTAAAACGGTTCATTATTCTCCTCCTCTGCTTATCACCGGGCTAAAGCCCGGTGTGAATGAGAGGTGCCCTTTCGAACTTTTGAGGCACCTCCCCCTGGGCGAAGAACAGCATTCCAGCGCTTACGATGAGCGCAAGATAAGTTGATCCTTTGAATTCATGTTAAGCACGCGAATCGTCGTTCAGCCACTCGGCAGCTAATCCCTTCGATAAACCACACCATTCTTCATCACAAATACTGGTCTCTCCATCGCGTGGATATCTTTCAGCGGATCGCCTGAAACGGCGACGATGTCGGCCCACTTACCCACCGACAGCGAGCCGAGGTTTTTGTCCCAGCCCAACAACTTAGCGCCGTTCAAGGTGCCGGCAACGATCGCGTCCATGTTGCTCATGCCGCCCCATTCAGTCATCAGGAAGAATTCGCGCGCATTCGTGCCGTGTGGATTTACTCCCGCGTCCGTGCCCAGCGCGATGAGAACATTGTTGGCTACGGCGATCTTGATTCCTTTTTTCATCGCCGCCGCCGCGGCATAAGCTTTCTCGGCCCGCAGGCCTTTCAACACCCCATTCTTCGCCGCGCGTTCCGCTGATTCACCGGCCATCAGCGTCGGCACGAGGAAGGTGCCGCGCTCTTTCATCATGCGCGCGGCTTCTTCGTCGAGAAACGATCCGTGCTCAATCGAGGAAACGCCGGCGCGCACCGCCAGCTTGATGCCCTCGAGACCGTGCGCGTGCGCGGCCACTTTTCTGTCTAACTTGTTTGCTTCTTCGACCAGGGCCTTCAGCTCTTCAAAGGTGTACTGCGTGGCGCCCACCGCATCACCTTCCGATAACACGCCGCCGGTCGCACAGGTTTTGATCACGTCGGCGCCGTACTTGACCTGGTAACGCACCGCCGCGCGAATCTGTTCCGGTCCATCGGCAATCCCGTCGGCTGGTCCACCCTGAAGCAAACCCGGCTTGAGACCATTCGAATCACAGTGACCGCCGGTAATGCCAATCGCATGACCCGCAGTTTCCATGCGCGGGCCGGGCGTCCAGCCTTCGTTGATCGCTTTGCGCAGAGCCATGTCGTGAAACGGTCCGGCGGCGCCGACATTGCGCACGCTGGTAAATCCCGCCATCAGCGTGTCACGCGCATGCAGCACGCCCAGGATGGCGGTGAAGCCTTCGTAGTCCCGCACCTCGGACATTTCGCCTTCCGGATCACCGAGTACGCGACCGACCAGATGCGTGTGCGCATCGATGAAGCCCGGCAGCAACGTGACATCGCCCAGATCGATCACTTTCGCGCCTGAAGGTGTGCGCACTGAGCGTGCATCGCCGACTGCGGTGATCTTGTTGTCAGTGACAATCACGACGGCGTTGGTGATCGGCGCCGCGCCCGTGCCGTCGATAAGACGGGCTGCGCGCAGCACGACGACGCCTTTGCCTTCCGGAGGTTCCGGACGAATGCCAATTCGGGGCGGTGTTTGCGGCAGAGCAAAAGAGCAAAGTGAGATCAGCAGTATTAGGGCCAAGACGATTCGAGATTTCATACGAGCTCCTGGAATGATTGAAAGGTTGAAAGCCGATGAATTCTAGTTGAGATTTTGCGGAGGGGAAAGCTTGCGCCTCTCATAGTAATGACTCAGTTTGATGTCCGATAAGCTTTAGCTTGTCGAAATTTGAACGACAAACTGAAGTTTGTCGGACATCAGTTTTTGAAACTGACGCACTACTTCTCTCATTCACACCTCGCGTTAGCGAGGTGAGCCGGAATGCGGCCTTGCGCGAAACCATTTTATTTGTTTCCACTAAAGCCGTTTGAAACGGCTTCATGTCAGACAAGTCTCGCGGACTTCAGTCTGTGCTTTCAATTCTGCGAACACAGACTAAAAGTCTGTGCCACTTTACCTGATCCTGATCCTTACGCGGTTGCTGGTCTGTCCCCGCAACGTCACGCTCACCAAAACATCCTGACCTGCCGGCAGATTGTCGGGAAGCCTCAACATCAGTTCCGTGAGCCAGTCATAGCCCGGCACTGTGCCCGCGAATTCCACCGTCATCGGATAGACGTTGAGCTGTGCGTCTTCACCCCGAGCGGTTATGGCGCTGCTGGTCTCGCCCGGCAAGAGATCGAGATTAGTGCCAAAGAAGATCACGCGCGCGCGATCGTCCGGGCCAAAGCTGGCCGAATCAATTAACGGGAATGGATCGCGAAACGTCGCAATCGAGAGCAGCGCGATGGCACTGTCTGTCGCTCCTTCGGTGAAGAGCACCGGCGGCAGTGATTGCACTGTCAGCGTGGCTTCGTTGCTGGTGGCGCTCCCAAAAGCGTTGGTGACCACGCAACGAAATTTGGCGCCATTGTCGGACAAGCCGGCAGACTGGATTGTGTAGCTCGAGGAAGTTGCGCCGCCGATGTTCGTCTGGTTTCGTTGCCACTGATAACTGAACGGCGAACTTCCGTTCGCGCTGACGCCGAAAGTCGCCGGCTGGCCCTGCGTCACAGTTTGATTAGCCGGATCTCCGGTGATCGCGGGTGGCGCATTGACCGTAAGGGTGGCTTCGTTGCTGGTGGCAGAACCAAACGCATTTGTTACCACGCAACGAAATTTTGCGCCTGTGTCCGCGAATGTCGCGGGCGAAAGCGTGTAGCTCGCCGCCGTCGCACCGGGGATGTTTACTTGATTTCGTTGCCACTGGAAGCTCAGTGGCGTGCTGCCCGCGGCGCTGACCGTGAACATCGCCGGTTGGCCCTGCAGCACTGTTTGGTTCGCAGGATGTCCGGTAATACTCGGGGCCGTGCCGCCGGTGAAGCGAACGCGAAACACCGACGCCGATCCAATCGAAGCGTAGTAAAGGCTACCGTCTGACGCGACTTTCAAATCGACGGGTTGCGCGATGCCGCTGGCAAAATCAGAGGCCGTGTTTGTTGCCGGATCGTAAAGCCGCACCCAGCCACTGCAAAGATCGGCGAAAAAATATTTGCCGATGTAGCTCGAAGGAAACTGGACCGTTGCCGGATTGTAGAAGCCGGCCCCGACGATTGCGCAGCCGGTGGTGCTGCTCGATCCATGCCCGTACGAGAAAAGCGGACTGCGAAAATTTGGATTAGAGGTCGGGCCCTCAGTCGTGGGCCAGCCGTAATTCGATCCGGCAATCCCGTCGTTGATTTCTTCCCACGTGCTTTGTCCGACGTCGTTAATGAACAGGCGGCCGGTGTCCGGCTGAAACGCAAAGGTGAACGGATTGCGCAGGCCCAGCGTCCAGATCGCGCGGTTGTTTCCCGTCGCGCTGTTAAAAAAGGGATTGTCTCCGGGAATCGAACCGTCAGAATTGATGCGCAGAACTTTACCCAAGAGATTGTTGAGAGTTTGTGAATTCGCGCCGTTGGCGTTTTCACCCACCGCGATGTAGAGCTTGCCGTCAGGTCCAAAATGGATCGCACCGCCGTTGTGATTAGTAGCGCTGCTCAAACCGTTAAGTTCAAGCAGCACAACTTCGCTGTTGGCCATTGCCACATCACCGTTGGCAGTAAACCGGCTGACGCGATTGTGCGCCGGCGATCCGGGCACGGTGTAATAGACGTAGACAAAGTTGTTCGAGGCAAAGTTGGGATCGAACGTCACACCCAACAGCCCACGTTCACCGGACGGATCAACTGTCAGCGTCACGAAGGGTGTCGCGAGCAGCGCGCCGTTTTTGATCACCCGCAATTGGCCACCCTGCAAACACAGGAACAGACGGCCGTCCGGCGCAAAGTCCATCGCCGTCGGACTCGACAGTCCGTTGCTCACCAGATTCTCAGTGAAGCCGGCCGGTAAAGTGGCCGCCGCAGCCGGCGCAATAAACGCGGAAAACAGCAACCCGATGGCGATACTGAATGCCAATAAGCTGACCCTGGATTGTCCCTGCAACATGGATGTTCCCCCTTGTCCGCACACAAAGTGGATCCGCCGAGGCACTCATCGAAACTTCCGGCCTCGCGCTAACAAAGAACCCCGAACACAGATTCATCGTCCGGGGCAAGGGATGTTCTGAGACTGAGGTTTAGAGAACTACCGGGGGGCTTGGAGGTGTTGGCGCTCTCCAGTTTTTTAGGGCGAGGTGGATTATACTACTCCGCGCTGCCCGGCTTCCAGATTTCAATTGGCCGTGGCCGCTGACAATTACATGGGCGTTGCAAAGCTAACCGACCAGAACACGATCCTTCCCGAAAGCAAATACGCTCGGATCGAGCGGGAAAAGCGTTATCTTCTGCGGGAGTTGCCCGCCGAAGTGGATCGCGCCAGCCCGCACCTGCAGATCACCGACAACTACATCACCGGCACGCGTCTGCGTATCCGCAAGGTACGCGATCCGAAAACCAACAAGTGGGTGGTCAAGTTCACGCAGAAGTTTGCCCCCGACGGAGACTTTGCACGCACCACAATCACAAACACATATCTGAATGCGATTGAGGCCGATACGCTTTCGGTCTTCTCGTCAAATGAAATCAGAAAGAACCGCTACGCATTTGAATACGAAGGCCGGCATTTTAGTATCGATGTCTTTCTCGGCGATTTGCTCGGGCTGGTGCTGGCCGAGACCAGTTTTGAAAACGATGCAGAGATGGACGACTTTCCCCTCCCTGCGTTTGCCCTCGCTGATGTCACGGCGAACGAGGCGTTTACCGGCGGAAGGTTGAGCGAGATGACATTCGACGACATTCGAAAGGAAGTTGAGCGCGGCGGGTTTTTGAAAAGTAAATCCGCCGGCTAATGGCTTTGCCTCAAAAGTCCGAAAGGGCACCTCTCATTCACACCGGGCTTTAGCCCGGTGATAAGCAGAGGAGGAGAATAATGAACCGTTTTAACGGTTTACTTTTCTTCTTAAGACACTCAGGCGATTTTGCCTGGTAAACGACACGGAGAAACCGTTGAAACGGTTCCTATGATTTTCACGGGCTTCGATCACCGGGCTGAAGCCCGGTGTGAATGAGAATAAGAGTGAGACTGCCAGACTTTTGAGGCAAAGCACCGGCTAATGTTCGGCGAGCTTTAGCTTGTCGCTTGTTCGACGAGCTTTAGCTTGTCGCTTGTTCGACGAGCTTCAGCTTGTCGCGTCGCAACTATGAAAACCAAAACTCTTCTGGCCCTCTCTGTCCTTATCGGCCTCGCCCTGCTGGGCGCGTGCCGCAAATCCCCAACCAGCAACACCAACAGCAGCAACTCTGGAACCTTGCAGGAAACTGTCGGTGGCGGCGCTGCGGCCAGCGGCGACAAGTTCATTTTCCGGGGAACAATTAACTATGTCCTGAAGATCGAGATGACGCTTGTGCGCGACGGTGAACGGCTCACCGGCACTTACTTTTATCCGCGCATCGGCAAGAATATCGACCTGAAGGGCACCGTCACCAACGGGAGTGTCGACCTGCGCGAGTCGGATGAGACCGGAAAAGAAAGTGGCGTCTTCAAGGGCAAGTGGAGTTCGAACCAAATCGGACTGGCGGAAATTGAAGGCAAATGGTCGCGCCCCGATGGCTCGAAAGAAACTGACTTTCAAGTCGCGCAGCAGCCGATCGAGTTTTCCGGCCCGATCACGGTCGTGCCGAAAGTAATCAAAGAGGCAAACAAGAAAGCGCGTTACTCAGTCGACGCCGAATATCCCGAGATTCAGGGTGACTCGCGCTTTGATAAGTTCAATCAGGAAGCCCGTGCCCTGGTCGCGAAAGATGTGGCCGCCTTCAAGTCCTCGGAAACCGAAGACGAGCCGGAGGAATCGACGGGACAATCCGAAGAGACGCAAACTTCGACGCTCGACATCGGCTATCAGATTCGTTTTGCGACAAACGATCTGGTGAGCGTTGAATTTCACAATGGCCAGTATTCACGTGGCGCCGCGCACGGCAGCAGTTACACGGCCGTCTTGAATTACGACGTGAAGAACGGCAGAAAGATTGCGCTGGCGGATCTCTTCAATCCGAAATCGAATTACCTGAGCGTGCTCTCCGCCTACAGCCGCAAAGATTTGAAGGACCGGCTAAAACGAGACGACATGCTGGACGAAGACATGGTCAAGTCGGGCACCGAACCGCGCGCGGACAACTACGAAGCGTGGACGATCACGCGCAAGGGTTTGTACATCACTTTCGATCCGTACCAGGTGGCCGCTTATGCAGCCGGCCCGCAAAATGTTTTGGTTCCTTATTCAGCGCTGAAGGACCTCATCAAGCCGGATGGGCCAGTGGGCGGACTGGCGGGGTGAGTTGCGAAGCCCTGAAAGCGAGAAACAACAAGGTGCTCCGGAGAATCTCGCGCTTTCAGCGCTCACTACTGATGGACACAGTTATCTGGGCTGTTGGCCGCTTTGCCTCAAAAGTCCGAACGGGCACCTCTCATTCACACCGGGCTTTAGCCCGGTGATAAGCAGAGGAGGAGAATAATGAACCGTTTTAACGGTTTACTTTTCTTCTTAAGACACTCAGGCGATTTTGCCTGGTAAACGACACGGAGAAACCGTTGAAACGGTTCCTATGATTTTCACGGTCTTTGATCACCGGGCTGAAGCCCGGTGTGAATGAGAATAAGAGTGAGACTGTCAGACTTTTGAGGCAAAGCACCGTTGGCCCAGGCTATTTCATCTCGCGCCTTCGGCGCTTTGGTTGAACTCAAACGTTCGCACACTTTTCTTAACTTCTCTTCTTCTGTGCGACCATCAAGCGGTACGCTTCCGCGCGTTTCATTCCGAACTCACGCGCGGCCTTCTTCAAAGCATCCTTCGCGTTAACGCCCTGCTTTTCCAGTTCGCTCACGCGTTCCGACAAACGCTGCGGCGAGGCTTCTTCTTTCTTTGGTTCAGTCGGCGCCACCGCTTCTGCGCCGATCAGCAAAACAATTTCGCCTCGGACAATCTGACGATCGGAAAACTCTTTGTGCAGATCAGTTAAATTGCCGCGGGCTATCTCCTCATGCAGTTTGGTTAACTCGCGCGCGACCACGGCCGGACGATCACCAAGCACTTCAATCGCATCCTTCAAAGTCGCAGCCAGCCGGTGCGGAGCTTCATAGAAGATTAACGTTGCGGGAATCTCGCGCATTGTCTCGAGCTTCGCGCGGCGGGCATTGGCTCGTGCAGGCAAGAAACCTGCGAAGAGAAATTGATCCGCAGGCAGCCCCGAAGCCACCAGCGCCGCCACAAACGCAGCGCCGCCGGGAACCGGGACGACCGGAATGTTTTTCTTTATCGCTGCCTGCACCAGGCGAAACCCCGGATCGCTAACGACCGGAGTTCCCGCATCGGAAACCAGCGCGATACTCTTACCCGCTTCAAGCAATCCACAAAGTTCAGCAGCCCGCTCGCGTTCGTTGTGCTCGTGATAGCTGATGGTCTTTGCCTTAATGCCAAAATGGTTCAGCAGCCGTTGAGTGTGCCGGGTGTCTTCACAGGCCACCAGCTCAACTTCGCGCAGCACGCGCAACGCGCGTTGAGTGATGTCTTCCAGATTGCCAATGGGCGTAGCGACTATGAAGAGGGTTCCCGGCATGAGCCAGCATTTTGGCATTGCACTGCGGACAAACAAAAGCCGCTCACGAAGGAGCCTTTTGGAGTGCGCTTTTTGGAGTGCGCCGACCAGTCGGCGCTTTAGTCGCTGCGTTCTGTTCATAGCGGGTTTACGAAAACGGGCCGATTCCAAAAACAGAAAGCGGTGACAGGTCACCGCGCTCCAAAACAAAAGCCGCTCACGAAGGAGCCTTTTGGAGTGCGCCGACCTGTCGGCGCTTTGTCGCTGCGTTCTGTTCACAGCGGGTTTACGAAACGGGCCGCTTCCAAAACAGAAAGCGGTGACAGGTCACCGCACTCCAAAACGAAAAGCCGCTCACGAAGGAGCCTTTTGGAGTGCGCCGACCTGTCGGCGCTTTAATCGGTGGGATCTGTCACAGCAGGTTTACGAAACTGGCCGATTCCAAAAACAGAAAGCGGTGACAGGTCACCGCACTCCAAAACAAAAAGCCGCTCGCGAAGGAGCACCAAATTTTGGAGTGCGCCTTTTGGAGTGCGCCGACCTGTCGGCGCTTTGTCGCTGCGTTCTGTTCACAGCGGGTTTACGAAAACGGCCGATTCCAAAACAGAAAGCGGTGACAGGTCACCGCACTCCAAAACGAAAGGCCCCGCTCGCGGAGGGTTAGCGGGCGGGGCCTGAGTGTCGCGAGCCGGCTACTCGCGCTTGGTTACGTGCGGTTAATAACGCAGCCTGAGATCATAAGCGTTGGCAAGCAGATTGAGCTGTGATCTCAATTCACTCAGATCAGCATCAACGTCCATGCTTCCCGTACGCAGTCTCAGATAACGGTCGAGCTGCAGACCAAGGTTGATGACCGTGCGCGCTTCGTTCTCGCTGTCGCGCAAATCACGGCCCCGGTTAGATGCCACCCTTAAATCCCGGAGCGCCATTCTGAAGTCACGAATCTGCTGAAGCGCCGCGCTGTTGTTGTTGCTCACCCAGAAAAGGCCGAGCACCCTTCGTCCGCGCGTGACATTCACATCGCCCTGCAGCCTCGCGGTCACACCTTCCAAACGATTAATTGCCTGACGGACGTCGCGACGATCGTCCCGGCTGTAGCCGTCACGTTGATAAACTGGATTGTAAATCTGCGCTAACCCGATAACTGGAACCGCCAGTATTAGAAGAGCGGACACCAGCAACAATCTCAGAAAAATTTTGTTCCTCATATTGCCTCCTTCAGTAGAGAACCATGACGCGAACGACGGGCCCAAAGTCCTCACGGCAAGGCAAACACCCCACCATCACAATCAACTTTCAAGACTCTTAAGATGATTAGAATAAACGCGCGTTAATGCTTGATCAGGAGGGCCATATGGGCCTGGACTTCTTGTTCGCTGAGGATGGATTTCCTGCCGTGCTTATCATGGACGAACCACTGCGGCGCGCCGTTGGATGAACGCATTAGAAGGAGCTCGACGTTGGCGCGTATCCGACCAAAATGTTTGATGTTTGCACACGCCAGGGCGCCGTCGCGCACAATTCCATCACGAGGAGTACGGGGCCAGCCGCTCTCGATGGTCAGTGCCCGCACGCCCCGGCGCAGGGTAACGCGTTTACCCACCATGGTGGCCGTGCCGCGCGGAAACCGATGCGTATCGTCCTGCTCGATCTGAATTCCCGCGCCGGCGCGATTCGCCTTACCGGCCAGAATCACTACCAGCTCAATCAGCCAATCAGTCGCAGTGCGCCGCAGCAGATCATTCCGCCTGCGCAGATCCAGATACTCGGCAATATCGCGGCGGCCGGAGGCGCGCGCGCGATTCCTTGCCTCCGCCAGAGCCAGATCCCACGCTTCGTCGAGTTCAGTCATGAGAATGAAAAGTTAAGAGAAAGGCGAAGCGAAATTCAGGATTAGCGTAGACTTTCTCTCAATACTTTCGCGAATTCGAATTTAAGTGCGACAGACAATTCCGCGAGCCCTATACCGCGAAGCGGTCCCGCCTTCAGCCCAACGTTGCCGCGCAGCGGCTATGCCGGGTAGGAGTCGCTCGCACCTCTTTTGCACTGCAAACTTAATCCGCCTTTCTCGCCTTTTTCCTTTTGATTTGCTTCTGATGTTATCATGCCCGCCCGTATTGACTCTCCTTAATCAAGTGCGTCTGCAAAGGTCTCACACCTGTCCGTCTCTCATGAGAAGCCGGCGAATCAGAAACTTTTTTTCGCTGACCACAGTGGCCGTTTTGTGGCTTTCGCTTTCCGCGCCCCTGATCCGGCCGGCTGGCGCCGGGCTGCGTTCCGCCTCAACCAAACGTCCGCGGCTGGTTCTGCTAATCGTCGTCGATCAGTTTCGTTTTGATTACCTGACGCGATTTGGCGACCTGTTTGGCCGCAACGGAATCGGCCGCCTGATGCGCGACGGCGCCAGTTGGACCAACGCTGATTACGATCAGGTGCCGACTTTCACCGCGCCCGGCCATGCCAGCCTGATGACGGGATCGTGGCCGTGGAGAAATGGAATCGTGGCTAACGAATGGTTCGAACGAGAAACCGGGAGAAAGGTGACGTCGGTTACAGACGAAACAACTCGCCTGCTTGAAGGCCGGCCCGGCGCCTTCGGCTATAGCCCGCGCCGCTTGTTGTGCTCCACCGTGGGCGACGAGCTTCGCCGCACCAGTTCTGATCGATCAAAGGTGATTGGAATCTCGGCAAAGGGCCGCGCGGCCATCCTGCCCAGCGGACTGCACGCGTCCGCGGCTTACTGGTACAGCACCGACAACGGCAACATGGTCTCCAGCACGTACTATTTCAATCAAGTGCCTGAATGGGTGACCCGATTCAACCAAAGGCACATGACCGATGGATGGTTTGGCGCGCGCTGGGACCGGCTATTACCCGAGAAAGAATATTTGAAACGCGCCGGTAAGGATGATGTGCCGTGGGAGAACCAGGACAAGTCTTCAAACGATTCAAACTTTTTCCCACACGTGATCACTGGCGGGGCCAAGTCACCTGAACGAGCATTTTACCGGGCGATTGACTACTCGCCTTTTTCGAACGACTTGCTGGTCGCGTTCGCCGAAGAAGCGATTACCAACGAACACCTGGGCGCGGATGACGACACCGACGCCCTGACCATGAGTTTTTCCGCAAACGATCATGTAGGTCATCGGTTTGGGCCGGACAGTCATGAACTGATGGACATTACTCTGCGGGTCGATCGGCAGATTGGAACGCTGCTCGATTTTGTCGACCAGCACGTCGGTCTCACGAACACGATCGTCATCTTCACTGCTGATCACGGTGTCGGATCAGTGCCTGAGTACCGGATGTCGCAAAGCCTCCCGGCCCGGCGTACGCCTGAGGCCGAGCTGCGAAAACTAGTTGCGGACGGCTTGAAAGCGCGTTATGGCCGGCCAGGTCGTCCTGCCGACGATTACATTCAGACTTTTGGACCGGCTAACGAGCCGGGCGTAATCAACGGCAACATTTATCTGAATCAGAAGGCCCTGCAGCGTGATGGAATTGATCCGGCTGAATGCGAGCGCGTCGTGGCGGAATTAGCCAGGCGCCTGCCCGGGGTCAAGCATGCGTTCACCCGTTCCGGGTTCAACTATATCGCTCGCTCTCTTCGCGAACCGTACGAGACGCGCGTCCGGAATGGTTTTTTTCCAGCGCGCAGCGGCGATGTCATCCTCGTCCTCGAATCCGATAATTACATTTTTGATCTCCCTGATGATCCGGCCGATACACGTTGGACTGCAACGCACGGATCACCCTACCGTTATGACACGCACGTTCCATTGATTATCATGGGACCTGGGTTCGCCGCTGGAAAATACTCGAAACGCGCCATGCCCATAGACATCACGGCAACTTTGACGAAGGTACTGGAAACGCCAAAACCCAGTTGCTCGTCGGGCCGGGTCTTGAGCGAAGCGATCTCGAGCAGGCGAACAACAGTGCGACACTAATGCTTTATTAGAAGCAGGTACCACGAATGATCCGAATTAGAAATCCGCGAGCAATTATTATTACCCCAATTCTGTTGGCCATCGTCTCATCATGGTCCTTGCTTTTGATCGGCGGGCACGCCCAGGAAAAGTTACCGCCGCCCACTGGACACATCAACGATTTTGCCGCCGTCGTCGACCCAGCGGCGAAACAGCGATTGGAAACGGTCCTGGAAAAGCTGAAAGAACGCACCAACATCGATCTCGTCATCGCGATTGTTAAGACTGCCGGCGGCGAAGACTTGTATGACGCTTCACTCCGTCTGGCGGGCGAGTGGAATGTCGGCACACGCATGTCGCCACGCAAAGGCGTCTTGTTGCTAGTCACTGCGGATAACGGCCGGTTCTTTGCTCAGTTCAGCCGCAGCGCGCAAACCGCAATGCCCGACGGACTCATCGGTGATATGGGCCGGCGGATGGGACCGAAACTTGAGAGCAAAGATTTTGATGGCGGACTGCTCATCGGTATTCAGACTCTCACTAACGCCCTTGGTGAAGAACACAACTTCACCTTCGCGCAGTTAGATCCACAGAGTGGTGAAACGGTGGTCGCGCAGACTCGACCACGTACGGTCGAATCGCCGGCGCCCTCGCCTGAATCCGAGAAAGCGCCGCCACCAACGCCGGCACCATCCGAATCGCCGGGCCCTGAACCTGCAGCGACTGCCAGTCCGGTTGAGTCGCCTACCCCGGAACAGATCCCGACTGCCACGCCGGCTCCTGAAGCTTCGCCCAGCGCAACGATCGCGCCCACGGCCGGTCCTTCGGAAACACCGGCAGTCGCAACCCCTTCGCCCGAGCCGTCGCCAGTGGCCAGTCCGACGGTGCAGGTTGCGAGGAACCCGGCACGTCCCACGCGCTCGCCAGCCAAGCCGTCCAATCCGGAAGACGAAAAAGAGGAAGTCGAGTTGGCGCTCACCAAACCCGTGGATCAGCGCGTTGAATTGCTGCGCGCATTTATCACCGCACATCCAAAGTCCCTGGCGGTGCCCCGGGCTTACGAATTGATTGCAGACGCGCGTGCCGTCATCGGCGATCAAAAACTGCAGGCTGGTGATATTGCCGCCGGGCTCGAATTGTTTCGACTCGCGATGGCCGAAGCGCCGTCGGAAATGACGGACCGTTTCTTTGCGGAAGTCATCACGCGTATTCCGATGAATCTCTTTTTGCGCGGACAGCGTGATGACGCCCTCAAGGCAGCGCGACAAGCAGAAGTGCTCGCGAAGCTGATCCCGAATCGCCTGCTCGCGCTCACGCAGTTTTATCTCGGTATTGAAGATGCCGTTGAGGCAAACCGTCTCGCCGAACTCACCGTGCAAACTGCGCCGGATCTGGCGGCAGCGCATCAGGCGTTGGGCGCGGCGCGTCACATCGCTTTGCGACTAGACGAAGCCGAAAGTGAATACGCGAGGGCGGCCGCGCTCGATCCGAAATCGCCGGCCGCGAAACTGGCGCTCGCCGATTTGAAACGATCGTCGGGAAACAGCGAGGCTGCACTTCCGCTTTATCGTGAAGTGCTCGAGGCCGACGCCAGGAATGGTTCCGCGCGCGCCGGCGTGGTGCTGTCGCTTTTGGAACTCGGCAAGAAACCCGAAGCTGAGCAGGAGCTGACTGCGGCTTTGCAAAATCCCGACAAGGCCCGCGTGCTTCCGCTGGTTGTGGGCGCGGCTTACTGGTATCTGGCGCACAACGAACTGGTGCGGGGACTCGAGCTCGCGCAGCAGGCAGTCACACTTGAGCCGCGTTATTCGTGGGCGCAGATCAGTTTTGCGCGCGCGCTGGTGGCCGACCGCCGGCCGTTGGAAGCAGAACGCGTGCTGCGTTATGCGCGCAACTACGGGCGCTTTCCTACCTTGGACTACGAATTGGCTAATGTGCTCGCCACCGCCGGCTTGTACGACGAAGCACTGGGCGAATTGCAGAAGTCTTTTTCACTTAAGGATGGCCAGCTGGAAACGAAATTGGCCGGTCGCGTCACCACCCGGGCGGCAAGTTTCGGCGAGTTGCTCGCATTGGAAAGGCGCGCGGCCATCTTTCAAAAGCAGTCGATCGATTCCGATGCCAACGCGAAGACCATGCACGGTCTCTTGGCATTCAACGCTGCTTTGAGTCCGAATGGAAGCCGCGCCGCCAAAGAAGACGAAGTCGTGTCAGCCGCCCAGGAACTTGTTGGCGGTGATGATCCAATGCGGACCTATCGCCAGATTTATGTCGCGACAAAATTGATTCGCAATGGCATCGCTTTTTCGACCGCGCTCGATCTCATGGAGAACGCAATGACCGGAGTGGGGACGGCGTTGAATGTGCCTGCTGCTACAGTTGCGATACAGCCTGAAGAGCTGAGCTACATGCGCTCACGTGCTCTGGCGCAAGGCAACACGCCGGACATTCCGAATGCTCCACGGGTCGTGCTTTCGTCACTGCTGCGCGGACGAATTGAAGATCTCGCGGGGCTGGCGCTTTTCAATATGGACAAGGCGGCGGACGCAGTGGCCCGTCTTCGTTTAGCGGTGAGCGTTTTGCCACCCACTACCCCGCTCGGCCGTTCAGCCATGTGGCACCTGGGCTCGGCGCTGGAAGCCGAAGGCAAGAACGATCAAGCCCTGCTCTACTACATCAAATCCTACTTAAGCGGCGAACCCGATCCGGCCCGTCGCTCAGTCATCGAAAAAGTCTACAAGAAGGTGAACGGAACACTGGATGGGCTGGATGACAAGATTGGGCCCGGATTTACGCCGGCGCCGACACCGAAACCCTGAGTTTCGCGCCGAGAGAGTCGCCACGCGTTGCTTAGTTCATTTCATTGATTCAACGTTCCTCGGAGTATCGTTATGAGGTCTACGGACTCCCGTCTTGAATCAACCTTTTGCTTGTAGACAGTCCGGGGGCCAATCACCAGAAAGGACTCCTCAGATGCTAACTCTTCCACGCATCAAATTCGTACTTGCAACGCTGGTTTTCGTCGCTGTGATTGCTGCCTTGGTCACGACTAAGGATCTTAGCAGCCTGCGGGTCGCTGCCAAAGGGCAAGGTCCAGAACGAAAACTCGAGAACATCATGCCTAAGAACGTGCCGCTTGGAGTCAAGATTAGGAAGGAGAAAGAAAAGGAGTTCAAGAACCTTAACAACGAACACTGGGCTCGTGACTTTGAATTGGAAGTGACCAACACCGGGGACAGGCCAGTCTTCCAGTTTTATCTCGTACTGATCCTCGACGTGCAGGATTCAACGGGACAAAAGATTACCGCCCCTGTCTACTATGGAAGGGTTGAGCTCGGCGATCATCGGGTGCGGGCAAATTCGGATGATATTCCATTGCGACCGGGCGAGTCTGTCGGTCTAAGAATCCATCCCGGTCAGTTGGCTGCATGGGACATAATGCGTCGTGAAGAGGGCACACCCTATCCCAAAATAATTCAGGTAAAGTTTGTACTCTTGAGTTTTGGTGATGGGACTGGTTTAGGCCCAGGAGGCACACCTCTCCCTCGAAAAATTGATAAGCAATCTGGTGCGACAAAATGCGCGCCTCCACGCGCTCGAAACGGGCCGGGTATTCTAGAATGGGCCCCTGGCATACACCCTGAAGAGTCAAATCCAACATTCATCTCATATCTACCGGCGAAATACCTGCCGGTTAATTTTTTTTCAGGGCATGCTTCGAACAGCTCTCTGGAATCAGCGCCACTGCTTGACGAATGTTGTCCAGCGGGCTGCACCACGGTAATCCCCTACACTGAACAGGCCTGTTATGGCTGCCCAGTTCAGACGAGGTTTTACAGTACCAACTGCAACAATCCGGATGGACAATGCAACTTGATAAGTTACGGGCACCGAATATGCACAATTCCTGAAACTAACGTAACCTATTCTTGCCTCACGATCGATTTGGATTATTGCGTTGGCCCTTCTGCGTCACCGACACCAACGCCCTCGGTTACTCCCGAGTCATGTCAATCAAGTTGCAGTGACGGGAACGCGCTTCGCGCCGCAGATGATTGCGCGTACCCGAATCCTCCCTACAACGGATGTCCGCCTTTCGAAGTTCGCACAGGAAACTGCTGTTATCCGGGCTCCTGTCCCTCGCCACTTCCGACGCCCCCGGAATGTCCTGATGGCTTTCTCAAGTACTACGGATTTCCGGTCTGCCAGTGGGCCTGCTATTCGAACCCACCTAGTGCCCACGATGACTGCGAGACGGTTGGCGGGTACTGGAATTTTCAGCAGAACCATTGTCAACAGGATCCGTGGTATTGCGAAGAGCAGCCAACCACTTGTCATCCCAACGGGTGGTGGGACTTCGAAGTATGTCATTGTGTTTTCCCGCCTTCGCCAATCGTGATCGATATTGCAGGAAATGGCTTTGACCTGACGGACAGGACAGGCGGCGTCAAGTTTGACATCGACGATGATGGTCGTCGAGATACCCTGTCGTGGACTTCGGTTAGTTCTGATGATGCCTGGCTGGTACTTGATCGGAATAGCAACGGATGGATAGACAACGGCAAAGAGCTCTTCGGGAACTTTACCCCTCAACCTTCGTCCGTCAATGCGAACGGGTTCATTGCTCTTGCCGAGTACGACAATGCGGCAAATGGCGGTAACGGCGACGGTGCGATCGATAATCTGGATGCGATCTTCTCATCGCTGCGACTCTGGCAGGACACGAATCACAATGGCGTCTCTGAGCCCTTAGAGTTGCACACACTGTCATCGCTGAGCGTTGACTCGATCTCGCTGAAGTACAAAGAATCAAAACGAACTGATCAATTCGGCAACCAGTTTCGTTATCGCGCGAAGGTTGATGACGCAAAGCATGCTCACGCAGGTCGTTGGGCATGGGATGTGTTTCTGGTAGGCAACTAAGATTTTGCGACGACCGCGGGCTAGACAGCTGTCCGTCTCCCAAAATAAAAACACCCGCAAGCCTTAGATGCTTGCGGGTGTGGTTGTTAACGGAACGGTACGACTACGGACCGGTGCTGGTCGACGCCGTCTTAACCGGTTTGCCATCGGCATCGTATTCTTCGACGGCGCCGAACTTGGCCAGAATTGAACGCGTCTTTGAGGCATCTCCCACGGCGACGATTTGCAGGTGATTGAGGTCGACATACTTCTGAGCGATGCGCTGAACGTCGTCAGCGGTGATCGCTTCGACCCTTTGCGGGTAAGTGTCCCAGTAATTCGCCGGCAGATCGTAAATCTTCTGCGTGATGATATTACCCAGGAGTGATCCCGGTTGTTCGAGCGACAGGGCGAACCCTCCGACAATCGCGCGCTTGGCATTTTCCAGCTCGACGGCCCCAACCTTTTCGTCGCGCAGCCGCTTCAGCTCGTACATGAATTCCTTCATTGCGCCTTCGGTGACGGCAGTGCGAACTTCGGAACTCGAGATCAGCGTGCCGCGATACTTTGAGCTGTTAAAGTTGCTGTAGGCGCCGTAAGTGTAGCCGTTCTTCTCGCGCAGGTTCAGAAACAGCCGCGCCGCCGGGCCCGCGCCCAGCACCTGGTTCAGCACCAGCATCCCAAAATAGTCTTCACTCGTCCGTTCGATTCCCAGGTTGCCCAATTGCAGCACGGTCTGGACTGAGCCGGGACGATCGATCAATTGAATGCGCGCGGTGCCCTGGGCCGGGGCCGCCGGAATATTCATCGCCGGCACGTCAGCGCGTTCCCACCCACCAAAAGCCTTCTCCAGCTTTGGCATGATGTCTTTCAAAGTCAGGTCGCCGACAATCGCCAGAATCGCGTTGTTCGGACGATAGTAGGTCGAATGAAACTTCGCCAGATCAGCCGAGGTCACGCGCTTCAGCGAATCAACCGGCGTCGTGAAAATACCGGCCGGGTGGCTCGGCCCGTAGATAGCCTGCAGAAAACGCTCTTGCACCAGAAACTGCGGAAGAGAACGCTGGAAACTGAGCTGCTGCAGTTGTCGCGCCTTATATTTGTCGACTTCATCCTGGGGGAACGTCGGATTGCGAATGATGTCCGCGTAAATCGCAAGCATCGGATCGAGATTCTCAACCAGGCTGAACATGGTCACGGTGCTGGTGAGATTTGACAACCCCGAGGCGGTCTGTAAAGTGACGCCAAGCGTCTCGACCTGCTCGGCGATGTCTTTGCTCTTGCGAGTGGTGGTGCCCTCGCGCAGCAGCGCTGCGGTCATGGTCGCCAGACCGTGATAATCCGCGGGATCGGCCAAACCACCGCTAAGGACAACCATCTGCATGGTAAAAATGGGAACGGTTGTGCGCGGCAGCAGTATTACGCGCAAGCCATTCGATAAGGTCGCTTCCTGCGCCTTGGGCAGTTTGACCTTGAGAATCTCCTTGTTGACCGGCGCGCGGCCCTTGATGTCCGCTCCGGTAACGGACTGGCTCTGGGCGGGCGCTCCAGTCTTCTGGGCCATAATTGAGATTGAACAAAGCGCGCCGACGACCAGCGCGAGACAAAGTTTGTTTTTGAACACGGTAAGATTTCTCATGATCCTCGGTCTCCTTAATTCCCGGCGGCAGGAGCCGCGGCTTTCTTGGGCATCGTGATAACGACCGTGCGATTCGTGGGCATCAGGTACTTGTTGGCCACGCGTTGCACGTCTTCTTTGGTCACGGCTGCGACCTTGTCCAGTCGCGTGTTGATAAGATTTGGATCGTTGTAATAGACGGTCCAGACGCTCATGTTGATCGCGCGATTAAGTGAACTCTGCAGGCTGGTGATGAATTGGCGACGGGTGGTGTTCTTGGCTTTTTGAATCTCCCAGTCGGCTACGCCTTCTTTCTGGATGCGTTCGATCTCGCTGTAAATCGCGGCTTCGACGTCGGCCGGCTTACTGGTCTGACGCAGCGTCGCCGAAATGTAGAGCGCTCCCGGGCCACGCTTTTCGTCCATAAAGCCGCCGACAGTGGTGACCAGCTGCTTGTCCTTTACCAGCGCCTGGAAGAGACGCGAGCTTTGACCGCTTTGCAGGGCGGCTGATAAAACCTGAAGCGCATAAAAGTCCGCGGTGTTGCCCGGTACGGCCTTGAACGCAATGTCCACCTGCGGGAGGCGCGCCAGCGTGTCATCCACATTGGCGCGACGCTCGGCAGTCTGCGCCGGTTCAGTCATATCAACCGGGGGTGGCTCCGGTTGTCGCGGAATCTTTTCAAAGCTCGCTTTGATCTTCTTCAGCGCTTCGGGGGTATTGAAGTCTCCAACCAGCGTGAGCACGGCGTTGTTCGGCGCGTAGTACATCTTGAAAAAGGACGCCACATCTTCCACCGTGGCGGCATTAAGATCGTCCATGGAACCGATCGTTGTGTGCTTGTATGCAAAGTTGTCGTACAGCAGCTCCTGCTGGATCTCGCCGCTCTTTCCGTATGGCTGATTGTCGACCCCGAGCCGGCGCTCTTCCTGGACGGCGTTGCGCTGGTTGTCAAGGTTTTCTTTGTTGATGATGAGGCTGCGCATGCGATCCGCCTCCATGAACACCTCGAGGTCGAGCTGGTTTGACGGCAGCGCTTCGAAATAGGTGGTGCGGTCTTCGTTGGTGGTGCCGTTCATGTTTCCACCGTTATTGAAAACCAAATAGTACATTTCGCCGCTGCCAATGTTCTCGGATCCTTTGAACATCATGTGTTCGAAAAGGTGCGCAAAGCCCGTGCGGCCTTTGCGCTCGTCGCGTGAGCCGACGTTGTATGTAACATTGATGGCGACTACGGGCGCGCTGTGATCTTCGACCGTGATCACCCGCAGACCGTTGGCCAGGCGCGTTTCCTTGTATTCAATGCGGCGTGTCTGGGCGAGCGATGAGCCGGCCACGGCGCAGACAAATAGCGCAGAGAGAAGAATCTTGTGCAATTTCATCGATACCACTCCTGATTCACTACAGATGTTCGGATTGCGATTGCCGGGCAAAGCCAGGCGGGCTGAAATCGCTCTCTGGGGAAAAAGCAAAATGAATCTATTAGTTAGCGAAGTACGTGTCAAGGACGCCTCCCGAGCAATTCCCGGCACGCTCATCCTGCGCGCGATGTTTTCACGGGCGGGACGCCCGTGCCACTCCGCGCAGCATTTCTGCGACAGCCAGCCAACCGCGTCTGCCAGCTAGCCATCCAAGCGGGGCCAGACATTGGAAGGCAGAAAATCACTGCGGTAGCAGGTAAGTAACCCGGTCGAATATACTATTCGGCGTCATATCAGCATCATATCGGTTCCAGCTATGTTAAGACTCAGATTTCTCTCCAAAGTTGGCGCGGCGTTCGCTGCTGCGTTGTTTGTTTCCATCGCCGCTCTGTCTGTTGCCGGACAGACGCCGGCCGCCGGCTCTCGATTCGACGTCATGAATTACCGGATCGAGGTCCAATTGCATCCCGAAGATCACACGCTACGCGCGGGCGCGGACATAACCTTTGTCCCGCAGGAAGCCACGCGTTCGGTCGTGTTCGAGCTCAATGGCTCGCTGCATGTCGACAATATCGAAAAGGACGGCCGCGCGCTCACCGGATTTGTGCAGGACGCCGTCGGCGCGGGCTCGCTCGGGCCCAACGTGCGAATCGACCTGGGCCAGGTGGTGCCGGCGGGTCAGACCACAACCATCCGTATTCGCTGGAGCGGCGCCCTGGTCTCGCCGGAAGGCGGCCCACTCGCCAGCAAGCGTCTCGCTTACGTCGGCACAGAAGGTTCGTACCTGATGTACGCCTCGCGCTGGTTTCCTTTTCACGACTATGCTGCGGACCGCGCCACTTCAGATATCACCGTAATCGTTCCCACGGGTATGCAGGTCGGCGGCATCAGTGACGAGCCGGTCAACCCGCAAGTCGACAAGTCCGGCACGACCCGCTTTCGTTTTGTCACCAAGCAGCCGCAGCTCCCCGGTAATTTCATCGCCGGTCAATACATTGTTAAGAGCCTGCGCTTTGGAAAATACGAGTTGCAGTTTTTTGTTAAGCCGGGCAGCGAGAATCGCGTGAACGCCTACGGCGAGTTGATGGGCAAAGCGCTGGAGTTCTACACCAACCAATACGGCGCGCCGGCTTTCGGGACGCGCCTGATCATTGCGCAGACTGACGACGAAGCGTTTGAAGCTTATTCGGGTCCGGGAATCCTTTTCCTGGCTGCGAAGTTCTTTGACGGATCACGTGTGGCGCCCGAAGAGCGGTTTCAACGCGAGATTGCTTATCAATGGTGGGGACAGACAGTTGGATTAAAGTCGTTCGACGATGCCTGGATCTCTCAGGGACTGGCTGAGTGGAGCGCCTTCGCGCTCAGGCTGGGAACGTTGAACGGCGCCGGATTGGATGCAGCCCAACGTGACGAGCAGGAACGCGCCCTCACATTTGAACAGACGTCATCGATTTCGCGGGCGCCGGGCGCGCTTGACGACCAATCCGCCGCTTATCAGTCGATCGTTTTCTACAAAGGCGCGATGGTCTTCAGCATGCTGCGCGAAACTCTCGGCAAGGAAATGTTTGATACCTTGCTGTCGAAGTTCCTCGAGCAATACCGGAACAAGAGCGCGTCGATCGACGACTTTGAAAGACTGGCTTCGCAGGTGGCCGGACGTAACATGCGCTATTTCTTCGCGCAGTGGTTGGAAGGCACCGGCGTACCGGAATTCTCGGTGGACTATCAAATCATTCGTACGCGCAACGGAAAGTTCCGCACGCGCGGGACAGTGCGGCAGAATTTTGAGAATCTGCGCATGCCCGTTGATTTGATGCTGCGCTCGGAAGGCGGAGACGCGCAGACAAAGCGTCTGGCCCTCGAAGGCCGCAGTGAAGATTTTGATTTTGAATCGAGTGGTCAGCCGATCGCCGCCGAAGTCGATCCCTACAACAAGATCCTGCGCATGTCCGACGATTTGAAAGTGTCCATCGTCGCGCGTCGCGGTATCGAGCTGTTTCGCGAAGGCTCGTATGCCGAAGCCCAGCAACAGATGGAATCGGCGCTGAAGATGGATCGAAATAACGCCTGGGTTTACTACAACCTCGGTTTGATCTACTTCGAACAGAAGAACTGGCAGCTGGCGCTGGACAATTTTCAGGCAGCCCTCGATTCCAGTAGCAGCAAGCCCGCCTGGATTGAAGCGTGGGCCCACATCAAGCGCGGCAACGCTTACGATGCCAAGGGTGATCGCCAGCGCGCAGTCGCGGAATACAACCGGGCCCTGCAAACGGGAAGCAATTACGACAACGCTCAGAAAGTCGCGCAGAAGTTCATCGACAACCCGTACGATCCGAAAGCGACTGAGCAGGCACAAAACGGTCCGGGGAATTAATTGATTTGGAGTGCGGCGACCTGTCGCCGCTTTTGTTTGATCGTAAGAAAGCGCTGAGGTCAGCGCTGAGTGTCTATCCGGAAAGTTGTTTTGGAGTGCGGCGACCTGTCGCCGCTTTTATTTTGATCGTAAGAAAGCGCTGAGTGTCGAATCCAGGGAATTGATTGTTTTGGAGTGCGGCGACCTGTCGCCGCTTTTGTTTAATCGTAAGAAAGCGCTGAGCGTCGAATCCAGGGAATTAATTATTTTGGAGTGCGCCGCTGCTTTGCCTCAAAAGTCTGACAGTCTCACTCTCATTCTCATTCTCATTCACACCGGGCTTCAGCCCGGTGATCAAAGACCGTGAAAATCATAGGAACCGTTTCAACGGTTTCTCCGTGTCGTTTACCAGGCAAAATCGCCTGAGTGTCTTAAGAAGAAAAGTAAACCGTTAAAACGGTTCATTATTCTCCTCCTCTGCTTATCACCGGGCTAAAGCCCGGTGTGAATGAGAGGTTCGCTTTCGGACTTTTGAGGCAAAGCCGTGCGGCGACCAGTCGCCGCTTTTGTTTAATCGTACGAAAAGCGCTGCAGGTCAGCGCACTCCAAAGCAAGTCCTCTATCGCTCGCTTTATCCAGCCGCCGCCACCTCAACGGCTCCGAGCATTCTCTCCAGCGCCGGCTCAATCACTTTCACACCGTACTCGCCCGCCGCAAAGCTCTTCAGCTTGTGCTGAGCGTCGAACAGGTAATAAGCGGGTACGTAACCATTGTCGTTGCCAAAGGCATCGCGCAGCTTGTGCTCGTTATCGATGGCCAGGGGATCCGCAATCTGGTGCTGCGTCGCCGTCTCGCGCGCGGCATTCACATCAGTGTCGGCCGGATAGCGCGGCATATGAATGGCCACCATTTTCAATCCGGCCGGACCGTACTTCTCTCGCCACTCGCTCAAGCGCGGCAAGTTGTCTTTGCACATGCCGCAGCTCAAAGACCAGAAATGAACCAGGACGGGATGACCCTCAGTCTCCTGCAAAACTTCATCCACCGAACCGCTCAACCATTCGGTTGCGCCTGCGAGCGACGGCATCGGCGTTCCAATTCTCATGGGCATTTTTGAATCTCCGAAAATTTCTGATTTCTCGAACTAAAAAGACTGGGGTGAGGGGACTTCCCTCGATGTTCCCTCACCCGGACCCTCACTAAAAGAGAGAGCAAAACCTAGTTTTTGATAGTTTCCTGACCCGGCCGCCATTCAGCCTGGCAAAGACCGCCGGTTTGCAGCGCCTGGATTACGCGCAGCGTCTCTTCGGCCGAACGGCCGATGTTGAGATCGTGCACGACCTTGTAACGCAGCGTGCCTTCCGGATCGATCACGAACAGACCGCGCAGGGCGATGCCGCGATCTTCGATTAGCACGCCATAGTCACGCGACATCTGCTTGGTGATGTCAGCTCCGAGCGGGAACTGCAGTCCTTCGACGCCGCCCTTGTCGCGCGGGGTCTGCAACCAGGCCCGGTGCGAGAACGCAGAGTCGGTCGAGATCCCGATTATCTCGGCGCCGATGCCTTCGAAGTCGGCATAGCGATCACTGAAGGTAGTCAATTCCGTGGGACAAACAAACGTAAAATCCAACGGATAAAAAAGCAGAACGACCCACTTGCCGCGATAGTCTGAAAGCTTAACCGGCTCATTCAGTTTTTCAATGTTCTTGGTTGATGGAATTTCAAAATCCGGCGCGGGTTTTCCCACCTGCGCACTTTCGTAAGCTGTTGCTACTGCTGTCGACATTCTTTCCTCCTCAGAAGTTAATTGAAAGCCGCGACACATCGGGTCACGGCGTGTTTAGAATTAAGACAAACTATTTATGGCCGCGGCACCCGGGACACAATCCCACCAGCGTCAGATGAACCGATTCGGGCTGAAAATGCGATGCGCGCGCCGCCGCGCGAACCAATCCGAGCGTGCCCGGCAAATCAAAATCCACCAGCCGGCCGCAGGCGGAACAAATCGCGTGATCATGACGCTCAGTCTCGCGATCGTAACGGCTCGCGCCCTTGCCGAACGCGATCTCACGCACCAATCCTTTTTCCCTCAAGTACCGCAGCGAGTTGTAAACGGTGGCAAAGCTAATGCCCGGCATGTTCTGCCGCGCCGCGTCGAATACTTCCGCCGCGGTCGGGTGATGATCGCCGGCCTGCACCGCTTCGAGCACCACTTTCCGCTGGCGCGTCAGTCCCCGCTGATTGAGCTCGCTGTCTTTGGTTTTCCGATTCGCTCCGTGTGGCATGCCTAGAATTATAATAATTCTAAATTATTAGTCAAATGCGGACGGCCCTGCCGGCCTAGTGAGGGCCTTGAACGGCTCTCGGTATTCGATTAGTCTTTAAGAGCACAACTCAAATCTGATCTGAGAAGGAGGAATTCGATCCATGCCAGAAGTTGGAGATACGGCCCCGGATTTCGAATTGAAGAGTCACCTCGAGAAGGACAAGAAGGTGAAGCTCTCGGATTTCCGCGGCAAGAACAATGTGGTAATTGCGTTTTATCCGCTCGCCTGGACGCCGGTCTGAACGGCCCAGATGCCCGCGTACGAGGCCGACCTCGAACGCTTCAAGGGCTACGATGCTCAGGTTCTGGGCATTTCAGTTGACAGCGTCCCCTGCAATACCGCCTGGGCCAAGAGTCTCGGCGGACTTTCCTACGATCTTCTCAGCGACTTTCATCCGAAAGGCGAAGTAGCAAAGGCTTATGGTGCCTATCGTGAAAACGACGGCATTTCAGAGCGCGCGCTTTTCGTCGTCGACAAGGAAGGAAAGTTCGCCTACGTTGACATTCACGCCATCGGCGATCAACCGGATAACGAAGATCTTTTTGAGGTGTTGAGAAAGCTGTAAACAGCAGAAGTGAGAGAGACCAGATGCCAGATGTCGGACGCGAGCCGGCATCTGGCGTTTTTCTTTGCGCCGGACGAAAACTCATTCAACACCTCGCTTCAGCGAGGTGATAAACGGTCCTCCGCAATCTCTCGGAACCGTTTTCAACGGTTTCCGCAAAGCCGGCAGAACTCATTCTGCACCGTGACCTGGGCCGTTGGCCCAGTCTATTACATCTCTCGCGCCTTCGGCGCTTTCGAAGGAGCGCTCCAACAAACTAGTGACTCGTCCATGTTATTGCCGTTAAAACGGCTAACCTCAATTTTCGATTCTTTCTTTCACCTCGCTGAAGCGAGGTGTGAATGAGAAGGGAGTCTGACCAGGGAAATTCCTAACTTCAATCAGATTTGCTAACCTGACAACCAGCTTATGACGATATCTCGCAAATGCGTTCCCTTCACTCCTTTCGATCGTGAGCTTCAGAAAAGCACCATCGCGATCGTCACGGCCGGCGGCGTCCATCTGCGAAACCAGGAGGGTTTTAATATCGCTGATGAGCTCGGCGATCTGACTTTTCGCGAGATTCCGCCCGACGTGGACTCGTCACAACTGATGGTCACGCATCATCATTACGACCACACCGATGCCGACGAGGACATCAACGTCGTGTTCCCCATCGATGTCCTGCGCGACCTGCAAGCGGAAGGATTAATCGGCGGCATTGCGAAGAAACACATCGGCTACATGGGCTATACCATGCAGCTCAAAGCGATGTATGAAGGAACGGCACACGAGATTGCTAACGAGATCGACAAAGCGTCCCGCGCAGATGCGGTCGTGCTTACCGGCGGTTGACCGAGCGTCTGCCACCGCACGGTCGTAGCGGTCCAACGGGAAATCGAAATGAGAGGAATTCCGACGGTCTTGATTACCGTTAGTCCGGAAGTTTCCGCGCAGATGCGTCCACCCCGCGCGCTCTATCCAAAAGGATTCAAAATCGGAAATAGTTTGGGACGACCGGGCATGCGTGAGTTGCAAAAGAACGTACTGCGGGACGCGCTCAGCCTGCTCGGGCAGAATACGCGGCCGGGCGAGACCATCACGATTGAGTATCCGGAATACGGCGAGCAATACGAGCCCCCACGCGTGCGCAAGCTGGGGTAAGTGATCCAGGTCACTCGAGGGCATTCATATAGTTGACTCACCAGCCCGCGAAGCGGGCGGCGGCATAAAGCCTGGAGTGCTGTGAGCGAAGCGAGCAAACCCCAGGATCGAATCCAAAGCAAGATCTAAGCCCGCAGCGGGCGACAGCCGTTTACGAACCACGGAACGTTAGATTTGTAATGCCAGGAGTAGTTCGCTTTTCAAAAAGCTGTTTAGTCGGGTGCGCTGCCGTCGGCTCCGCGCGCTCTTTCATACTCCCGCTTAGGTGAGTCAACTACATGAATACCCACTCGAGCCTCAGTTTTTCAACCATAATCCTCTCGACAGAGCCGCATTCGCACAGAATGCCCAGGCCCGAGAAGAATTTCTAACCCAATCTCACGGCAATTTTTTCTGCCCGCCTCGTCTAGATACTGGACGGACAGTCGTGACTACAAACCCTGGAAACAACTTAAGACCCCGCGCGATTCTGGCACTGACTCTAATGTTGTGGAGTGTGGGCATGGCCTGCATTTTGGCTGGTTACGCGCCGGTGGTGCATGCGCGCCCACAGTCATCACAGGTAACAAGAGTAGAACACGATGTTTCGTTCGCAATGGATGTGCACGCGTGCCGCAAGGCTCGACATGCGTCCGAAAAGCTGCGACGAATCAGCCAAACTGGCGCTGAGGATTCCGGTTGGGCGCCCTCGCCGACAACGCCGGGTATTAGTTGTTGTCCGTTGACCACTGGATCGCCGGTGGTGGCATCGCGAGAACAAGTAAACGACCGGCTCTTTGCTGCAACTGTCCCGAGTAACTCTCAATTCAGTTTCGTTCGTACAAATCCGGCCAGGCTAATCGTTCGACAACCGCTCCGAAACAGGGCCCAATCGTATCTTCTCGATTGCGTCTTTCTTATCTAGATCTTCCTGCAAATAACGTGCTGTCGCCGCAGACAGTGCAATCAGTAGCGGTGTTAATCGCTACACGGACAATAATTTTTGCAGGAGAAAAAGAAAATGAAAAACGTTCGCAAATTCACGCTGGGCCTGGTACTCGGAATGTCAATGATTATCACCGCAGTAACGTTCGGTCTGAGCGCTGCGCAAGCAAAGTCCAAATCATGTTGTGCGGCCGAATCGTGTTGTAAAGAGAAGGCCGGCGCGAGCAAGCATCACGCCGCCTCTCACAAAGACTGCTGCAACGTAAAGGACAGCAACGCAACTTCAAAGAAGCACGAATGCTGCAAGGACAACGGTTGCGCAACAAAGAAGGAGGCCGCAACTAACGGGGCCGTTACTACGTCCGATAAGGACGATTGCTGCGGTGGCGATTCGTGCGAGACGAAGAAAACAATTACGGAAGGAGTAGCGTAAGTCGGTCTGCGCTCCAAACTTCTATTGCTGGAACGGCGCGGTGCTTTTTAGGCCGCGCCGTTTTGTAGCTGGACTTTAGTCTGTGCGTACTTGTGATGGTGGAATCACAGACTGAAGTCTGAGCCGCTACTTTGGCAGAGTGACGGGGATGCGAGCTGTGAATGATGGGGCGCGATGAGAGAGTTTCTTGCTTAAGTCACTGCTGAGCATGCCCTGCATCGCCATGCGCATGCTCGGATTGCGCTTCAGGAGCGCGTCAATATCGTTCTTTTTCCAGGACAGGTAACGCGTGGGCTCGATCGCGCGCACCGTCGCGGTGGCCCCGCCGCCGCTGATGAAACTCACTTCTCCAATGAAGTTGCCGTCAAGCAGCTCAGCAAACTTTGCGCCCTGCTTTTCCACCGCCAGCCGCCCGTTATAAATCATCATCATGCTGTCCAAAGGCTTTCCTTCTACGGCCAGCACGTCACCCGGGGCGGCATTGTTCCAGGACCCAATGCGCATCAGCTTCATGAACTCGAACGGCGCGAAATTCTTGAACAAGGTTTCGTACAGCTCCTTCTCTTCTTCCGAGAAACTAATACCGGTGCGTTCCTTGATGATGATCGCAATCTGCACGATGTTGATAATCGCAAACAACGTGTTCCACGCAATCACACTCCACAGCGGGCTGGACGGGACCCAGTAGTTAAAAACTATTCCGGCAAAGCACGAAAGAATTGTGAGAAAGCGGAGCCAGAGGATGTCGCGCAGAAGATACGCCACCATCGTCAGGACGGAAGCGAGATGTCCGGCGATGTGGCCAATTAAGATCCAGTGGTCCATGAGACTGTGCTGACTGTAGGACAAACTTCAGTTTGTCCCTAGCTGGGAAGAAACAAGTTGAAGTTCGTCCCATCTCGAGCGGCTGCCATGTTGCCACTCGCGTTTTGCGGGCGCAAGTCTTTTGTTCGGTAGAAATTCTGCTTCCCCGCTCTGCGAAATCATTCTAGTATGTACGGCGCCAAACGGCCTTGCCTATGAAAACCCGGACCTGCTTTCAAATGATTGTCATCGGCCTGCTCGCGATCATTGGTTTTGCTCTGCCGTTCCAGAGCCATGCGCAGCAAAGTAATCCACCCGGATGCGACGGAGCATTTCCTCTTCCACGCCCGAGCGAGATGGGTACCCGAGCGTTTGAAAAGGTCCTCTACTCGTTCCTGGAAAAGCGTTGTTATCAAAACTGGACTAGCGATCGCGAAATCCGCAACACCGGACCGGTCATCGCCGGCAATTCATTCGGCACTCACAATGCCGTCAAGATTTACTACTCACCCGAAGCGTGGGACTGGCTTAAGAACCGTCATCGCCAGGGCGTCATTAGTGACGGGGCCGTCATTGTGAAGGAAATGTTTCCCGATCCGGCGGTTCAAGGCAGCAAACTAACCGGCTGGACCGCGATGGTAAAAGACTCGAAAGGTTCCCTCGACGGTTGGTATTGGTCATATCACGCACCGAACTACGCCCCTGACAATCCGGACATCGACTATCCCGATTCCGGCTTTGGTCTTTATTGCCTGAGGTGCCACGGCTCGGCGGTTACCCAGTCCACTTTTATTGATGTGCGGAACATCGAAGAGGATCCAATTACTTTCCGCATTTCTTCACCGCCACCCATTCCGGGCGCGTTGGCCATGCCTGTAAAGAACGAGCACGAGCAAATTTCCGAACTGGGCCCGTTCGCGGCTGGACAGTTTGCCAAACCGCGCACCACTCCTGACCCTAACTTTCTCAAGCTCTTCGACGGGCTAGCTGTGATTCCGGCAAAAGATGTAAAGCGGTTTCCCGGCGAATCTCTTGATCACGTGGTGCCGGAACCGGGAGGGCCGAAGGGATTTCTTACTTCGAGCCAGTGCCTCGGTTGTCACGGTGCGTCGGGCGACAACATGTCGCTGCAGTACGCCGGCACGGGGAAAAAGCCGATCAACCTTTCGCCCTACACTGAATGGCGGGCTTCGATGATGGGCCTCGCTGGACGTGATCCAATCTTTCATGCTCAGCTCGAGTCGGAAAAGACTCTGTACCCATCGCAAACCGAATTCTTCGACAACACTTGTTACCGGTGTCATGGCGTCATGGGCCAGCGGCAGGTTGAAGCAGACAAGAATTCACGTTTCAAGCACAGCATGGTCTATGCATTGCCGGATGCGCCTGACGGAAAGTATGGCGCACTCGCGCGCGATGGCGTTTCGTGCAGCGCCTGTCACCGAATTGCGAAAGAAGAACTGGGCACACCGGCAAGCTTCACCGGAAAATTCAAAGTCGATCCACCGGACATAGCCAACGGGCCTTTCGATCAGCCCACCACGCTGCCGATGAAGAACTCGCTCGGGATCACCCTCCAACAAGGCGAGCAGATCAAGACCTCAGCATTGTGCGGCAGTTGTCACACCGTCATTCTTCCGGTCTTTGACAAGAAGGGGCGTCAGGTCCGCGACAAGGACGGAAAGCCAAAAGAGTTTCACGAGCAGATGACTTATCCCGAATGGCTGAACAGCGCCTATCAAAACGAGCGCGAGCCATTCGATCGCGCCACCGTGCGCACCTGTCAGGATTGTCACATGCCCACAAAGCTGCAGGATCTCAACCTTACTTTTCGCATCGCGAACATCGAAGACGACACCTATCCGTTCACCGATGGTCGCGCTGCCAACAAAGATATCCACTTGCAGATTCGCGATCCCTACTCGCGGCACACACTGGTCGGTCTCAATCAATTTGGGCTGATGTTCTTTCAACAGTTTCCGGAAATTCTCGGGATTCGCACCACCGATTACATGTTTAGCGCCGGCGTGCTTGGTCTGATCACGTCACAGAGATCGAGTCTGGAGATGGCCAACGAGCAGACCGCCCGAATCTCAGTCTCATCGCTGACGCGCACTGCCGACGCCCTTGAGGCACGTGTTGAAGTCGAGAACCTCGCCGGTCATGGAATGCCGTCCGGTGTCGCCTTCCGACGCGCCTTCATCACATTCGAAGGGCTCGACGAAAAGGGCAACGTGGTGTGGGCCTCAGGCCGCACTAACAGTGTGGGCGCGATCGTGAAGGGCGTAAGTGAAGCTGTCCTGCCCACCGAATTCTTCTTTGATCCGGCAACGCGCAAACAGGTCTATCAGCCTCATTACCAGATCATCAGCGGCGAGGACCAGGCCCAGATTTATGAGGAACTGGTCGAGGACACGGAAGGAAAAATCACTACCAGCTTTGTCGGGCTCGACCATCCGCTCAAGAATAATCGATTACAACCAAAGGGCTGGCGCACAGACGGACCTTATGCGGAATTCACTGCGCCGCATGGCGATGCGGAACACGATCCCGATTACGATGGCCGATCCGGGGCTTCGGGAATCGACAAACTTATCTATCGCATTCCTTTGAATGAGCGCACGCGCGGGATCGTCTCGGTGCGGGCGGTGCTCAACTATCAGGCCATCCCGCCCTACTATCTGAACCAGCGATTCACCATTGGTCGCGGTCCGGAAACGAAGCGCCTGGCTTATTTGTCCAGCCATCTCACTGTGGAAAACACGCCGATCCAGAGCTGGAAACTGCCGTTGGTGTGTACCACCAGACGCATCGGAGAGGCAGCGGGCGCGGCCTGCCGATGAAGGTTTCCGAGAATACTTGCGCAAAAAAGGCCGTTACGACTGTCTTAGAAGGAGACCAAAAAAGCGCCGGGGCGAACAAGTTTTGCTCGACATTCTGAAAGTATCGCGATAGACTTACCGCCCAAAGGACGAACCCAGAGGCGCGAGTGCGCCGGCAGTTATCCAAGAGGAGAACGCAGATGAGAAAAATGAAAGCCCTCGTAATCGCAATTGTATGTGGTGGAAGTCTCGCGATTTCGGCGGCGGCATTGACCATGGGCACGCCCCAGAACAGCAATAGTTCAACGGAAGCCTGTTGTAATAAAGAGGGCTGTTGCGAAGCTGGCGCGATGAACTGCTGCAAGAAGAAAACCAAACGCGGCAAGAACGCGCATTCCTGCTGTAAGAAGGGTAATGGCGCCGAATGCTGCTGCAGCGCGGATTCGTGCACGATGCCGAACAAGCCGGCAAACACCAACACTCATTAATCTTTCTTAATGGCGGAGACGGTGAAGAGTTTTTCATTTCTCCGCCATTAGTGTGTTTAATCCTCAATTAGCTCAACTCTGGCGTTCAATCCCTTTCGACTCTTCTCTTCAAATAAATTTCCCAGCAGCCACTTATCGGTATAGTTGTGTCTGGAAAGTGGCTCTTAGTCTGTAGAGGGTTGAAGGACGGACTGATATCGTGAGCGACACACGCGCCTTAGTAATCAAAGCGAGAGACGCAGACGCTGCGCTTGCCGACAGGCAAGAGGCCTTTTGCGGGTTGGTACGGCTTTTCCAGGATATGGCTTACGCCTGCGCGTATGCCGTGTTGGGAGATTTCCATCTGGCCGAAAACACCGCGCAAGAGGCTTTCATTTCAGCCTGGCAACGGCTCGATCAACTTCGCCAGCCGGAGGCTTTTCCTGGTTGGTTTCGGCGCATAATACTCACCGAGTGTAATCGCCTGACCCGCGGCAAACGTCATCCGACTATTGCGCTGGCCGAGGGCACGCACCTTCACGCACACCTCGTTGATCCGCAGACGGCCGTCGAAAAAAACGAACTGACCAAGTCGGTCTTTTCGGCGATCAAGAAACTGACATTGAACGAGCGCATGGTCGTGGTGCTCTTCTATGTCAAAGAACATTCTCAAAGCGAGATCAGCGCGTTCCTGGACGTCCCTTTGACAACGGTGGCCAAGCGTCTCTATTCAGCCAAAGCTCGACTGAGGGCCATGACCATGGACGCGTTCAAGAACGATTTCACAAATCACCGCCCATCACGAGACAAGAGTTTCGCGGAACAAGTGAAAGCCGGCATCTATGACGAGTATGTCGGGCGATACAAGTTCGAGCTTCGCCCTGATTTAGTTGTCACTATTAAGCGAGAAGGCGACAAGCTACTGGGCGAAGGTGGAGGCCAACGAAACGAATTGTTCGCCAGGGACGGAGCCGAAGGAGAACTGTTTCCCAAAGAATTTGACGGCCGCGGAAAGTTTCTCAGAAACCGCCGCGGGCGGATCTCTCACTTCATCTACTATGAATTCGGGCAGGAAATGGGGCGCGCGAAGAAGCTTCGTTGAGGTATTTCGGCAAGCGGATGTGAAACGCGGGCTCGAGGATCAATGACCAAATTGAGAATAGTGAAAGAAGTGGTGCTCTGGATCATCGCCCTTTTGCTAGCGCTCGTTTGCTTGCGATCCGGGTTGCTGAAAGTCACCGGCAACATTTTCTGGGTGCGCGATTTCCATCGTTGGGGCTATCCCGACGGGTTTCGTGTGGTAGTGGGAATCGCTGAACTTGCTTCGGCGGTGCTTCTCTTAATACCACGCTTCGCGAGTTACGGCGCGAGCCTCTTTGCGCTAGTAATGCTCGGCGCAATCTATACCCATGCAACGCATAACGAATCAAGCCGCCTGCCCTTTAATTTATTTCTGCTCGCGCTTTCGCTCATCATTGCCTTCACCCGGCGACCGAACTTTCTGAAGAAGCGGCCGGTGGCTGAATAACTTTAGTTGGCCGCACGCGTCCTAAGAGTTTCTCTGAAGAAACGTAAGCCCGCCGGCATTTCCTTGTCTTTCCCATCCGGGTTGTAAATAATCCCCGCACCCTGACCGCTGGAGGCAAGAGGATGGCACTCAAGCGCAATCTCTTCTGGAATCACATCATCGGAGATCCTCAAACTGTCCCGTGCGCGCACTTGACCCAGCAGCATCCGGGCGGCGACGCGACCACCGTTCCGTGCACACATCTGACGCCACAGCATCCCGGCGGCCACCCGACGACCGTTCCCTGTGTACATATCAATCTAGCAACTCGGAAGGTTGCGCATCCCGGCGGCGATCCCGGGCCAATCGTCGCGTGCACGCACATGATTCAACAACATCCCGCCGGCGATCCGGGCCCAACGGCTCCGTGTACTCACATGGTTGCACAGCATCCCGGCGGCGATACCGCCTATTCAGTTTGTGCTCATCCCATGGTTCCAACCCGGCAGGAAGGCGCCGGCAATCTGATCTTTTATTCGAACAACTCTGAACTGGAAAACGAGGTCATCAACACAGTCCAGCGCCTGCGAGAGCTGGGTGTGCGGATTGCGGCCCCGCGTCCCCTGAATATTTTCAACCATGATTGGGTCCCGGGTATCGAGAAAGAGACTTCGGCCAATCCGGCGTGGCCCCATTACGCAAGAGATACGCACTCGCTCCAAATTCCCAAAAGTTGGACAGGCATGAAAATGCGAGAAGCTGTGCATCACGAAATGGGTCATGCGCTCCTGGGACACGCGTGTGTGTGGAATAAGAGCAAGGGCGGCTCACACGATCTCAAAAAAATTAGTGACCCGGGCCTGGCTATGAGTGAGGGATGGGCCCATTTTGTGGCACTGGCCATCGAGAACCAGCAGTCTAGTGAGGTTGGACCCATTAATTATCAAGGCACCGTGTGGGAAAACATGAACATCACCGCCAACCCCAATATTGAGTACTGCGTCGGCTGCTGTCTTTGGGACCTTTATGATTCACCAAAGCGTCGAATACTCCGTGGTGGGTCAAGCCGTGGCGGCGGCCGCGTGGTCACCATCGCTTCAGACGATGAGGCAGGCGCCGACAAGGTCGCGCTGTCGTTTACCGAGCTTTTCAAGGTTTACAGCCCCACCTTGCAGACGCTGATCGATGGCCCGCAGATCCCGGACATTGGCGATTACATCAAGCGGTTGAAACAAAACAACCCTGACATTGCAGACGACATTGAGAAGGTGAAAGTGGCAAACGTGGGATAGATGAGGTTTTTTTGAGGAGCTCTCCTGAGTTTCCGAGTTTAGTTGGAATACGATGCATGCTTTGCTGCAGAAGCGTTTTTCGTCCGCGAAGCGGACTGAATGACATTAGCCCCAGCGCTTTAGCGCTGGTGATACAGCGATGCAGCGAAATTGACTGAAGTCCGGGCAGCGGACGGCTGACAAATCGCGGTTCGCAGACGCTGGGACGTTCATTGGAGTCGACGTGAAATCGATACTCTTAACACTCTCGTTTATCCTTCTCTTTGTTGTGTATCCATCACCAACGAAGAAGCCAGCCTTTCGAATTGTGCCTATCCTCCCGCGAGAAAACGGTTACAGTAATTTTGCTTCCGTTGCATTTACAACTAAGGAGCAATTCGAGTCATTTATCAGCAAGACACCTGCTCAGATCGGTTGGAATAATCGACGGGAATTTGAAAATGCTTTGCGTGAAGCAAATATTGATTTTTCGCGCGAAGCCTTAATATTGCTTCGTCATACAGAATCTTCGGGCTCCGTCGCGGTCACGTTTGATCCGCCCATCCTAAAAGACAGCAAACTTATCTGTAAGATCCATGGCAAAGCCGTGGTCGGTATGGCCACGGGCGACATGGCGGATTACTGCTTTGCGGTGGTTGTTTCTAAATCAGCGGTAACTCAAGTTGAATTGCAAGCAGTGGAAGGCGGGTTTCGCGAACGCCCTCTCCCTTCCATTCTTTTTACAATTGCTTCAAAGGACCCGTCGAACAACTCGTCGGACCAGGGTCCCTACGAGTTGGGATGTTTTGCATCAGGCTTGGGGCGCAACCCTACAACTCCTTGAATTCCACACGCCGCGGGAGTCTGATCTAGTCCTCTTCCGACGCTTGCTGCTATATTGAGAGCAGCCAGAAATGCGAAAGCGGTCAATAGCTGTAGTCGTTCTCGTCGTCACGTTTCTTCTGAGCGCCTGGAGTAACGTGATTGCGACCGCTTTCTGTCCGCGGTACGTCGCCAATCACGTTGCCGAAACGCACGAGAGACTTCAGCCGGCCGGTGAACAACCATCCTGTCATCATGAGATGGCCGAGATGGAAATGGGCCGACCCTCGGCAACGGAAGTCGCAAGTGATACTGAGACCCCGCCGTCGTCGCAACCAACGCTTGATTCTCCCGAAGCGCCGTGCGCACACTGCTGGGTGCATGCGCAACCGGCATCTCTCGCGAGCACGTTGGCAGCACCGCTTCCTTCATCGCAAATAGATCAAGCTGACGGACCGGCGGCCATCTCGAGTGCGGCCTCCACAATCATCTACCTCCAGCCGATTACACCGCTCGATCACGGTCCACCCGGCAAATTACTTCCCCGGCACTTGTTGCTCAACGTCTTCCGAATCTAATTAACCCTCTTCGCGAAACAGCAGTCGCTGTGACAGGCATTGGTCTGCGCAGTCAACCTTAAGTTTGACTATGGTTCTGGAGAGGAAGAATGAAGTTTAGAGATTTTTCGAGGTACGGCCGCAAAGTTCTGTGGTCGGCAATATTGATCGTATCCATCTTGAGTGTCGCAGTCGTTTCTTTTGGACAGCATCAGGGCCACGGCCAAATCAAGCCGGAGCCGAAACCAGTTGCTTCGCCGACTCCCGCGCCGAGTCCCTCGCCTGCACACCGGCACACGATGCCCATGCCTGGCGCCACTCAATCACCTACACCGTCGCCGCAAATGGATCAGCAGATGAGCATGCCCATGCCGTCTCCGGGCCCTTCACCCAGTCCGATGGGCCAGATGCGCGGTGGCGAGATGCGTGGTGGCGGAACCAGTGACATGAATATGGGCCCGCTGATGGTGATGTCGAATACCGGAATGGGCGTGCGGCTCGGAGCGAGTGAATCGAACGTAATGAATGTTGGGCAGATGGGTTCGGGAACTTCGCGACAACCCGGCAGCTCGCCCATGTACATGTTCGATAAGATCGCCGGCAAGTGGGTGCTGATGCTCCATTTCAACTTTGTGGCGTTGCTGAACGCGCAGGGTGGACCACGCGGCGTTACCAGGTTCGAAGCCGCAAACTGGTTTATGCCGGTGGCGTTCCGGCGCGTGGGCCCGGGCACGCTGCAACTGCGGGGCATGTTCAGTCTCGAACCGTTTACCTTTGCGCCGGGCGGATCTCCACTCCTTTTTCAAACCGGAGAGACTTACAAAGGCCGACCCATCATCGACCGCCAGCACCCGCACGACCTCTTTATGGAGTTGTCCGCGCAGTACACCATTCCGCTCGGCGAACGAGGATCGTGGTTCACCTACTTCGGTTATCCCGGCGAACCGGCGCTGGGGCCACCGGCTTTTATGCACCGCGCTTCTGCTTCCGAGAATTCGGCAGCGACACTTGCGCACCACTTGCAGGATTCGACGCACATTAGCTTTGGGGTGTTCACTACTGGCTTCAACTTTCGCGGGTTAAAGCTGGAGGGAAGTATTTTCAATGGGCGAGAGCCGGGTGAGAACCGTTACAACTTTGAAGCGAACCCCTGGAACTCACGATCGGCGCGCGTGAGTTTCGAGCCGAACAACAACTGGGCCGTCCAGGTTTCTTACGGTTTCCTACGCGCGCCCGAGGCCGCCGAGCCCGACACGGACATTCGCCGCCTAACTGCCTCGGTGCAATACAACCGGCCATTGAAGCACGGCAATTGGGCCACCGCATTTATCTGGGGACGTAACCACACCAGCAGTCCCGGCGAGGTGCACAACCTGAATGGTTACACGTTTGAGTCCACGGTAAACTTCAAGACCAGAAATTATCTTTACACGCGACTCGAGTTGGTTGATAAGAATGAGCTGTTGCGCCCGGCGGATCGCACGCTGTTGGGAATCACAGACAATCATCCATCGTTTCGCATTGGCGGATACACGTTTGGCGGCGCCCGAGATCTTTGGAACGCCAGGAAGGTTTCCATTGCCATCGGAAGCGACTTGAGCTTTTATTCAAAGCCTTCGATGCTTGATCGACTTTATGGCAGCAACCCGGTCTCGTGGAGGCTTTTCCTACGATTGCGACCGGCGAAGATTGATCTCGGCGCCATGCATCAGATGCACGGCGGAACGCCACCGCCTGAGCAAAGGTAACAACGTCATTTCAGGTAGTGGCATATTTTGAAAGGTCTCTGCGCCACCTCCGCGTTCTCGGCGTCTCGGCGGTGATTGAATTCTCAAAGCGCTTCACCGCAGAGACGCTGGAGGTCGCAGATTCCGCCGAGCAAAGTGAAAAGTTTGGGCACGATTGTCTCAGAAAGGACTTGTCGTCAAATGAAAGACAAAAAGATTTGGCACCTCATGTTATTAGCTTTGCTGATTGTGCTGGTTGCGGTCATGGCCAGCTGCAACGAAGGACCGGCGAACAACGCGCGCACTCAGAACCAACCGCCGACTTCACCCGCTCCGGTAAACCCGGAAGCGTCGCGCGTGCCGGCGCACTATGAGAAGGCGCCACCGCTGGATGCGTTAGGCCCTGTGCTTCCCTCATCGCAGTTCACCGGCAAGACGCACCAGGCATACGAAGCTGTCAGAGAAATACCCGTTACCATCGCGCAACTACCATGCTATTGCCACTGCGACCGGGGCATGGGTCACAAGAGTCTGCATAGCTGTTATGAAGACGATCACGCGGCCCATTGCGCCGTTTGTGTTGATGAAGCGCTGATGGCTTATCGCCTGCAAAAAGAAGGACGCTCGGCCGCCGAGATTCGCGAACAAATCATCGCCAGGTTTTCACAACCCGGAATGTGAAAGGATCGGAATGTTACGAAGGACGTTTACCGCCGCTTTCGCAGTCGTAGTCGTAGCAATGTCAACCGCCGCGCACGATCTTTTTCTGAAGCTTGATTCTTACTTTCTCGCACCACACACAAAAGCTACTGTGCGGGTGATGAATGGGACTTTCCAAAAGAGTGAAGGCGCAGTGGCACAGGATCGGCTTATCGATCTGAGCGTGTTCGCGAATGGCGTGGCCGTCGGTCCGGAATCACTCGCCTGGCGCGCCGAAAAGGACCTCTCGATCATGGAGTTTGAAACCGCGGACTCCGGGACCTACCTGGTCGGCGTTTCCACCAGGCCAAGAGAGATTTCATTGAAGGCTGCCGACTTCAATAATTATCTCGCTGAAGATGGGCTGCCTGACATCCTCGCCGCTCGCAAGAAGAACCGTGAGCTCGGAAAAGATGCGCGCGAGCGTTACTCGAAACACGTGCGCGCCGTGCTTCAGGTTGGTGACAAACTCACGGACGATTACAAACGGCAGCTCAACTATGCCGTCGAAATCATCCCGCAAGCGAATCCTTACTCGCTCAAAGCCGGACAGACGCTTCCGGTGCTTTGCCTGCTCGAGGGCCAGCCTTTGAAAGATCAGTTTGTGATCGCGGGTCGCGAAGCTCGCGACGGCAAGATAACCACGGAAGGAAAACGAACCGATGCCGCCGGTATGGTCCGCTTTCAGATTTCCGGAGCCGGGAAATGGTTCGTAAAGCTGATCCACATGACGCCGGTCGCGGAACCCGGCCTGAACTACGAATCCAAATGGGCGACTCTCACATTTCAGATTAGGTAGTCTTTTCCTTTGCGGTAATGCTTGCAGCTTTGCGCCTCAATTTTGGAGTGCGGTTTTGGAGTGCGCCGACCTGTCGGCGCTTTGGGTTTGGAGTGCGCCGACCTGTCGGCGCTTTGGCCCGTTTTGAAGCGCGCCGACTCCAAATTATTGGCCCACCTGCCTCGACCTGTGATATAGACACTCGGTTTCTTGCAACCATAATTGCTACGGCGGCGAAATCCTTGTTCCGCCTCAGGTCTCAATTATTTAGTTCACAGGAGAGAGCCTTATGAGAAATCAAGCAAGGTCTTGGAAGTTTCAGGTTCAAATAGCGCTCGGCATGGTGGTCGTCATTTTGTGCGCGCCCATCCTGTCGATGGGTTGGGCAGCGGCCGGACACATGATGGTCGCTAGAATCGCGTTCGACAGACTTAATCCGCGCGCGAAGGCCCAAGCGCAAATGTTGCTGGCCATTCCCATCAATCCGGTCGCGGAAACGAATAGGAGCAAGGACTTTATAAACGCGTCACACTGGGCGGACGATCTGCGTCCGTTCCCGGAATTCGATTCATTCAAAGAGCTGCACTTTATTGACCCGGCTTTTTCCACAGATGGGACTCCCTTGCCCGAAACTCCAACTCCAAACATCGTGACTGCGTTGGAAGAAAACGTGAACATCCTCAAAACCAGCACCGACAATAACGCGCGCGCCCAGGCGCTGCGCCTGATCATCCATTTCGTCGGTGACATTCATCAGCCGTTGCACAGTGCTACTCGTGTTAGTAGCGCGAACCCGGACGGAGATCGTGGTGGCAACCTGTTCAAGATCAAGATCGTCGGCGCCAACGGTAAGACCAAGACAACAAATCTCCATAGTTACTGGGATGGGGGTCTGGGAATGTTTCCGCCTACCGGTCCAAATTTCGCACCACCGCCACTCAGTTCGATTCCGGCCGCGGCCAACAAGGCAAAAGCGGGTAATCCGCCGACCGATCCGAATTTGAACCTTGATAATCCCACGGACTATCAGGGCTGGGCTGACGAGGGCTTCGAGCTGGCAAAGACAGTGGTGTACAAAGGCATTTCAAACGGTGGGAAACCGACTGCGGCCTACAAGAGCAAGGGCGTTAAAGTCGCGAACAAGCGAGTTGCTTGGGGCGGCTATCGGCTCGCGGCTTTGCTAAATTCGATTTGGCCGTAATCGATTTCGAAAGTAATGAAGAGCGGTGGGCTTCCTTTGCTACAGCTCTGCATCAAGGGTTCTGATCAGCCCGAACACGCACTTCTCAGGCCCGAGGGGCGGTCATTTAATAGCCACGACCGTCAGGTCGTGGTGATCCGTTGGAAAACATTAAGGAGGTCCGAAGGTCCGGCATGAAATCATGTCGGCCCTTCGGGCTTCGATGTTTCTTTGATGCTCCAGGACCCCGACCCTACGGTCGCGGCTACTACATGACGGCGCTGCGCGCCTCAGCCTCTTCCACTGACAGAAGGGAAAGTCTCACAACGAGACCCGGCGCAAACGCAAAGCGTTTCCAATCACCGACACTGAGCTAAAGCTCATCGCGGCAGCGGCGATCATCGGACTGAGCAGAATGCCGAAGAATGGATAAAGAATTCCGGCGGCGATTGGAACGCCGACCGAGTTGTAAACAAACGCCCAGAATAAATTCTGCTTGATATTGCGCATGGTCGCTTGACTGAGGCGGCGCGCGCGCACAATCCCCCGCAGATCACCTTTCACCAGGGTCACTCCGGCGCTCTCCATGGCCACGTCAGTGCCCGTGCCCATCGCAATTCCCACATTCGCCTGGGCCAGTGCCGGCGCATCGTTGATACCATCGCCAGCCATCGCTACCACTCGGTTCTCGCTTTGCAGACGTTTTATTACTTCAACCTTCTGCTCTGGCAGGACCTCGGCCACCACCTCATCGATCTCCAGTTTTGCCGCGACCGCCTTTGCGGTTGTGCCGCTGTCTCCGGTGAGCATGACCAGCCGAATTCCATCACGGTGGAGGGCGCGAATCGCTTCGGGAGTCGAAGTCTTGATGCGATCGGCGATGGCAATCAAGCCCGCCACGCGCTCATCGATTACCACGAACATCACAGTTTCGCCGTCGGCACGCAGCGCCTCGGCTCGCTGAGAAAGCTCGCCAGGATCAACCGCCAGTTGATCGAGCAACGCGCGATTGCCCAGCGCGACGGAGTGGCCGTCGATTTCGCCGTGCACGCCTTTTCCGGTGATCGACGCGAACGAATCCACGCTCACTAATTCCACCCCACGCTCCTGCGCACCGGCGACAATGGCCGCCGCCAAGGGATGCTCGCTGGCTCGCTCAAGACTGGCGGCCAGTTTGAGCAACTGAGACTCGTCAACGCCTTCGGCCACTGTAACTGAAACCAGAGTGGGTTTGCCTTCCGTCAGGGTGCCTGTTTTGTCCACGACGACGGTGTTTACTTTGCGGAGCGTTTCGATGGCTTCGGCATTTCGGAATAGCACACCGGCAGTCGCTCCTTTCCCCATGGCCACCATGATCGACATCGGTGTCGCCAATCCCAGCGCGCATGGGCAAGCGATGATCAAAACGGCAACGGCATTGATAAGCGCGTGCGCGAATCGCGGTTCAGGCCCAACCGCAGCCCAGATCGCAAACGTAACTATCGCCACCACAATCACAATCGGAACAAAATAACCCGCGACCAGATCGGCGAGTTTTTGTATCGGCGCGCGGCTGCGTTGCGCTTCCGCAACCATTTGCACTATGCGTGAGAGCAAGGTCTCAGCGCCGACACGCTCAGCGCGCATCACGAACGCACCCGTGGTGTTCACTGTCGAGCCGATCACCTGGTCACCAGCCACTTTCTCTACAGGAATGGGCTCGCCCGTGACCATCGACTCGTCAATCGCGCTCGTGCCTTGGATCACTATTCCGTCAACGGGAACTTTTTCGCCGGGCCGCACACGCAGATGGTCGCCCGCCATCACCCGATCGAGCGACACGTCCTGCTCAATACCGGTCGCGTCGATTCTTCTCGCCGTTTTCGGTGCTAGCCCAAGCAAAGCCTTAATTGCCATGCCGGTACGGCTGCGGGCTTTCAACTCCAAAACCTGTCCCAACAAGACCAGAGTCGTGATCACAGCGGCGGCTTCGAAATAAAGAGGCACGCCTCCCATCTCACGGAATGATTCCGGAAATGCGTTGGGAAAGAGCTTGGCCACCAGGCTGTAGGCATAGGCGACGCCCACTCCCAGCCCAATCAGCGTGAACATGTTCAGACTGCGATTGGTAATCGATTGCCACGCGCGCACGAAAAATGGCCAGCCACCCCAAAGCACCACCGGCGTGGTCATCACCAGTTGAATCCATCCCACCGTGTTCGGCGAAACGAATTGTTCCAGAGGCCGGTTCGGAAGCAGATCGCTCATGCCCAATAGAAATACCGGCAGGGAAAGACCGGCGCTCACCCAGAAGCGACGCGTCATATCGACTAACTCGGGGTTCTCTTGTGCATCCAGCGTTACTGTGCGGGGCTCAAGCGCCATTCCGCAGATGGGGCAGCTGCCCGGGTGATCGCGAACGATCTCCGGATGCATCGGACAGGTGTATTCCGCTGCACCCTCCCCCACGATTGGGTTTCTGACTTTGGTGAGAAACGATTCCGGCGCTTTACGAAATCGTTCGAGACAGTGTGTGCTGCAGAAGAAATACGTGACGCCTTCATGTGCAAATGAAGCGGCGGCTTTCGCGGGATCGACGGTCATTCCGCAAACCGGATCGACCGCCGTCGCGTTGTTCATGACAGGCAGGTTGCGACTCACGCCGTCTCATAATGCTAGAAGTTGAGACGGAGTCCAAATTGGAACTGGCGCGGGTCGAAGACTGCGGTGGGCTGGCCAAAAGAGGCTGAGGGCAGTGTGCCCGCACCAAAGACATTATTTGGTACGGCCAGATTTGCGCGATTCAAAATGTTGAAGCCCTCCGCAGTTACGTCGAGGGTAAAGCGTTCAAACAAACGAATGCGACGACGCACGCGCAGATCGAGTGAAGAAAAGTCAAAGCCACGGCCGGCGTTTCGTCCCACGCCCAACGGACGGTCATTGTTGTTGGTATCCAGGTTTCGATCGCTGCCGAGCAGAATATTAAAAGGCAAACGAGATGCAGCGGTGAAGATGTAACTCAACTGAAACCCGCGCAGTGCATGCACTAACCCGGTTGATTTCGGCTGAGCTTCGAACGATCCACTCACCACCAGCCGATGACGCTGATCGTTGTCCGACAGGCCGCGATCGTCGCGCACATTGAAGTTGTCCTGCGGAGTCGAGAAGAAAAAATTGCCGGTGTCGTCGATCGCCTTCGACAACGTGTAGGACACGCGCAGTGTCGCCCAACTACCGGCGCGCTTGTTGAACGAGACGATCATGCCGTCGTAATAGGAATCACCCGAACTTTCATAGCGCGAAATGTTTCCCCAGTTCGGATCGGGCCGGCCGAGATTCGGCACTCCCGCGGACGCTGCAAAGCGCGGCACATTCACGTTGCGCGAAAGGATGATGTGCAATCCGCGCAGATGGACATAGCCGACGGACAGGGAAGATCTACCCGGGAGCTCGCGCTCAATTTGCAGACTGCCCTGCTCGCTGTAGCTGGGCTCAATACGCGGATCAATGCGAGTTATGTTCGGCCTGGTCACCAGTGAACTCGGTTGCGCGGTCAGGACATTTGGGAAAACCGGCGCGCCGGCCTGGCCCGGGGATAACTGCGCGACGACGTATTTCGATCCATCTCGCTGCAACGCATTTGAGGTGGCGCGCAAAGGGATGCGATCAAAATAAATCCCCAGACTTCCCCGGAGGACCGTCTTCCGATCTTTCGGAGCAAAAGCAAAACCAAATCGGGGCGCAAAGTTGTTAGCGTCCGCCTCTATCGGGTCGGGCAGGAATTGCACATCGTATCTGAGGCCGACGTTCAGCGTGAGATCGCTGCGCACCCGCCACTCGTCCTGAACGAACAGGCCGATGTTCTGGTTCGATTGAAACTGGGAAGGCGCGCCGAACGCCTGTTGAAAATTCAGGTAGTTGCCGTTCAGGAAATTAGTGAGCGAGGTAAAGCTATAAGAACCCTGCACCGCTCCCGGGAAAAGAATATTTACGCGATTGTAGAGGAGATCGAGGCCGCCTTTGAGCGAATGATCTTTGAACTGTCGCGAAACATTATTGACGAACTCGAACATATCGATGTCGCGAGCCAGCGGCGAGGTGGTGGCCGTGCCAAAGTTCGCGACCCCGGAAATACTTACGGCTGGTCCGACGACATCATTGATCGGCGCGTCGAGCCGGCTGCGCGTGTATTGAAATCTCGCTTCGTTGAGCAACCGGGCCGAAAAGGTCGTGATGTTGCTGACCTCGATCGTCTGATCCGTATTGCCCAGACCCGAGCCACGGCTAATCGCATTCAAGCCACCTACCGTGCGCGAATTGAGGGCATTGACATGGTAAAAGCTGTAGCGCGCATTCAGCTGATTGCGCTGGTTCAAACTGTGGTCGATCCGGGCAAACAGGTTTGAAGTATTAAAGCTCGCCGGCACGACGCCGGTTTCTAAACGCGGACCGCCAAAGTTAACTGCGTTGAGCCGGTTATTTATCGCCGTTACCGCAGACGGCGCGATGGTAATCACCGCGGAATAGTTGCGGCGCGTTTGCTCAAAGTTCAGAAAGAAGAATGTGCGGTTCCGGCGCAGTGGGCCGCTGATGGTGGCGCCATATTGCGCCTGTGTCAGCAGATCTTTTTGGGGCGCGAGCGGATTGCGCGCGTCAAAGCGCTGGTTGCGGGCAAATCCATACAGACTGCCACGTACATTGTTTGTGCCGGACTTGGTAATCATGTTGACGACGCCGCCAGAGGCCCGGCCATACTCGGCGATGCCGCCCGAAGTGATTACCTGAAATTCGCGAATGACTTCTTCACCAAAGTACGTCCCGGTCAGGTCGGCCGCGTCGTCATTCGCAGACACGCCGTCTACCACAAAGCTGTTCGCCAAATTCCGTTGACCACTTACTGAGATTCCCTGCCCGGGCACCGCCGAAGTTTCCGCAAAGCGTTGATTACTCCCCGTGTTGGTTGGCGAGACTCCCGGAACCAGCACGGCAAGGTCTAGAAAGTTCCGGCCGTTCAGCGGCATGCGATCGATTTCTGCCGGTTGAATCGTTTCGGTTACCTGGGTCCTCACTGTCTCGATCGTAGGCGCATCAGTCACAAATACTTTTTCAGCAAAGCCGGCCACCACCAACTTCACCGGGAGGTAAACCGCCTGACCCACCGTCAGCGTGAACTCCTGAGAAAAGGGTTCGAAGCCTGAGGCATTGACTTCGAGTTTGTATTCGCCGACTTGCAGGTAGGGAAATCTGTAGCGGCCTTCGTTGTCTGTGCGCGCGGTTTTCTGTTGATTGGTTTCGATCTGAGTGGCGGTCAGCTCGGCGCCGGTAACCAACGCGCCGCTGGCATCCTGAACGACACCGCTCAATGTCGCCGACGTCACTGTTTGTTGGGCAGCAGCGCGACTGCCGAACGCGTTGAAGACAGCGATGCACGCCAAGACGAAAAGAATTACACGAGAGTGCACGATGAACTCCTTGAACAAGCTGGTGCCCTAAAATTGCAAAGCACGCTCAATGACACTTGTCATAGAACGTTTGAAGCGAAACTTTTTGCGATGTAGTGGGTTAGGAAACGACGGGTGGTCCGCGAGGAACGCAGTTACGATGCGCGGTCTGGAACGGTTGCTGATCTGCCGATGTGAAACCGGCTCGCGAGCGGGCGATCGGACTCGCCGCGGGCAGACTGAGAATCGCCACCGCATTTCGCTGTGTGCGCGAATTCGCCAGAGTGCCGCCGCATTCAGTGGGACACGGGCTGCCGAAGGCTTTCTCGACTTGGGGCGACTGGTCGCGCGCTGGCGGCGGCTCGGCCTCTAATCGAGATTTTGTTTTCTTGTCCGCCTTGCCGGAAAGACCGCAGAGTTCCGCGCCATGGTCTTGCGTGGCACGCAGCCGCGACTGGCGACGATTGTGTTTGAGCGAAGTGTGACAGGCGCCGTCCGCGCAAGAGCCGGCGGCATGCGGCGCGCGTTTCGCACAACAGGCGAGCCGGCAGGCCGTACTCGCGGAAACCGATTGCACCGGCACGACGGTGGCGAGCATCCCGAGCAGCAGGATGACCGCGACCAAAACCTTCGCGCCCGAGATCCAAAATCGGTTTGCCGCCAAACGATTCATAAGGTGCGGGAGATTCTGTCACGAGGTCAGGCGGGGCGCAAGAGTAGAACGGAGAAGCACGCGGAGCGACAGTACCGAGCAGTCCGCGGAGCGGACGACAGCATAAAGCCTGGGGCGTAAGCCGCAGGATTAAGCCGCCAGTAATGATTGAGCGTGGGGAGCGGGCGATAGACCTGACGATTACAAACCGTCAATGCAATTTGGTCTGACGGCCGCTCCGCGGGGCCCGTTGTGTTGTCCTGGCGGGGCCTTGCTGCAAGAGTCGCTGACTAAGGAAAGTGTTCGGCGCAGAGCGACGGTTGAATTTAGCCCGGCCTTTTAAGGGCAGTGACATACTTGACGAATCACCCGCTGGTGAACAGTCCGCGAAGCGGACGATGGCATAAAGCCCGGGGTGAGCGGTAGCGAACCCCGGAAAACGCCGCAGCCGCGCGGCGTTGAGTCCGCGAAGCGGACGACGGCGCGTTGATAAGAGCTTTCCTTGAGTTTGTACGAAGCAGTTTCAAATCGACGAACGATTTATTTGAATTGCGAGCCACCGTCCACTCCGCGGACTCGAAATTCCTGGACATCTGGTTCCCGGGGTTCGCTACCGCTCACCCCGGGCTTTATGCTGCCGTCCGCTTCGCGGACTCGTTGATATTTGATTGCTCAAGTATATGAAGGCCCTTTTAAGGGCAGTAATATATTTGACTCAATTACGGCAATGGCTTTGCCACTCTGATGCGCGGCGAGTCTGCGACTTGCCGGCGGCGAACCTCCTTTTTCGTTTGGGTCTTCGACCCACCACGGTCATAGACCGTTCAGCATGGGCCACGTCTCGGCAAGTCCTAGACTTGCCGCGCATCAGAGTGGCAGAGCCATTGCCGCGGTCGCATCAAAGTTCCCAGAAGCCCGCGCGGAGTCAAGTATAAGTCACCGGGCAAAATGGCCCCGTTAGGAGAGAGTCGCGTTTCTCCCTCTAACGGAGCCCGTTAGCAACCGCGGTGCGTGCCAGCTCAATTTTCGGACGCCCTACGGTTGAACTTGAATCTGCCCTTCCCCGCTCTTCACTTCGGGAAACGGATAGGCCGATAGCGGAAAGACCGCACAGCTGGTCTTGTTGCCGGGAATAATATTGACGGATTGAATACCCTTGTCGTCTTCGCGCTCCAAGTCGGTGGCCCACCATTTCCAATACGCGCCATCATCCGCCCTCAGCTCCGCGTCCTCAGGCACCCAGCCGCCTTCTTCCGGTTTGCAAAAACACCAGCTCAATTTATCCGCTTCTTCCTTGCCGTCGCCGTTATCCTCGACCACCAGCTGCACCCACCTGCCGATGTAGCTGGAGATGTTGGATTCCGTGATGGTCCCTCCCATCACCGCGCGGTTGTGCTCTATCTTCAGACTGTCAATTTTCGCCGTCATAAAGAAGGGCACCGGCGTTTCTTCTTTTCCCTCGCCATCGGGGTCCCGCTCTGAAACCCCGGCTTCGTCTGTGTAAGTCATTTGACCGGTCGTGGCGCCCCGCTCATCCGTGGTGGCGCTGAACTCGACAGACTTTGAGAAATCGTCTTCTAATAGAAACTTGTAGGTGCCGCTGGCGGACGGACCACTGGTTTGGGCGTTTGCGGGTGCAGTTCCGTAAGCGGTCAGCAGAAACCTTTCCAGCACAGTGGGATCCGAAGCTTGGAATTCACGTGACTTGAAGTCGCGGC